>LNFM01003309.1_pt1 | contig 32028 bp, 33 predicted proteins | sample 596031 | NCBI WGS metagenome assembly LNFM01 (sample SAMN04254537, study PRJNA301005) | activated carbon metagenome | isolation source: dual media filters at the Ann Arbor, Michigan drinking water treatment plant | place: USA: Ann Arbor | reverse complement strand
TGGCTGTGCAGCCGGGTCGCGGGCTGGTTGGCGATCATCGTCAATGGATGGCGCGCAGTCGGCGGCTCGGTCGACGGCAGCCATGCCGGGTGCGGCGGGCAATCGTTATAGTCGAAGCCTGCGATCGTGCTCGAGTAGATCTCGATCTTGCCGCTTGGCGTCGGCAGCTTGCTATTGAGGGGATCGTTGCGGAACGCGCGCAGAAAGCCGCCGTCATCGGGAGCGGACGGCAGCGCTAATTCGCCGCGCCGCCAGAATTCTTCGAAGCCAGGCGCATGCCAGCCGGCAGCGGCAAGCGCCTGCCTTGTCGGCTCGTAGAGATGGGCCAGCCATTGCCGGCTGCTGCGTCCTTCCGTAAAGGCCTGCTCGACGCCCAATCTCTCCGAGAGCGCAGCAAAAATATCGAAATCGTCGCGCGCTTCGCCGATTGGGTCCACCGCCCTGCGCATCGCGATCAGCCGCGGATCGGTGCCGGCAGCGCCGATGTCGTCGCGCTCCAGCGTCATGGTCGCCGGCAGCACGATGTCGGCAAACTTCGCCATCGGCGTCCAGGCGCTCTCGTGAACGACGATGGTCTGCGGGACGTTGAACGCGCGCCGCAGCCGGTTGATGTCCTGGTGATGATGGAACGGGTTGCCGCCCGCCCAGTAGACCAGCTTGATATCGGGGTAGTGCATCGAGCGGCCGTTGTATTCGAACCGCTGGCCTGGATTGAGCAGCATGTCGGCGACGCGCGCCACCGGGATATGCTCGCTAACGCCATTTTTGCCTTGCGACAGCGTCGGGATCGGCACCGCGTTGAGCCGGCGGCCGGTATGGCCGAGGGCGCCGAGTGCGTAATTGTATCCGCCGCCGGGCAGGCCGATCTGGCCGAGCATGGCCGCGAGCACCGCGCCCATCCATACCGGCTGCTCGCCATATTGCGCGCGCTGCAATGAATGCGAGACCGTGACCAGGGTGCGCCCGCGCGGCAGCCGGCGCGCGATGTCGACGATGGTGCCGGCGGGAATGCCGGTGATGCCGGCGGCCCACGCTGCGACTTTTGGCGTGTTGTCGTCGCGGCCGCGAAGATAGCGCTCGAAGGGTTCGAAGCCGGTGCAATAGCGCGCGAGAAAGTCGCGGTCGTACAGGTTTTCGACGAGCAGCGTGTGCGCGAGCGCCAGCATCAGCGCTACATCAGTACCGACCTTGATCGGCAACCAGCGGGCGTCGGCCTCTGGCGGCATGTCGTCGCGCAAAGGCGCGATGCCGTAGAACACGGCGCCGCGTCGCGCGGCCTTTTGCATGGCGTCGCGCTCGATATGCCGGCTGATGCCGCCGCTTGCGACGTCCGAGTTCTTCACCGCCATGCCGCCGAAGGCCAGCACCGTGTCGGTATGCTCTGCGACCTGATCCCAGGTCACGTTATGGCGCGAGACGGCTTCGTAGCCGCCCACGATATGCGGCAGGATCACAGCCGAGGCGCCGGCGCTGTAGCTGTTCACCGACCGCACGTAGCCGCCGAACGCGATGTTCAGGAAGCGGTGAACCTGGCTCTGCGCGTGATGGAAACGTCCGGCGCTGGACCAGCCATAGGAGCCGCCATAGACCGCGGTCGCGCCGTGTTCGGTCCGGACCCGCAACAATTCATTGGCGAGCAGGTCGAGAACTTCGTCCCAAGGGCATGAGACGAATTTCTGATCGAAGGTGCGCTCGCTGCGCGCGCGCCGGTCCAGCCACGCCTTGCGCACCATCGGCCGCAGGATGCGGGCCTTGTGGCGCATCGCCGTGGTGAAGTTCTGCAATATCGGGGAGGGTGCCGGGTCACCTTCATAAGGGGTGACGTCGAGGGTGGCGCCGTTCCACCGCGCGGAGAACGCACCCCAATGCGCGCTGTGCGGCGCCCAATCGTCTGCGGCCTGATCCATCACTTGCTCCAGACTGTGGCTCACCCCGCCTGCGTTACGCAGTTCACCCACAGCACCACAGCCTTCGCATTGTCAGCGGGATTTGAAAAGCGGTGCGGCCTGCGGCTGGCGAAACGAAAGCTGTCGCCTTGCTTGAGCGTCCAGGTCTCAGAGTCCACCGTCAGTATCATCTCGCCTTCCAGAACCAGGCCGGCCTCTTCGCCGTCGTGGGTATAGAGTTCGTCGCCGGTGTTGCCGCCGGGCTCCAGGTGCACGAGAAACAGGTTGAGGCGGCCGTCCGTTCCCGCCGGACTCAGCAACTGCTTGGAGATGCCGGTGCGCCAGAGCTTCAGTTCGGCGCGCTGCATTCGCCGCGTCACCACGCCGCCGGACGCGGCATCCGTGTTGGGCTTGGCACCGAACAGCCCTGCGATGCCGACGCCGAGCACATCGGCCAGCGTGGCGAGCACGCGTAGCGAAGGCGACGATAGCCCGCGCTCGATCTGGCTGAGAAAGCCGATCGATAGATCAGTGCGGTCCGCGATCGTTTCCAGCGACAGTCTGTGCTCACGGCGCAAGTCGCGAAGGCGGCTGCCGACCGCGAGGTCCATCGCGGGCTCGGCCGGTCGGGCGGCGTGCTTCGCCTTCGGCCTGGCCGCCGGCTTGCCATTGGCCTTTTTGGCCTTGTCGTTGCCCTTGGGCGCCGGCTTCTTCATTCTGCTGCCACCGCTCACATCAGACCGCCTTCTTCATGTGCATGAAAATTGCTTGCAATACCCCAGCAAGTGTGACCACAATTTCATATTGGTGAAAATAGGCCTGAACCGCGTTGCCTGCAACTCTTTGGTCTAACGCTGGCAGCCGTTTCGGCAGAGTACAATTCTGGAGGTGGTGCGATGGCTCTCAGACATCTCGTTCAGGCCGCGATCGCGGCGCTTTCCGTTGCCGCCGCGATGCCGGCACCCGCGCAGCAGGTCCTGAAAGTCGGCTCGACGCCGACCGGCGTGCCCTTCACCTTCCTCGACACCAAGACCAACAGCATCCAGGGCATCATGGTCGATCTCATCACCGAGATCGGCAAGGATGCCGGCTTCCAGGTCCAGATCGAGCCGATGCAGTTCTCGACGCTGATTGCGTCGCTGACCTCGAACAAGATCGACATCATCTCCGCGGCGATGTTCGTCACCGCGGCGCGCAAGGAAGTGATCGATTTCTCCGAGCCGTTCTACAGCTATGGCGAAGGCCTGCTGGTGCCGAAGGGGGATACCAAGACCTACACCACGCAGGAAGACCTGAAGGGCCAGGTGGTCGGCGCGCAGGTCGGGACGGCGTTCGTCGATGCGTTGAAGAAGTCGGGATTGTTCAGCGAGGTCAAGGCCTACGACACCATTCCAGACATACTGCGCGACGTGAATGCGGGCCGTCTCAAGGCCGGCTTCGCCGATTATCCGATCCTCGCCTATAATCTCAAGCAGGGTGGATTTCCCGAAGCGCGCATCGTCGAGGGCTACAAACCGACGACCGTGGGCTCGGTCGGTATCGGCGTGCGCAAGGGCGACACCGAACTGCTCGCCAAGATCAACGCCTCGCTGGCGAAGCTGAAGGCGAACGGCACGGTGGAAAAGATCCTCGATAAATGGGGCCTGAAGGCGCAGGGCGCCTGATGCAGGCGTTCTGGCGCGATACCGTCGAGTTCCTGCCGATCCTGATGAGCGGTGTGGCACTGACGATCATCGTCACGATCGGGTCGCTGCTGCTGTCCACCGTCCTCGGCCTGATCTGGGCACTGATGCGCGTCTCCGGCATCGGCGTGCTGTCGGGGCTCAGCGCCGGGCTGATCAACGTGATCCGCGGCATCCCGATCATCGTGCTGCTGTTCTATCTCTATTTCGTGATGCCCGAGTTCGGCGTCACGATGACGGCGCTGCAGGCGGCGATCCTCGGGCTCGGCATCGCCTATTCGGCCTACCAGGCTGAGAATTTCCGCGCCGGCATCGAGGCGATCGACAAGGGACAGATCGAGGCGGCGCAGGCGATCGGCATGAGCTGGGCTCAGACCATGCGCCGGGTGGTGCTGCCGCAGGCGGTCAAGATCGTGCTGCCGCCCTACGGCAACGTCATGATCATGATGCTGAAGGATTCCTCGCAGGCCTCGACCATTACGGTCGCCGAACTGGCGTTGCAGGGCAAGCTGATCGCATCCTCCACCTTCAAGAACACCAGCGTGTTCACGCTTGTTGCGCTGATGTATCTCACCATGAGCATTCCGCTCATTCTCCTGGTCCGTCATTTCGAGAAGCGCGCGGCGCGGAAATGATCGAACTCTCCGACGTCCACAAGAGTTTCGGCAAGGTCGAGGTGCTGAAGGGCATCACGGCCTCGGTCGAGAAGGGCGAGGTGGTCTGCATCATCGGCCCCTCGGGCTCGGGCAAGTCCACCATCCTGCGCTGTATCAACGGGCTGGAAAGCTATGATCGCGGCGATATCAGGATTGACGGCGCGCGGGTCGACCGCAATGCGGCCTCGATCGTTGCGATCCGCACCCAGGTCTCGATGGTGTTCCAGCGCTTCAACCTGTTTCCGCATCGCACCGCGCTCGAGAACGTCATCGAGGGGCCGATCTACGTGAAGAAGGAGCCTCGCGCCGAGGCGCTGGAACGCGGCCGCGCGCTGCTGGCACGGGTGGGACTGGCCGAAAAGGCCGATGTCCATCCGCCGCAACTGTCCGGCGGCCAGCAGCAGCGCGTGGCGATTGCGCGTGCGCTGGCCATGCAGCCGAAGGCGATACTGTTCGACGAGCCGACGTCGGCGCTCGATCCGGAACTGGTCGGCGACGTGCTGGGGGTGATGCGCAAGCTCGCCGACGACGGCATGACCATGGTCGTCGTCACCCACGAAATGGCCTTCGCCAAGGACGTCGCCGACCGTGTGCTGTTCATCGATGGCGGCGTGATCGTCGAGCAGGGCCCGGCGAAATCCGTCCTCAACCAGCCGCAGCATGCGCGCACGCAGGACTTTTTGCGGCGCGTGCTGCATCCGCTTTAAAGCTTTCGGTGTTGTACATGAATGCGCCCGCCCAATTGCCGCTGCCGCCAAGCCTCTATGCCGATACAGCAGTGGCACCCACACCGACGCCGCCGCTGACAGGCGACAAAAATGTTTCGGTCGCGATTATCGGCGGCGGCTTCACCGGGTTGTCGACGGCGCTGCATCTGGCGGAGCAGGGCATCGACGTCACGGTGCTGGAGGCGCAGCAGCCGGGCTGGGGCGCATCCGGCAACAATGGCGGCCAAGTCAATCCTGGGCTCAAGCACGATCCAGACCAGATCGAATCCGACTTCGGCGCCGACCTCGGCGGCCGCATGATCTCGTTTTCCTATGGTACCACCAACTTCACGTTTGACCTGATCCGCCGCTACCAAATTCCCTGCGAGGCGCGGCAGAACGGAACGCTGCGCGCCGCTTACAATGAAGCGAGCGCTGCGGCGATCGAAAACACCGCCAAGCAGTGCATCCGGCGCGGTATGCCGGTGCGGCTTCTGAACCGCGAACAGATGCGGGAGATGACCGGCACCGACCGCTATCTCTGCGCCATGCTGGACAGCCGCGGCGGCGACCTGCATCCGCTGAGCTATGCGCGTGGGCTGGCGCGCGCCGCGATCGCGGCGGGTGCGGCGGTTCACGGCGAAACGCCCGCGCTGTCGCTGTCGCGCGAAGGCGCGCGATGGCGCATCGAGACGCCGCGCGGAATCGTGCGCGCGGATAAGGTGCTGCTGGCGACCAATGGCTTCACCGGCGATCTCTGGCCGGGCCTCCGCCGCAGCATCGTTCCGGTGTTCTCCTCGATCACGGCCACGGCGCCGCTATCAGATGCGGTCGCGCGCACGATCATGCCGACGCGACCGGTGCTGTACGAGAGCGGCCACATCACGGTCTATTACCGCATCGATGCACACAACCGGCTGTTGATGGGCGGCCGCGGGCCGATGCGCTGGATCAGCAAGCCCGCCGACGTCGCCTATCTGATCCGCTATGCGGAGCGCCTGTGGCCAAGCTTGAAGGGTGTGAGCTGGACGCACGGCTGGAACAGCCGGCTCGCGATCACGCCGGATCACTACCCCCATGTGCATGAGCCGGCGGAGAACCTGCTGATCTCGCTCGGCTGCAACGGCCGCGGCGTCGCGCTCTCGACCGCGATGGGTGCACAACTCGCGCGGCGGCTCGCCGGCGGAAGCAATGCCGGGATCGACATGCCGATATCAGGCATCAAGCCGATGCCGATGCACGCCTTCTGGCGCGTCGGCGTCACCGCCGCGGTGCTGACGGGGCGGGTGCGGGATCGGCTGGGGGTGTAGCGATATGAATCGAATCGGTCGAAACCTGGCGCGTCACGCAGGCCGGATTTTCCGAAAGACTTGCCTGATCTGATCGTCGGTCGCGAAACGACCTCCGCGCGCAGCTTCCATCCCCCGGTCGATGCCTTCAAGTTCCTTCGGTGCCGCGTAGTACACGCCGGCGCGAAGGCTCGCTTCAATCTCAAGCGCGACCTCCGCGAGTTCGACCTGAGCAGCCTCAGGCCAATCTTCGACGCGCCGCCATATGTCCTGAAGAATCTTGGCTGTCATGCGATGCAAGACTTGGCTGTGCACATTTCTGCTTACCCCTCCGCCACCGCTTCGCTCCACGGCTGGAACGGCTCGACGGCGCCGCTGTTGGTTTGGCCATCGCGCAGCACGACGCTGGGGCAGGCGAACTTCATCGGCAGGGTCTGGATGCGCGCCTCTTCATAGTCGAACTGCGCGCCGAGCGCTTCGCGCGCGGCCTGCGGCAGGCGGACGTCACCGATCACGACCGCGCCTTCGCTGGCGTCGATGCGCGGCTGGTGGATCGTCGTATCGAGGTCCATGCCGTAGTCCATCACGAACGACAGAAGTTGCGTGACTGCCGGCAGGATACGCCGTCCGCCGGACGCGCCGATGGCGGCACGGCGGCCGTCTGCGGCCTGTGCCAGCACGGGGGTGTAGTTGGTGAGGCAGCGTTTGCCGGGCGCCAGCGAGTTCGGCGTGCCCGGGGTCGGATCGAACCACATGATGCCGTTGTTCATGGTGATGCCGGTCTGGCCCGAGACGAATCTGGAGCCGAACGTCGACAGCAGCGTCTGCGTCACCGCGGCCATGTTGCCGTCGCGGTCGACCGCCGAGAAATGCGTGGTGCAGGCCGGCGCCAGCGCTTCGGCGCCGAGTGCGCGTCTGCCGTCCTGATCGCCCATGTCCTTCAGGCGTTCGCGATAGGCCGCCTGCAGCGCCGAAGCATAGGCGATGTAGGCGGCGGCATCCGGCGTGCCACGCGCGGGCTTCAGGTTTTGCTGCAGCAGGCCGAGCGTGCGCGAAAGCGTCGGCCCGGCAGTGAGTTCGGGCGTCGCATACACCTTGCCGCCGCGATAGGGGATCGCCAGCGGTTCGCGCAAATGGGCGCGGAACGGCTTGAGGTCCTCGACCGACAGCGCGCCGCCGGCGTCCTGGATGTCGGCGGCGAGGCTCTTCGCCAGATCGCCTTCGTAGAAGTCGCGCGGGCCGGCGCTGGCCAGATGCGCCATCGTGGCCTTGAGCCGGTCCTGCGGCAGGCGGACGTGGGACTTGATGCCCCATGGCGCATTCGGCGGCAGGCCATCGACCAGATAGGCCGCCGCGCTGGCGGGATAACGCCTGAGGTCCACGGCGGAACTCGAAATCATCAGCGTGGTCCACCAGTCGACCGCAAGGCCTTCACCGGCAAGGCGAACGCTCGGCGCCAGCAATTCCTTCCACGGCAGTTTGGCGTGACGGCGATGCGCTTCCTCCATGCCGGCGACCACGCCGGGGACCGCGATCGAGCCGGGGCCATGAATGTTGCGGTCGCCTTTGACGCGCGGCCACGGGAAGATGTCGGACGCGGCGCCGTCGCCGGTCAGCGGATAATCCTCGGGCCGCAGGCTGAGCGGCGCGCGCATGCCATAGTCGATCACTTCATAACGGTCTTCACGTGCGCGGTAGAGCACCATCGCGCCGCCGCCGCCGGCACCGCTCATCCAGGGCTCCAGCACGCCGAGCGCAAAGGTGGTCGCGATCACCGCATCGACGCAATCGCCGCCGGCAGCGAGCACCTCGGCGCCGACTTGCGCCGCCTTGCCCGATTGCGCGGCGACGATGCCACCTTTCGCAGTGACAGCGGGCTTGCGGATCGATTGGTTGTTGGAGAACTGGTCACGCATGGGATGGCTTTCGGTCTCTGTGATATTGGAGATGGCTGCTGGTTCGGTGGTTATTTTCTTCTACCGCTTTCCCTCGTCCTGCCACCAGGGATACTGGCTTGGCATGTCCTGGGATACTTTTCCCGGAAAGGACGGTGGTCGTTTTTCCAGAAAGGCGGCAACGCCTTCGCGCACGTCGGCGTGGCCGCCGCGCTCGATCGACATTGGCTTGTCGATATCGAGCAGTTCGAACGGAGCGGGCGCGCCGGCGAAGCGCCACAGCATCTGGCGCGTCAGGGCAACCGAAACGGCGGAGGTCGCCTCCGTCATCTCGCGCGCGATCTCCTTGGCGCGGTTCAACAGCTCGGCTGGTTCGACCACTTCGCTGACAAGCCCGCCATCCCTGGCTTCATCGGCGTCGAACGTGCGTCCGGACAGGCACCAGCGCAACGCCTGCGGCAGGCCGACGAGCTTTGGCAGAAACCAGGCGCTGCCAGCTTCCGGGACCAGGCCGCGGCGGGCAAAGATGAAGCCGATCTTGGCGCCTTTGGCCGCGATCCTGACATCCATCGGCAACGTCATGGTGATGCCGACGCCGACGGCACCGCCGTTGATCGCCGCGATCGAGGGCTTGCGGCAGTTGAATATCGCCTCGACGAACCGGCCGCCGCCGGGATTGGCGCTGGCGAACACGCCGGCGCCGTGCTTTCCCGACGTGTCGAAGCTTGCCGCGCCGCCGGACACGTCTGCTCCGGCGCAGAAGGCGCGGCCGGCGCCGGTGACGATGATCGCGCGGATGTTGTCGTCGCTGTCGGCGCGGTTGAAGGCGTGCGTGATTTCCGCGCCCATCTGGCCGGTATACGCATTCAGTTTGTCAGGCCGGTTCAGCGTCACGATCATGAGAGGACCGTCGAGATCGCAGCGGATGTGTTCGTAGTTCACGTCGCCCCCGTTTCCAACATTGCAGCCCTGCCGATCGACAACGCGATTACACCTCAAAAATCCTGGGCAGGCCATGAGAGAATAACATGCTGGAAATCCACCCGGTTCGACTTCGTGTTGGCGCCGCGCCGCCGACAATGGCACATTACGGAGGATCGCCGCACCTGCAAAAGGAGCATGCCGGCTTGAACGCGGACGCATTCATTCATCTGCCGGACCTTAGGACCCGGGTGACGCACCCGGAGAAATCGCTGTTGCGGCTCACGCCGGAGATGTTTTCGATGTGGGAGCAGCGCGCCCGGGCCGCGGGCTGGCCGGCGGATTGGCGGCTGCCGGACGAGGCGATCGAGGCGTCGCGGCTGGCGGTGCTCGGCGAGCACGGCAGCGGCGACGACCTCTGGATCTATTCGTATGGTTCGCTGATGTGGGACCCTGGTTTCCACTTCACTGAAGTGAGGCTTGCCGATGTCGAAGGCTATCAGCGCCGCTTCACGCTGAAGATCAATCTCGGCCGCGGATCGCGCGACTTTCCGGCTCTTATGCTTTCGCTCGAGCCGCAGCGAGGCCGCTGCCACGGGCTGGCATTCCGCATCGAGGCCGCCTCGGTTCATGCCGAAACCGCGATTCTGTGGCGGCGCGAGATGCTGCGCGGCGGCTATGCGCCAGCGCTGGTGCCGATGGTGACGCCGCAGGGGCCGATCACGGCGCTCGCCTTTGTCTCGAACCCCGTGCATCCCAGCTATGTCGGCGAACTGCCGCTGGAGGAGACCGCAAACCTGATCGCGAGCGGGAAGGGCATGCTCGGCACCAACAGGGAATATCTCGTGCAACTGGCGACGCAGCTCGAGGCGCTGGGAATAGAGGATCCTTATGTCGCGCAGCTATACGCGCGGATCGATCCTGACCCGACATCCTGACGCAAGTGCAACGCGCGGATTATTGCTATAGTCCAGCCGGCCGTGCAGGCCAGCCACAAAGAAGCAAAATTGGGGAAGCCGCGCATGACCGAGGGTACGAGGTCGCACTACGAAGTCATCGTGATCGGGGCGGGCGTGGCCGGCATCTATCAGATCAAGCGGCTGGCCGACCTCGGTATCGACGCGCTGGTGCTGGACGCCGCGCCCGACCTTGGTGGAACCTGGTACTGGAACCGCTATCCGGGCGCGCGTTTCGATTCCGAGAGCTACACCTACGGTTATTCCTTCTCGCGGGAATTGCTCGACGAGTGGCATTGGAAGGAACGCTTCTCGGCCCAGCCGGAGAATTTGCGTTACCTCAATTACGTCGCCGACAAGTTCGACCTGCGTAAATACATGCAGTTCAACTGCAAGGTCGAGGCGGCCACGTTCGACGAGACGAGTGATATCTGGCGGCTCAGGCTCGGCGACGGCCGCGAACTGACGTGCCGGTTCGCCGTTCTCGCGATCGGTCTGCTTTCGACGCCGACGCTGCCGCGGCTCGAAGGCATGGAGCGTTTCAAGGGGCGCTCGTTCCACACCTTCCACTGGCCGCACGAGCCGGTCGACCTCGCCGGCAAGAAGGTCGCCATCATCGGCACGGGAGCTACCGCCATTCAGGTGATCGGCGAGATCGCGGACAAGGTCGGCGAACTAACCGTGTTCCAGCGGCGTCCGAACTGGAGCGCGCCGCTGAACAATAGTCCGATATCGGATGCCGAGATGGCCGATATCCGTTCGCGCTACGACGAGATCTTTGCGACCTGCACCCGTACGCCCGGTGGCTTCGAGCACGAACCCGACCGTCGCGGCTTCTACGAAGTCACCCGCGAGGAGCGGCTGGCGCTGTGGGACAGGCTCTACGATGAGCCGGGCTTCGGCATATGGCTGAGTAATTTCCGCGAGATCTTCACCGACGAGGCGGCCAACGCGGAGTTTTCCGCTTACATCGCCGATCGCATTCGCCGCCGCGTCAGGGATCCCGTCATCGCGGAGAAACTGATTCCGAAGGACCATGGTTTCGGCGTGCAGCGGGTGCCGCTGGAGACCAACTATTTCGAAGCCTACAACCGCGACAATGTTCACCTCGTCGATATCAGCGAGACGCCGATCGAGCGGGTGACGGAGAACGGCCTGCGAACCAGCGCACGCGACCACGAATTCGATATCATCATCTACTCCACCGGCTTCGACGCCATCACGGGTTCGTTCGACGCGATCGACATCACTGGCATGGATGGCGCTAAGCTGTTCGACAAATGGTACGACGGTCCTTCGACCTTCCTCGGCATGATGGTGCACGGCTTTCCCAATCTCCTGATGCCGACCGGACCGCAGAGCGGTTCGGCCTCGACGAACTTTCCGCGCGGCATCGAGAATGGCGTCGGCTGGTGCATGGATTTGCTCGAATACATGTGGAGCCGCGGCTATACGCGGGCCGAAGCGACATCAGAGGCGCAGGCGCGCTGGACCGCCCATGTCACCAAGATGTACGCCATCATGCTGATGCGCAAAGCCAAGTCGTGGTTCACCGGCTACAATTCCAACGTCCCCGGCCACGAACACGGCAAGACCCGCTACCTGGTCTATAACGGCGGCACGCCGAAATACGTCGCCGCCATCAACGATGTTGCCGCCAAGGGCTATGAGGGCATCGTGTTCGGCGGCGAAGAGCGCGTCGCGAAGAGGTCGGCGACCGCCGCGGAATAGAAGCGGCCGTTTTATCAAACTCGCTTTTTCGTCTCGACCGCGCGTCGGCTGTCGAGGCCCATGGCCGCCCAGTTCGGCGTGAACTCTCGCGTGAAGCTGAGAAAACTCTCGACCGCGGGCGAGAGCGACGGGCGATGGCGCGCGAACATCGCGACCTTCCATTTGACGGTGGGCTGTCGCAGCGGCAGGAACGTCAGGCCGAAGCCGCGCACCAGCGGCTCGGCCATCGAAGGGCAGATCACCGCGCCCTGCCGCACGCGGAGCATCGAGAGGGCGGTGTTGACCCTGTGCACCGGCACCAGTTCTCTCGGATGGTTCCGGGACGGCACGTTGCTCAACACGTTGATGGCGATGTTGGGCATGTAGTTGATCAGCGGCCGGTCGCGCATGTCCTTCCAACTGACCGATTTGCCTTTCGCCAAAGGATCATCGGGGCGCAGGGCAACCCAGAGCGGGTCCGCACAGATCATATGAGATTCGACGGGCTGGTCGGGAACCACGCCGGCCGGTCCGAAGCCGATATCGGTGCTGCCGTTCTCCAGGCCGGCCAGCACCTCCTGAATCGGTACGTCGTCGAACCGGACGTCCACGCCGGGATGCTGTTCGCTGTATCCGGCGATGAGCGCCGGCAGCAGCGTGCAGGACAACGGTTCGGGCGCCGCGACGCGCACCAGCCCGCGGCGCAACTCCTTGAGGTTGGTGAGATTGTCGAGCGCTTCGTCGAGGTTTGCAAGCACGCGCCGCGCCATCGGCTCGAACGCCTCGCCGACCGCGGAAGGCGCGACCTTCCTTGTGGTGCGGTCCAGCAAACGTACGCCGAGGCGGCTCTCGAGCTCCTTGATCAATCCGCTGAGCGCCGCCTGCGACAGGTGCATGGCTTTGGCCGCTTCGGAAAAACTCGCTGACTCCAGCACAGCAATGTACGCTCGGAGCTGCCGCAGCGTCACATCCATCGCCATTCCGAAATCTCCCGGTATCACCCGCAGTCGGATTTATAGGCGGTAGTGATAAATCAGTCAAAAAATACACATTGTCCGATAGACGGCGCCTATCTATCGTCACCTCAACAAGAAGCCCGGCGATTCCAACGCTCGTGCTGTCGCGGTGGGAAGAAACGGGACTGATGTCCAGGCTGCTCCGGACTTTACGGCGGCCCCTGATGTGCGGAGGCATTGATGACCATTTCACGCCGAACCTTGTTGGGGGCCGTCGCCTCCTTGTCCGCCGGCTCGGTCTTTCAGGCGCGCGCCGAGGGCGACTGGCCGACGCGCATCGTGCGGCTGGTTTCGCCGTATGGGGCCGGCGGGGCCAGCGACATCTCGTTGCGAATTCTCGCCGAGCAGCTTGGACGCCGCCTGAACCAGCAGTTCATCGTCGAGAACAAGCCGGGCGCGGGCACCCGCGTCGCCAATGAGTTGGTCGCGCGCGCCGCACCGGACGGATACACAGTGCTCTATGCGGCTGCGCCGTTTGCGACAGCCGAAGCGCTATTCGAGAAGCTGAACTACAATCGCAAGGATCTGCAGCCGGTGGCGATGGCGGTCATGGCGCCGCTGTTCCTGGTGGTCAATGCGCAGGCGCCGTTCAAGACCGTTCAGGAAATGATCGCCTACGGCAAGTCGAAGCCCGAAGGCCTGACCTTCGGTTCGCCGGGCGCAGGCTCGCAACCGCATCTCGCCGCTGAATTGCTGTTTCGCGACGCAGGCGTCAAGGGCCTGATCGTTCCCTTCCGCGGCGACAATATGGCCTACACCGAACTGCTGGCGCGCCGCCTCGACGCCACGCTCACCGCGATCAGCACGGCGTTGCCGCACATCCAGAGCGGTCAATTGCGCGTGCTGGGCGTGGCGTCGGCCGCGCGCAGCCCGATCTATCCGGAGGCCCTTACGCTGCGCGAGCAGGGGCTCGCCAACGTGGTCGCGTCCGGCTGGTACGGCTTCATGGCGCCGGCTGCGACGCCGCAGCCGATCGTCGAACGGCTGCAGGCGGAAGTCATTCGCGCGCTGGCCGATCCCGACGTAAAGCAGAAGCTGGTGGCCCAGGGACTGGAAGCGAAGGGCGGCACGGCTGCCGAGTTCAGCAAGTTCATCGACGATGAGACGCGCAAGTGGAGCGAGGTGATCCGCGCCGCGGGCCTCAAGGGCGAATAGCGCGCAGGCGACACGGCGGCGCGATTGCGCATCGCCGTCCCGACAGCGATCTCATCGCGGCTCGTTCTGCCCGGCGTCGAAATCGTCCTCGAAACGCAAATGCTTGACGCTGCGGCCCCGGCGCCGCACCAGCTTCAAGGCCTCAATTCCGATCTCGATGTGCCGCTCCATGTAGCTGGCGGTCACCGCTCGATCCGACGCTTCGGTCTTCACGCCCTCGGGAATCATCGGTTGATCGGATACAAGAAGCAGCGCGCCGGTCGGAATGTGGTTGGCAAACCCTGCGGCAAAGATCGTCGCGGTCTCCATGTCGATCGCCATGCTTCGCGTACGGCGCAGCAACTCCCTGAAGCGGTCGTCGTGTTCCCAGACCCGGCGGTTGGTCGTGTAGACCGTGCCGGTCCAATAGTCGAAACCGAGATCGCGGATCATGGTGGATACCGCGCGTTGCAGCTCGAACGCGGGCAGCGCGGGCACTTCCGGCGGCAGGTAATCATTCGAGGTGCCTTCACCGCGAATGGCCGCAATCGGCAGGATCAGATCCCCGATCTGGTTCTTGCGCTTCAGGCCGCCGCATTTGCCGAGAAACAACACGGCCCTGGGCGCAATAGCGCTCAACAGGTCCATCACGGTCGCGGCATTCGGGCTTCCCATGCCGAAATTGATCAGCGTGATTCCATCGGAGGTCACGTTCGGCATCGGTCGATCTATGCCCTTTATCACCGCGCCCTGCTGCGTCGCGAACCACTCGACGTAATTGTCGAAGTTGGTCAGGAGAACATATGCGCCGAACTCGTTGAGCGGCGTGCCGGTGTAACGCGGCAGCCAGTTTTCCACGATGTCTCTTTTGTCTTTCATCCTCTTTGGTCTCTCTGAAGATGCCGCTGCCTTGTCATGGAGCTGTATCAGTTCCGCCGTCGGCATGCTGCGCTGCGGTGAGGTTCGCGTCAATATTGCCAGCCTTATGGCCAGGGACGGCGGACATTGAGAAGATGAGACCTTGCGGCTTGCAGGGCATCGAGCGGTCCGCTTCTATGGTCGATGCCGCCGGGCCACGCCGACGCTATTCCGTGAGGATCACCACATGCCGATCGCTACAGACGCCGCATTCATTCTGCCTGACGATTTCGCCGCAGCTGCCCTGATGGGGCGGGTCTGGCGTCCCGATCTCGCCGGTCCTTCTGTGGTGGCGATCCGCCAGGACGGCGTGTTCGACATTACCGACGACTTTCCGACTGCCAGCCAACTCGCTGCCGAAGCCGATCCTGCCGGCGCGCTGCGGGCCGCGCGCGGCGAGCGGATCGGCGCATTGCAGGATCTGTTGAACAACACGCCGCCGGACAATCGCGATCCGGCCAAACCGTGGCTGCTTGCCCCGATCGACCTGCAGGTCATCAAGGCCGCCGGGGTGACGTTTGCGGTATCGATGCTCGAGCGGGTGATCGAGGAGCGGGCGCGCGGCAATCCGGATTCGGCGGTGGCCATCCGTGCCGAGGTGACGCGGATCGTCGGCACTGATCTCTCCCGGTTGAAGCCGGGTTCGGCCGAAGCGCAGCACGTAAAGGAGGTGCTGGTCGCGCAGAATGCCTGGAGCCAGTATCTCGAAGTCGGCATCGGGCCGGACGCCGAAGTGTTCACCAAGGCGCCGGTGCTGTCGGCGGTCGGCACCTGCGTCGATGCCGGCTTGCATCCGAAATCGACCTGGAACAACCCGGAGCCGGAGGTGGTGCTGGTGGTGACGAGCGACGGCCGCATCGTCGGCGCCAGCCTCGGCAACGATGTCAACCTGCGCGACTTCGAGGGCCGCTCGGCGCTGCTGCTTTCCAAGGCCAAGGACAACAACGCATCCTGCGCCATCGGCCCCTTCGTGCGCTTCTTCGACGCGAACTTCACGCTCGACGACGTGCGAAAGATGGATATCTCGCTGGAAGTGCAGGGGCCGGAAGGTTTCGTGCTGCACGGTGCATCATCGCTGACCCAGATCAGCCGCGACCCGACCGATATCGTCGGGCAGACCATCAACGAGAACCATCAATATCCTGACGGTTTTGTGCTGTTCCTCGGCACCATGTTCGCGCCGATCCAGGACCGTGCCGCCAAGGGGCAGGGGTTCACCCATGTCGAGGGCGACCTGGTGACGGTCGCCACGCCGAAGCTCGGCCGGTTGACCAACCGTATGCGCCACAGCGGCGCGTGCGAGCCGTGGGTATTCGGGATCACGGCGCTCTTTGCCGCGCTGATGCGCCGCAAGAAAGGCAAGTGAGATAGTTCGCATTACGCCAGTAGCGTCCGGCAATTGAACGCCGGACGCTACCAGAATTCGAAAACGATCGGCCTACTTCTTGTAGCCTGCGATCACCGCTTCGCCATCAGCGCCGGCCTTCTTGAGCCAATCGGTCGTCAACTGCTCCCCGACTTTCTCGAGGCCCGTCTTCAGCGCGGCAGGCGGCGGCAGCACCTGCATCTTGTTGGCCTTGAGCTGTTCGAGATACCACTTTGCCTTGTCCTCTGCGAGCTTCCAGCCGCGTTCTTCGGCGACTGCCGACGCCTTGAGGATCGCTTCCTGGGTTGGCTTGTCGAGCGCGTCGAAAGCCGCCTTGTTCACGAAGGTCACGTTCTTCGGAATCCAGGCCTGGGTATCATAGAAGTGCGTCATGGTTTCCCAGGCCTTGCTGTCATAGCCGGTCGAGCCCGAGGTCATGAACGCATTGACGACGCCGGTGGCCAGCGCCTGCGGCAGTTCCGCCGCCTGGATGGTGACGGGCTGCGCGCCGACGAGTTCGGCAATGCGCGATGTCCCGACATTGTAGGCGCGCCACTTCAGGCCCTTCATGTCCTCAAGGGAGTTGAGGTCCTTCTTGGCGTAGATGCCCTGCGGACCCCACGGCACCGCGAACAGCAGCATCAGGCCCTGCGATGCGAGCTTCTTTTCGATTGCGGGCTTGGAAGCGAGCCACAATTTCTTCGCGGCCGGATAGCTCGTCGCCAGGAACGGCACGACGTCGATGCCGAACATCGGATCTTCGTTCTCGTGCAGCGAGATCAGAACCTCGCCTGCCTGTGCCTGACCGGTTGCGACCGCGCGCTTGATTTCCGGCGCCTTGAATAGCGACGCCGCGGGATGCACGGTGATCTGCAGCTTGCCGCCGGTGGCGTCAGTAACGTCCTTGGCAAACGCGATCAGGTTCACCGAATGTGGATTGTCGGCGGGATAGGCTGCCGGAAGATTCCATTTCGTCTGCGCCAGTGCGGGCGCGGCAAGCGCCGCGACGCAGGCGGCGGCCAATGCGCTCGTCTTAACAAACTTCAACATGACAATACCTTTCTCTAGCCGGGGAACGCCATCCGCGGCAGCACCATCACGATATCAGGAAACACCGTGATGATGGCAACCGCCAGAACGAGCAAAAAGAAGAACGGCAGGGCCGCCTTGGCGACCGTATTGGAGTCCTTGCCGCTCATGGTCTGCAGGACGAACAGATTGAAGCCGACGGGCGGAGACACTTCCGCCATTTCCACCACCAGCACCAGGAAGATGCCGAACCAGATCAGGTCGAAGCCGGCCTGCTTCACCATCGGGATCACGATGGCGGTGGTCAGCACGATCATGGAAATGCCGTCGAGGGCCGCGCCGAGCACGATGTACATGACGGTGAGTGCTGCGATCAGCGCATAGGGGCTGAGCTGGAGGCCGTTCACCCAGTCTGCGAGCGCCAAAGGGATGCCGGTATAGGCCATCGACGTGCCCATGTAGGAAGCGCCCGCCAGGATCAGCAGGATCATGCAGTTGACTCGCGTTGCGCCCATCACGCTCGCCCAGAACGATTGCCAGCTCAGCGCACCCTGCCACCATGCGATCGCCAGCGACCCCAGCACGCCCCAGGCGGCGCATTCCGTTGCCGTCGCCCAGCCCATCAGCAACGACAGGAAGACGAAAATGATCAGCAGCAGGCAGGGAATGAGATTGAGCGATTCTGAAACACGCTGGCGAAAGCTCATCGACGGTTCGGCCGGCGGCGTGCGGCCAGGATGGGCCAGCGACCAGATCGCGATGTAGCCGGAATACAGCGCCATCACCAACATGCCCGGCAGAAATCCGGCGAGGAAAACCTGGATGATGGAGACGTTCGCCTGCACGGCATAGACCACCATGGTGATCGACGGCGGGATAAGAATGCCAAGCGTGCCCGCACCGGCCAGCGAGCCGAGGCTCAGGTTTTCGTCATAGCCGCGCTTTTTCAGTTCCGGCAGCGCGATCTTGGCAACCGTGGCGCAGGTCGCGGCCGACGATCCCGACACCGAGCCGAATACGCCGCAGGCGAGCACGTTGACGTGCATGAGCCGGCCCGGCAGCCAGTTCAGCCAGGGCGCAAAGCCGCGGAACATTTCCTCCGACAGCCGTGTGCGGAACAGAATTTCGCCCATCCATATGAAGAGCGGCAGCGCTGCGAGCGACCACGACGCGCTGTTGCCCCAGACAGTTGTCGCCAGCACGCTGCCCGCGGGAATGCCGCCGCCGGCGAATTGCATGCCGGCCCATCCCGTCGCCATCAAGGCCACCGCGATCCAGACGCCGGCGCCGAGCAGCAGCGCAAGAAGGCCGAGCAGAAGTGCGGCAATGGAGAGAAGCTCCATGTCAGACCCCGCTCTGCATGGCGCGTTCGACGATTTCCTCGGCGCTCTGCGGCTTTGGCAATTCGTAGCGCGGCGCGAAGCCGCGCAGGACATGGACCAGCTCATCCACAAAGGCGATGAACAGGATCACGAGGCCGCCGCTATAGCCGAGCTGCGGAATCCACAGCGGCACCGCGATGACGCCCTGCGAGATGTCGGTAAACTTCCAGGACTGCCAGGTCATGACCGAAGCATGCCATGCGAAAAAGCCGATGAAGCCGACGCCGATCAGGAGTGATGCGATCTCGACATAATGGCGGACGTTGTCGCTCAGGCGGTCGATCAACAGGCCGACGCGGATCATCTCGCCATGCCTGAATGTATGCGCGAGCCCGAGGAAAGCGGTCGCCGCCATGCACCAGGAGATGAAGTCATCGCCCGCGGGGATATTGATGCCGAGCGGCCGTCCGCCCGACAGCAGCAGCATCAGCACAAAAATCGCTATGAGAAAAAGCCCGGCAAGATAGCCGGAGAGAAGGTAGAGCCGATCCAGAAACACACGCACCATAATCTGTCATCCCCGCACGCCTATTTGCCCGGAAGCAATAGACGTACCACTTTCGGTAACCGGTCCATCTGGGACTGGTCTGTCGATGCAGGCCTTGCCAAAAGCGGATCACTGAAATCAGTCCCCAGGGAGACAGGTTTTCGGAGTTGTTCCGGGCCGTCAAGCCGGGAATCGTCTCTGCGGCGCGTTGGGACATTGGCCATTGGGGCAATAGTGCCGGGCACCGTGCTGGTGTTAACGTATCAGCCCAATTCAACCCTCAGGCAGGGGGTGCCAATGACCGATCAGTTGGAGTTCAACCTGCGCGCGGTGCTGTGCAGGCAACTCGCCAGGCGTGAACCGGAAAACCGGGTTCTGTGGATGGCCGAGGCCGAGAGCTGGTCCCGCCTGTCGAAAAAGACAGGCCGCGGTCGCGCCGACGAAAAGATCAGGTCCGGCATCACGGCGTGTTCGCGAGAGCGGTCGAGCGGCACTTCCTCGCCCAGGTGGGTTTGATTCAGTGAGCCTTCCTGGCCTTGAATCAATGCTACGAAATACCGCATCATTTAGCCGATCGAAGGCATGGCATCGATGCGAAGTTTCCGGCGGTGCGCGACCGGCTTGTTGATGGCTTCGGTCCTTGCCTGTAATGCCGCAGGCGCGCTTGCCAATCCGCTGACGACGTTCCGCTACGAAGCACAGGCGCAGCGGCATTGCCCGTCGGACTCGATCGTCTGGCTCGATCTCGGCAAAGGGATCTATTACACGAAACAGCAACGGCGGTATGGCCGCGGTTTCACCGGGAGTTTTGTCTGCCGGGAGCAAGCCCGTAGCAACGGCTATCGCCGTTCGCTGCTGGGGCTTCGGTAGGGTTGACGTGTCGCTCGAAAATCCAGGCGCGAAAAAGCCCCGGCGCGATGCGCCGGGGCTAGTTTGGCCGGAGAGAGATCAGTAGCGGGCCGCGATCGGCGCCCCGTAACCGCCAAAGCGGTAGTTGATGCGCGCGGTGACCATGTCCACGTCCTGGCTGACCCGGTTGTTGAGCACAGCGGCAGGAAGCGCGGCAGCCGTGAACGAGTTGTTGGAATCGCCCATCCACAGGTGGTTGTATTCAACACCGAACGACCAGTTCGGTGTGAAGCCGTATTCGAATCCAACACCCACGGTGCCGCCCCAGCGGGTCGAGCTTGCCGAGGCAAATTCAAAGCCGGTAAAGTTGTCGTGGATGCTGAAGCGGTTGCTTGTCACCGCCGCGCCGCCCTTTACGTACAGCAGTGCTGCATTCCAGGCGTAGCCGATCTGGCCGGTAAAGAGGCCGATGCCATCGGTCTCGGTGCGAGTGGAGAGTGCAGGAAAGAGCAGGCTTTGGCGCGTGTGGTTGAGATCCGCCCAATTGCCCTGGGCTTCCACACCAAACACCCATTGACTGGCTTGCCAGCGATAACCGATCTGGCCGCCGATGAGGCCTCCGGACCGGTCGCGGCAGCCATTATCGAGGTTTCCGAAAACCGGGTCGATGAAATCCCAGCAGTTGTGGCTCTGACCCCAGCCGCCATTGGCGCCGATGTAGAAGCCGGTCCAATTGTAGATAGGAGCCACCATCGGGGGCGGCGCCGCCTTGACAGCCATATCCGCAGCGGATGCGGGGGCGGCCATGGCCAATGCCATCAGACCAGTCGTTGCCAGCAGAAGCTTCTTCATTTCATCTCTCCATCCCCATCGGCTACGATTTGTCCCACCGACGGCGTTACAGGGCGTTGCACTGATTTTAATTTACAACTGAATCTTACGTAGGTTCGGCGCAAACCCCAGTGCCAAAATGGCAACACTCAAGAGCAATTGGCGAACGGCCGTTGAAAGGCGTTTGTCTGGCCCCGAGGCAGTTCAATGTCGCTCTGTTGGTTATCGTGCATATGGGATTGCGCCTGGAACATGCGGCTTACTTTACGTCCCTGACGGCGTCGGGATTTTCCGGCGCGCCGGCAGCGGCTTGTTCCTGTCCCTCTTCAAGCCATGCCGGAATGCTCCCGGACGGGATCGCGCGCTTCGGCAAATGAGGAACGATCGTTCCGGCGGTCACGACCAGACCGTCGTCGAATTTGGCACGCGCAAGATTCTTGGCCTCCGCTTCGCTCTCAAACGTCTGGGTCGACCGAGAGCGCCGGCTTCGAACTGCAGTGCCTCTCCACGGGATTTCGAAGGTCACATACCAAGTATGCTTGTTCATTCGATGATTCCGATGGATCTACCACCCAGCATCACATCCGAGGGTATTGTAATGCGATTTGCGTGGGGACGCACGCGAGACGTTGCCTTCGTTCGATGTTGGGCAGGTGTGATTTTTATCCTCGAGCCGCTCGCGGTTGTCCTTCCGCGATTTGTGGCAGCAGCCATGACGTACTTTTGGTTAATCACGGTGGCATGCATTTGAGCGCTGCAAGTTCGTCCTACAGGTCCAGTGCCGCCAACCGTTGCCGGTCCAGCAACACGATTTGCCGCTGCGTCTGGCCGAGGAAGCCGAGGATGCCCATGCCGTGCAGTTGCGACAGCGCCCGCGAGACCGTCTCAAGCGTGAGGCCGAGATAGTCGGCGATATCGCGACGCGACATTGGAAGCGCCATGACGCCGGCGGCGGTCAGGCGCGGGTCCATCTCGAGCAGGAATGCGGCGACCCGCTCGAGCGACGTCTTGCGCCCGAGCAGCAGCATGTGATCCTCGGCATGCCGGAGGCAGGTCGTTGTCATGTTGAGTAGATCGAGCGCGACCAGCGCGTCGGTTTCCGCAACGTGCTCCAGGCTGCACCGCTTCATCAGTCGTACGGTCGTTTCGACGATCGCTTCAGCGGTAAACCGGTGTGTCACACCGTTCTCCAGCCCAAAGATGTCGCCCGGCAGATGGAACGCACCAATCTGGCGGCGGCCGTCGGCGAGAAGCTTGTGAGTGCGAACCGCGCCGTCGATGACCTGGTAGACATAGTCGGCGGGCTCCGCCTCTCCAAAGATTTCCGTGCCTTTGTTGTATTTGAATTCGCTCAGGATTACCCTTGCCCGCGAAAGCTCACCAAGTTGCCCGAGAGCCGTCGGCCTGCTTCCGGGATACGCATTGACGTTGACAAACATCGATCTCTTCCTGTCTGAGCCAATTGGTTCGCATCAACAGAAGGACTCGCGCTGCCAGGTACAGGGGGTGTACGGGCGGTCCTGAGTTTGTGTTAAACCAGAGGACGTGCAGGGAAGGCTATTGTATTGACGGTCATTGACCTTTGGGACAATGACCGAAAGGCCAGTACCACGGTCGAAGGAAGGAATTTTTTTGAAGACGTGCTCGCTGTCCGTCTCAATTCTTGATTTTTTCGGCGATGGTGGGGACGGTCTCCAATCGGATTTGCGCGGACCGTTCTCTCACGCGGGGTTTTCGGAATTGCGGTCGGTGCTGAATGCCGACGACCGGTCGCCCGTCACGTACGACGCCGAACCCCGCTTGCCTCTGCCGCTGGCTTCAACATAGGGGGATCCATTGTCGGGAATGGTGCATATCGTTGACGATGACGCTTCGTTTCGGACGGCCATCGAACGTCGCTTGAAGCAGGCCGGTTACGAGGTCGCGACTTATCCTTCGGCGCAGCATTTGCTCGACCGCTTGCCAAACGAAAGTGAATTGAGCTGCATTCTGCTCGACATGCGAATACCCGGATTGAGCGGGCCGGAATTGCAGGCACGCCTCAGCGAACTCGGCTCGACCTTGCCGATCGTGTTTCTCACGGGCTATGCGGAAGTCCCGACCACAGTGCGCGCGATCAAGGCAGGCGCGGAGGATGTTCTCACCAAGCCGGTTTCGTCAGAGGAGCTTCTCGGCGCAATCGAGCGCGCCCTGGCTCACCATCAGGTGACGCGGAACCAGCGAAGCAGGCTGGAAGCCGTGCGCGCACACATTGCGAAGTTGACGCCGCGCGAGCGTGAAGTCTTCCAACTCGTAATTCGCGGCAAGACCAACAAGCAGGTGGCCGTTGTATTGGGTGCGACAGAACGAACGATCAAGGCCCATCGCCATCGGGTGATGGAGAAGATGCAGGTGCAATCTCTCGCCGAATTGGTCTCTCTTGCCGAGCGGGCGGGAGTATTGGGAGATTTGCCAGGGACCGCGCAGGCGAATTGAGCGGTCTTCAACAGCTTCCAGCTTCGCATTGTCCCATGGGACAATAGTAAACGCGGTATTCGGGCGTTACTTGAGGTGTCGTGGTGCGTCGGGGAAACCACGACCTATCGGCTTCGGCGGATGCTGACAGGTTTGGGATCGTCTTCTATCGAGACGTTCCAGGCGCAATTGACGGGATAACCATCTTTGCAGAATCAGAACGTCGTTTTTGTCGTCGATGACGACCTTGGGATGCTCAAGGGGCTGAAGCGGTTGCTTCGCCACCATGGCTATGACTGTGTGGCGTTTTCGTCCGCCGAGGAGTTTCAGAACTACGGAGATTTCGAGTCGGCATGCTGCGTGGTTCTCGACATCAACCTGAACAACGAATCTGGAATCGAATTGAGGTGCCGCCTCAGCGCAGCAGGCATTTCCCTTCCAGTTATCTACATCACCGCCAATGACAGTCCTGCTGTCCGCACCGCAGCAATGGAATCCGGCTGCATCGCCTACCTCATCAAGCCGTTCCGGGCGAAGTCCCTGATCGAGCCGATCGAAAAGCTGGCAAGGGTGGCGTAGATTGGTTGCGATCGCGAACGCTGCGATCATTCATCGATACTTTGCTCGAACGTCTGCGCTGCAGCGCCACGCCGAACCGCGGCGAACTGATCGATCGGTATTGTCGTGCTTACCGCCAGCGTACTGGTATCCGCGACCTCGAGCAGCAGCGTCTTGCCGGTCTCCATTTCCGCAATCAATCTGGGATCTGCCACATCTGCTGCGATGCAGGCATTGGTAAGGCACCAGACGTAGGGAAACCGGTGAGCGGAGCCCTGATCGATCGTGATCTTGACCCCGGCCTGCAGATAAAGACCGACGGGAAGAAACATTTGCAGCCGCGCGGCCTTGTCGCCTTCGCGCTCGATCAAGCCGATGCGGACTGCGGATTGGCCGGTCTCGAACTTGCCGCTGATCGCTGTCCGGCACACCATGTTGGTGCCGGGAGCCTTGAAGCAGACCTTGCGCCAATCCGAATATCTGATGTCGCGCGCCGCGCGCTGGCCACGCAGCGCAAAGTCCTGGCCGATCGGTGTCTCGCTTGCCGGGCTGCCGGCCGGCTTCGCTGCCTGTTCCGCGGATGCATTGGCTGCGCCGAAACTCAACAGCATCAAGACTGGCAGTGTTGTCTTCACGCTGAATTGCCCGTGAGATCGGCGGCTCCGCTGTCTTGTCATTGCTCGCCTCCGTCGTTCTGCTGGCGTCGGTCTATCTGTGCTTATCGAGGAACGCCCCGACCAGCGGGGTCCACAACGGAAGGCTGTCGGGCGAACTGACCAGGAAATGTCCGTCGTTGCCGAACGGAGGAAGCAGGTGATACTCGGCCTTTCCGCCAGCGCCGATATAGGCCGCGTGCATTCGCCTGGATAATTCCGGGCCGAAGTACGTATCGTTTTCGATGTAGATCCACAGCATGGGGGTGCGAGCCGTACGCCCGAACTCACCGGTTGCCGCGACCAGTTTGTCGGGCGCGCAATTGTTGTTCGGTTTGCCACCGACGCGACCGCCGCGGCCAGCGGCGAATGTTACGATTGCGCGAATTCCCGGGACGTTCTCGCTCGACAGCGCGATGGCGGCCCAGCCGCCGGCGGATTGGCCGACGACAATCACGTTGTCCGGAACGATCAGCTTTTGATCGGCCATGTATTCGATGATCCACTTGTCCATCAACGCCACCAGGCGTCCGGCATCGTGGAAGTTAGGGTTGTCGCAGTTGCCGACCTTGGAAAAGAACAGGGAGTAATGACCCTGTTCCGGTACATCGAATGCGGCCGCGCCGTATCCGCTGCCGGTAGGCGCCACGACCATGTAGCCTCTCTTCGCGAACCAGATCGCCGCGTCCCGAAACTCCACCAGCGGAAAGAAGCCGCGCTCTTTCTGGTTCAGCGAAACGCCGTGGTTCATGACCACGAGCGGAAACGGACCCTTGCCGACGGGCCGGACCACATAGGCAATCGTGGGCATCGTGACCGGGATCGCCCACACTTCCTCCTGGATGGTCTGGTTTGCGGGACGATCGTCAGCGAAGGCAGCCGTGACCAGCGCCGCGATCACCGCGGTAGCGACGAGAAAGACGCGTACCAGAAAGCCAGTCATGGCCTGCATCCAGGGTTTCGCTGATCCCGGCCGTGACCGGCCAGCGAAAGCTTTCGCGACGATGCCCAGCGCCGTTGATCTGGATCAATGGAACTCGCCGTCACCGTTGCATGGTGGCCCGGTCAAACCGTCCAAGAGGTGAACAATGATGACTTTATATCGCAGGCGATCGGTCGTGCTGGCTCTGTTTGGATTTCTCGCATCGGCGGCCGTTGCGACGCCGGCAGTGGCGGAGGTGGGCGCGGTCAGCGTCGTGTTCACCAAGGGTGGCTTCATCATCGGCGCCGGCGGTGGCCAGGGCGTGCTCACCTTCCGGGGCAAGCAATACCCCTTCACGGTTTCAGGCATGAGCGTCGGTTTCACGATAGGCGCCTCGACCACCAAATTTACCGGCAGGGCATTGAACCTGCGAACTGCCGGCGATCTGGCGGGCAGCTATGCCGTAGGCGGCGCGGGCGGCGCAATCGCGGCGGGGGCTGGCGGTGTGCAGTTGCAGAACGCGAACGGCGTTATTCTGCAGCTCAGCGGACCAAGGGTTGGCCTCGAAGCCTCGGCTGCCGTGGGTGGCGTCACCATCACGATGCAATGATCACGGCTGGGGAGCCGCCCGGCGCGGCTCCCGTTGGCCAGGGCCTGCACGACCAATCGCGCGCTGATCTTGTCCGGCAGGTGCCGTGAACAGTGAGGCCGTATGGATTCGATCAGAATACCGTCATGGCTTCGGATCGCCCTTGTCGCAGGCGTCGTCGTGCTGGTGGCCGGGGCAGCCCTGTTTGGCTATCGCTGGTATTCACGACCAACGACGCTGACCGTTGCAGCCGGATCGCTGGACGGCGAGGCCACGAAACTGATGTCGGCGCTGGCGAGCCGGCTAACTGCGGCGAATGCGCCGGTGCGCCTCAAACTGGTGGAGACCGCCAACGCGCTCGAGGCGGCCGGGATGTTCTCGTCGAACAAGACCGATCTCGCCGTCGTGCGGGGCGATGTCGGCGACCTGTCGCAGGCGCAGGTCATCATCGTCCTTGCTCACGCCGTAGCATTGCTTATTGCCCCTCCGGGGTCATCGATCGCCGAAGTCTCCGGCCTGAAGCGTCTCACGGTCGGAGTGGTCGGGGGCGAAATGAACCGGAACGTCGTCACCGCCCTGACGGAAGAGTACGATCTTGGCCGCGCCAATGTGACATTCCGCAACCTTGCGCCCTCGGAAACCCGGCGGGCGCTCGACAACAAGGAGGTGCGCGCCCTTCTGGTGGTCGTTCCCCTGGCTGAAAAATATCTGGCCATGCTGCGCGGCTTCTTTCTGCAAGGTCCGAAGATCGCGCCGGTCCTTATTCCCATCGATGCGGCGGGCGCCATTGCCGTCAAGCAGCGCGCCTACGAAAGCTTCGATGTCCCGAAGGGAACGCTGCGGGGCTCGCCGCCCATTCCCGGCGACGATCTGACCACGCTCAGGGTTTCGTTCTATCTGGTTGCGAACAAGCAGCTCGACAATGATGTGGCCGGTGCATTGGCGGAGGCGTTGATGAAAGCGCGCAGGCATCTGCTCGGCGAACTGCCGATGCTGGCGCAGATAACCGCGCCAAGCACCGACTCGGATGCATTTCTGCCGGTCCATCCCGGCGCTGCCGCCTTCTACAACGGCACGCAGGAGAGCTTCCTCGACAGATGGGGAAACGCCATCTTTCTGGCCCCGATGATATTCGGTGGACTGGTTTCCGTGGCGGCGGCGGCGTGGAAATTTCTTCGCGAAGGCGAACCCGGCAAGAGCGAGCAGGCGCTTGATCAACTCTATGCCCTGGGTCGCCGCATCAGATCGGCCGCGGGCGAATCGGAGCTGTCCGAGATCGAGCGCGATATCGACAAGGTGCTTCAGATGCAGCGCGTGAAAGCGGCGGCCGGGGACGATAACGCGCTTGATGTCACAACCCTGAACGTGGCCGCGCACCGCCTGCAGAGTCTCGTCCATGATCGTCGGACGATGCTGGCCGCGCGCCCCGGCGAACGACCTTTCGATCAGGCGCAGTCGTCCCGACCGACCCACGCCGTCACGTCGATCTCCGACCTTTGATCCTGATCAAAGGTCCGATGCCGTTTTGGCCGTTGGCTTTGCCAATGAGGTAGTGGAGAGATGACGATGCTGCGTTGCGTGAAATTTCTGCTGGCGTTGGCCATCATGATCGGGATTCCGGGCCTTGCTGCGGCGCAGACGGCCGATAGCAAACCGCCGGCACCAGAGCAGGCCTTGTTGAAGCCCGAACAACTCGACGCGCTGGTCGCGCCGATCGCGCTCTACCCCGATGAGTTGCTCGCCAATGTGCTGGCGGCTTCGACCTATCCGCTGGAGGTCGTGCAGGCCGACCGCTGGGCGAAGGCCAACAAGAAGGTGAAAGGCGACGCGCTCAAGGCGGCGGTCGAAAAGCAGGCTTGGGACGACAGCGTCAAGGCGCTGGCAGCTACACCCGATGTCCTCGCGATGATGAGCGACAAGATCGACTGGACCAAGAATCTCGGCGATGCCGTGCTGGCGCAGCAGGCTGATGCGATGGACGCGATCCAGCGGCTGCGCGCCAAGGCGCATGCCCGCAACAAGCTCGTCACCAGCAAGCAGCAGAACGTCAGCGTTCAGCGCCAGGAGAACAGGGAGGTGATCGTCATCGAGCAGGCGCAGCCCGATACGGTCTACGTTCCCTACTATGATCCGGCGACAGTCTATGGCGAGTGGCCCTATGCGGAATATCCGCCGTATTATTTCGGCTATCCATCCTACATCGGTGCCGGCGTGATTGCCGCAGGTCTGGCATTTGGTAGCGCTTGGGCGATCGGTCGCTGGGGCAATTACTGGGGCGGTGGCGCCAACTGGGGCAGCCGCAACCTCTATGTCAATCACTACAACAGGACGACCAACGTCGGTAACAACTGGCAGCACAATCCGGCGCACCGTCAGGGGGTGCGCTACAATAACATCAACGTCGCGCAGAAGTACGGCAACACCAACCTGCGGGCCGGCGCCGCGGATCGGATGGACCACCGCGGCCGCGATGGCCAGAAAGTGCTCGATGCTGGAAAGGATCGTGTCGGCGCGGGTGACCGCGCAGCCGGTGATCGTGCCAAAGGCGGCGACCGCGCCAACGCTGGTGATCGCGCCAAAGCCGGCGATCGCGCCAAGGGCGGCGATCGCGCGAAGACAGCCGACCGCAGCCGCGCGGCGGGCGCCGGCCAAAAGGGCGGTGGGCGCGACACGGCGATCAGGAACGTGTCGTCCGGCAAGGCGGCCCGTGTTCAGTCTGCACGCGGTCAGGCAAGTATTGCCAGCGCGCGCGTGTCGCACGCCAGTATGGGTGGCGGCCGTGGCGGTGGCGGCGGTGCAGCCTTTGCCGGCGGCGGGCGCGGCGGCGGAGGGTTCGGAGGCGGTGGCGGCCGCGGCGGCGGTGGTGGCGGCCGGCGCTCCGACATTGCGCTGAAGCACGACGTCGTCCTGCTCGGGAATCTGGACAACGGCCTCGGCTATTACCGCTTCAGCTATCTCGGCAGCGACAAGGCCTATGTCGGGGTCATGGCGCAGGAAGTGCAGGCGGTCATGCCGGGCGCGGTGACGCGCGGCGGCGATGGCTATCTCCGGGTTCACTACGACAGACTAGGGCTCAGGTTCCTCACCTACAGGGATTGGCTCGCAGCCGGCGCGCAAATCCCGGCGCGCGCGAGGATGTGACGATGACGAAGCTTCAATTGGAACAGACCTGTCGCAAGCACGCTACCGCTCTCGTCACGGCAGCCGTCCTGCTGATGGGGATCTCGTCCGTTCACGCTCAGCAAGTCTTCAAGACACCGGAGGAGGCGGCCACGGCGCTCGCCGCAGCCGTTAAATCCGGAGCCACGCGCGACATGCTCAAGGTGCTCGGCCGGGATGGCGTGGACATCATGTTCTCCGGCGATGACGTGGCGGACCGCGAAGCCCGCGAACGGTTCGTGGGAGCCTATGACGCCAGGCACAATGTGACCGTCGAAGGCGACAAGGCTGTTGTGGTGGTGGGGACGGACGACTTCCCGCTGCCTATCCCGCTGGTCCGTCAGGGCACCAACTGGAAGTTCGATACGGCCGCCGGCCGTCTCGAAGTCCTGTACCGCCGCATCGGGCGCAACGAACTGGACGCTATTCAGACCAGCCTTGCCGTTGTCGATGCGCAGAATGAATACGCGGAGAAAGACCGTACCGGGGCCGGACCCGGCGTCTATGCGCGGCGCATCGTCAGTTCCGCCGGCAAGAAGGACGGCCTTTACTGGCCGGCGTCGGACGGTGATGCGAGCCCGCTTGGCGAACTCATCGCTCAGGCTTCGGAAGAGGGATACAAAGCGGGCGCGGGGCGGACGCCGTACCACGGCTACTACTACCGCATTTTGACGCGACAAGGCCCGAAGGCTCCCGGCGGCCTGCTCGATTACGTCGTCAAGGGCAAGATGATCGGGGGATTTGGGCTGCTCGCCTATCCCGCGGAGTACGGCAATTCAGGTGTGATGACCTTCCTCGTGAACCATTCTGGAACTGTCTATCAGAAGGATCTGGGCAACTCGACGACGTTGCTGGCGGGGGGCATGACGTGGTTCGATCCCGACCAGACCTGGAAGAAGGTCGATGTCTCGAGTCGTTGACGCATTGCGGAACGCCGCGACAAAGGGCCGGAATTCGGCTGGATTGGCTGCGCTGCTCCTCCTGGTGGGACCAGGGGTGCCGACGCCATCGCAAGCACAGGCGCCGGGCTATGTCAGCATCGCATTCGCCAGGGCCGGTCTTGTTGTGGGTGCCGGTGCAGGTCGGGGTGTGCTGACCTATCGCGGCCGCGACTATCCGTTCCGGGCTTCCGGCTTGAGCGTCGGCTTGTCTGCCGGCGCCTCTGCGATGCGGCTGACGGGACGCGTTTCGGGGCTGCGCGAACTGAAGGACTTTTCGGGCACCTATGACGCCGTCGGGGCCGGCGGTGCGCTTGTTGGCGGGTTTGGCGGGGTGCAACTGACCAACAGCAAAGGCGTGACGATCACGCTGCAAAGCGCGGAGGTGGGCCTCGGATTCGCTGCCAACCGGAGCGGGATCAGGATCTTGCTGCAGTAAGCTTTGTTTTGATCTGGATCAACAAAGGCCTTCCGAAGCCCGCTATCCGTTATTCCCTGTACAGGGCGCACCGGCGCGCCGATGTGCGTTCAGCCGATGATTTACACACGATACCTGGCACAGGTGATGACCTGCGGCTGGCTCACCATGATTGAGAGGGCGTGAGGCGTTCATGCTCGAGAAAGTGGACGGAAGTGACGCGCGGCCGGAGGGTTCGCTTAAAGCCGGGCGACGCGCGGAATTGATCGTGTTCGCGGTCATTGCCGCCTTCATCTGGCCGGTGGTCGCGGTGGGCGTGGTCGGCGGATATGGTTTCCTGATCTGGATGTCCCAGGTGATACTGGGGCCACCCGGACCACCGGGGGCATGAGATCGCCATGGAAACCCAGGGACCCTCGCGCCGGGCACTGTTTCGCGGTCAGCTCATCTCCAAGCCGATTGCGGTGATCGGCGAGACCTGTCTCGCCGAAGCCGGCATCGTCTGCCGTTCCTGTGGCGATGTGTGTCCGGAAATCGCCATTCGATTCCGGCCCAGGATTGGATTGTCCCCGCAAGCCATCGTCAATGCAGCCGCCTGCACAGGATGCGGCGATTGCGTCGGCGCGTGCCCGGGCGATGCGATCACCTTAGGTGCCGCGCGAAGCGGAGCAGCGTCATGACCGACGAAGCGACCATTCACATTTCGAGCGCGGTGGTGTCCGTGCTGCCCGACCATCGGGACGACGTGCTGCGAAGACTTGCTGTCCAGCCCGACGTCGAAGTTCATCATGCCGATGCTTCGAAGATCGTCATCGTCATGGAAGCCGCCGAGAGCGGCATTCTCGGAAGCCGCCTCGCGGAGATCGCATGCTGGCAGGGCGTCCTGTCCGCCAACATGGTGTTCGAGCAGGTCGAGCGGCTCGCCGATATCGGAGGCTAGAACATGTCACTTTCGCGACGGGAATTGTTGAAGGCGCAAGCCGCCGCCGTCGCCGCGGCGGCAGCCGGCATCCCGCTGTCTGCAAACGCGCAGCCGGTCGCAGGCGGCATCGGAGCGCTGGAGATCAAGTGGTCGAAGGCCCCGTGTCGGTTCTGCGGCACCGGATGCGGGGTCATGGTCGGCGTCAAGTCCGGCAAGGTCGTCGCCACGCACGGCGACACGCTGGCCGAAGTCAATCGCGGGCTGAACTGCATCAAGGGCTATTTCCTCTCCAAGATCATGTATGGCGGCGACCGCCTGACCACGCCGCTGCTGCGCAAGAAGGGTGGTGTGTTCGCCAAGGACGGCGAACTGACGCCGGTGACGTGGGACGAAGCCTTCGACGTGATGACGGCCCGCGCCAAGGCTGTGCTGAAGGAGAAGGGGCCGACCGCGCTCGGCATGTTCGGCTCGGGACAATGGACGGTCTATGAAGGCTACGCGGCCACCAAGCTGATGCGGGCCGGCTTCCGCTCCAATAACCTCGATCCGAATGCGCGGCACTGCATGGCGTCGGCGGCGGTCGCCTTCATGCGCACGTTCGGCATGGACGAACCGATGGGCTGCTACGACGATTTCGAGGCAGCGGACGCGTTCGTGCTGTGGGGCTCGAACATGGCCGAGATGCACCCCATCCTCTGGAC
>LNFM01009557.1_pt1 | contig 32032 bp, 28 predicted proteins | sample 596031 | NCBI WGS metagenome assembly LNFM01 (sample SAMN04254537, study PRJNA301005) | activated carbon metagenome | isolation source: dual media filters at the Ann Arbor, Michigan drinking water treatment plant | place: USA: Ann Arbor | reverse complement strand
TCAGATCACAGGAAAGCCAGCATGCCCAAGTTCACCCAAGACCGACGCGAGATGGCGATCAGCACGCCGCTCGGGCCTGACGTGCTGCTGCTCGGTTCGATGCAGGGCAGCGAGCACATTGGCCGCCTGTACGAGTACCGCGTGGCCTTGCTGAGCGAGAAGCCGGACATCGAGTTCGGCGCCATCCTGGGCAAGCCAGCGTCGATCCGGCTCGACGTCGCGCGCGATGCCAAGCGGTTCTTCCACGGCTACGTCACCGACTTCGCCTTCACCGGCAGCGCCGGCGGCATGCACAGCTACAGCGCGGTGTTGCGGCCCTGGCTGTGGTTTCTCACGCGTTCGGCCGATTGCCGGGTGTTCCAGAACCTGACGGCGATGGAAATCATCCGCAAGGTCTTCGACAACCCGAAGTACGACGGCATCGTGACGCTCGAATCGGCACTGACGGCCACCTACGCGCCGCGCGTGTACTGCGTGCAGTACCGCGAGACCGACTTCGATTTCGTCAGCCGGCTGATGGAGGAGGAGGGCATCTACTACTTCTTCAAGCACGAGGAAGATCGCCACACGCTGGTGCTGGCCGACTCTTACTCTGCGCACGAGGCGATCGCGGGCTACGACCGGCTGCCGTTCCGTGCCGATGGCGCCGCCGCCACGCGCCTGACCGACAGCGTCAACGACTGGCAACTCGGGCGCGCCATCCAGACCGGCATGTTCCAGCTGATCGACTACGACTTCGAGCGCTCGCGCACGCCGCTCGTCGAACCGGCGCAGGACGTGCGGCAGCACGATCACGCCCGCTTCGAGCAGGTCGACTATCCCGGCCGCTTCGTCGCTGCCGACGTGGGCCGGGCGCGAGTGCGGACCCGGCTCGATGCCGCGCAATCTGCCGGCCAGCGTGTGCACGGCGGTGGTCAAGCCCGCAAGCTGGCGGCCGGTGGACTGTTCACGCTGGTCGATCATCCGCGTAGCGATCAGAACCGCGAGTACCTGGTGGTCGGCACCGAGATCGATCTCGACAGCGGCGGCTACGACGGCTCCGGGGGGGGCAACGCGAGCTTCGGCTGCCGCTTCAGCGCCATTTCCAGCAGCCAGACCTATCGCAGCCCGCTCGTCACGCCGCGCCCGCTGGTGCACGGCCTGCAGACGGCCACCGTGGTGGGCGAGTCGGGCAGCAGCCCCGTGTCGACCGACAAGTACGGTCGCGTGAAGGTGCAGTTCCACTGGGACCGCGTGGGCGAGAAGAACCAGGACAGTTCCTGCTGGCTGCGTGTGGCGCAGGTTTCGGCCGGATCGTCCAGCGGCACGGTGGTGCTGCCGCGCATCGGCTGGGAAGTGGTGGTGAGCTTTCTCGAAGGCGATCCCGACCAGCCGCTGATCATCGGCAGCGTACACAACGACGCCAACATGCCGCCGTACGAACTGCCTGGCGCCGCCACGCAGTCGGTGTTCCGCACCCACACCCACGACGGCGACGGCTACAACGAGCTGCGCATCGACGACAAGAAAGATGCCGAGGAGATCTACATCCTGGCGCAGCGCGACTTCAAGCGCGTGGTCAAGAACAACGACGTGCTCGAGGTCGGCCTGGAGACCAAAGACAAGGGCGACCAGTCGATCAAAATCCAAAACGACCAGGTGATCGAGATCGGCAACGACCGCAAGCTTGCGGTCAAGAACCTGCACGAGATCAAGGTCGAGGGCGACGAGAACGTCGCCATTACCAAGAACCAGGCAATCGATGTCGGTCAGGACCAGACGGTCAGTGTCACCGGCGCGCACAAGCTCAAGGGCCAGACCTGTTTGATCGAAGGGCAGACGTCGATCGAGTTGAAGGTTGGCGCCAGCAGCATCAAGATCGAGGCCGGCAAGATCACGATCTCGTCGCCGCAAATTGCGCTCGACGCCAAGGGTACCGGCGAGTTCAAGGCCAGCGGGCCGCTGACACTGCAGGGCGCGATCGTGAAGATCAATTGAGGTTCAGGAAGCGGTCATGCTCACGATCCAGGTGATGAGTATCAAGGGTGACGCGCCGCCCGCGCCGATGGTGGGCGTATTCATGGAGCCGATCGGCACCATCGGCCGCAACGACGGCAACACGCTCGTGCTGCCTGATCCGGAGCGGCGCATCTCGCGCACCCACGCACGTGTGGTCGCAGCCGGCGACAGCTACGTGATCGAGAACCAGGGCGCCGGCCTGCCGGTGCTGATCAACGACCGGCCGCTGGCACAGGGAGCGCAGGCGGTGCTCGCCCACGCCGACCTGCTGCAGATCGGTCAGTACGTCATGCGCGTGGCGATGGCCACGGGCGAGGGTGGCGACAGCCGCACGCTGATCGAGAGCCCGGACGACACCACGCGGCAGATGCAGTCGCCTGCGTCCGCCGTGCGCGCGGCCAGCGACGATCCGCTCGCCCTGTTCGGCGCTGCGCCGTCGCCAGCGGTCGACGATCCGTTCGCCAACCTCCTTGCGCCATCGCCGCCGATGCCGCCGGCGTCGGCCGACGCGGCGCGCGCCCCCACGGTTGGCGGTGGCCTGATCCCCGACGATTTCGACCCGTTTGCGCCGCCCGCGCCGCCGCCCCCATCGCCGGCCCAGCGCGCAAGCGGTCCGCTGGCCGAGTTCGATCTCGGCGCGGGGCCCGGCGTGCCGGGCCAGAGCCTGGACGAACTGTTCGGTCTCGGCAGCAAGTCCACCGGTGACCCGTTCGGTCCACTGTCGGCATCCGCGCGGTCTGCGGCCGATCCGTTTCCGCCCGGCCATCCGCTCGCCGCACCGATCAGCCAGGCGAACACGGCCGGCAGCGCGGATCCGCTGGCGGCGTTGCAGGCGGGCGCGTCGACCGGTGGCAAGCCGGTCCACGTGCAGCGCGACGACGCGCCTCAGGTCAACGCCGCCTTCGCGCTGCCCATCGGCGTACCGGGCGCGGGATCGATCGCCGCGCCGGCGGCCGACCCGTTTCTCTCGTGGGAGCACGGCACGCATACCGGCGAGGTCGAGCCGATCCGGCAGTTTGAGGTGGTGCCGCCACCGGCCGCGCCGGCCGTCGTGCTGCCCCGACCTGCGCGCGCGCCGACGCCGGCGCCGGCCGCACCCGCCACTGGCGACGAAGCGGCGGCGATGGAAAAGCTGCTGCAGTCCCTGCTCGACGGTGCCGGCGTCGGCGACCTGCCGCGCATGCCAGCCCTGACGCCCGAACTGATGCGGGTGTTCGGCGAACTGCTGCGCATTGCCACCGAAGGCACGCTGCAACTGCTGGTCGCGCGTGCCCTCACCAAGCGTGAAGTGCATGCCGAAGCCACGATGATCGCGGCGCGCGAGAACAATCCACTGAAGTTTTCGCCGACGGTGGAGGTCGCGCTGCAGCACCTGCTGGCGCCGGCCGGGCGTGGTTTCATGAGCCCGCCACGCGCACTGAAAGACGCCTACGACGACCTGCGCTCGCACCAGTTCGGCGTGATGGCCGGCACGCAGGCAGCGCTGGCCGGCGTGCTGGCTCGCTTCAACCCGGCCCAGCTGGAACAGCGGCTGACGCAGAAGAGCATGCTCGACAGCGTGGTGCCGATGCACCGCAAGGCCAAGCTGTGGGACCTGTTCACCGATCTGTACAGCGACATCTCCAAGGAGGCGGAAGAAGACTTCAACACGCTGTTCGGCAAGGCCTTCGTCAAGGCCTATGAAGCGCAGATCGAGAAGCTGCGTGAAGAGCAGCAGGCGCAGCCGCATCCGCATGCGCCACGTGGCTGAGGCGAAGTCGGCTGCCCGCCGCGGTCGGTGCGACTGATCATGCGGGTCGAAGTCTCCATGCTGTCGCGCACCGGCGCACGCGAGCGCAACGAAGACGCACTGGGCGTGTGGTCGCACGATGGTGTGTGCTACTGCGTGCTGGCCGACGGTGCCGGCGGCCTGGGTGGGGGCGATCGCGCCTCCAAGCTCGCCGTTGGCCGCATGCTCGCGAGCCTGCAGTCGCGGCCCGCGTGCAGCGGTGACGCGATCAGCGCGTCGCTTCACGCGGCCAACGCCGCGGTGGTGGAGGCGCAGCGCGAGGATGCGCGCTTTGCCAGCATGCGCGCCACCGCGGTGCTGCTTGCGCTCGATACGGTGGGAAGACGCGCCGTCTGGGGCCATCTGGGCGACTCGCGCCTGTACTGCTTTCGCGACGGCGGCGTGGTGGTGCAGACGGTCGATCACAGCGTGGTGCAGGAAATGGTATTGGCAGGCTACCTGCGTGCCGACCAGATGCGCAGCGCGCCCGAACGAAGCCAGTTGCTCGGCGCGCTGGGCGACGCCGGCGAGTTCGCGCCACACATTCAAGGCGAGGGATTCACGGTGCAGCCCGGCGATGCTTTCCTGCTGTGCACGGACGGATGCTGGGAGCCGGTGGACGAGGTGCAGATGGCTGCCGACCTCGCGCAGACGGAGACTGCCGCCGATTGGCTGCGCTGCCTGCAGCAGCGCATCGTCGCGCGCGCTGCGCCACGCCAGGATAACTATTCGGCGATCGCCGTGCGGTGCGCCGCCGCAGCTCGACCTGCTGCCGACCCGCCGACGCTCTTGACCGACTGAACCAGGCCGGTCCCCCTTGCGGTCCTCCCGACCCTCTGGTGCGTCCAAGCCGCGCCGTGCAACCGGTGCCGCGTCGCTGCGGCGCTGCCTGTGGCCGCGGTGAGTCCATGTCCTACGCCCGGCACAACCAGTCCATCCGCAAGCCGCTGGCCATGCGCGAGGGCTACAGTGATTTCATCGGCGGCTATGTGACGACGCTGATCTCTGTCATCGACCGGACGCCGGCCGAACTCGAGTCCCGCCTGGGCTACGGCCCGCGCGCGCTGGCGCGTGGCTTTGCGCTGTACTTCCTGATCCAGGGGGTCGGGCCCAATGAATTTCGCTGGCGCGGCCGCACCCGCCACGCGGCCGGTTGGACCTGGGACAGCGACGCCGGCGAGGCCATCCAGTGGGCCGACAAAGTGCGCTGGGCGATGGCATCGCAGCCGCGCAGTGCGGCTGCGTCCGACCAGCAGTTCGACCTGCTGATGGTGGCGCAGCAGCAGCGACTGAACGTGCGCACCGGCAGCGAGCGCATCGTCAAGGTGGTGCCGCTCGAGCGTGGCAGCGACTATCCGGATGCCCCCGGCCGCGGCGTGCCGCAATGGGAACTGCTGACCCGCAAGGAGTTTCGCTGTGCCGCGCGCGTGGCACCGGGTGCGCGCTACCGCGGTGGCGCTGCTGGCCGTGCGCTGCTCGGCGCCGACACGTAAGCACGCAGACATTGAGCGGGTCGCACTGCACGGGCGCCCCGCAGGTGACCACCGTACGGCGCACTCCCGCGCGGTCCGCCGCTTGCCGATGGCTGCTGCCAGGTTGGCGGCGCGCGTGCCCCATGCCGGCGCAACCGCGGGAGCGCACGTGAGCGAGCAGATTTCCTTCGAGACCAACGATTTCGCCAGCAACCCCGAGCCGCGCTGCCCCTGCGTGCTGTTGCTCGATGTGTCCGGCTCGATGAGCGGCGAACCGATCAATCAACTGAATGCCGGCCTGAGCACGTTTCGCGACGAGCTCGCCGCTGACGCGCTGGCGCTCAAGCGCGTCGAAGTGGCGATTACCACCTTCGGTCCGACCAAGGTCGAGGCGCCGTTTACCACCGCCTCTGCGTTCGAGCCACCCGCGGTGCCGTGATGCAGGCGATCGACCTCGTGCGCGAGCGCAAGAACGAGTACCGCGCCAACGGCATCTCGTACTACCGGCCGTGGATCTTCCTGATCACCGATGGCGCCCCCACCGACGCCTGGGATGCCGCGGCGGCCGCGGTGCGCGAGGGGGAAGCGGCCAAGGCCTTCGCCTTCTTCGCCATCGGTGTGCGAGGCGCCAACATGGAGGTGCTGCGGCAGATCAGCGTGCGCGAGCCGCTTGCGCTCGACGCGCTCAAGTTCCGCCAGCTGTTCAGCTGGCTGTCCAGTTCACTGCGTTCGGTGTCGCGCTCGACGCCAGGCACCGACGTGCCGCTGGCTTCGCCACGGGGCTGGGCGGCCGTGTGAGCTGGCGCGCGATCGCGGCGGCGTCGGCCGGCACCGCGCATCTGGCACGCGGCGCGCCTTGTGAAGACCGCTGTCGCGCCGCGGTGCAGGAAAGCGCCGGTGGCGAGCCGGTGCTGTGGATGTTCGTCGCCGATGGTGCCGGCAGCGCTGACCGCGGCGGCGAGGGTGCCGAGTTGTCGGTGCAGGCGGCGGCCGACGTCGTGGCGAGCCATCTATTGCGCGCCGATTTCACCCCGGACCGCGGTTTGGCCGATGCCTGTCTGGCGGCGGCTCGATGCGCCATCATCGCTGCCGCCAGGGTGGAGGAGCGCGTGCCGCGCGACTTCGCCTGCACCTTCCTCGGCGTGGTGTCGTCGCCGCGGCAGACGCTGGCGCTGCAGATTGGCGACGGCGGCATCGTGCTGGATGTGGGCAGCGGCATCGAGCTGGCGATCACGCCGATGAGCGGCGAGTACGCCAATGCCACTCACTTCGTCACCGACGACGATGCGCCGCAGCGCCTGACCGTGCGTACCTATCCGCAGACGGCGCGGCGCGCGGCGGCGTTCAGCGATGGCCTGCAGCGACTGGTGCTCGACCTGGCCAGCGGCACGCCGCATGAGCCGTTGTTCACACGCCTGTTCGGCGTAGTCGCCGGGGCGGCGGCCGTCGAGGCGGATGACCTGCAGCCGGCGCTGCTGCGCTTTCTCGATGGTGAAGGCGTCAACCAACGCACCGATGACGACAAGTCGCTCGCCTTGGCGGTGCTGATGGACTGAGCTGGCCATGCAGCTGTCGATCGTCACGTCGCAGGGTCAGCCGCTGCTGCTCGGGCGCGAGGTCGGCGCCGGCGGCGAAGGGTCGGTGTTCGCGCTGCCGCGCCTGCCGGGGCGGGTCGCCAAGCTCTACCACCGAAGACCGGCGCCCGCCAAGCAGGCCAAGCTGCGTTTCATGTCGGCGGTCGCGGACGCCACGCTGCTGCGCTACGCCGCCTGGCCGCAGCAGACGTTGCATGCGTCGCCGGGCGGGCCGGTGGTTGGCTTCCTGATGCAGGAGATCGCCGGCCGCGATTCGATCCATGCCGTCTACAGTCCACTCGACCGGCGGGAAACCCGGCCCAAGGCGGCGTGGGATTTTCTGCTCCATGTCGCGCGCAATGCCGCGGCCGCCTTCGCGGCGTTGCATGCGCGCGGCCACGTGGTGGGCGACGTCAACCAGGGCAATCTCGTCGTCGGCGACGACAGCACGGTGATGCTGATCGACTGCGACTCGTTCCAGGTGGACGCTGCCGGCACACTGCACTTGTGCGAGGTCGGCGTTTCGCACTTCACGCCGCCGGAACTGCAAGCGGTGACGTCGTTCGACGACGTGGTGCGCAACGCCAATCACGACAACTTCGGCCTCGCGCTGCTGATCTTCCACCTGCTGCTGGGCGGCCGGCATCCGTTCTCCGGCGTGCCGCTGCAAGCCGGCGTCGGCGATTCGCTGGAAGCCGACATCCGTGCCTTTCGCTACGCGTACGCGGCCGATGCGGCGCGCCGCGGCCTGGCGCCGCCGCCCGGTGCGATTCCCACCTCGCTGCTGCCGCCGACGATGCAGCAGATGTTTCGCTGCGCCTTCACCCAGCGCGGTGCTGAGGGCCTGCGTCCGACCGCAACGCAGTGGACGCAGGCGCTCGACGATCTGCGCGACCACCTTGTGCGCTGCCCGGCGACTGCGCTGCACGTGTACCCGGATCATCTGGCGCGCTGCCCCTGGTGTGCGCTCGAGCAGCGGGGGGTGGTTTACTTCATCGACGGCGATGGCTTTCGCGGCATCGATCTGGCGCGCGCGTGGGCGCAGGTCGAGGCGGTGCGAGCACCGCCGCCGATCGCGCCGGTGCATGCCGCGCGTCAGAGGCTGCGTCCAGCGCCGCTGCCGGCCAGCGTGCGTCCGCCGGGTGCGGTGCGCCGCTATCGGTTGCTGGTCGTGTTGATGGTGATCGTGCTGGTGGCGCTGGAGCCGCGAGGCTGGCCGTTGGCGCTGATGGCGGGCGTGCTCGCTTGGCAGCTCGCGGCCTCGCTCGCCGACGAGCCGCGCCGGCGCGAACGCGCGCGCCGCCACGCGGCATGGCTGAGCGCGCAGCACGATTACGAACGACTGCTCGCCGCCATCCGGCAGGAAGCCGGCCCGGAGGGCTTTGCGGCGCGGCGTATGCAACTGGCGCGACTGCGCGACGACTGCCGGCGCCTGCGTGACGAGGAAACGCAGGCGCGCGCCGACGAGCGGGGTGCCGGTCCGCAGCGGCCGCGTTCGGCCGCGCGGCGGGCGTGCTTCGCGGCCCGTCGTGGACCGCGGGAGGCCGCGCTGGCACGCGGTGCCCTCGAGTTGCAGCGATTCAGCGCCGCGGCGCCCGCGCGCGTGGCCGCGCGCCGCGCGCAGCTTGAGGCGGCTGCGCGCCGGGTCGCGCAGGCGCAGTGCGATCTGGCCGCTTTGGGCTGACAGAACACTCTGCGCAAGGTCCAGCCGTGGGCATCTCGCTTGCCACCATCCCGCAGGATGGTCACAGGAGGGCAGCCAGATGGTCAAGCAAGCAGTCGTCGGGCTGCGGCGCGAGCCGGAATCCGAGAAGATCACGATCAACCTCGGCTTCGTCGACCTCGGCCAGGTCGACCTGCTGGTGCAGGAAGGCTTCTATTCGAATCGCAGTGACTTCATCCGCACGGCGATCCGCAACCAGCTCGGCAGTCACGGGGAGGTAGTAAAGAGAACCGTCGAACGACGTGCGCTGGTGCTGGGCCTGCAGCGCTACACGCGCGCCGAACTCGAACGCACGCGTGCGGCGGGTGAAAAGCTCCACATCCAGGTGCTCGGCCTGGCGTCGATCGACGACGACGTGCCGGCCGAGCTTGCGACGCAGACAATCGCGTCCATCACCGTGCTCGGTGCACTGCATGCCAGTCCGGCCGTAAAGGCTGCGCTGGCGGCGCGCATCCGCTGAGTGCACATACAACGCTTTGCAACCAAGGAAGTAGCAGCATGTCCATGAACAGCAGTCACCCGATGTACGCCGGCATGATGGAAGCGACCCGCCTCACGCGCGCCGGTCGCCTGAGCGAGGCGGCGGCGCTGATCCAGCGCAGCCTGCAGGCGGGCGCGCCTCAGGCGCCGATGCCAACGTCAGCGGCTGACGATGATGTCATCGACGTCGCGTTTGCCGACGTGTCGTCGTCGCGACCCGAGCGCCGCGAGGCGCGCTGGCGGCCAGCCGACTGGGTTCGCACGACGCGTGTGGTCGACCGCGAGCCGATCGACGTCGAGACCGAGGCGGTGCGCCCAGCATCGCCGCGCGCGCCGGGTCAGTTCATCGCGGGCTCCTTCTCCAATCACGCCGGCACACGCGCCTACAAGCTGTACGTGCCCACCGCGCACGCGGGCCGATCGCTGCCGCTGGTAGTGATGCTGCACGGCTGCAAACAGAACCCCGACGACTTTGCCGCCGGCACGCGGATGAACGCGCTGGCCGAGTCTCAGCCCTGCCTGGTGCTGTATCCGGCGCAGGCCCGCCAGGCCAACCAGGCCGGCTGCTGGCACTGGTTCCGGCGCGAGGATCAGCGGCGCGACCACGGCGAACCGTCGATCATCGCCGGCATGACGCGCCAGGTGATGCAGCAATACGGCATCGACCCGCGGCAGGTGTTCGTGGCGGGGCTGTCTGCTGGCGGCGCCATGGCGGCCGTGCTGGGCGTGGCCTATCCCGAACTGTATGCAGCGGTCGGCATCCACTCCGGGCTCGCCTGTGGCAGCGCGAAGGACTTGCCATCGGCATTGGCGGCAATGCACGGCATGGCACCGGCCGGCCAGGCAGCCGCCTCCATGCCGCCCGTGCCGACCATCGTGTTCCACGGCGATCGCGACCGCACCGTGCATCCGCGTAACGGCGAGCACGTGGTGCAGGGGTCCGTGGCCGCCGGCCAGACCGGCGGCAAGGTGCAGGTCGAACGCGGTCGGGTGGCGGGCGGTCATGCCTACACGCGCAGCATCCACCATGATGCCGGCGGCCGCGCGGTGCTCGAATCCTGGGTCGTGCACGGCGGCGGCCATGCCTGGTTCGGCGGCAGCGCGGAAGGTTCGTACGTCGACCCGAAGGGGCCGGCGGCCTCCGAGGCGATGCTGCGTTTCTTCCTCGCCCGCGCGTAAGGCGTGCGCAGCGGCGCTACACGCCAAGCGCGACCCTGAGCCGGCGCAGCAGCGAGCGGCGCGCCGGTGGACGGCGCGCCGGCGTCGACGCGGCGCGGTCGCGCCGCAGGGTCTCCGGCGCGATCGACCGCTCGCGGCTCGGTATCACGCCCATGGGCCGGCGGTCGATCGACGACGCCATGCTCGGGTAGCGGCCGGTCTTCAGGAAGAGGGAGTTCAGGCGGATCAGGTCGGTCATCACCGCGACCGGAAATCCGGAGCGGTTCCCGCGCCGGTCCACCAGCAGTTCATCCATGTAGTCCGCGAGTTCGAGCGGATACGGAAGGCGCGCCACGATGTTGTTGACGATGCGCGGAAAGCGCGCCGCCACGGCCAGCGCCTGTGCGTCGTCGGGCAGCGAGGCGAGCCATCGTTCGGCGTCGACGATGAGTGTCTGATCGGTGTGTCGGGTCGGTCGCCGCCGCCAAACCCAAGAAGAATTGCTGCCCAGGTCCGGGCAGTCAGGCAGGGACGACATGGCTGCATGTTCGGGTCGTGGCGAAGGCCGACACTCTCTTTTGTCGACCTGCTCCGGTCAATGTGACCGTTCCTCGACCTCGCTAGGATCTGACCGCCCGCGCTACAGGCGACTTCCCGTGCGCCATCAGCGTGACTTTGCGCCGCGGGCGCGCGGTCGTGCCCTCAGTCGGAACGGACCTGGAGCATTGCCGCGTAGTGGGCTGGTTGGGGCAGCCCCTGCATTGCCGCGATGACGCTGGCATGCGCGTCGCCCGTATTGGTCCACCATAGCGTGCGGCCGGCAAGGGCGCTGGCCAGTGCAATGGTCTCGGCGTCCATCAGCAGGCGGTCGATCGGCGCGCCGACGGGCGCGCGCAGCAGGCTGGCATCGGCGCGGTCAAGCGTGCGGGCCGACTCGGCGCCGTGGATGGCATCCGCACCGCCAAGCGGTGGCAGCGGGCAGGCGTGCAGCGCCGTTTCAACATCGTCGGGCCGCACGCTCACCGCGAGACAGCCCAGCGCCACGCGCTCGATCGCATCGAACCACTGTTCCTGCGCGACGATGCGCGAGAACGGCATCGGCGGCTCCACGCGTACCGCCATGGTCATCGGAAAGTAGCGGCCGACGCGATCCACGCTCGGCATCAGGACGCCGGTCCAGGCGTGTGGCCCGCACACGCCTGGCGTCAGGGCAAAGCGCCAGATCGGGCTGTGCAGGTAGGTGTCGAGCCAGGCGGCGCCAAGCGCGCTCTTGCTCGTCTCGACGCAGCGCTGCAGCCACTGGTCCCACAAGGCGACGAACTGAGGCGGCAGCCGCCGCATCGCAAAGTCGCCGATGCCGGGCAGCTTGCCGTACCAGCCCGCCACGCGCGCCGCCCGGTGCGGGTCCGGCGCGGGCGCGACGGTGACGTCATCGTCGTCGTCGGCGGGTATCAGCGCTTGCACCACGGATCGCCGACTACAGCCGCGTGGGACAGCTGAACTGTTCGAGTTCGCGCAGGCGGAACGGGTTCTGCACGCTGTTGGTGGTCACCTCGAACACCGCCTTGCGGCCATCGACGTCGAAGGTCACGCGAAACTTTTCCGGCTGTGCGGTGGGCTCGATCTTGGTGCGATCGAACAGGCGGAACAGTGACCACGGCCCGTCGAAGGTGGCGCCGGATGGGCGACCTGCAGGCGTCGGTGCCAACGTGAGCCGGACCTGGCTGGTGCCGCGCGGGCCAGGCCAGGTGATGGCGGTCGGCACCTGCGGCCCATGGCTGTAGCGCACCAACTGCCCGTCCACATCGAGGTTGAACTGGGTGATGCTGGCGTCCATCTCGATCGGCTTCATTTCCATGCGCAGCGACGGCGTCTTGCCGCCGCCGCGGAAGAACACATCGCGAACGATCTGTGCACGCTCGAACTGCGTGAGGCCGGCAGAAGCATCGCCGCCGGACAGCTCGCCCGTCTTGCGGAACGTCCACGGGCGCGTGCTGGTATCGACGAACGGCAGCAGTTCGCGCTGCACGAAGTCATCCATCAGTCCGCCGGCCGAGAACACGCGCGCAAAGTCGTCCTGCGTGGCGTCCCGGTCGCTCGAACGCACCAGCGGATAGCGGCCAGCGAGCGCCTTGCTGCAGAAATCCGAAACCTGGGCTGCCAGCTTCTCGTTGAGCAGGCTGCGGGTCTGGCCCTGGATGCCGCGCAGCGCGAGGTCGGCGAGGTCGCCCATGGTGGAGCGCACCGGATCGGGCAGGCGCGCCGCCTCCGCCTTAATGCGGGTGGCAATGTCCGACGGTGGCGGATTGAGCTTGCGCTTCTGCGCGTCGTCGACCCCGACCAGATAGGTGTACAGCTCGCCCATCAGTCCGCCGACCTGGTCGATCTGCGCCGGCTTGCCGGTCACCATGCGACGCAACGACTCGAAGCGGCTGTCAACGATCAGCTCGGGGCGCGCAACCGTGCCGGTGGCCGGCGCCGTGTTGACGCCGGCCTTGCCGAACAGCTTGGCCATCTCCTCACGCTTGCCGCGCAGCGTATCGGCGACCTTGTCGGCCACGCCCTTGTCGCCGCTTTCGGCCGGCACCAGCGTGACCTCCTTGACGATCGCGCGCATCAGCGTCGGCAACGGCGAATCGCTGGCCGACAGCACCTGCGCCAGCTGGATGCTCTGCGCCATGCCCGGCGGGCGAATCACGCGGATGTCGCGCACGAACGCCTCCCAGGTGTTGGCGTAGTCGTTCAGGTACAGGCGGCGCACCCCTTCGAGCACGGCGTCGGTGCCGCTGGCAAGCGCCGCTGCGGCCTGGGCCTTGTCGGCCGCCGAGCTGTCGGTGCCGAGCACCCAGCTCTGCTCGCCTTCGAGCTGGCGCGACACGCGCTCGGCCTCGGCCACGAAGGCCTTGTGATAGCCGTCGAACGAGTACAGACCGGGCACCCCGCGCGTCAGCGGCTCGCCGCTGGCGCGCATGAACACCAGCGAGGCCGACGGGCCGGCGGCGCGGGCGATGGTGAATTCGGGGATATCGCTGCCGACGCCCTGGCGCTTGAGGCGGTTGTAGATGCGCTGCTCGGTGGTGGAGCGCGACAGCAGTTCGCGCGTACGCGCGATCAGCGCGGCGTTGGCGGGCATTGGCGAGACCACGGCGCCGCGCTCGAACAAGGCCGCCAGATGCGTTTCCAGTTCCTGGCGCTGTTCGAGCGTGACATCGCGCGGCAGGCTGCCTTCCCAGTCGGCGGCGATGAAGAGCTTGAGCGCGGCCGGCTCGAAGTGCTCGGGCTGCTGCAGCATCAGATAGGCCTTGAGACCCTCGTACAGCAGTTCCGGATTATCGGCGCCAGCGCCGGTCATCAGTTGCTCGACGCGCAGCGCCAGGCGGGGCAGAAAGGCATCCTGCAGCAGGCGCCGGTACGACTGCTCCGAGGCAGCGGACAGCTTGCCGCCCTGATACAGGCCGAAGCCCATGCTCCACGGCACCGCGGCGTCCGCTTTCCCGCCTGCCGCCTCCGAAGCAGCGGCCAGCTGACGCACCGAGCGCAGCAAGGGCAGCAAGGCGACCACATCGGTACTGGGTGAGGCATCCAGCCGAGCGACTTCGCGTGTGACTTCTTCGGCGCGCTTGGCGACCTCGGCGACGTAGGTCGTGTTGCGCGTGTAGCTGATCGTCCAGGCCACGAGGCAGCCGACCGTGAGCAGCGCCACCGAGGCGAGCGCAGCGGCATGCAGCAGGCGCCGGCGCTGCTCCCAGCGCCGATCGGTGCCGGCCACCTCGGCTTCATGGAACACCACTTCGCGCAGGAAGCGGGTCAGGAAGTAGCTGCGCCCAGCCTCCGGGCGTGAGGCAGCGAGGGTGCGCTGCAGGCCGAACGAGCGCGACAGCGAGCCCAGCACGCGGTCCAGCGGCGTGCCTTCCTGCGTACCGCTGGTCAGGTAGACGCCACGCAACAGCGCCTGCTCTTCGAAGCGGGTGCCACCGAAGACCCGTTCCAGCAGGTCGCCCAGAGGCGCCGACAGCGCGGTGAACTGCTGCGGGAAGCCATAGAGGAGGGCGCGCCGGGCGGGATCGCGCTCCTTCTGCATGCGGTCGATCAGCTGTGCATTGAGGCGCTGTTCGAGGTAGCCGTACTCGGTGCGCCACTGGCCCAGCGCGGGACTGGTTGCCGCGGCCGGTGACAGCGGGAAGGTGAAGCCCCAGGCCTGCGCGCGTTCTTCCTTGCCCAGATCGCTGAAGAATTCGTTGAAGCCGGCCAAGAGGTCCGCCTTGGTCAGCAGCACGTACACCGGGAATTGCAGCTTCAGTCCTTCGTGCAGTTCCTGGATGCGCTGGCGCAGCGCGGCGGCATGTTCGGCACGCTGCTGCGGCGTCTGCGTGAGCAGGTCGGTGACGCTGACGGTGAGCAGCACGCCGTTGATCGGCCGGCGCGGCCGATGCTTCTTTAGCAAAGTCAGGAAGCCTTGCCAGGCGGACGCGTCGGCGGCACGGTCGCTGTCTTGCGTCGTGTAGCGGCCGGCGGTGTCGAGCAGCACGGCTTCGTCGGTGAACCACCAGTCGCAGTTGCGGGTGCCGCCGACGCCCTTGACGGCCTCGGGGCCCAGTTCCGCAGCGAGTGGAAAGCGCAGGCCGGCATTGAGCAGTGCGGTTGTCTTGCCCGAGCCGGGAGCGCCAATGAACAGGTACCAGGGCAGCTGGTACAGGTGATGCGACGGCGACAGCATCGCCAGCCGGTCACGCAGACTCGGCTTGCCCTCGGCGAAGCGGGCCTTTTTGAGGATCTTCAGCGCAGACTCGAAGCGCTGCTTGAGCGCTTCGACTTCGGCCGGACTTTGCAGCGGCGTGCCTGGCGCTGCCGGTGCGGCTGGCGCCTCGGCGATGCCTTCGATCAGCTTGCGGTCCTTGCGGCGCGCGGCGTGCAGTTGCCAAGCCACCCGCGCGGCGTACAGCAGCAGCACCAGCGCGATCACGACCCAACGCACGGTGGCCGACTCGAGCGGATGCCAATCTGCGATGGCAATCAGCGGGCCGACGAACCAGATCAGCAGCGCCAAGGCCAGCAGGCCGATCGCGCGCAGCGTCCAGCGGTTGAAGAAGAAGGCGATCAGCTTCTTCACTTGGTTGCTCCCACCGGCGCGGCGACGGTGCGCACGCCGGCGTCTTCAGTAGCGGCAACGAACAGCGTGATCTCGACGCGCCGATTGCGCGATCGGCCCTCGGCGCTCGCGTTGTCGGCGATCGGCTCGGCGTCGGCCCGACCTTCCGCCTTGAGCCTGCTTGCCGCGGTACGCGTGGCCAGCAGTTGCGCCACCGATTCCGCACGCGCGGTTGACAGGTGCCAATTTGATGGAAAGCGCAGTGACCGGATCGGCTGATTGTCGCTGTGGCCGGTCACCACGACCGTGCCTGGCGTGGCGTTGAGCGCATCGGCAATGCGCAGCAGCAGCGCGTTGCGACCCGGCTCGACGGCGGCGCTGCCCGGTGCGAACAGGCCGTCGCCGCGCAGCGTCACCACGGAGCGATTGCCGTCGTCCTTGACGGCCACCAATCCCGCGGCGATCTCCGGTTGCAGGAACTTCGCCAGGCGCGGCGGTGCCTGCACCGCCGGCGCCGCTGCCGATGCCGCGGTGGTGGCGGTGGCTCGCACGTTCTGGATCTGCGCGAAGACCGGGTCCGACACCCCGCCCAGCGCGAGCGTGAAGCCCAGGTAGACGATCAACAGCAGCAGGGCGCCGGCGGCCAGTCCGACCCACACCGGCACCTCGGCGAGCAGCGACTTGCGCGCCGGGATCGCTGCCTGCCAGTGCGGTGACAGTTCGCGCTCGTAGTCACCCGCCTCCTTACGCAGCATCTGCGCCAGGCGCTCGCGCAGCGCCTCGAGCTGGCTGCGCCCATCCTGTGCCACGGCGAAGCGGCCCTGCAGGCCGAGGCCGAGGCACACGTACATCAGTTCGAGCAGGTCGCGGTTGGCGGCCGGGTTCTCGGCCAGCTTGCCGAGCAGGACGAAGAACTTCTCGCCGCCCCAGGCCTCGTTGTGGAACAGCACCAGCAGGCTGTGATGTGCCCACACGCCCGAGCCGCCCCATGGGGTCTGCGCGGCGGTCTCGTCGATCAGCGTGCACAGCGCGTAGCGGGCGGCGATCACCTTCTCGTTGGTCACGCCGCTGGCACGCGCTTGCTGCTCGAAGCTGCGCATCGCCTGCGCCAGTTGCTCGCGCAGGCCCGCCGGATTGGCATGCTGCAGCGTGGCGCGCAGCTGCGGCACCAGGTTCAGCAGCGGATTGGCAGCGGCCAGCAGCGGATTGAGACCGGCGGCAGGAGCCGTCTCGCCGTTCTCCGCCGCCTGGATCGCTGCCGCGCGCGGGGCAGCGGCCGCAGGCCCACCAACAGGTGCCGGCGGCCGCCCGCGCCCACCCGGCGTGGGCATGATCACGGTGCGGTCGTCGTCGGGCGGGGGCGGACTGCTGCTCATGGGAGGCGAGCCAAGATCGTTCAGGCGGTGGCGCGCGCGGCCGCGATCAGCTGCGGATCGCCCACAGGGCCAGTTCCAGGCCGGGGAACTCGCCGGCGACGTGCAGTGCCAGCGAACCGGACTTCTGCAACGCGCGGTACAGATCGCTGCCGCGCTCCAGTTCGAAATAGGTGAAGCCGGCGTGGAACGGGACCTGGCGCGGCGCGACCTGCAGCGGCTGCAGCGCGATGCCCGGCAGTTGCAGATTGACGAGATCACGGATCTTGTCGCTGGGACCAGCCTTCACCTGGGTCGGAAAACGCGCTCGCAAGGCTTCGGGCGGAATCTGCGCATTGGCGGCCAGGACCAGCGTGCCGGCCTGCAGCAGCTCTAGGTCGGCGATCACCGCAACCCTCACGCCAAAGCGCTTTTCGATGAGATCGATCTGCACCGCGGCAGCCTCTGGCCGCGCCGACAGCAGCGAGCGAAGCTCGGCCACCACCGGCGCGAAGCTGGCACGCAGGTCATCCTGGCGATACTGCACCTGGAAGCGCGGGCGCCGACTACCGGGATTGAACACCGCCAGGTCGCCGGTGAGCTGCAGCAGGCGCTCGAACAGCTCTTCCGGATGCACTTGCGGCGTGGCGCTCAAGTGGGCGAATAACGGCTGGTGTCGGTTGATGGTCTGCAGCATCAGGAACTCGGCCACTTCGCCGATGCCGCCGCGGCCGGGCTGGCCGAGCGACGCGGCGAGCGCCTCGCCCAACTGCTGCAGACGGCCATGGATGTCGGCGACGATCGCGCCGAGCACCGTGCTGGCGGTCAGGTGCAGCGTCGGCGCGATGAAGTCGCGCGCCAGCACGACGGTGTTGTCGGCGCGGCGCTCGAGCACCTGGGCCACGGCCAGGCGGCAAAAGCCGTCCACCGCATCGCGCTCGCGCATCAGGCGCAGACGCAGCGCGCCGACCTGGATCAGCGCTGCCTGGCTGCCGGCGCCTGCGGTGTCGATCACCTCGGTCTCGCTGGCGCTGTAGCGCGCCAGCCGCTGCTCGCCGCTGCCGGCGTCGACATCGACCGTGCCGGTTTGGCGCAGTGGCAGCGCGAGCACGACACACTCATCCTTCATCAGCGCATCGATGTCGACTGCCGGCGGTGGTGCATCGGTGCCCGGCATGTCGAACGGCGTGCCGTCGGGCATCAGGCCGGCGGCGCTGCGCAGCTGCAGCTTGCCCAGCGCGAGCGCGGCGGTATCGATCTCCAGCCGTGTGAAGCCCCAGGCGTTGCGCAACAGGGGACGGGTCCGACCGTCGAGCAGGTGCTCGAGGTGGCGATCCTGCTGCTGGAAGTGCTGCGGCTTGTTGTTCCAGGCCATGAGTCTCGTCGCTTCTTTTCGGTGGCCACGCCTCGCGGCGCTCCTGCGCCTGCCGGGCGACTGCGCGTCTCCCGGGCGATGCTGCGCCGCGTGCTACGGCTACTTGCTGGTGATCGTCGCCCGCGTGCCGTCGAGCGCGATTGTCAGTGTATTGAGCTTGGCCGGTGTCACAGCGATCGTAGCGCGCCACTGTGCGCGATCAATCTCGCGGAAGGCGGCGACCACGCCGACGAAGCGTGTGTCGGGCTGCAGGGTTCGCTCGATGACACGCTTGTCGCCGGGCGCCAATTGGATCTCCTCGACGGCGAGCAGCTCAGCGGCAAGCGTGTCGCGCTCGCGCTCGAACAGGCTGAAGAAATCGGCACCGTCGAACGCGGTACGGGTCTTCAATTCGTAGAACTTGATGACCAGCGGAGAGGCGCGGCCCCGGCGGTCGGGGTTCACCGCTGACGTAGCGGCGATGTCCGCCTTCACGCGGGCCGGGGCAGGGGGACCGCTGGCGCAGCCTGCCAGCACAGCGACGGCGACGATCAGGCCCAGCCAACCCAGGCGCGACTGCTCGTGAATGCGCATGTTGCCCCTCATGATGCGTGGAGCCGGACGATACCGGTCAACCCAGTCGGCTGACCAGCGCCAGAGCGATCGCTTGTTGTGTGGTGACCGACTCTTTTCGGTCGGATCAGGCGCGATCGCCTCGATCACCAACGTGCTACCGGGACCAACCTGTGCCAGCCGGCGGCGCCACCAAGCCCGGGGCGGCGGTGGCTCAGCCGCCGATGTAAGACATCTCGATCTTCTTGATCCCGACGGTGGCGGCGCTGCGCATTTCCGAATAGCGATCGCTCCGACCGCGCCAGATACGGCCAATGGCGTCGGCCATCTGCGCATCGGTGGCCTGCGTGCGCAGCAGCGTGCGCAGGTCGTAGCCCTGCTGGGCGAACAGGCACAGGTACAGCTTGCCTTCGGTCGACAGCCGCGCGCGTGTGCAATCGGCGCAGAACGCCTGGGTGACGCTGGAAATGACGCCAAGTTCGCCACCGCCATCGCGATAGCGCCAGCGTTCGGCCACTTCGCCCCGATAGTTGGGATCGGCGTTCTCGAGCGGCAGCTCGGCATCGACGCGCGCCACCACCTCGGCCGAGGGGACGACATCGTCCATCCGCCAGCCGTTGCTGGCGCCGACGTCCATGAACTCGATGAAGCGCAGGATGTGGCCGCTGCCATGAAAGTGGCGCGCCATCGGCACGATCTGATGGTCGTTGACGCCGCGCTTGACGACCATGTTGACCTTGACCGGGGTCAGACCCGCCGCGCGCGCCGCCTCGATTCCTTCGAGCACGGATGAGACCGGAAAGTCGACATCGTTCATCGCGCGAAACACCGTGTCGTCGAGCGCGTCGAGCGATACGGTGATCCGTCGCAGGCCGGCATCGGCCAGCGACTGCGCTTTGCGCGCGAGGATCGAGCCGTTCGTGGTCAGCGTCAGATCGAGCGGCTTGCCCTCCGGGGTGTGAAGCCGGGCGAGCATCTCGATCAGTCGCTCGATGTTCTTGCGCAGCAGTGGTTCGCCGCCAGTCAGCCGGATCTTCTCCACCCCATGTGCGACGAACAGGCGCGTGACGCGCGTGATTTCCTCGAACGACAGCAGGTCACCGTGCGGCAGGAAGTGGTAGTTCTTGTCAAACACTTCCTTCGGCATGCAGTAGGTGCAACGGAAATTGCAGCGGTCGGTGACCGAGATGCGCAGGTCGCGCAGCGGTCGGCCGCGGCGGTCCGCCACCTGGCCATCGGGCGTCTCGGCAGCGCCGAGCAATTCGAGCGGCGGCGGCGCCAGCGTGGCGGTGCGAACGTCGAGCAGGGGAATGACGCGGTCAGTCATGGCAGTCCAGTGGCTCGCGTCGATGTTAGTCGCGTGACCGCAGCGCGCAAGGCGCGCCGTATCAAGACCCGCCTGATCGAACGGTTTCGCTATCCCTGAAGAGATAGCGAAACCGGAGGGTCAGCGACGTGTCTCGACCTGTTGCAGCGGCGCCGTCTCGAGCGGCGGCAGCACCGGGCGCTCGCGCGGTACCCGCACCGGCGGCGGTTCGGCCGCCATCCTGGCCTGCGTCTGCTGCAGTTTCGATGTCTCGGTCTGCACCAGCTGCAGGCCAACGCGATCGAGCACCGGCAGCAGCGCTTCCATCTGCAGCGGTGCCGCGGCAGCCATCGGCGATGGTGCCGGCGCCGCAGGCACGACGATCTGCGGTGCCGGCGCCGATGGGACCGGCGCAACCGGGGCGACAGCCATCACCGCCGGAGCCGGTGTGGGTACGGCCGCGGCGGCCTCGAGCGGCGTCACGAGCGAAGCAGGCGGTTCAGCGGGCGCCGTCGGGGCGGCGGGCGCGGCAGTCGGCGCGAGCGCCTGCGCCAGATCGCTGACCACACTGGCCATGGCGTCTGCCGGTGTTTCAGTCCGCTCGTCGGTGGCGGTCTCGACCTCGTCGAACTCGGCGTCATCTGCCTGATCCGCGTCGTCGCTTGTGCTGCCGGGCTCAGTACCGGAGGCAGCTGCATCGCGGTTGGCCCCACCACGGCGACGACGTCGGCGACGACGACCCCGGCGTTCTTCATTCGCAGCCGCGTCGGCACCGGCGACGGCCGGCGCGCCATCCAGCGGGGCGGTGACGATCTCGGCCGCATCAACCACGTTGACCGCAATCGGCAATGCCTCTGCTGCGACGGCGGCGGTCGTATCCGCGGCCGTTTCATTCACTACGTCTGATGCGGCGCGCTCTTCGCCACGGGGCGGACGGTCGCGCCGGCCATCCTTGCGCCGTGCTTCGCCGTCTTTGCCCTCGCGCTTGGGCAACGGTGCGGCGATGGCGCCGCCAACCGGCGTGCTGGCCGCGGTGCCGTCACGCGCGCCATCGCGGCCGCCGCGGCCATCACGGCCATCGCGGCGCGGTTGACCTTCCGCACGACCCTCGGGACGTGGCGCATCGCTGCGGCCCTCAGGGCGGTCGGTCCGACCTTCGCTCCGGCCATCACGCTTGTCGCGTCGGCCCCGGCCGCCGCGGCCGTCGCTGCGCTCACCCCGCTCGCCGCGCTCATCGCGTCCGCGCCGCGGGCGTTCGCCTCGATCCGGGCGAGCGGCAGGCGCGGCCGTCGCGGTGCTCGCAGCGACCGGCGCGATAACCGGGGCAGGCGCGGGCGCGCCGACAAAGAAGGCCTTGATCCGATCGAACCAACCGGTCTCGACCGGGCGCACGACGACAACAGCAGGGGTGGGGGCGGGGCTGGCCACCGCGGGGGCGGGCGGTGCGACCACCGGCGCCGGCGAGTCCGGAACGATGCCGCGGACCACTGCCTCCTGCCGGTTCTTGCCGGCGTCGCCATTGGCGGCCTTGTTGGCGCTGTACGCGGTATCGGTGCCGGGCGACTCGGCGCGTTCGAAGCTCAGCTTCGACTGGTCGAGGCGCTCGTCGTCGTGGCGCAGGCGCTCCACCTTGTAGTGCGGCGTCTCCAGGTGCTTGTTCGGGATCAGGACCACCGAGACGCGCAGGCGCGCCTCGAGCTTGGCAATGTCGGTGCGCTTTTCGTTGAGCAGGAAAGTGGCGACATCCACCGGCACCTGTGCATGAACGGCCGCCGTGCCTTCCTTCATTGCTTCTTCCTGCAGGATGCGCAGGATGTGCAGCGCCGAACTCTCGGTGTCGCGGATCACGCCGACGCCGTTGCAGCGCGGGCAGGTGATGTGGCTGCCTTCGGACAGCGACGGACGCAGGCGCTGACGCGACAGTTCCATCAGGCCGAAACGGGAGATTTTGCCCATCTGCACGCGGGCACGGTCGTAGTGCAGCGCATCCTTCAGTCGGCTCTCGACCGCTTTCTGGTTCTTCGACTCCTCCATGTCGATGAAGTCGATGACGATCAGCCCGCCCAAGTCGCGCAGTCGCAACTGGCGCGCCGCTTCGTCAGCCGCCTCCAGGTTGGTGCGGGTGGCGGTCTCCTCAATGTCCGATCCCTTGGTCGAACGCGCCGAGTTGACGTCGATGGCGACCAGCGCCTCGGTGTGGTCGATGACGATCGCGCCACCGGACGGCAGCGGCACGGTGCGCGAGTGCGCGGTCTCGATCTGGTGTTCGATCTGGAAGCGCGAGAACAGCGGGACGTCGTCCTTGTAGCGCTTGACCCGTTCGACCATGTCCGGCATCACGTGCGCCATGAACTGACGCGCCTGCTCGGCAATGTCGTCGGTGTCGACCAGGATCTCGCCGATCGACGGATGGAAGTAGTCGCGGATCGCGCGGATCACGAGGCTCGACTCTTCGAAGATCAGGAAAGGCGCGGGGTTCAGCCGCTTGTTCTTCTGGCCGTCGGTACTCGACTGGGGTACCGAGTTGCCGGCGGCATCGCGGTAGAGCGGGCGGGCCGCGTCGTCGACCGCCGTCCACAGCTGCATCAGGTAGTTGAGGTCCCACTGCAACTCTTCGACCTGGCGGCCGATGCCTGCGGTGCGCGCGATGACGCTCATGCCTTGTGGCAATTCGAGCTGGTCGATGGCGTCGCGCAGTTCCTCGCGCTCGTTGCCCTCGACCCGACGCGACACTCCGCCGCCGCGCGGATTGTTGGGCATCAGCACCAGATAGCGGCCGGCCAGCGAGACGAAGGTGGTGAGGGCCGCGCCTTTGTTGCCGCGCTCCTCTTTCTCGACCTGAACCACCATCTCCTGGCCTTCAGAAATGGCTTCATTGATGCGGGCGCGGCCCACATCGACGCCCTGCTTGAAGTAGCTGCGCGAGATTTCCTTGAACGGCAGGAAGCCGTGGCGGTCCTCGCCATAGTCGACGAAACACGCCTCGAGGCTGGGCTCGACGCGGGTGACGACACCCTTGTAGATGTTGGACTTGCGCTGCTCCCGACCTGCGGTCTCGATGTCGATGTCGATCAGCTTCTGGCCGTCGACGATCGCCACCCGCAGTTCCTCGGCATGCGTGGCATTGAAAAGCATCCGCTTCATCTCAGCACTCCTTTGCGCCTTCTAAGGGGCGCTTGTGCCGAAGCGGGCAGGACTCGGGCAGGACTGTAAGACCGGCGGCGGCGCAACGGCCGCGACGATTCAGGTCAGCGGCGTGTTGCGCAGCATGCGTCGGCAAAGGCCGATGCGCGCCAGAGCACAAGTGAACGCCGACCCGGAGGCCGTTTGGTCATCATGCTGGGCAGTCTGCGTAGAAACACGTTGCTCTCGGAATGTCTTGTCGGTCTTGCGAAGGTCTTGCCTGATCGCGCACCGCGGATACTGGCGCGCGTACCAACCCGATTCAGCCGAGCCGGCCACACCCGAAGGCGGCACGACTCCTTGTTGCACGCTCCGGCGCATGGCGGTCGGCCGATGCGCACAGGGCGGATCAAATTGCACCAGCGCAGCAACGGCGCACTGCGCTTCCCGTGGGCACCGATCTGAGCAGGCACGATCGCCGCAAAGCAAACTGCGGCCGGCGACTCGCGATGGCTAGATACAATCAGTGCCCGTTGCTGGCATCGCCTGCCGATCATCGCGGTTCGTTAGTGCCCGACGATGCTCATCGGCACGGAACGCGGTCACATCGAACCTTGGCTGCCTGCAAGCGTGCCGAGAAATCTCAGCACTCCCTTGAACAGCAGCGGCTAACTCCAGCGCGGGCAAGTATATATGCAGGATCGGGTTTCACCGCGCTCGGCGCCGGATGGCGATGACCTCGGCATCGGGCCGGACCGAGTCGCCCATTTGGTCGTCGGCGAGGATGCCGTAGGTCAGCGCCTGGACAACTACCTGCTGCGTCTGGCCAAGGGCGTTCCCAAGAGCCACATCTATCGCATCGTTCGCAGTGGCGAGGTGCGGGTTAACGGCGGTCGGGCGGCCGTCGACCAGCGTCTGGCGTTGGGTGATCGCTTGCGCGTACCGCCGATCCGTATTTCTGCTAGCCGCCCGGCGCCGGTGGTGCCGCGCGGCGAGATGCCGCCGATCCTGTTCGAAGACGAGCACGTCATTGCCATCGACAAGCCCTCGGGACTTGCTGCGCACGGCGGCAGCGGCATCGCTTTCGGTCTGATCGAACGCGTGCGGGCGGCGCGGCCGAACCAGCCGTTCCTCGAACTGGTGCATCGATTGGACCGGGACACGTCGGGCATCCTGCTGTTGGCCAAGAGCCGACGCTCGCTGGTCGGTCTGCACGAGCAGATGCGCGAGGGCCGGGTGGACAAACGCTATCTCACCCTGGTGAAGGGTGACTGGGTCAACGATCGTCAGCATGTGAAGGCCGCACTCACCAAATACCTCACACATGAAGGCGAGCGCCGGGTGGCGGTGGACGAAGAAGGCATGCCATCGCACACCATCTTCAATCTGCGCGAGCGGCTCGGAGAATTCTCGCTGCTCGAAGCGGAACTCAAGACGGGCCGCACCCACCAGATCCGCGTGCATCTGGCCCATCTGGGCTTTCCGATAGTCGGGGACGACAAGTACGGAGACTTTGACTTCAACAAGCGGGTGGCGCGGGGAGACTTCGGCGGCCGCCTGCCGCGCTTGTTTCTCCACGCTCATGCAACCCGGTTCGCCCATCCGGTAGGTGGTGCGCCGATCGACCTGATGGCGCCCCTGCCATCCGACTGCGAAGATTTTCTGAGGAGCCTCGTCCGTGCGGCAGCAACTTGATGTCGTGGTGTTCGATTGGGATGGCACGGTGATTGATTCCACCGCCACCATCGCACGCTCGATCATCGCGGCGGCCAACGACATCGGGTTGCCCGCGCCTTCGTTCGAACTTGCGTCGCACGTCATCGGGCTCGGATTGAGGGATGCACTGGCGCTGGCGGTCCCGGATCTGCCGCCGGAACGCGCAAACGAGTTCGCGGCCCGTTATCGCTTTCATTACCTGGCGACTGAAGACACGCTCGAGCTGTTCTCCGGATCACGGGCATTTATCGAAGCGCTGCACGCCAGTGGCGCCCGTCTGGCGGTGGCGACCGGGAAGAACTCGCCCGGCCTGGCGAGAGCGCTGGAGGCCACCGGGCTGCGGCCGTACTTCTGCGCCACCCGCTGCGCCGATCAGACGCATCCGAAGCCGCATCCGGCGATGCTGCTCGAACTGTCGGAGGAGCTCGACGTGCCGGTCGAGCGGATGCTGATGATCGGCGACACGACCCATGATTTGCAGATGGCGCAGGCGGCACAGGTTCGGGCGATCGGGGTCACCTACGGCGCGCACCCGCGTGAGCAGCTGGCGCGTTACTCGCCCGTGGCGCTGGTCGACTCGGTGGCGCAGTTGCGTGCGCTGATCCTGCCGTCCGACGGATGAGTCAGGGTTGGCAGCCCATCTGCGCGAGCGAGGCCGTGTGCGAAGGTGCCTCAGGGGTGCGGTTTTCGGCGCAGATCGGCGGACAGCCGGTCAGCTGCTTCGTCATCCGCTTCCATGGCCAAGTTCATGCTTACCTGAACCGTTGCTCGCATGTCGCCACGGAACTGGATTGGCAGGTGGGTCGGTTCTTCGACGCCGATGCCCAATTGCTGGTGTGCGCGACCCATGGCGCGCTTTTCGAGCCGGCCAGTGGCCGCTGCACGGGCGGCCCATGCACGGGTCGTGGCGGCTTGCGGCCGTTGCGGGTGCTTGAACGCGAGGGAACCGTGTACTGGCAGCCCGATGACTACGTCGAGGTCTTGCCGCCCGAGTGACCTGGATGGCGGGGGGCGGCGAGCAATGCGAAGACGGTGGGCCGCTTGTGGAGCGCCGTCGCGGCCAACGACAGCGCTTGCCAGGCGGCAATCGTGCGCGTCTGGATACATGCATCGGCGCCGGTCAGGTCGGTCGCCAGGGTGAGCCAGGTGTCCTTCGCGCACGTGGCCAGCACCGCCGCCAGCATGCGGTCGTTGCGGTATGGAGTCTCGATCCAGACTTGAGTCTCCGCCTTGCGCGATGCCTGCTCCACCTCGCGGAGTCGGACCACCAGTTCGGCGCCATCTTGCGGAAGATAACCAAGAAAGCGGAATGCCTGTCCGTTCAGTCCGCTGCCCATGAGTGCCAGCAGGATCGACGAGGGGCCGACCAGCGGCACTACCGGCACGCCGAGCCGATGGGCGTGCGCCACGATCTCGGCGCCCGGGTCGGCGATGCCGGGGCAGCCTGCCTCGGACACGATGGCGGCGTCGCGTCCGCTGCGCACCGGCTGCATCCAGCCGTCGATCGCGGCGCGGTCGGGTCGATGGCCGATCTCGACGATCTGAAGTTCCTGCAAGGGTCGCGGGTGGCCGGCGGACTTGAGGAAGGCGCGTGCCGATTTGGCGTTCTCCGCAAAGAACAGGTCTATCCGACGAGCCGTGGCAAGGGTGGCGGCGGGCAGAACCTCCGTTGCGGTGCCGTCGGCCAGCGGCGTCGGCAGCAGGAACAGCGTGCCGCTGCTCACGGGGCGTCCGGCAGGAGAACGCCGCACTGTCCCAGCATGTCAGTCAGGCGGATCAGCGGCAGGCCGATGAGGGCAGTGGGATCGTCACAGTGCACGGCCGAGACGAGCGTGATGCCCATCGACTCGATCTTGGCTGCACCCGCACAGTCGTACGGCTGCTCGGCACGCAGGTAGGCTTCGAGCCGGGCGCGGCCCAGGCGGCGAAACTGCACGGTCGTGTCGATGCATTCAATCTGCACGCTATTGCCGCCCGCCGTGGCGACTGCAACTGCAGTGTGAAACACGGCAATGCGGCCCTGCAACTGCGTCAATTGCTCCAGCGCGGCATCGTGGCTGCCCGGCTTGTTCAGCGGCACACCGTCGAGATCTGCCACTTGATCCGAGCCAATGACGATCGCCTCCAAGCGCTGACTGGCAACGGTTACGGCTTTCGCCTGGGCCAGGCGGCGCGCGGTAACGCGCGGCGACTCGCCGGCGAGTGCCCGTTCGTCAACCATGGGTGCGGCGACCTCGAATGGCACACCGAGACGGGCGAGCAGATCTCGCCGATAGGCGGAGGTCGAGGCGAGTACGATCGTCTGCATGAACAAGGCGCGGCACATCACGGGGCCGCTTCTGACGCAAAGTGTATCGGGCGGCCTTGGCGAGATTCCTTTGGGCCACGCTGCGTGCCGACATGCCGACTCCTTCCGCTGACACGAAACTGCTGATCGACGTATTCGAACGCGCCCGCACCGGTGGTGAAGCGGGTGGCACGCTACCGATTGCGGACCTGCGCAGGTTGCTGCCCTCGCTGGCATCGAAAGAAGGCGAAGTCCAGTTTCGCTATCGCGGCTATGTGGACGACCAGGGCCGGCCAGCCGGAACGCTGTCCTTAGCCGCGACGGTCCAACTTATCTGCGATCGTTGCGCGCAACCCGTTGCCGTCCCTTTGGTGAGTCAGGCGCGCTACTACTTTGTGGCATCCGAGGCCGAGTTGGGCCGCATTCCGGTCGACGAGTCGGACGAGGAGCCGTTGTTGGGTTCTGCTCGATTCAGCCTTCTGACACTGATCGAGGACGATGCAATCCTTGCGCTACCCATGTCCCCACGGCATGTGAGCTGCGAGAGCCGGCCAGCCCTCGAACCAGGTGCCGCAGGCAGGAAAGGGGCGGAAGGTGATGCAGAAGAGCGGCCTCGCCCATTCGCCGCCTTGGCCAAGCTAAAGCCGCGCCGGAACTGAGTTTGTTGCCGGCGCCCGCGCTTTTGTTCCCGCGCTGGGATACAATCGCAGGCTTGATTTTTTGCCCCTAGGGGAACGCCATGGCTGTCCAGCAGAACAAGAAATCTGCGTCCAAGCGCGGGATGCATCGTGCGCATGATTTCCTGACCAACCCGCCGCTGGCCGTTGAGCCGAACACCGGCGAAGTGCACCGTCGCCACCATGTGAGCCCGAACGGCTTTTACCGTGGCAAGAAGGTCGTGCAGACCAAGAACGACGAGTAATCTCGTCTCTTATCTGGTCGATCCTGACTACGCGATCCGGCGCGCCTTGGTTGCCTGCGCTGCGCCGTCGATCCCCGGTCCACCGGTCCTGCATGCCTCAGCCGTCACCTGTTTCGTGACGATGACGGTCCCTGGTGCCTGTCCGACTCGCCGTTGATTGCATGGGAGGTGACCACGGTCTCGTGGTCACGATTCCGGCCGCACTCGCCTTCGCTCGCCGCGAAGCCGAGGCGACGATCCTGCTCGTCGGTCGGCAGCCGCAGATCGAGGCGCAGGTCGTCGGTGCCACCGACGTTCGCGATCGCGTCGAGATCGTCCATGCTGATGAAGTCGTCGCCATGGATGAGCCGCCGGCGCAGGCCTTGCGCGGCAAGCGCAATTCATCGATGCGGGTCGCCGTTAACCTCGTCAAGGAGGGGCGCGCCGACGTCGCGGTCAGCGCCGGCAACACCGGCGCGCTCATGGCGATCTCTCGCTTCGTGCTCAAGACACTCGATGGTATCGACCGACCGGCGATTGCCTCGGCGCTTCCCAACCAGAAGGGCGGTGCGACCACGATGCTGGATCTCGGGGCGAACGTGGACAGCAGTGCCGAGCACCTGCTCCAGTTCGCGGTCCTGGGATCAGCGCTGGTCAGCGCCCTCGAAGATAAGGACCGGCCGACGATCGGCCTGCTCAACATCGGCGAAGAGGTCATCAAGGGTAACGAGATCGTTAAGCAGGCGGCCGATCTGCTGCGCGCCAGCCGGCTCAACTTCTATGGCAACGTGGAAGGCAACGACATCTTCAAGGGCACGACCGACGTGGTGGTATGCGACGGCTTCGTCGGCAACGTCGCGTTGAAGGCGTCCGAGGGTGTGGCACTCATGCTGGCTGGCATGATCCGCGAGGAGTTCACGCGAGGGCCGATCAGCAAGCTGCTGGCGGCTGTCGCCTACCCGGTCCTGGCGCGCTTCAAGCGTCGCATGGACCACCGCCGGTACAACGGCGCGGCGTTGCTCGGCTTGCGAGGCATCGTCATCAAGAGCCACGGTTCGGCGGATGCGTACGCCTTCGAGCATGCGCTGCGCCGCGGGTTCGAGGCAGCGCGCCATCGACTGCTCGAGCGCACGATCGCCGCCATGGAGCCGATCTCCGATCAGCTCAGCCGCATGAAGTCTCCCACGCCGGAGTCGGTGGCTTCGAATCAATCGCAGCGCGACTCGGCTGAAGCGTCATGATGCGCACTTACTCCCGGATCACCGGCACTGGATCGGCGCTGCCCGAGCGAGCGGTAAGCAACGCGCAACTGGCAGGCGAACTGGCGCAACGCGGCATCGAGACCTCCGACGACTGGATTGTCTCCCGTACCGGCATTCGGCAGCGGTACATCGCCAGCACCGATTGCAGCACGACTGACTTGGCCGTGGAGGCGGCCGGCCAAGCGCTCAACATGGCCGGTGTGACCGCAGACAGCGTTGATCTGATCGTGCTTGCAACGTCCACGCCGGATCAGGTGTTTCCGTCGACGGCGTGTCTGGTGCAGGCCCGTCTGGGCATCCGCGGCGCAGCAGCGTTCGACGTGCAGGCCGTCTGCAGCGGGTTCGTCTATGCGTTGACGGTTGCCGACGCCATGATTCGCACTGGTGCTTATCGCCGCGCGTTGGTGATCGGTGCCGAGGTTTTTTCGCGCATCCTCGATTGGAGCGACCGAACGACCTGCGTGCTGTTCGGTGACGGCGCAGGTGCGGTCGTACTTGAGGTGTCGACCGAACCTGGCCTGCTCGCGTCCCGCCTGCACGCTGACGGCAGCCAGGCCAAGATCCTGTGTACTGCGGGTCGTGTCGACAGCGGCCGGATCGTGGGCGACCCGTTCCTGCGCATGGACGGACAGGCCGTGTTCAAGCTCGCCGTCAACGTGCTAGACAGTTCGGCGCGCGAGGTGCTGGCCGACGCGAAGCTGGATGTGTCGGCCATCGATTGGCTGATTCCGCATCAGGCCAACGTGCGGATCCTGTCAGCGACCGCCCGCAAGCTCGATCTGCCCGACAGCCGAGTCATCGTCACGGTCGATTTGCACGGCAATACGTCGGCTGCGTCGGTGCCGTTGGCACTCGACGTCGCGGTGCGTGATGGCCGCGTTTCTCGCGGCCAGCATCTCGTGTTGCAGGGGGTCGGTGGCGGCTTTACCTGGGGTTCGGTGCTTCTGAGGTTCTGACCACCACATCGAAAATGAAGATCGCATTCGTCTTTCCGGGGCAGGGCTCGCAGTCGGTCGGCATGCTCGCATCGTTCGCCGACTCGCCCGCAGCGACGGACGCCATGCGGCGTGCCGACGCGGCACTTGGCGTGCCGATCTCTACCTTGATTGCCACGGGTCCGGCTGACGAACTCGCACTCACGGTCAATACGCAGCCAGCCATGCTGGCGGCTTCGATCGCCATGTACGCCGCCTGGCGAGAGGCAGGCGGTTCGGTGCCGGCGATGGTGGCGGGGCATAGCCTGGGCGAGTACAGCGCGCTGACGGCGGCCGGCGTGTTCTCGCTCGAGGAGGCAGTCCGGTTGGTGCGCTTTCGTGCACAGGCCATGCAGGACGCGGTACCGGTCGGCACCGGCGGCATGGCTGCGATCCTGGGATTGAGCGACGACCAGGTCCAGTTGGCGTGCCGAGAGGCGGCGCAGCACGAGGTGGTGGAAGCGGTGAACTTCAATGCGCCGTCGCAGGTCGTGATCGCCGGCCATCAGGCGGCGGTGGGCCGCGCCTGCGAAGCGGCCAAGAAGATGGGCGCGAAGCGGGCCGTCGTGCTGGCCGTGTCGGCGCCTTTCCATTCGTCGCTGCTGAAGCCGGCGAGTGAGCTTCTGGCGGCGCGACTGGCAGACACGGCCATGCAACCGCCCCAGGTACCAGTCATCAACAACATCGATGTCGCCATCGAGACTCAGCCCGCGCGTATCCGCGATGCCCTGGCGCGCCAGGCCGCAGGCCCGGTGCAGTGGTCGGCCATCATCGGCCGCATGGCGAGCGAAGGCGTGACTCACGTTGTCGAGTGCGGACCCGGTCGCGTGCTCAGTGGCTTGACCAAGCGCATCGCGCCGTCGGTCGAATCGCTGTCGATTTGTGACATCGCGAGCCTGCGCGACACGCTGGCAAGACTGTCCGCTTGAACGAAGCAACCGCAGGGGAATGACCGTGGCAAATCGCTCCGAGATCTTTGCGCCCGACGCGCTGGCAGGCGAGGTAGTGTTGCTGACCGGCGCATCGCGCGGCATCGGCCGTGCGATCTGCGATCAACTTGCCCGCATGGGCGCGGTCGTGGTCGGCACGGCGACCACCGAAGAAGGAGCCGCCGCGATCACGCAGCGCCTGCGCGAGGTTGGGGCGAGCGGGCGCGGTGCGACGCTCGATGTGACCGATCCTGGTCGGGGCGAGGCACTGATCGACGAGATCGTGCGCGAGCATGGCAAGCTGTCGATCCTCGTCAACAACGCCGGCATCACACGTGACATGCTCGCGATGCGGATGAAGGATGACGATTGGAGCGCGGTGGTGGACACCAACCTCTCGGCGGTGTTTCGATTGTGCCGTGCGGCCATCCGGCCGATGATGAAGGCCAAGGCAGGACGAATCATCAACATCACCTCGGTCGTTGCGTCCAGTGGCAATCCTGGGCAGGCCAACTACGCGGCGGCCAAAGCGGGCGTAGAAGGCCTGACAAGGGCGTTGGCACGCGAGGTGGGCAGCCGCGGCATTACGGTCAACAGCGTCGCGCCTGGCTTCATCGACACCGACATGACGCGTGGTCTGACCGAGCAGCAGACGCAGTCGCTGCTGGGCCAGATTCCGCTGGGTCGACTTGGCCAGCCCGACGACGTCGCGGTTTGCGTGGGCTTTCTCGCCTCTGGAGCGGGTGCCTACGTGACTGGCGCCACGCTCCATGTCAACGGCGGCATGTTCATGAATTGATTGACTTCACAGGGTCGACACGGCCCTGTGATGAGAGCGGTTCGCAAAGGGTGCTCTGTTAGACTCGCGGCCGATTTTTTGCAGGTCTTTGCCTTTGCTCGGGCCTGCTGCAACAATGAATTCCCCTGAAGGAGGAGTCATGGAGAACATTGAACAGCGGGTCAAGAAGATCGTCGCCGAGCAGCTCGGCGTCA
>LNFM01003307.1_pt1 | contig 32041 bp, 24 predicted proteins | sample 596031 | NCBI WGS metagenome assembly LNFM01 (sample SAMN04254537, study PRJNA301005) | activated carbon metagenome | isolation source: dual media filters at the Ann Arbor, Michigan drinking water treatment plant | place: USA: Ann Arbor | reverse complement strand
GCAGGTGCCGCTGCTGCTCGAGCGCCCACCCCGACCGCCAAACGTCGTCCCGCTTGGGTCGACGTGCTAGGTGACTGGGCGGGCAAGGTCCTGCCGCCGCTGATCACCGTGGCGCTGTTGCTCGGCATATGGGAGCTGGCCTCCAGCCAGGCAGGGGCCTCGTTGCCCCCGCCGAGCAAGGTCGTCAGCGACACCAAGGAGCTGATCCTCGACCCGTTCTTCAACAACGGGGGCAACGACGTCGGCATGGCCTGGCAACTGTTGGCAAGTCTCGAGCGCGTGCTCTACGGCTACTCGATCGCCGTGGTGGTGGGGATCTCGCTCGGTGTGCTGGTCGGGCAGTTCGCGATCGCCATGCGCGGGCTGGATCCGATATTCCAGGTGTTGCGCACGGTACCGCCGCTCGCGTGGTTGCCGATCGCGTTGGCAGGGTTCCGCGACGGCAACCCGTCGGCGATCTTCGTGATCTTCATCACCGCCGTGTGGCCGATCATCATCAACACGTCCATCGGCATTAGAAACATTCCGAACGACTATCGCAACGTCGCCCGGGTGGTGCAGCTCAACGGCGTCGAGTACTTCTGGAAGATCATGATGCCGGCCGCAGCCCCCTATATCTTCTCCGGCCTGCGCATCGGCGTCGGCCTGTCCTGGCTCGCCATCGTGGCCGCGGAGATGCTCATCGGCGGCGTCGGGGTCGGGTTCTTCATCTGGGATGCCTGGAATTCCTCGCGCATCAGCGACATCGTGCTCGCGTTGTTCTATGTCGGCATCGTCGGCTTCATTCTCGACCGGCTCGTCTCGTGGATCGGCCGAATGGTCGCCCGAGGCAGCAGCGTGAGCTGAACGCCGTCATGAAGATCTCGATCGCCACTCCGACCATCAAAGCAGCGCACAGGGAGCAACGCATGAGCCAGTCCTTCCTCGAACTCAGCCTGGTATCGATGGCCTTCAAGACCCGGCAGGGTCCGTTCCAGGCGCTGTCCAGCGTCAACCTGCGGGTCGAGAAAGGCGAGTTCGTCACGCTGATCGGCCATTCGGGCTGCGGCAAGTCGACGCTGCTCAACATCATTGCCGGTCTGTACCGGTGCACCTCCGGCGGTGTGCTGCTCGAGGGACGCGAGGTCGATGAGCCCGGGCCGGACCGCGCGGTGGTGTTCCAGAACCACTCGCTGCTGCCGTGGCTGACGGCTTACGAGAACATCGAACTCGCCGTCAAGAAAACCTCGGCCGGCAAACGCAGCAAGGCCCAGATGCGCGACTGGGTACTGCACAACTTGAAGTTGGTGCAGATGGATCACGCGATGAACAAGCGTCCCGAGGAGCTTTCCGGCGGCATGAAGCAGCGCGTCGGGATTGCGCGCGCGCTGGCGATGGAGCCGAAGGTGCTGCTGATGGACGAGCCCTTCGGCGCGCTCGATGCCCTGACCCGCGCGCGGCTGCAGGACGAACTGCTGCGCATCGTCGCCGACACGGGCAGCACCGTGGTCATGGTCACGCACGACGTCGACGAAGCGGTGCTGTTGTCCGACCGGGTGGTGATGATGACCAACGGCCCCGCGGCCACCATAGGCGAGATCCTCGAGGTCAACCTGGCGCGGCCACGCGAGCGCCTGGCGCTCGCCACCGACGCGCGCTACCTCTCCGCGCGCAAGGCCGTGCTCGAGTTCCTCTACCAGAAACAACTGAAGGCGGCCTGATCCACGGCTGAACGACATGAACCAAGGCGATAAACTGCGATTGGTCTGCGTGGGGAACGGCATGGCCGGCATGCGCGCGCTGGAGGAGTTGCTCAAGCTCGCGCCGGATCTCTACCAGATCACCGTGTTCGGGGCGGAGCCTCATCCCAACTACAATCGCATCCTGCTCTCGCCCGTGCTGGCCGGAGAGCAGACGCTGCCCGAAATCGTACTGAACGATCTCGACTGGTACCGCACCAACGGCATCGAACTCCACCTCGGCAAGAAGATCACGGCGATCGACCGCGTCAAGCGCGTGGTGCGCGCCGAGGACGGCACCGTCGCTCCCTACGATCGGCTGCTGCTCGCGACCGGCTCCAATCCGATCCTGCTGCCCATACCCGGCATGCAGCTGCCGGGCGTGCTGACCTACCGCGACATCGCCGATACCGAGGGCATGATCGCTGCCGCCGGGCAGTACAAGCACGCGGTCGTCATCGGCGGGGGGCTGCTCGGTCTCGAAGCGGCCAACGGGCTCAAGCTGCGCGGGATGGACGTCACCGTGGTGCACCTGGCCGAGTGGCTGATGGAACGCCAGCTCGACCGCGCCGCGGCCGGTCTGCTGCAGAAGTCTCTGGAAAGCAAAGGTCTGCAGTTTCGCCTGGGGACGCAGACCGCGCAGATCGTGGCGGGCGAATCGGGCCGTGTCGCCGCCGTGAAGTTCATGGATGGTTCTGCCGTCCCCGCCGAACTCGTCGTCGTCGCCGTCGGCATACGCCCCAACACGGCGCTGGCCGAGCAAGCCGGCCTGCACTGCAACCGGGGCATCGTCGTCAGCGATACCATGCAGACCTACGATCCGCGCATCTATGCCGTCGGCGAATGCGCCAACCACCGGGGCATCGCCTACGGGCTGGTCGCCCCGCTGTTCGATATGGCGAAAGTCTGCGCCAATCACCTGGCACAGATGGGCATCGGCCGCTACACCGGTTCCCTCACTTCGACCAAACTCAAGGTCACCGGCATCGATCTGTTCAGCGCGGGCAACTTCCAGGGGGGCGAGGGCGCCGAGGACATCATCCTTTCAGACCCGATCCGCGGCATCTACAAACGCCTGGTGATCAAGGAAGACAAGCTGATCGGGAGCGTTCTCTACGGGGATACCGTCGACGGCGCCTACTACTTCAAGCTGCTGCGGGATGGCCGCAAGATCGCGGACATCCGCGACAAGCTGATGTTCGGCGAATCCAACCTCGGCGATACCGGGCACCAGGGCCAGAACAAGGCCGCCGCGATGAGCGACGAGATGGAAGTCTGCGGCTGCAACGGCGTATGCAAGGGCAGCATCGTCAAGGCGATCAAGGAGCAGGGGCTGTTCACGCTCGACGACGTGCGCAAGCACACGAAAGCGTCGAGTTCCTGCGGTTCCTGCACCGGATTGGTCGAACAGATCCTCATGTTCACCGCCGGCGGCGATTACTCCGCACCGCCCGCCGTGAAACCGATGTGCGGCTGCACCGATCGCACTCACGCCGAGGCCCGCGCCGCGATCCGCGAGCACGAGCTGCTTTCGATCTCGGCAGTGATGAGGTTTCTCGAGTGGCGCACGCCGAACGGCTGCGCGAGCTGCCGGCCTGCAATCAACTATTACCTGATTTCGACCTGGCCGCGGCGCGCCAAGGACGACCCGCAGTCGCGCTTCATCAACGAGCGCGCCCACGCCAACATCCAGAAGGACAGCACATACTCGGTCATTCCCCGGATGTGGGGCGGGGTCACCACGGCAGCCGAACTGCGTCGCATCGCGGACGTCGTCGACAAGTACCGGATTCCGACGGTGAAGGTGACCGGCGGTCAGCGCATCGATCTGCTCGGCGTGAAGAAGGAAGACTTGCCGTCGGTGTGGCGCGATCTCGACATGCCCTCGGGCCATGCGTACGCCAAGGCGCTGCGCACGGTGAAGACCTGCGTCGGCTCCGAGTGGTGTCGCTTCGGCGTGCAGGACTCGACCAAGATGGGCCAGGACCTCGAACGCGGTCTGTGGCGCATGTATGCGCCGCACAAGGTCAAGCTCGCGGTGTCGGGATGTCCGCGCAACTGTGCCGAATCGGGCATCAAGGATGTCGGTGTCATCGGCGTCGAATCGGGCTGGGAGATCTACGTCGCGGGCAACGGCGGCATCAAGACCGAAGTCGCGCAATTCCTGGTCAAGGTGAAGACGGCGCAGGAAGTCATGGAGTATTCCAGCGCCTTCCTGCAGCTCTATCGAGAGGAAGGCTGGTACCTCGAGCGCACGGTGCACTACGTCCACCGCGTCGGTCTAGACTATGTGAAGCAGCGCATTCTCGACGATGCCGAGGGGCGCAAGGCACTGTACGAGCGGCTGCTCCATGCGCTCAAGGACGAACCGGATCCGTGGGCCGAGCGGGTCGCAGGCGCCGATCGCGCGCAGTTCGTGCCGCTGCGGCCGGTCGCTGCCGAGGAAGGCGCGACGACATGAGCGCATGGTTGAAGGTCTGCGCGCTGGACGACATTCCCCTGCTCGGCGCGCGCGTCGTGCGCCGCGACGGCGAGCCCGACATCGCGGTGTTCCGCACCGCTGAGGACACGGTATTCGCCTTGGACGATCGCTGCCCGCACAAGGGCGGGGCGCTCTCGCAGGGCATCGTCTGCGGCAACAAGGTCGCCTGTCCGCTGCATAACTGGAACATCGCACTCGACAGCGGCTGCGCGATCGCCCCCGACAACGGCAGCACGAGAACGTACCCGGTCAAGGTCGAGGCCGGCATGGTGCTGCTCGCCATCGAGCAGCACGCCGATGCCTGAGGAAGTCCGCTCCACCTGCTGCTATTGCGGCGTGGGTTGCGGCGTCGTGATCAGTCACGAGCACGGTCGGATCACGGGTGTGCGCGGGGACCCGAGCCACCCGGCGAATTTCGGGCGGCTGTGCAGCAAGGGGCAGGCCCTGCACGAGACCGTCGCCGGACATGGCCGTGCGCTGGTGCCGCAATTGCGCCTCGAACGCGGTCTGCCCCGCGCTCAAGCCTCGTGGGAGGCCGCGCTCGATCATGTCGCCGAGCGATTCGCAGCGATCATTCGCGAGCACGGTCCCGATGCCGTGGCGTTCTATGTGTCCGGGCAGCTGCTGACCGAAGACTATTACGTCTTCAACAAGCTCGCCCGCGCGCTGGTGGGCACCAACAACATCGATTCGAATTCACGGTTGTGCATGTCCTCGGCTGTGGCGGGCTACAAGGCGACGCTGGGCGCCGATGCCCCGCCGACCTGCTACGAAGACATCGATCGGGCCGATTGCATGGTCATCGCGGGTTCCAACGCGGCTTGGGCGCATCCGGTGCTGTTCCGTCGGATCGAGGACGCCAAGGCGAAGAACCCCGATCTCAAGATCATCGTCATCGATCCTAGGCGCACGGCGACCGCTGAGATCGCCGACCTGCATCTCGCGATCCAGCCCGGCACCGATGTGGCGTTGTTCCTGGGCCTGTTGAACGCCCTGCTGTGGGAGAACCTCGCGAATGCGGACTACATCGCTGCCCACACCGAGGGCTTCGACGCGCTGAAGACGCTGGTGCGCGACTATTCCCCGCAGTTCGCCGCCGAACTGTGCGGTATCGATGCCGCCGATCTCCTCACAGCCGCGCGTTGGTTCGGCACCGCGCGCGCGGCCCTGTCGCTGTACTGCATGGGCCTCAACCAGTCGTCTTGCGGCACCGACAAGAATGCGGCGCTCATCAATCTGCATCTGGCCACCGGTCAGATCGGGCGTCCCGGGGCCGGACCGTTTTCGCTGACCGGCCAACCCAACGCGATGGGCGGACGCGAAACCGGCACCATGGCCAACCTCTTGATCGGCCATCGCGATCTGACCAGCATCGATGATCGGGCCGAAGTCGCCAAGCTCTGGAACGTGCCCGCGATTCCCGGCCGCCCCGGCAAGACAGCGGTCGAGATGTTCGAGGCCGTCCGGCGCGGCGAGATCAAGGCACTCTGGATCGCCTGCACCAATCCCGCGCAGTCGCTGCCGGGGCAAGGCGGGGTGCGCGAAGCACTGCAGCACGCCGAGCTCGTCGTGCTGCAGGAAGCCTACGCCGACACCGAAACCGCGCCTTATGCCGACGTGCTGCTGCCCGCCGCCGGCTGGGGCGAGAAGGAAGGCACCGTCACCAATTCCGAACGGCGCATCTCGCGGGTACGCGCGGCTGCCCCGCCCCCCGGCGAGGCGAGGCCGGACTGGCGCATCGTGTGCGACGTCGCCCGGCGGCTCGAACTCAAGATGAATTTTCAGGGCATGACGCGCTTCGGCTTCGACAGCCCGCAGCAGATCTTCGACGAGTACCGCGAACTCACGCGCGGCCGCAACACCGACATCACCGGACTCACCTACGCCGTGCTCGATGCCCAGGGGCCGCAGCAGTGGCCTTATCGCACCGGTGCACGGCAGGGGCAAGCGCGCTTGTACGAAGACGGCCTGTTTCCCACGACTTCGGGGCGCGCGCGGTTCGTCGCTGCGCCCTACAAGCCGGTCGCGGAAAACATCGACGCGCGCTTCGCTTTCCGTCTCAACACCGGTCGCCTGCGCGATCAGTGGCACGGCATGACCCGCAGCGGTCGCGTTGCCCGGCTGTGGGGCCATGCGCCGGAGCCGACCGTGGCGATGAATCCTATCGATCTCGCCCGGCGCGGGTTGAGCAGCGGCGATCTGGTCCGCCTGGAATCGCGGCGCGGTCATCTGCACCTTCCCGTGGAGGCGGATGCCGGCCTCGCACCCGGCCACGCTTTTTTGCCGATGCACTGGGGCGGTCGCTACCTTTCGGGCGCGGGCGCCAACGTACTGATGCTGCCGGTGATCGACCCGAAATCCTTTCAGCCGGAGCTCAAGCACTGCGCGATCCGCATCAGCAAGGCCACATTGCCTTGGCGTATGGTGGCCTTCGGCACGCCGCGTGACGGCGATGCGCTCGAACAACTCGCCCGGGTGCAATCCTGGCTGCCGAAGTTCGATTTCGCTTCCTGCGCGCTGACACCGCAGGCGGGCGGGGTCCTGTTGCGCGCAGCCGCGGATGTGGCACCCGATGCCTCCGTGCTGGCCGCCCTGCACGCGCTGTTCGAACTGGATGGCGACGATGTGTTGCGCTACGAGGATCCGCGACGCGGTCACACCCGACGCATCCGCCTTGCGGGGGACAAGATCGCCGCGGTTTGCCTGGTCGGCGAGGGCGCCGGGGAATCCTGGCTGCGTGAGTTTCACGCCCAGGAGCTGTCCGCCGCTGAACTGGGTACGCGCCTGCTGGCACCCACGGCACAGGCCCCGGCCGGCGGTGCGGCGCGCGGCCGCATCGTCTGCAGTTGCCATGGCGTCGGCGAAGTCGCGATCACCCAGGCGTTGCAGGCTGCCCTGGGCGATGCCGCGACCAAGCTCGAGGCCGCGCAACGGGCGCTGCGTTGCGGCACCGAATGCGGCTCCTGCTTGCCCGAACTGCGCAAGCTCTCGGTCTCGGCGATGAAGGCGGCGTGACCATGGCGAGCGCGGGAAAAGTCTGGCTGGTCGGCGCAGGTCCGGGCGATCCGGAGTTGCTGACGTTGAAGGCTGTCCGTGTGCTGTCCGAAGCCGACGTGGTCCTGGTCGACGATCTGGTCAATCCGGCGGTGTTGGACCACATGAGGCCCGAGGCGCGGGTGATACACGTCGGCAAACGGGGCGGCTGCAAGTCCACCCCGCAGGCCTTCATCGAGAAATTGCTGGTCGCCGAAGCCAAGGCCGGCAACACCGTGGTTCGCCTCAAGGGTGGGGATCCCTTCGTCTTCGGGCGTGGGGGTGAGGAAACCGCGGCGCTCGACGCCGCCGGGGTGCGCTGGCAGGTGGTCAGCGGCATCACCTCGGGCATTGCCGCACCCGCCGCCGCCGGCATTCCGGTCACGCACCGCCAGGCCGGACGAGGCGTGGCCTTCATCACCGGTCATACGCGCGAAGGCGCTGCGGTCGACTGGGAAGCGCTGGCACGCTCTGGGCTCACGCTGGTGATCTACATGGGCATCGCTCGCTGCGAGGACATCGTCGCCGGGCTGCGCCGGGGCGGCTTGCGCGCCACGTTGCCGGCCGCAGTGATTCAGCACGCGACCTTGCCGCAGCAGCGGGTGATCGCCTCCTCGCTGGCGCGCTTGCACGAAGACATCCGCGCCTGCGGCATAGGCAGCCCGGCCATCCTGGTGATCGGTGAAGTCGCCGATGCCGCACGCATCGCGGGGCAGTGCGCCTATGAGCGCGCAGCGGGTTCGGCCTAAACCTCGGTACCTGGCCTGCGCCGAGGCCTAATCCGTAAATCGGATCGCGATCGAACGCACGGTGTAGGCATTGCCGCCGGGCAGCACCCGCTGGGCCGGGTACGCAAAGGGCATCGGGTCGAACCAGTAGCGGTAGCCATGCCAGCGGTCGTGATACCAGGGCAGATAAGGCGGCCAAGGTTCGTGGATGATGATCGGCGGCTGGTAGATGCTGCTCGTCTCGAGCACGAGCAGTGCGTGTGCGCCCAGCTTGCGCGCCTGCTCCCGGGCGTCTTCCAGCACCGAGGGCTCCGGCTCGCCCGCCATGCCCTTCGATTCGAGTTTGGCGATCTCGACGTAGGGCCGCGGCGGAGGCTTGAGGAGAATCTGCACCGAGGGTGTGGGCGTGTACTTTTGCGTCGGATCGAGCAGCACGATGCTCGTCGTCGTGGCGCATCCGCCGAGCAGGCACAGGAGCAGTACAAGGAATAGGCGCATGGGACCTAGGACCTGGGCAACCGGCTTAGAATTCCCCCCGACGCAGCCGTTTCGAGGAAACAGTCAGCGTGGGGCAAGCGACGGAGTTCGATGCAGCGATCATCGGTGGCGGCCATAACGGGCTGACCTGCGCGTGCTATCTCGCGGCCGCGGGCTTGAAAGTCGGCGTGTTCGAGCGCCACGAGCGCGTCGGCGGCGCGGCGCTGACCGAGGAATTCCATCCTGGATTCCGCAACTCTGTGGCTGCGTATACCGTCAGTTTGCTTCATCCGAAGGTGATCCGCGATCTGAGCCTGCATCAGCATGGACTTCGGATCGTACACCGGCCGATGGCGAATTTCCTCCCGCTGGGCGCGAGCGATGGTTTTCGCATGGGTCGCAGCGCGGCCGAGGACCAGGCCGAAGTGGCGCGATTCTCGCCAGCCGACGCTCAACGGTTGCCGGCGTACCAGGCGATGCTTCGGCAGGTGGCCGACGTGCTGCGCGGGCTCGCGCAGGAAACGCCCCCGAACGTCGGCGGCGGGCTCAACGACCTGATGGCAGCGCTCAAGGCCGGCAATCGCCTGCGCGGACTCGATCTGGCCGCGCGCCGCGACGTGCTGGATCTCTTCGCCAAGAGCGCGGGCGATCTGCTGGATGCCTGGTTCGAATCCACGCCGCTGAAGGCGTGTTTCGGTTTCGATGCCATCGTCGGCAACTATGCCAGCCCGTATGCGCCCGGCACGGCCTACGTGCTCCTGCATCACGTCTTCGGCGAGATCAACGGGGTGCGGGGCGCCTGGGGCCATGCGATCGGCGGCATGGGCGCGATCACGCAGGCGATGCATGCCGAGGCGCGGCGGCTGGGTGTCGTCGTTCATACGAATGCGGCCGTGAGCCGGGTTCTGGTGGGCAATGGTCGCGCGCAGGGCATTGCGCTCGGCGACGGCCGTGAGTTTCGCGCGCGGATCGTGGCCTCGAATCTCAATCCGCGGCTGCTGTTTCTCGATCTCGTGGAGCCGGGCGCGCTCGATGAGGATTTTCTGCGCCGCGTTCGGGCGTATCGGTGCGCCTCGGCAACCTTCCGCATGAATGTCGCGTTGTCGGAACTGCCCCGCTTCGAGTGCTCGCCCGAACCGGGGCCGCATCTGAGTTCGGGCATCATCATGGCACCCTCGCTCGCCTACATGGAGAAAGCCTTCGCGGATGCCCGCGAGCACGGATGGTCCCGCTCGCCCGTGGTCGAGCTGCTCATTCCGAGCACGCTCGACGCTACGCTGGCGCCCAGCGGTCAGCATGTCGCGAGTCTCTTCTGCCAGCACTTTGCCCCGCAGTTGCCCGACGGCCGCACCTGGGACGATGCCCGGGACATCGCGGCGGACACGATCATCGACACCGTGACGCGCCATGCGCCGAACTTCAAGGCATCCGTGATCGCGCGCACCGCCTTGTCGCCGCTCGATCTCGAACGCCGGTTCGGTCTCATCGGCGGCGACATCTTCCACGGCGCCTTGACGCTCGATCAACTGTGGGCGGCCAGGCCCGTGTTGGGCCACGGGGCCTACCGCTCACCCATCCGAGGGCTCTACATGTGCGGCGCGGGAACGCATCCGGGCGGCGGTGTGACGGGGCTGCCCGGGATGAACGCGGCCCGCGAGATCCTGCGCGACTGGCGCAAGCGCGCGCGACGCTAGTCTCCGGCCAACGGGTCGTTCGCCGGGTACGGGCTCGGGACCCTAGCAGGCTCAGTCGTGCGGCTCGGGTTCGGGCTGCGCCGGCTTGGGCTTCGTGCCCGTGTAGAGGTCGGGCCAGCGGCGCAGCGTCTCGTCGCTGTCCGGCGTATACATGTGGCAGGTGTTGAAATGAAACGGGATGTCGCCGGGCTTGCGCGGTCCGCGGGGGCGGAACCGGTTGATGCTTTGAAATGCGACGGTCGCCACGCGTCCGAGCAGTTCCCATTGGTGCGTGCAGCCGTTGGGGCCGCCGAGCACGCCGCGCAACTCCTTGGTCCAGCCGCGCCCGATTCGCTTGCCCACCAGCGCGGAAAACTTCGGCGTGATGTCGCCGCAAGGGGAAAACGGGCCCGCGTCGGTGACCGCAATCGCCTCGTGGATCACCATGTCGGCGTCGATGGTCACCCGCAGCCACATGTCATGGGCAGGCTCGCCCGCGGGCAGATCGCGGCCGACGCGCTTCTTCCAGGTGTAGGGCTTCACGTCGGTCAGATGGCCTTCGATATCCCAAAGGCCGTCTTCGCGTTCATAGCCGCGGCAATCGATGACCCGCGTGTGCATGATCTTGCGCGCGGCGGCAGGCGGTAGTGGCATTTCTCGTCCTCATTGCTCGATTGGATGTATTGCCTTGCACGTGTCGTTTGCGGACACGCGGCGAGGGTCGGCGGATGGTGCCGAAGGGCCAAATACATACCGGCTTTTTCGCCGGGGAGCAATGAGAACCGAGCGCACTGGCGTGGCGCAGCCGCCCGGACGCCTGCCGGCATTGCAGCGCCTGGTTCGATCCCGCCTTCGAGGCGGGGTCGACGGCGAAGCGCTGCGTCCTCGCCGGGGCTCGGCTCGCTAAGAGAGCGGCAGATCGCCCGTGCTGGGCTTCGGACCGCTGTACATGTGCGGCCAGCGTTCCAAAGTCGCTACGCTCGTCGCGGTATACATATGGCAGGTGTTGAACTGATACGGGGTCTGGCCCGGCAGTACCGGTCGGGAGGCATCTCGCGCACTGACGGTCGATTGATAGGCGACCGTGGCGACCCGTCCCAGCAATTCCCACATGTGCGTGCAGCCGCTCGAGCCGCCCAACTTCGGGCGCAGGTCCTTGGTCCAGCCGCGCTGGATCTTCACGCCCTTCAAGGCGTCGAAGTTCGGCGTGATATTCCCGCATGCGCGGTAAGGGCTTGCATCGGTGACCGCGACGGCGTCGTGTATCTTCATGTCCAGGTCGATCGTGATGCGAAGCCACATGTCGTGTACCGGTTCGCCCGCGGGCAGTCCGGTCTTGGATTCTCGCCTGCGCCAGTGGTAGGCCTTGGTGTCGACCAGATGGCCCTCGATGTCCCAGAGACCATCTTCGCGTTCGTAACCGCGGCAATCGATGGTGCGGGTGTGGACGAGCTTGCGGGCGGAAGCAGGCGGCAGCGGCATATCGGTTCCTCGTGCATCGGTGGGTGTGAAGGACAGCCAAAGGGTACACGATTCGTCCGCTTCCTCGTACGTGAGGCGCGGCACTGTCGGCGCGCGCTGCGCCGGACGACTTCCCTGCTTATCGAGGATGGCCTGGCCGGTGCGGGTGCAGCGGTTCAGGCCCCGGGAGCGCCGGGCGGTTTTCTTGCGGGCAGGGCGCGCAGGACGGCGAGCTTTTCGCTGTCGTTCAGGATCGACCAGTCGGCAATCTCGTCCAGCGTGCGATGACAGCCGGCGCAAAACCCGGTGTTCGCATCGATCTGGCAGACATCGATGCATGGCGAGGTGATCGGTGGATGTTGCATGCGGTTGCGGTCAGCAGAGGTTCGGGGCCTGTTTTTGCGTATCGGCCCGCGGGCGGCACAGTGTAGGCTCGCGAATCCGGAGTAGGCAAGGCGCACCATGAACGATTCAGGGGTGGTAACCAAACGCGCGCGTCTGCGCTCGATGCAGCGGTTGGCGACGTTGCTGCTGGTCCTCATGCTGTCGCTGCTCGTGCTCAGCGTCGTCTTCAAGGACGTCCATCCGGCGATGCAGTGGCTGCAGGCGTTCGCCCTGGCGGCCAGCGTAGGTGCGATCGCCGACTGGTTCGCCGTCGTCGCCCTGTTCCATCATCCGATGGGCATTCCCTTGCCGCACACGGCGATCGTTTCGCGCAACAAGGACAGGATAGGCGAAAGCCTGGGGCACTTCGTCGAGCACAATTTCCTGACGGTGGAGAATGTGGTGCGCAAGCTCGAGCAGCGCAACCTCGGTCGCACGGCCGCCGACTGGATCGGCAACGAGACCAATGCGGATGCCGTCGCCGGGCAGTTGTGTGCGCTGGTGCCCGGCATGGTCAACGCGCTCGACGACGACGATGTGCGCGGGCTGTTCGCCCGCACCCTGGGCGCTCAGCTCGACAAGGTCGACACGGCGAGCATCGTCGCCAATGTGCTGACGGTGCTCACGGCGGGCGGCCGCCACCAGGCGCTCCTCGACCGCGCGCTGCACGGCCTGGAGGCGTGGCTCAAGGTCAATCAGGAGGCCATCACCGCGCGCTTCGGCGACGCGTCGAAATACACGCCGCGGGTGTTCGATGCGTTCATCGTGAAGAAATTCGTCGCCGGCGTCGTCGGCTTGCTGCAGGAGGTGGCGGCCAGTCCCGAGCACGACATTCGGCGCCAGTTCGACGCCGCTACCCACGACTTCATCGCCAAGCTCAATACCTCGGACGAATACCGTGCTCAGGCGGATGCGCTCAAGCGCGAGTTGCTGCAGCACCTGGAGCGGGAGGGCTACTATTCGGTGGTCTGGGCCGATATCAAGCAGCGCCTGCAAGCGGACCTCGGCTCCGAGGCCTCGGTCATCAAGCGCCATCTGCGCGAGGTGCTGCAGAAGCTCGGCAACGGTCTGAGAGAGGACATGCTGCTGCAGGAGAAGCTCAATGCGTGGTCGATGCAGATCATCGAGACGCTGCTCCTGCGCCATCGACACCAGGTTTCCGGGCTCATCGCCGAGGTGGTCAAGGGCTGGGATGCGCGCGAGCTCACCGAGAAGATGGAGCTCGAGATGGGACGCGATCTGCAATACATCCGCATCAACGGCACGCTGGTGGGCGGGCTGGTCGGCCTGGTGCTGCACACTGCCATCGGCCTGATCTGAAGGCGCTCCCCGGCCACGCCGCATGGCCGGGGCATCGATTCGGACGGATCAGGCGGCCTTGGCCATCAAGGCGCGCGCCACGCGCGAGCCCGTGGGGCGGCCGAGAAAATCGCAAATGTAGCGGCCGGCTTCGACGAGCTTGCCCATGTCGACGCCGGTTTCGATGTTCAGGCCTTCCAGCATGAAGAGCACGTCCTCGGTGGCGACATTGCCCGTGGCCCCCTTGGCGTAAGGGCAGCCACCGAGCCCGGCGATCGAGCTGTCGAACACCGCCACCCCGCATTCGAGCGCGGCGTAGGTGTTGGCGAGCGCCTGGCCGTAGGTGTCGTGGAAATGGCCCGCCAGCTTCTCGACCGGGATATGACGGGCAACGTCCTCGAAGACCGCCCGCGTCTTGCCGGGCGTGCCGACGCCGATCGTATCGGCGATGCACACTTCGTAGCAGCCCATTGCGTACAGTTCGCGCGCGACGGCCGTGACCTGGGCCGGATCGACCTCGCCGTCGTAGGGACAACCCAGGCACACCGAAACGTCGCCGCGCACCCGGATGCCCCGGTTGAGCGCTTCGTCGCAGACTTCGGCAAAGCGCGCGAGCCCTTCGGCGATGGTGCAGTTCGTATTGCGCTTGGAGAAGGCCTCGCTGGCGGCACCGAAGATCACGATTTCGTCGCAACCGGCGGCGATGGCGCCGTCCAGGCCCTTGCGATTGGGCACGAGCACGGGATAGCTCACGCCGGGTTTGCGCCGGATCTTCGCGAGCACCTCGGGTGCGTCGGCCAGCTGCGGCACCCACTTCGGCGAGACGAAGCTGGTCGCTTCGACGACCGGCAGACCGGCCTCGGTCAGCCGATCGATCAGGCCGACCTTGATCTCGACCGGCACGACGTTCTTCTCGTTCTGCAGGCCGTCGCGCGGGCCGACTTCGAACATGCGCACTTTCTTGGGCAGATTCATCACTTCGCTCCTTGGCCCGGGAGGATCCAGGCGGGCTTGCGTTTGTCGAGGAACGCGCCGATGCCTTCCTTGCCTTCGGCGCTCGCGCGCGTGGCGGCAATCATGCGCGCCGTGTAGTTCTGCTTGGCCTGATCGATCGGACCCTGTGCGACCTGGGCAATCAGCGCCTTGCAGCTCGCGATGGAGGCCGGGCCGCCGCGCAAGGCCTGGTCGACGATGCGGCCGATGGTGGCATCCAGTTCATCGGCGATGCACAGTTCGTGCAACAGACCGATGCGCAAGCCTTCGGCCGCCTCGATGCGCTCGGCCGTCAGCATGTAGCGCCGTGCGTGGCGCTCGCCGATCGCGGCCACCGCATAAGGGCTGATCATGGCCGGGATCAATCCCAGCCGCACTTCCGAGAAGCAGAACGCAGCCTGCGGCGTGCCGATGGCGATATCGCAGCAAGCCACCACGCCGACACCGCCGCCGTAGGCCGGGCCGTGCACGCGTGCGATGGTCGGCTTGGGCATGGCGTCGATCAGGGCCAGCAGTTCGGTGAACTCCAGCGCATCGCGATAGTTCTGCGCCTCGTCGTAGTCTGCCGTGCGCTTCATCCAGTTGAGATCCGCGCCGGCACAAAAGCTCTTGCCGTTGCCGGTAATGACGACGACGCGGGCCGCGGGATCGTCCGCGACGCGGCGCAGTCCGGCCTTGCACTGCGCGATCACCGATTCGTCGATGGCATTGTGCAGTTCGGGGCGATTGAACGTGATCGTGGCGACGCCATCGGGGCCGATCTTGGTGACTACGGACTCGTTGCTCATGGGTCGAATCTCTAAGGAAAGTCTGGTGCCAGGACGGCGAGCGCCGATTCTCGCGCGATTCCGTCCGCAAGAGAATGCGCGTGTACGCGCTTCGCCGCCCACCTACATGCGAAAGACGCCGAAGGTGGTCGACTCCACCGGTGCATTCGCGCTGGCCGCCAGCCCCGCGGCGAGCACGCGACGCGTATCGGCGGGCTCGATGATGCCGTCGTCCCAGAGGCGCGCGCTGGCATAGTAGGCATGGCCTTGACGCTGGTACTGCGCAGCGATTGGGGCCTTGAAGCGGGCTTCGTCTTCGGCCGACCACGCTTCGCCCTGCTTTTCCAGGGCGTCTCGCCGCACCTGCGCGAGCACGCTCGCCGCCTGCTCGCCGCCCATCACCGAGATGCGTGCATTGGGCCACATCCAGAGAAAGCGCGGGCCGAACGCCCGGCCGCACATGCCGTAGTTGCCGGCGCCGAAACTGCCGCCGACGACGACGGTGAACTTGGGCACCTTCGCGCAGGACACCGCCGTCACCATCTTCGCGCCGTCCTTGGCGATGCCGCCGGTCTCGTACTTCTCGCCGATCATGAAGCCGGTGATGTTCTGCAGGAACACCAGCGGGATGCCGCGCTGGGCGCACAGCTGGATGAAGTGCGTGCCCTTGAGCGCCGATTCGGAGAAAAGGATGCCGTTGTTGGCGACGATGCCGACGGGATAGCCTTCGATATGCGCGAAACCGCACACCAGCGTGGCGCCGTAGCGCTGCTTGAACTCGTCGAACTCCGAGCCGTCGACCACACGGGCGATGATCTCCCGGATGTCGAACATACGCCGGCTGCTGGTGGGGATCACCCCGTCGAGTTCGGCGGGGTCGTAATGCGGCGGACGAGGCGCTGCCATGGCGAACGGATTCGCCCGACGCGGGCCGAGATTCGCGACTGCTCGCCGGGCAAGCGCCAAGGCATGCTCGTCGTCGCGCGCCAGATGATCGGCCACGCCCGAGACCTTGGTGTGCACATCGGCGCCGCCGAGCGCCTCGGCGGTCACGATCTCGCCGGTGGCCGCTTTCACCAAGGGCGGGCCGCCGAGAAAGATCGTGCCCTGGTTGCGCACGATGATGGTCTCGTCGGACATGGCCGGCACGTAGGCGCCCCCGGCCGTGCACGAGCCCATCACCACGGCGATCTGCGCGATGCCGCGGGCCGACATGGTGGCCTGGTTGTAGAAGATGCGCCCGAAGTGATCGCGGTCGGGGAAGACCTCGTCCTGGCTCGGCAGATGGGCGCCGCCCGAATCGACCAAATAGATGCAGGGCAGATGGTTTTCGGCGGCGATCTCCTGCGCGCGCAGGTGCTTCTTCACCGTGAGCGGGAAATAGGTGCCGCCCTTGACCGTCGCATCGTTGGCGATGACCACGCATTCGCGGCCATGGATGCGCACGATGCCGGTGACGATGCCGGCGCCGGCCAGCGGTTCGCCGTAGACCTCGTGGGCGGCCAGCGGCGAGAGTTCGAGCAGTGTCTCGCCAGGGTCGCTCAGACGCGCGATGCGCTCCCGCGCCAGCAGCTTGCCGCGGGCGGTATGACGTTCGCGCGACCGGGCATCGCCGCCCAGACGTGCCTGGGCGTGTTTCGCTCGCAGGTCGTCGACCATCGCGCCCATCGCTTTCGCGTTCTCGCGGTAGTCCTCCGAATCGGGGTGCAGGCGCGACTTGAGCGGCCCCATCACCAGCCGCCGCTCGCCATCCAGCGCTCGACCTGATCGAGCCGGTCCGCGCCCCAGAACGGCTCGCCGTCGACGATGAAGTAGGGCGAGCCGAAGACCTTGCGCTCGATCGCCTGTTCCACTTCGATCTTGAGCGCGTCTTTCACCGAGGCGTCGTTCATTCCTGCGGCGGCGCAGGCTCGATCGAAGCCGCAGGCGGCGGCGACGTCCGCACAGACCTCGGGGCTGGAGATGTCCCGGTCGTCGGCGAAGTAGGCGCGATACAGCGCGAGGGCCAGCCGCTTTGCGCCCGCATCGTCGGGCTGGCGAGCCCACAGCGTCAGGCGGGCGGGCGCCTGGGTCGGGATGGGAAACTTGCTCGGCAGCTTGAAGGGCACGCCGAGCAGCCGTGCGCAACGCGCCATGTCCCGCACCGCGTACTCGCCCTTCAACGGGACGGTCGTCAACGGGGCGCCGCCCGACACCTTGAACACCGCACCCAGCAGGATAGGATGCCAGCGTACCGCGCGCCCGTGCTTGGCGGCGAGGGCGTCGATCTGGGTGCTGGCGAGGTAGCCGTAGGGCGAGGAGAAGTCGAAATAGAAGTCGACGGGTTCCGGCATGACGATATCCTTGTCTCGGAGCGGGGTGGGGAGCGGCTGGTCAAGGCAGGCGTTCGACAGCCATGGCGGTCGCTTCTCCGCCGCCGATACACAACGCGGCCACGCCGCGGCGCAAGTCGTATCTCTCGAGCGCGGCCAGGAGCGTGACCAGGATGCGTGTGCCCGAGGCCCCGATGGGATGGCCGAGCGCGCAAGCGCCGCCGTGCACATTCACTTTGTCGTGCGGCAGGTCAAGTTCGTGCATCGCGGCCATGGTGACGACGGCGAAGGCTTCGTTGATTTCGTACAGATCGACCTGGTCGGTCGTCCAACCCGTTCGTTCGAGCAATTTGCGGATTGCGCCGACCGGTGCCGTGGTGAACCATCCTGGCGCTTGGGCGTGCGTCGCATGACCGACGATGCGCGCCCGGACGCGCAGGCCCTGCGCATCCGCATGCGATCGCTTCAGCATCACCAGGGCCGCCGCACCGTCCGAAATCGAACTCGAATTGGCCGGCGTGACGGTGCCGTCCTTGCGGAATGCCGGACGCAGCGTCGGGATGCGTTCGAGGTTCGCTTTCAGCGGCTGCTCGTCCTGTGCGACGGTTTGCTCGCGCTTGCCGGAATGCACGAGCACGGGAACGATTTCGCCCGCGAAGCTGCCGTTGCGGATGGCCTGCTGTGCACGGGTCAGCGATTCGATGGCGAATCGATCCTGGGCTTCGCGCGTGAAGTGGTAGTGATCGGCGCATTCCTCGGCGAAGGCGCCCATCAGACGTCCCTTGTCGTACGCGTCTTCCAGGCCGTCGAGGAACATGTGGTCCTTCACTTCCCCGTGGCCGAGCCGCAGGCCGCTGCGCGCCTTGGGCAGCAGATAGGGCGCGTTCGACATGCTTTCCATGCCGCCCGCGACCATGACGCGATTGGCGCCGGCGAGCAGCAGATCGTGCGCGAGCATGGCCGCCTTCATGCCCGAGCCGCACATCTTGTTGACGGTGGTGCAGCCGACCGAATCGGGCAGGCCCGCGCCGAGACTCGCTTGCCGTGCGGGCGCCTGGCCCTGACCGGCGGGCAACACGTTGCCCATGATCACTTCGTCGATCGCCGCGGCAGACACGCCCGCGCGCTCGAGGGCGGCGCGTATTGCCGCAGCACCCAGTTCGCTCGCCGTGGCGCTCTGCAGATCGCCGAGAAAAGCGCCCATCGGGGTGCGTGCGGCCGAAGCGATAACGACGGGGTCGTGCATGGGGAGTCTCCGGAACGGCGCAGGGTCGAGTGGCGTCGCCGGTCCGAGCACAGCAATCGCAAGTACGGTCGGGCGACACCCGGCTTATTCTACGTCGTGGAGACAGGCACACGCAGCCCGGCGCGATCTTGTGCCGGCCCAGCAGAGCCTGATCACCCGGCACGTGCGCAGGCGAGCACTCGTCGCCGGACGCACCGCCGGGCAAGGCGCAAGGTCACCCGCCGCTCAGTGCCTGCACGATCACCAGTTCGTCGCTCGTCTGCAAGGGCCGATCGAGCTCGCGCACCTGCACGCCATTGACGAACATGCGGATGTGCGCTCGGATGCGGTCCTGCTCGTCCACCATGCGAAAGCGGATGCCGTTGTACTGGCGATCGAGATCGATCAGCACCTCGGCAAGCGTCGCTCCGCTGGCCTCGGTCTCCGCGCGCTCGGTGTAGGAGCGCAAGGCGCTCGGTATGCGCACTTTCATGGCTGCACGGCGATCAGCTCAGCGTCGCGGTTTCCACCGCGTAGATCTCGGGCAGATGGCGAGCCATGCACGTCCAGTGCTCGCCTTCGTCCGAACTCATCCAGAGCTCGCCGCTCGTGGTGCCGAAGTACACCCCGATCGAATCGCAGTTGTCCACGGCCATCGCCTGGCGCTTGACGGTCCACCACGCCTGCGCCTCGGGCATGCCCGCGTCGAGCCGCTGCCAGGTCTTGCCCGCGTTGCGGGTGACGTAGACGGCGGGCTTGCCGCCCGGGCTGGTGCGCGGCCAGACCTGCGTCCCGTCCATGGGCAGCACCCAGGCGGTATCTGCATCGCGCGGATGCACGGTGAGCGGAAAGCCGATGTCGCCGATTCGCTTCGGCATGGCCTTGCCGATGCGCATCCATTCGTCGGACGGCCGGTCGATGCGGTAGATGCCGCAGTGGTTCTGCTGATACAGCCTGTCCGGGTTGCTGGGGCACATGCGCACGCAATGCGGATCGTGATAGGTCGGTTGGGCCGGGTCGAAGCCGAAGCCTTCGACGACATCGAGCCCTTTCAGCAGAGGGGAAAACGTCTTGCCGCCATCGATCGACTCGTGCACGCCGCCGCCGGACATGGCGAAGTAGAGATGCTTCGGGTCGCGCGGGTCGACGATGATGGAGTGCAGCTTGGGGCCGTCCGGCGTGCCGTCCTGCACCGTGCCCATCCATTCGCGATACTGCGGATCGTCGTTGATGCAGGAGTAGGGGCGCCATGTGATCCCCCCGTCGTCGGAGCGGAACAGTCCCTGCGGGGAGGTCCCCGCATACCAGGCGTCGGGCTCGTTGGCATGGCAGGGCGCGAGCCAGAACGTGTGGTCGACCGCGCGACCCTTCTCGGCAGCCTTCGCTTTGGCGAACGCCGGGGGCTGGCTCGCCTCCTTCCAGGAGCGACCGCGATCGGTGGAGCGGAACACGGTGGGCCCCAGGTGCCCCGTCTTGGCCGCGGCGAGCAGGGTGCGTCCGTCGCGTGGATCGAGCACCAGATGGCTCACGACGTGGCCGAGAAAGTGCGGGCCGTCGACGCGCCAGTCCTGGCGCGACGTGTCGCCATGGAAGAGCCAGGCGCCTTTGCGCGTGGCCACCAGCACGACGATACGCCGGCCCCTGTCGCCGTGGGCAGTCGGGCGCGTCTTGCGAGTCTGCGTGCTCATGACTTCACCTTCGCGGCGGCGACACTCTCGCGTATCGGCCGGATCGGGCGCACTTCGATGCTGCCCACGCGCGCCGGCGGAATCCTGCCGGCGATCTGAATCGCTTCGTCGAGGTTCGCTGCTTCGATCATGTAGAAGCCGGCGAGCTGCTCCTTGGTCTCGGCGAAGGGGCCGTCGGTGATCGAGAGCCTGCCCTCGCGCACCCGCACCGTCGTGGCGCTGTGCACCGATTCGAGCGCTTCCGAGGCGAGGCAATGGCCGCTGTTGCGCACGGCCGTATCGAATTCGACGCAGTCCTCGTCGGGCAGTTCGCCGAGGCGCTTCTCGTCGAGGTAAACCAGGCATAGGTATTTCACGGGATGTTTCTCCTGTTGTCGAGCGGCGGGAGCTCGCACCCTGGTCGAAGGAGACGAGGCAGAATCGACATCGAGCGGCGTGTCGGGCAGACACCGCCACCCGGCGACCCGACTAGCGGCCTCGCGCCACACCTTCGCGCCGAGGATCGGCGCCGCCGGTCCAGCCGCGCTCGGCGCGCACGATGCCGTGCACGCCGCTGGTCATGTCGATGACGTGAACCGGATGGCCCATCGCGGCCAGCGTCGCCTCCAGGGTTTCGGCTTGCGTGCCGCGCTCCAGTTCGGTCGCCGCGTTGCGGCTCGTCACGTTGGGCAAGTCGATCGCGGCCTGGATGTCGAGTTTCCAGTCGAGCGTGGCCACCAAGGTCTTGAGCACGTAGCCGATGATCAGGCTGCCGCCCGGCGAGCCGACGATCATGTGCAGCTTGCCGTCGGCGTCGAACACCAGGGTCGGCGCCATCGAACTGCGTGGCCGCTTCCCCGGCTCGACGCGATTGGCCACCGGCCTGCCGTCCTGGCTGGGGGAGAAGTTGAAGTCGGTCAGCTGGTTGTTGAGCAGGAAGCCGCGCGCCATGATGCGAGCACCGAAGAACGATTCGATGGTGGTCGTCATCGAGACCGCGTTGCCCTGGCCGTCGACGATGGAGATGTGGCTGGTGCCAGAGGCTTCGTCCACGGCGTCGTCGGCGAGCGCGAGATCGGCACCCGGGGGCGTGCCTGCTTGCGCCTTGCCCATGGAGCGCTCAGGTCGGATCGATTGCGCGCGCTGCCGCACGTACCCCGGGTCGAGCAAGCCTTGGACGGGGACGCTGACGAAGCGATCGTCGGCGACGTAGCGGTTGCGGTCGGCGAAGGCCAGCCGCCCGACCTCCGCCAGCAAGTGCGCAGCTTCACTCGAGCTCGGCCGCAGCGAGGCGAGATCGAAATGGGCGAGCATGCCGAGCATCTGCAGGACGGCGATGCCGCCCGATGAGGAAGGCGGCATGCCGCAGATCCGGAACCCCCGATAGGGGCCGCAAAGCGGGGCCACTTCGCGCACGGTGTAGTGCGCGAGGTCGGCTTCGGTCAGCGTGCCGGGATTGCTCGGATGCTCGCGCACCGCCGCCGCGATGTCGCGCGCGATCTCGCCGCGATAAAAGGCGTCGGCGCCATCACGGGCGAGGGTGCGCAGCGTCGCCGCGAAGCTCGGGTTGCGCAGCAGGGTGCCCACGGCCTTGGGTTCGCCGTCGGCGTCGAAGAACAGTGCGCGGGCGGCGGGATCCCGATCCAGTCCGGTGACGCGGCCGAGCAGGTGATGGACGCGTGGGGTCATCGGATAGCCTTGCTCCGCCAGTTCGATCGCCGGTTCGAACAGTCGTCTCCAGGGCAGCTTGCCGTGGCGTCGATGGGCCAGTTCGAGCAGGCGCGCGAGACCCGGCACGCCGACGGCCCGCCCGCCGGTCACGGCCTGCTGAAACGACATCGGTTTGCCGTCGGGTCGCATGAAGAGCTGCTCATCCGCACCCGCGGGGGCGGTTTCACGCCCATCGTAGGCGCGCACCGTGTTTGCGCCGGCGTCGTAGTGCAGCAGGAAGGCGCCGCCGCCGAGACCGGATGCGTGGGGTTCGACCAGATTCAACACGAGTTGCGTTGCGATGGCCGCGTCCATCGCGCTGCCCCCCTCGGCCAGCATGCGCAGCCCCGCCTCGACGGCCAGTGGGTTCGCGGCCGCCACCATGTACTCGCGTGCATGCGCCAGGGATTTCTCGGTGCGTCCGCTCGCGGGTTCGGGCTGTAGCGGGCGGGCGATCTGGGCGGCCGCGGGAGAAGGCAACAGGGCCAAGACGAGCAGGATCGCCACGGTGCTGCGGCTGGCGCGTCGGCTGAGGGCATTCATGCGGGTACCTCGTTGTGGACAGCATGCATGACCCCTGCGCAGGGGGGCAGGGCGGCGCATCCATCGGTCGCCATGATAGCCTTGGCACCCTGCCCTTACATCATTTCTCATGGCGGCCAGCGAGTCGAGGAACTTGGATTCAGCGCATCGTCCGGATCGTGCCGGTGGCGCGGGGCAGGCGGCCATCATGGCGTCCGTTGCCGCCGAGCTTGCCGAGCGGCCCCTCTTCGGGCCGCTTGCGCCCTTGCTGCGCAACCTGCAAGACGACGCGGGTCTCGACCACCTCAACGCTCGAGCACGGGCCTGCGAGCCGCAGCCGCGCGCCGCTTGCGGTCCGCCCATACGTTTCGTCGAACCCGACGACGCGCTCACCGCCTACGAGCATCGCGTGCACACGCTGGGCGAGGTGATGACCCGTCCGGGCAACTGGCATGATTTCTTCAATGCCTTGGTGTGGCTGCGCTTCCCGCGAACCAAGGCGGCCCTCAACGCGCTGCATGTCGACGAGATGGCACGCCAGTGCCCGCCCGGCCGTGGGCCGCTGCGCGACGCGGCGACACAGTTCGATGAAAGCGGTGTCGTCATCCTGAGCGCGGACCCGAGCCTGTTCGCGTTGCTGCGGGCGCATCGCTGGGTCGAGTTGTTCTGGGAGCGCCGGGCCGATGTCGTCCGGCAGATGCGTTTCATCGTGTTCGGCCATGGCGTCTACGATGCACTGCGGGTGCCGTTCCACGGGCTGTGCGGGCGTTCGGCGCTGGTCGATGTGGAACCTGAACTGATCGCCGCGAGCGCAGACGTACAGATTCAGCACGCCGATGCCGAGCTTGCGGGCCGGTTCGACGAGCGCTCTTGGTACCCGAAGCCCAAGTGTCTGCTGCCCCTGCCCTTGCTTGGGATCCCGGGCGTGGATCCCCGGAACGAGGCGCTGTCGTATTACGAAGACGCGCGCCAGTTTCGCCCGCTGGCGCAGGTCGGTCGTAGCGCACGCTAGGCCTGGCGGCCTCGATGGTCGCCGCCGCGGCATGCCGCGCGGTGCGACTGCCCCCCTCGGTGAGCTCGGGCGCTCGATTCGCCCGGACTCAGGCCGTCTGTTCGAACAGCTCGCGTCCGATCAGCCAGCGCCGGATCTCGGACGTGCCGGCGCCGATTTCGTAGAGTTTCGCATCGCGCAGCAAGCGTCCGGTGGGGAAGTCGTTGGTATAGCCCACGCCGCCGAGGCATTGGATCGCTTCGAGGGCCATCCAGGTCGCGCGCTCGGCGGCGTGGAGAATCGCCCCGGCGGCATCGCGCCGCGTAATGCGCCCCCGATCGCAGGCCTGCGCGACGGCGTAGACGTAGGAGCGCGAGGCGTTGAGGGTCGTGTACATGTCGGCCAGCTTGGCCTGGATGAGCTGGAATTCGCCGATCGGGCGGCCGAACTGTTTGCGCTCGTGGACATAGGGCAGCACGATGTCCATGCAGGCTTGCATGATCCCGAGCGGGCCGGCGGCCAGGACCGCGCGCTCGTAGTCGAGCCCGCTCATGAGCACGTCGACGCCTCGGCCGACCACACCCAGCACGTTGTCCGCCGGTACCTCGCAGTCCTGGAAGATCAGCTCGCAGGTGTTCGAGCCGCGCATGCCGAGCTTGTCGAGCTTCGGACCGGTGGAGAAGCCGGGAAAGCTCCGCTCGACGAGGAATGCGGTGATGCCGCGCGAGCCTGCGTCCGGCGCCGTCTTGGCGTAGACCACGAGGACGTCCGCGTCGGGGCCGTTGGTGATCCACATCTTGGTGCCGTTCAGGAGGTACCGGTCGCCCTTGGCGTCCGCTCGCAGGCGCATGCTGACCACGTCCGATCCCGCATCGGATTCCGACATCGCGAGTGCGCCGACATGCTCGCCCGAGATGAGCTTGGGCAGGAACCGAGTTTTCTGCGCCTCGTTGCCGTTGCGCCGGATCTGGTTCACGCACAGATTCGAGTGCGCGCCGTAGGACAGGCCGATCGACGCCGAGGCCCGGCTGATCTCTTCCATCGCGACGGCGTGGGCGGTGTAGCCCATGCCGGCACCGCCGTATTCTTCCTCGACGGTGATGCCGAGCAACCCCATCTCGCCGAGCTTGCGCCATAGTGGCTGGGGAAAGGCGTTGTCGCGGTCGACGCTGGCAGCCAGCGGCGCGATTTCCCGAACGCAGAACGCCGCGGCGCTCTCGCGCAGCAAGTCGATCTCCTCGCCGAGGGCGAAATCGAGGCTGGCAGATGGCGGCATGGCGGCTCCCGGGTTTCTATTCGTTGACGAGCGCAGGATAGTATTCCAAGCTGACGATGCCAGGCACGGCACGAATCCGGCCCAGGGACGAGCCGCAATTGTGCTCTGCAGCATAGGGCGACTAGAATAGAGCCCCCGCTCCCGCACTGCGCCAGAAGGCCTCTCCGACGTGTCTCTGCCCGACGCCGAAATGACCGCTCCGGTGACCTGCGCCTTCGGCGGCAGAAGTCCGGCGCCTGCGCGGTCGCTGGAGGTCGCGCCCGGCGTGCCCCGGGCGATGGTGGATTGCGGCCTCGACGATGTCGCGACCAGAGGGCTCGGGCAGCCGCTCTTTCATCAGGCATTGGAGCGCTCGGACCGGGCCGGGTATTGGGCCTCGCGCGAGCGCATTGCCCATCTCGATCATCTGCCGCACGCAGGCTGTGTGCGCCGCCAGTCCGCCGCCCACGGCGTGCTCAGGTTCATCGCGACATCAACGCCGGAGCACTCATGACCGCACCCCGAGACGACCGCACTGCCGAGCTCGCCCCCGAGACCTTCGCGGAAATCGCGCAACAGAGCAGCCGACTGCTTGCGGAGGCGATGAAGCGCCAAGGCAAGGGCTCGCACTTCAGCATGGGCGACGAAATGGGCATCGCCAAGGCGTTCTTCGATCTGACGGCCAAGATGATGGCCGATCCGATGAAGCTCGCCGAGGTGCAGATGAACCTGTGGAAGGACTACATGACGCTCTGGCAAGGCTCGATGCTGCGTCTCATGGGACAGTCCGCGCCGGCCGTGGCGGTGCCCGACAAATCCGATCGCCGGTTCAGGGATCCGGAGTGGGAAGAGCATTTCGTCTTCGACTACATCAAGCAGTCGTATCTCATCGCGGCGAAGCACTTGCATCATGCCGTCGCCCAAGTCGAGGGACTGGACGAGGCCAGCGCCAAGAAAGTGGACTTCTACACGCGCCAGTACATCGACGCGATATCACCCACCAACTTCGCCTTGACCAATCCCGAGGTGCTGCGCGAGACGGCCGCCACCGGGGGCAAGAACCTGGTCGGCGGCCTGAAGAACCTGCTCGACGATCTGGAACGGGGCAACGGCACCCAGGTGCGCGTGAAGATGACCGATTCGAAGGCCTTCAAGCTGGGCGAGAACATCGCCACCACGCCCGGCAAGATCGTCTTTCAGAACGACCTCATCCAGCTGATCCAGTACGAGCCTCGCACCAAGAACGTCTTCGCACGGCCGCTGCTCATCATCCCGCCCTGGATCAACAAGTATTACATCCTCGATCTGAGGGAGAAGAACTCCTTCGTGCGCTGGGCGGCCGAGCAGGGGCATACCGTGTTCGTGGTCTCCTGGGTCAATCCGGACGAGCGCTTCGCGCAGAAGAGTTTCGAGGACTACATGTTCGAGGGGCCGCTCGCCGCGCTCGATGCGATCGAACGGGCGACGGGCGAATCGAGCGCCGACGTCATCGGCTATTGTCTCGGCGGAACGCTGCTTGCCTGCACCTTGGCCTACCTGACCGCCAAGAAACAGGCCGCTCGGGTCGCCAGCGCCACGTTCTTCGTCACCCTGATCGACTTCGAAGAACCGGGCGAGCTCGGCGTGTTCACCGACGAGCAGACCGTGTCCAGCCTGGAGCAGCGCATGAGCGAGCGCGGCTATCTCGAAGGCTCGGAGATGGGCAACACCTTCAACATGCTGCGAGCCAACGACCTCATCTGGTCGTTCGTCATCAACAACTACCTGCTGGGGAAGGACCCGATACCCTTCGACTTGCTGCACTGGAACTCCGATTCCACCCGGATGCCGGCGTGCATGCACACCTTCTACCTGCGCAACATGTATATCCGCAATGCCCTGCGCACGCCCGGCGCGATCACGCTCGGCGGTGTGCCGATCGACGTGACGAAGGTGAAGGTGCCGGCGTATTTCATCTCCACGGTCGAGGATCACATCGCCCCCTGGAAGTCGACCTTCGCCGGCGCCAAGCTGCTTGCCGGGCCGGTTCGCTTCGTTCTCGGCGGATCGGGTCATATCGCCGGCATCATCAATCCGCCCGCCGGCAACAAATATTGCTACTGGACGGGCGCCAAGCCGAGCGGCCGAGCGGACGACTGGCTGAAAAAGGCCAAGCAGCACCCCGGGTCGTGGTGGACGGATTGGGCAGCCTGGGTGGAGAAACATGCGGGTGATCGCGTGCCCGCTCGGGTGCCCGGCGACGGGGAACTGGCTGTCATCGAGCCGGCGCCCGGGCGCTATGTCAGTGTGCGACTCGACAAATGATGCGCGCAGGGCGGGTGTTTAGTTGTGGCGCGGCGGCGCAATCGTGACTTTATTCCTCGGGTGATTATTCCGCGCTGATACAATCGTTTGCAGTGGCATACCCTCAATTTTTCCAGCACTTCGGCATCACCTGGGAGGTTGCATGCGCGCATTCACGCTTACCCTTGCTTCCTTGCTCGCGCTTGGCGCGAGCGCAGGAGCCTCTGCTCAATGGTCGCCTGCCGGACCCTACACCTTCGTTCAGGGTCAGACCTACGAGCTTCAGTTCACGCAGCCTGCGGTCGCGAATTTCCTCGCGGCCGACCTCCTGATCCGCTACTCCCCGCAAGTCTACGAACCGATCGCGCTGCTGCCCGGTTCGCTGGAGAGCCTTCTGAGCGTTTTTGCGAGTAACCCGGTCGCGGGGCCAGGCGGGCTCGATCAAGTCACCATCCAGGTCACCCCTTCTTTCTCCGCGCCCTTGGGCGACTACGGCTTGAGCCTGCCTGCCGGTTCGATGTTCGGCGTCAGCTTGAAGATCAAGGACGATGCGCCCCTCGGCACGACCACGGGCGACGTCGCGACGAGTTTTTCCGTGACCTTCGGTGATCCCAGCGAGCTGCTCGACGAAATCGTGATTCCCGGTGCGCTCACGGTGGCGACGACCATCGTTCCCGTGCCCGAGCCCGAGACTTGGGCACTGATGATCGCGGGGTTGGCCCTGATCGGTGGGGCCGCCAAGCGTGCGCACCGCCGGTCGGCGATGCGCATGGCTTAGCAGGCGACGGAACGCCGGCCATCATGCTGTCCAGACGGCCTGCGACGACGTCATCGTTTCCAACTGGGGCGCCCGAGCGCCCCAGTTTTGTTTTGTCGGCGCCCTCCTTGGTTGCGGACGCAGTCCCGGTGATCGTCGGGACGCTCGACTTCGAAGCCTCTTCTTCCGGCCCAGGCCGGCTCAGGAACACAGCATGAACCCTCTCCTCGGCAAGTTGACCCGGCGTCTGCGTTCGTCTCTCACCGGGGCGGGCGTCCGAAGCGATCGCCCGGTGGGCAAGGAGCTGCAGCCGCCTTTCGTGCGTTCCGCCATCCATCGCATGCTGTTCGAATCCTTGGAGCAGCGCTTGCTGCTCTCGGATACGCCGCTGACGCCGCCCACGTACACGGCCGAGATCAACTACGACGCCGGACTGAGCACCGGCATGGATGTGACGCTCGAGGTGATCAGCGATGCGGGGACACCCGTGTTGCGTCTTTGGGACAACGCCTTCGGTCTGGAGCGCGGACGTCAGATCCTGGACGAGAACATCCGGGTCACGATCACCGGATCCGAGGACACGCTGCTCACCGGCAGAAGCCTGAGCGACGTGCTGCGCATCGACCTGGGGCATACGGGCGGGGCTTTCGCGCCCTTTTCCATCATGGTGGAACTCGACGGCGGCGACAATCTCCCGAGCACGCCGCTGCTGAGCGTGGACGACGCAGTCATCGTCCAGAACACCGGGCCCGCGCTCTACATCCCCTCCAGCCTCTTCATCAAGAGCACGTCCGATGTGATCTTCAATTCCGGGGTCACGATCAATGGCGGTCTCGATGTGCAATCGGAAGAGCGCATCAGCGTCGGCGCGGGCGTCGCCATCTCCGCGGGCGACGTGTACTTCGGCGTGACGGACACCCTCGATAGCGGCTTCGATCTGATCGATGGATTCAACATCCTTGGCGCTGCGACGGCCGAAATCGTGCTCGACGGGGCCAGCATCACCGCCAGCCATATCGGCCTGTTCGCCGCCGCAGTTCTCGACATCGACACCGAAGACAGCGCCTATTTCAACGACGTGGTGAAGATCGCCTTCGTCCAGGCCAGTGCGGATGCCGCGATCACGATCGAGGGTGCGGCCGTATTGACGGCCACCAACGGCATCACCGCGCGGGCCAGTTCGACGGCGATCTCCAAGGCCACCACCGCGCCCGACGACACCAGCACGCAGAGCGATACCGACGCCTCGATCGCCTCCAACATCGTCCACAGTGCGGCCAGTGTTCGCATCGGCGGCACGGCCAGCCTGATCTCCGGCGGCACGGTGACGTTGTCGGCGGTTAATACGGCCGACGTCTCCGCGAGTGCCGACGGCACCTCGGGCGCGGATGCCGACACCGCCATCGGCGGGACGGTTGCCATCGCGAGCTTGTCGGGAGACACCACGGCGCAGATCGCAGACAGCGCATCGGTGACTGCGGGCGCGCTCAGCGTCGGGGCCGTCAACAATCGGACGGTGCACACGCAGGCCAAGGCAACGCAAGGCGGTGCCAGCGATCCGGGCGCATCCTCCACCACCGGCAGCCAGACCCTCGAAACCGAGGAGGCAAGCACCGGGGACGGCAGTGTCGGTTTCGCCGCTGCCGTGGCCGTGACGCACGTCGACGGCGCGACGGTCGGTCGCATCGCGACCGGGGGCACCGTGACCTCGACGGGCGCCATCGTGGTGACCGCGACGTCCAGCCTAGGCGCGCCGGCCGCTGCGGCGATGATGACGCAAGCCGACGGCAGTTCGGCCAGCGGCTCGGGCACCGCTGTCGGCGTGGCCGTGGCCATCAATGTCGTCGACATCGGCGCCCGCGCCTCCCTGGGCGGTACCGGAACGATCACGGCACCGAGCATCAGCGTGCAATCGACCACGACCACAAGCGACAAGATGGGCGCCCAGTCCATCTCGGGCGCAAGCGGCTCGGATCTCGGCATCGCCGGCTCCCTGGCGATCAACGTCGGCGTCACGCGCACGGAATCGACCATCGAGGCGGGCAGCGCGCTCACGGTGCTGGGCGGCAACGTGTCGCTCGGCGCCACCAGTCAGACGCATGACGTCGCCAAGGCGCTGCCACAGGAGGATCCGGTCAGCGGCGAGAGCTTCGGCATGGGCGCATCGGTGGCGATCAACGTGGCCGACCACACCACGCGCGCGATCGTTGATACGACGGCCCTGAATCCGGTCACGACGTTCGATGGCCTCGGCCTCGCGCTGAATGCATCTTCGAACAGCGATGTCGACACCGAGGCACGCGGCGGCGCCGAAGGCGGGACGGCCATCACGCCCGTGGCCGCCATCACGATAGCCACGGATCACACCCGGGTCGGCCTCGGGGCCGGCAGTGCCACGACGCTCAGTGGCGCGCTGACCGGGACGGCAACTCACGCCGGCGATGTGCTCGGAAAAGCCGAGGGGGACGCCGAAGGCAGCGACAGCGCCGCGGTCGGTGCGTCGTTCACCTTCACTCGGTCCTCTCCCACGGTCGAGGCTTTGATCGCCGGCAATCTGACCGCGACGGGTGCTGCGACCATGACGGCCCGCAGCACCGGCAGCGTGCGCAGCGACGCCAAGGCGGCGGCGCGCGGGGCTCAGGAGAACGGCAGCGACGCCGACGACACCGCGGCGAGTGGTCGGGGTGCGGGCGACAACGCCGCCACGGCCGGGGATAGGGGCGCCAGCGACAGCGGGTCGTCCACGACGCCGTCTTCGGAGACCAGCGATGGGCCCGTGACGGTCGCGGCGGCGATCGCCATCCATATATCCGAGTCCAGCGCGCGCGCCGGGGTTGCGGACGGCGTGACTGTCTCCACGGGCGGCGTGCTGACCCTGCGCGGCGAAAGCAACATAGACTCGACGGTCAAGGCCGACGGCACAGCGGCCAGCGGTAGCACCAATGTCGCCGCCGCAGTCGCGATCGGCGTGGCCACCGCCAATACCGAGGCGAGCATCGGCAATTCCACCGTCACCAGTCGGGGGTTGACCCTCGACGCCCGCATGGCCGACGTCAGCGGTGACGCGCGCCACGAGGCCTACGCGGAGGCCGTGTCCGGGGCGGGTGATGCCGACGATTCGGGTGACACGAGCGTGGCCGGCTCGCTTGCCATCAACGTGGGCAAGAGCCGCAGTGAAGCCTTCGTCGCCGGCGCCGCCAACGTCGACGCCAACGGCGGCGACGTGAGCCTGAACGCGCGGTCCACCTCCCGGGATCGCGGTACCGCCTTGCCCCAAGGTGGTGGCGCCGTGGCCGAGAACGTCGGTGTAGGCGCGTCTGTCGCCATCAATATCGCCGATCGTGTCAGCCGCGCGGAGGTGATGAATGGCGCGGGCTTCACCGACACCGGCACCGTCACGATCGGCGCACGCACCGACAGCACCCTGGAATCCAAGGCCGAGGGCGGTGCCAAAGGCGGCACAGCGATCACGCCTGTGTTTGCGCTCACTATCGCCAACCAGGACAGTATTGCGAGGATAGGCAGCGGCGGCACGCTCACGGCTTCGGGCAGCGTGAGCGTGACTTCGGATCTGCGCAGCACCAACACCACGCAGACGGAAGGCAAGGCCGAGGGCAGCGAGGACGCCGCGGTCGGTGCCGCGGTGTCGCTCAATTTCGAGTACGACACCTCGCAAGCGACGATCGCTCGTGCGGTGACGGCGACGGGCGACGTGAGCGTCCGCGCGTCGAGTCAGGTGGCCGCCAGTGCCGAGGCCAAGGCCAGTGCCGTCGGCGGCAACACGGACGACGAGAACTCCAACGACGATGACGATGCGGTCGATCAGCAGAACGCGGCTGGCCGCAATCGTGGCGACACGGCCGCTGCGGGCGGTGGCGCACGCGGCAGCAGCAACAATCAATCCAATCCCACGGCGAGTACCGCCAGCACCGACACGAGCGAAAGCGGCGGCACCGACTCCGTCAGCGTGGCGGCGGCGGTGGCGCTGAACATCACCGAGACGACCAGTCGGGCGCAGATCGTGACCGGCGCGATCAATGCAGGCGGCAATGTCAGCGTCGCATCGAGCGCGAATACCGACGCCGAAGCGAAAGCAGACGGCAACGCCACCGGGGCCGGATCGGTCGGCGTCGGGGCTGCCGTGGCGATCAATGCACCCAGCGTCGTCAACGAAGCGCTGATCGGTGGCGGTGTCGCGGTCACTGCCGACGGCTTGTCGATCACGGCGGGCATGACCGCCGTCGACGGCAATCAGACGCACACCTATCTTGCCGATGCCAAATCGGGTGCCGGTGATGGCGACG
>LNFM01005319.1_pt1 | contig 32044 bp, 53 predicted proteins | sample 596031 | NCBI WGS metagenome assembly LNFM01 (sample SAMN04254537, study PRJNA301005) | activated carbon metagenome | isolation source: dual media filters at the Ann Arbor, Michigan drinking water treatment plant | place: USA: Ann Arbor | reverse complement strand
CAGACAAACCAGAAGCGGCCGTAATTATGCAATTGCCAGCGCTATCGATCCATATCAAGGGTGAGGTAACTGTAAGCAATTTGCCGCAATTTAAAGCAGCTGCCGATCAGTTCATATCCAGCATACGCACTGACCTCCAAACTGACAATGATTTTGCGGATGCCGAAGCCACTGTCAAATTCTGCGATGAAACCGAAAAGAAACTTGAATCAGCAAAAGCCGCAGCAATCGGACAAACAGCGAGCATTGATGAACTTATGCGCACGATTGATTTTATAAAAGAGTCGATCAGATCAAAACGACTGACCCTTGAGAAGCTGGTAAAAACTCAAAAGGAATCAATCAAAAAATCAATCATTAATGCCGGTTATAAGAAATGCTGTGATCATGCCGCAGCTTGCCAGTCAGATATTACAAACAATGTAAGCTTTATGTCCATTGCAAACACTGTTTTTAGTCGCATGAACTTTGAGCTTGCGTGCAAAAACAAACGAACTCTTAAAAGTCTGCATAGTGCTGTTGATGATGAAGAAGCAGCAAGCAAAATCAAGCTTGATGATCTTGCGCTAGTGATTAGAAAAAACCTAGCCCACTTGCCGGATGATCTTTCATTGTTCCGGGATCTTCAATCGATCATCACAAAGCCAGAAGATGATTTTAAATTGTTGGTTGAATACAGACTTGATGATCAAAAGCGCAAGGAAGAAGAAGCCGCAAAACGAGAAATTGAAAAAGTTCAGGCTGCTGCATTTGCCGCACAAGAAAAGGTAAGGCTTGAAGCGGAAGAAAAAGAGCGCGCCAGATTGGCAGAAGAAGCAAAAAAAGAAGCTGAAGCAAAACGACTGGCGCAGGAAGAAGCCGCAAGAATAGCCGATAAAAAACACCGTAAAAGTATTATTGATGAAGCTGTAATTACTTTGATGGTAGAAGCTGCAATCCCAGACGTTACAGCGGAAGCAATCATTAATCTAATTTTGCAAGGAAAAGTTAAGCATGTATCAATCAAATTCTAAAGAGATATGCTGGATGATTAGCTTCGGCGTGCAGCCGGTACCTGAAAGTGTGCGTAACGCCATCCCTGGGTTTATAAAGAACGACACTCCATCGACAGGCCAAGAAGGCATAGCGAAAGGGCGATTTAGTGACGAAGTAAGAAAGTTATTGCTTTATAATATTGAATTGGCTTTGAAAGAAAATATCACCGATTATCATGATATTTGGGAATATTTGATTGGTAAAGAGGAAGAAACTGGGCAAAAAATTATTATCAGGAATAGAAGCGGTGGCCTTATGGCAGAAACCACTTTCCGAGATTATGTGCTTATCCAGAAGCGCGAAACTCTAGTAAAAAAACCATCAATTAGAGAACAAATAATTGGTTTGTATAAACAAAATATTCCTGAGAATGAGATTCAGACAACTCTGAAATGCAGCAGAAATTATGTGTATAGATCATTGGTTGAAGCACGTTTAAAAATGAAGGGGAAGCCGCGAAGCCGGAATTTTAAGATCAAAAATGGTTATTAGATTAACCATGACCGCCATAAAAGACCAAATAGCAACAGCAATCCACTGGGCAGACCGGTGTAAAGAAATACTCAGTAAAGATGTGATTGCTTCGGATGAGCGAGTGGAACTTGAAACGTTATGTGCGATTGCAATCGAGTTAATAAAGTCAGCATCGCCGAGTAAGTTGCGCGAAGCCGGAAGGATTGTTGAACTTAGGAATTTAGCAAGGAAAATAAAATGAAAATATTTAGAGCTGATGCAAAATGGAAGTATCAAATTGATGAACTTGATTTTGTAAGAGAAACTGAGCATTTCGTTGTGGTATCTTTAAAAGATGGTAGGGAGCTGATAGAGTCTAAAATGTCATCAGATCACAGATACTCCACTAAGTTTAATGATGCAAAACAATGGTTAATTGAAGGAATTGATTTAAAGATTAAAAATATGCAATCAGACCTTGACAAACTCAAATCACAAAAACAAAAGGTGAATAATTTATGAAAACCACGACAAAGCAAACGATTGAAGTTGAAGGATTGCCGGAAGGATGTGAAGCTGTATCTGTTATGTTCGAACCAAATTATTTTAATAAATATACTGGTGATGATGGATATATTTATTTCGAAGCAAAGGTAAAAGTTAAAAAAATCAAGCCGCGCAGGATAGTGCTGGAAGAGACCGGTGAAGACAATATAAAGGTAGTTGGCGAATGGTACAGACAGTGTTTTTCCAACGGAGTGATACTTCAGGGCCAGGCAAAATTATGGAAAGAAGTAAAGGAAACCGACATTACTTTAAATAACGAAGAATCAAATATAAATACGAATGGTGGCATAAACGTACTGACTGAGAACGATATTGAAGCTGTTGCGCTTAATGATGCTGGTGGCGCTGTACTTGATACGCCAAACTGGTACATAAAAGGCGCTGAATACAGCTTTGCACCTTTTGAGGAGGACGTATGAGTTTAATACCTACACCAGAGCAAAAAGAAATGGAGAAGTTACTACCGAAACTTATTGATCCAAGGACTGAAATAACCTTCGCAGAGTTGCTAGAAAAAGTATATTCTGCCCCTCCAATTGGTAGCAAGATTAGAGTAACTGACAGGGGCAACCAAGTGTTTATATACACTGAGAATGGCTACGTTCCTGAAATAATCTGGGCCAACTGCGCGGATGAGATGCCGCCGGATGATGTACTGGCCTTTTGAGCACTTGTGCTGGACATCATTTGCAATACTGGAAAAGAGACGAGGAAACTGCTTGGACACCCTACACGCCAGAGAAATGGGAGGAGCTAAATAAATGACCGAAGGGATTAGTAAAGAAAGGTTGCTTAAAATAGCAAAATCTCCCATCAACAAGAACAACGAAAAACTGCAATTTATTTTAAGATGGTTGATAACTACGGAGTGCAAAGAACTCGACCCATGGCTGGAGGTTGATGAGAATACGCCGAAGGATAGAGAGCTAGCATTCATTACTAAAGAGTATGGGAAAGTAATTGGAAGATGGTTTGATACAGGTAAAAAGGGCTGGTGGATTGCAAACTGTATGCCTGTCACACCAACACACTACAAACTATTGTCGGAAGATCCGAAATGAAGCTATCTCCAATGCCGCCAGCCGAACAGCCTAACGCCAGCCCAAATACCCCAGGAAACCCACAAGCACAAAACATTTAACACGCTATCCAAAAACGTCTCAGGGTACGATATCCTGAGGCTCTCGTAAGTTGCGCCGCGCAGTACTTTATCAGCCATAGCTCTCGTAACCGTAACACCTGGAATCGATTCGTGTGGCGGAGTGTACAGCTTGTCATGCAGCACAGCAGGATACTTCCCACGATTGCCGAGCAGCATATAAAATATCGGCACCCTTGGAGTACTATCGAAATCGGTGTCAAACTCACACTCCACTATAACAAGGCCGATATTGCTTGATCTGTAAATTAGAGGCTCAGTCAATTGATATCTTGGTCGTCTGAATAGGCCACCTGAATCAATTTCCCGCATAGAAGGTTTTGTGTAGAATGCGCCCATTATCCAGTTCCACCTATGCCGCCGTTCATTTTAAAGTATGCGTCCGTTCAATCTGCTCAACACAAGACAAATGCAAATCAGCCAAGCGCTTTATTCTGAATTGCGCTTCGACAAGCTGTCGTTTATTATCTTCGGCCAATTCTCCTTCGCAAGTTCTTTGCCCTCCTGAATCATAGCTCTTGAGTACACCGGCTTTTCCGGGCACGGAGTCTCGACGATCCGCATTTGCTTTGGTTGTGACGAACACGCTGCGAGTAATAGCAGCATCACGCTCAGAAATAAGATTCTTGATTTGTTGGTCATTGTGCGTTAAAACTCCTATCAAAATATTATCATTTTCCTTGGCTTTATCTGCTACGGATTTTTCCGCAGCCGCCAGAATACCCGCCGCTTTGATTGCGTCTTTGGCGTCACGCGCTTCATATAAGGCTGTTGCACGGTCGAACCCTCCTTTGTCAATTGTATGATAGGTGTAGTACAACAGGAAAATGACTGATAGCGCCGCCAGTATTTTAAGGCCGTACTTTGCCGCAAAGATTGTTAATTGTGGAGGTATCATTTTTCGTTATACGCCGTAAAGAGTTGCTGTGAAATTGATTGAATTGCATAAGCCTCTTGCTCTGACGACGGGTATCTTTCGCCTATTACATCTCTGATTTCTTGCTATATGTGCACCGCTTCATGCACAAGTAATGCGTACATTTGTATTTTAGAAATACCTTTTTCGTTCTTTACGCACACAATACAACATTTTTTTACTTCCTTTTTATTATCAAAGAAATGCACCGTTGCGTTTGAGTTTTCAGATATAAACTCAGGTCTAGCGCTTTTTTTAATACCTAACCTTTTTAGTTCTTTATTAAAATCTTCTTCGTCCTTGCAAAGACCAAAGTATATTGGTGATATGAGCAATGCCCTGTCAAGCCAGATCATTTTTCATCCCGCGAATTTGAGTATTGCTTGTAAACGTACCCGAGCAAAGTAGTCATAAGCGCTTGTAATACTGTGACGATCATCACTATATCCACCGCACCCATACCTTTGTCTACACAGTAATAAACCAGCTTAAACGACTCGATAGTAACATAAGCATACAAGATTAATAAAAATCCTATTACCAGCCGCCTGAACAAATGTAATTGTTCTAACATTCGTAATACCAGTCAAAGTCAGTTTCTTCGTTCATTTAAAGTACCCATTTAGATAAGCAGTGATAGCTAGCATAACAGTCCCGATTGTTATTATCGCGCCCAAAATAGCTGAGACAAACAAAGCTCCTTCCTTTATTTGATGCTTTGCAGCCCTCTTTTCTTCTGCATCGGCAAGGTTCGGTAGGTAACGATTCAATGTTTCATTTGTTCTTGTCAGAGCTTCTGTTAGTTTCGTGATAGCTTCGTTGTGAACAACATGACCTTTTCTGTCCACTTCTCTCTCCCGATCATGCACATCATGCCGCGCATTACATGCCGCAATATCAGCATCTATTTTACGCCTATCCTCTTTTCTTCGCTCTTCAAACATGGCTTCTACCTCTTTTTTATTGACAAGTCCCCACGCCATGTTATCCCCTTTATTTTTGGTTGTATGTGATAAAAGTCACACTAACGAGTTGATATAATTTTCCAAGTTCGTGTATCCGTTTGCTGCCACTCCGTTTGGGTCTGTAACGCCTTCTGACGTTTCCCAACTATCAGCCATCCCGTCATTATCCACATCAGTTGGAGCGGTCGTGCCGGTTAGTAGCGCCCGGCTTCACGGCCGGGCGAGGATTTAAACTATGATCCTATGAAATATCAAGTAAGGAGGAGGCAAGCTTTCGAAAGTGGCCACCGGCATCTTAACAACGCCACCTCCTGCCGAGTACACGGAATTACCCGTGCCAGCGGATGGCGGATTTATCGTAGCCATGTAATGATTAGTAGTCGTAATCCCAACAAGCCGGAATCTGGAAATAGCTATGTTAGGTATATAGTAAATACCTAAATCTGTCGGAGTAGTATCTATTTTTGGCCAGAAATCCGCAGCAGCACATATTAGGATTTGAGCAAGATGCCGATCATCCACACCACCCGGATCTATCAGTTGTAGTTTTGCTTTAAGACTTACAAAGATGCCTCCGATGTTGTTGTAATCGGCAATTGTGTTGCTTAGCAAATATTTCTGTGTGCCGCCGTGGCAATGCGGCGCGGAAGGATTTAAGCATGTGATCGTCCAAGACCCATCACTCTCGATATTTTTAGTAGCAGCTCCTAAGTAGATTGTGCTTGGAGTTGAATAGTTGTAACTTCCTGTCCAGTCCGGGTTGCCATCATCAGTATCGATGGTTCTCCAAGCGTTTACAGACTTGTCGAATAGCTGCAATGTAATACCGCTGATATTGATACCTGTATTGGTTGCAGTATGAGCTACTCCCAGAGACTCTACATACCAAGGCGTAATAGCTTCCCAGGGGCGCGTATCCGTTTTGTATGTCACCCCTGGTGTCCAGTCGTTGGTTGGAGTCCATCCAATCGGTGCATTATCACCGCGCGGAAAGTAACCCATTGTGACCGACCCTTTGGTTGTCAGCCATGTACGCGTGTCAGCTCCTGTGATGCCCATGAGCGTCGACTCATGGTTAAGCGTCATGTCATCGGATATGGCTTGCAAGTCATGCTCAGGATATTTAAGTATTATCATGCCGTACCCGCTTGCACCAAAGTTACTGTGTGAGCGTTTAGGGTAAGCGCAGTATCCCCGGTGCTAGTAGCTATACGTATCGTGGCATCAACATAAGATGTTGCGGTATCGAGCGATGGTATAGTTACATCGACCGACGGCACGCTAGATACACCACTAACATACGCTAATTCCGGCCCCAAACTCCGCACCGAAGTCGCGGATTTTCTGAGGATTCGGCGAATAAAACTCACACCATCGTTAGTGTTAGCATTGCCGCTAAGGGTGGATATCAGCGTGTTAGTATCTATATTATTCAGCACCCTTGATGTCTGCCCAACATATACAGCAGTGTGCATAATGTCTGCAACCCCAGTCTTTTCTACAGACTGATCTATTTGCAATATATCCCCGGTACTCCAAATTGATACTCCATCAATCAGCGGCAAAGTAACTTGTTTAGCTACCGTTGCAGATGTTGGTGTGCCGGTTAGCACGATGTTAGACGTGATATTGCTGAGGACGACAGACGGCTGATCTAAGTTATAGCGAGTGCCGTTTGAGTACCAAAAACTTCCACGCGCTCCGATATCGCTAACAAATATTCGCCATCCCGAAGCCTTAGCTGCTGTTGGCACAGTTGCGCGTGTAAATGATGGAGTCTCTATCCATATCCAGCCTGTACCAGCCGCGTTTGCTCTAACTAACACGCCATTTACGCTACTGTGTGGTGTGGGTATATCGCTGATGAGTATCGTATAGTTAGCGTAGCTTGCTGGGTTTAAGAGCAAAAATTGAGCTAGTGTGTAAGAGGTTGATCCGGTTATAGCTGTTCCGGCGACTTCGAGTTGTCCAGTCGTTGCGTTCTGCTGGACAATCCCAAGTGCGGCTCTCAGCCGCATAAATATTTGTTTCCACCAAATCATGATTAATCCTCTCCGTAAACTTGCGCCGTTAATGTAGGGCTGCCGGTAGGTCCAGGAAACACAAATGAATCAGTCTCAGTACCAGCCGCTCCAGTCCTTCCATACACCCCCTCAGTCCCATCTTTCTTGGTTCTGTATCTGCGCCACCCGGTTTGTGAAGCTTTAAGCAACTTTGGGTTCTCTGCTTCGGTGTAATAATCATAAGTTGCGCTTGTTGTTGTATCTACAACAAATTTAGGGTTATCAATAATAATTGTTTCAATAATCCCATCTACTTTTTTAGCTGCTGGCATCTTATACCTCTCCGTTTCTAAATTTTCTGATCGATTCTGCAGCAATAAATAATTCGTCAATCTGCTGCTGTGATAAACCAAGCGCTACTCTCGCATCTTCAACGAGCGGAAATGCCCTATGTATTGTTATAGACTTATCCCACCACATGATGTCTATCGCGTTTCTTGTGGATATGTATTGATTGATTAAATTAAATAGCCCGGCATTTATTAACGCCTCTCTGGCCGCTGTCATTGGTACTTCTACCGGCACTCTTTTCGCATAAATAGCCGCAGCATGATCTTCTAAATACTCACCAGTGTTAATCAATACCCCATCAATTACAGCCATCTTACCTACTTCAACTTGCGGCATTTCTCCTTGTGTCCTGGTATCCCACATGATTCTTGATTTGTCGAAATACTCTCCTGTTGAATCTATAACTTCAATAGACTGTTCTCCGGTAGGTAATTTTACTAGCAACTTACACATTGTTTACTTTTCTGGCACTGAAAAAACTTGTGAATCCTGACGTTGAATCCATTGTCCCCATGTCATGCGGACCGATCACATCACCAGGAGCACATAATATTGTGCGGGCTAGCTCATTGCTTTGCGTACCACTTCCTCCGGCGCAAACAATATCTGTTTGGGTAATGGAGTTAATATTTGTGGTCAATTCAGCGCTATTCTTTGATATGCCAAAATAAGCAGATCCAGCCGCCCTGGCATCTCGCACAATAAACTCATACAGCCCGGCATCTACTATCGTTATCTGAAATCCCAAAGTAGCAGTATTCACATAAGTCATTGCTGTGCCAGTGCTTGTCTCAATCACTGAGTACCTGCGCCTCTTTGTGTTTGTTGATCCGTATCCGTTGCCCTGTCTTGCAGTGATCACGTGATCACCAACATTAGCATAAAGAGAATCCCAATAAACAGGGCTGGAATTAGGCGTATTACCCAAGTTTAAATTTGATTTAGATCTGTACAGCTTACCGTCTGGCCCCTTCGCAATCCAGCCTTGCGGGTAAGTAATATATTGGCTCCAAATCCTTAGGAACTCTATTTCATCCCAATAGCTAGTACCTACAGTAACAGGATCGTTCTGATAGTTGCTTGCTATCGTTGAAGCGTAATATTTGCCATTTGAACCGATAACAACTTCATATTGATCAAATGACCTGAAATTGTTCCATAGCTCGAAATTACCAGTATCCAGACTTCCTTCGGGATCTCTAACTTCAATCTGTGTGCTGTCGCTTTTGGTTAGAATTACCTTTGCGATACCAGAAAAAAAAATATTAGGTTGCCGTCCTGCTGCTGTAAGAATCACAGGATTTGAATTAGCAATAGTCATCGCTGAATCAGAATAGGTATTCTTTGGTGTAGTTGTACCTGATTCATAAAAGAACAATTTACCAGAAATAAGTGGATCACCAGCATCATCAAAATACTGTTTGCCGATACTTCCGAATCTACTCATTTTTATCCTCTGTAATTTTTGGCACAACAGCAGAAACACCGAGAGCCGAAGCTATTGCCGGGAAGTCTCTCTCGAATGTGGTTATAACTTGTTTGTATGCTGGTTTTGCGTTCATTGCCCTGCGAACTGCTCGCTCATCTGATCCAGCTTTTACCACGAAATTTACAGCATCCCTGAATGCCGCTAGTGCTGGCAAGCTACCAGCACGATTCAATATATCAAGGATAACAGGAGCCGACCCTTTAGGCGTTGCAGCAGCAGCCGGAGACATATCAAGAGCGGTCTGTTTTAAGTTCTGCAAACGAGAAAGCATTTTCTCATTACCTTTGAATATTTCTTTCAGCTTATCGTCGCCTATTGTATTAAGTGCTTTTGCGAACTGATCACCGCCAACCGTTTCAACTCCATTTACTTTTCTTGATGTAGATTTTAAAGAAGCTTCTAGCGCATGAAGCACTGTCGCAGCTTGTAGATCTTTGATAGCTTTTTGCCCTGGCTGACCGGATGACCTCAAGCTTGATAAAGTTCGTTGCAAGTTCTCTATCCCAGACCCAACATTACCGATAGCATTTGGTTTTATAAGTTCTTTAATTACTCGCGATGACTCAATAACAGGAGTAACCCCATCACGCTTAACACCAATCAACCTACCAGTTATCGACTCAGGAGAAAACTCTGTTTTTAGCGTTCTAACTGTTTGCCTTGCTTGTTTTAGAGTATCTAAGACATTGCCTGATGCTTTATCTCCGATTGACTTAGTGACAAGTTCTGCTTCATCATCCAGTGCGTTTTTCAATGGTCCGGTAACAACTTTAGCGGCTCCAGTGCTATCCGCACGCTCAATCTGGTTTATAGCTGATCTGAAATCTTCAAGGTTGCCAATGTTCAGAGGCGTTATTTCACCTCCTGACTTGGTAAACGCAGCAACAGCATCATCACTTTTATTGATACCAAATTCCACAAGCAAATCATCAACGGCCCCGATCTGGCTACCTGCTAATCTTGATAACCGTCTCATTTGTTGTTTATCGGGCATAGTAGCCGCAAGCGTATCTGTAAAAATCGGAATATTCGCAACTTCAGGTGCCGTTTCTGCAACCTTCTTATAAAGCGCGTTCTTTTCTGCTCTCAGCATATCCTTGCGGCCTGATAGAGCATTTTTTACCGATTCCCCGACATCATCTGGTACGCCAAGATTATCAACTAATTCATTTACCTTTGCCTTGAATGCTTCGCTTTGTGCAAACTTCATTTGTCGCAATGGTTCTGATGCTTCATTACCTGCCTGATTAAGCAACCTCTGTTCTGTCGCTTGCTTACTAAAATCTTGCGTTATATCGCCAGCAGTTGCCGGTATACCTTGAGAGTCAAACCGCGCAGCCCTTGCCGCTTGAACAGGATCTACACCAGGTTTATTGACTATTGCAAAGGCGTTTTTTGTTAAATCATCGAAAGAAGTACCGGTTTGCTGTAATGCTTTTTGTAGTTCAGGAGTTGGCATTCCTTCTGGTGTTAATAGCGGCCCTTTAGGAGATCTACCTAATTTAGCGAATACCGCACGGCCAAGCTTACCAAGCACAGGGATGATAGCCTCAATCCCACCTGCAACAGCCCCACCGACACCAGCGGCAGCCAATGTCTCAACAGCGTCCGCTCCTTTACCGTTTGCAAGTACTCCACCTTGTGTGGCTCCTAATATTGTAGATCCAATTACTTTACCTGCAAGTGTTTTGGCAGCAGGGATCAATGCTTTACCTGTTGAAGTTGCTAGACCAGCGCCAGCCAATGGAGCGGCAGCAAGAAAAGGCGCGGATTCGCCAACTATTTCTCCGGCAGTCGCAGCCATACTATCTTTTGATAGTCTACCAAAAGCTTCTTTGGTCACCGGGTCTTCAGGTTCAGCAAGACCAAGGCCACGCGCAACAGTTACTATTCCACGACCAGCGCCGACAAGGAACTTTTGAAATCCGCTCATGTCGTTATTAATCTGATCTAGTAATTTGGTGTGATCTTCGGTAGCTTGTTTTTCTGTCAGTCTTTTTGATAATAGATCGTAATTATTAGACTTAATACCAGCTTCATCCAACAAATCACCACCAATACGCCGCACATTTCCCCCAATGCGTTCGCTTGATTGGCCACCTAATTCATCTAATAAGTCAGCCATTAGTAAAGCGGCCCTTTAATGCCCAACTGCTGCGCTACATCCTCAGGTGTAGTTCCTCGATTCTGTGCGGTCTCGTACAATTCACCAAGTGATATATCACGCTTTAATGCGGGTGAGTTTATCTTAGACCTCCAAGCTTGATTCAATCCTTTCCCTGTGCTTTTGTTGCTAATGAAATCAGCCTTAAATTGATGGAAACCAGCTTCGAATCTAGATACTTTAGCGGCTCCTCGTAAATAAGATGCTATTTGTTCGGGGCTTGCGTTTTCTTTTGGTTGACTTGATAAAACAAGTTTAATGTCAGCATCAGAAGCCGCGCCAGGTGGGAGCATCTTCATTGCCTCTGACATTCTAACTTCATTAACTTGTCTTTTGAATTCTGACACAGCGTCTTGCGACCCCAATACAGACTTTAGAGATTCTGTCATTGTAGATTTTAAACCGCCCTCAATCTTTAATCTCTCGTAATCATTAGCTAGAACATCAAACTTATTAGACTTTTGCTGAGACTTCACTGTTTGATCTTGAGAATCTAGCAGTGCTTTTTCCAGTCCAGACGATAGCTTAACTGATTGCCTTGCCTCTGACTGCTCCTGCAATTGCAACTGTCTTTCACGTAAGCTCTGATCACGCATCCTCAGATTAATATCTGTGCGGTCTTTTTGGAATCCCTGCACTGGTGCGGCAGTCGCCTGTCCTGTAGTTGGATCAATAGTAACAACCTGTCCATCAACAATTTGAGTTTTAGGCAATTGCGCTTTTGGTTGCGGAGCAGTAAACCCCTCAATCGGTGCAGCAGTAGCTTTTCCTGAAGGATCTATTGTTACAGCCTGACCATTTACTATCTGAGTTTTTGGCTGCGCTGATTGCGGCAATTTAAGCAATCCATTGGCCTGAGCAAAGTTGACTACTGTCGATACATCTTGCAATGCACCTGGTATATCCCCAGATTCAACTTTTTGTAACACGCCCATCGTGTCAGACGGATCACCGCCAAGCTTTTTAATTGCTTGCAATCGGTTAATTAAAGTTGCTCTTGCTACAGGTATATTCCCGCTTTGCAGATGCTGTTGCACTGTGTAGGCGTCCTGAACTAACGCCATTTTCCGGCCTTCACTTAGCTGCTGCTCTTGCTGATTCAGCATGTGCTGAAAGTATGGCCCTTGACCTTGCACACCAGCACCGAAGCCTTGCAAAGCTAAAGCTATCTTTTCACCGATGCTTCTGTTCATTTCTCCGTCCATATCGCCTCTTATTTAAAAGCCATTGCAGCGCCACCAAGACCTGAAGCAAGCTGACCAAGGCCTTGAATTATTCCCGGCGTGTACTGAACACCAGGAACCCCACCAAGACCAGCCACTTGACCACTTTGCTGCATTCCAAGACTTGCAAGCAATTGCGCCAATGTCACTTGACCATTAGCACTAGCTTCACCAGACCCAGCCAATAGTTGAGCAAGATTACTGCCTCCTTGATTAATTATGTCTGATATTCCTGATCCTTGCTGATTGTTGAGATTTGCAAGCATTTCACCGGCTCTTGTACGGCCACCAGATACAGATTGACCGGTATTAAATGCAAAATTAGCAGCATTATTACCGTAAGTCATGTTGTTATTTGCCATCTGGCCAGTAAGATTCGATGCTATATTAAGCCCACCAAGACCCATATTAGATACTTGACCAAGCCTATCAAAATGATTCTGGAAGTCTTGCTGTGCGAAGCCTATACCCTGCCGTTGCAATTCTTGTAATACCCTACTTCCACCCAGACCACCAGTAGCCGAGGCGTTACGCAATACAGCTTGCTCTCCGCGTTGCTGTAAAAATTCCTGTCCTGGGCTTGAATTAAAATTAGTGAACGCATCTCTCTGAACGTCATTACCTAACGCTCCTGATAATGCGGCCTGTTGACCGATAGCAGAATTGCCAGAATTAACGAATGGATCTAATGCCGATATCCCTTGTTGTAATACCTGATTTGCTTGTGCGTTGCCTTGCTGAAGCGCATCAAGTGAACCTGTTAAAGCACCGGATAATGCAGCTTCAGAACCTATCAATCCGGTTTGTGGAGCGCCCGGGACTTGTGTTTGTGTTGTTGTAACTGGCGGTGTAATACCTATCCCGGCCAAGTAAGGCAATGCAGTTTGATTGGATAATCTTGAATCACCAGGTGCAGCAGCTTGCGCTTGAGCAAGACTAACACCACTAGAATTCATGGCGTTTATAATCTGATCAGGGGTTAACCCAGGAGTTGCCAAGAATTGGCTTATCTGCTGATTTGTAACACCTGTATTTCCAGGGCCGAATATAGCTTGTGCCATTTAAATCATCCCCGCATATTTACGCAAGAGTGTTTGCATTCTAAGTTGATTCTCCGCATTTAAGCCGCTTCCGCTTCCTGTAACGCCACCTAATGCCGCTGTAGGGTCTGACACGTAATTTGATGACTGCGAGAACCCTGGTGTTTGTTGCAGCAACTTAGAGTACCATTCTCTATCAGCGGTACTTAGACCAGGTATAGCGCCACTTGATGCGGCCATTAATAAATCGGCATCCGTTTTGATATTTGCTAGTTTATTTTTCTGCTCAACATTACCCCCTTGAAGAGCATCTGCTATGCTTGTGTATTGAGGCAATTGCTGTGCACTAAATGACGTATTAGGATTGATGGAGGTAATAGATGGATCACCGCCAAGTATGGCCGCTTGTGCGGCCGTATTACCAGCAGTAAAAGCGCCTATCTGCCCAGGAACAGTTTGAGAAAATATATCAAGAGCCGCCTGATAACCTAAATTTCTGTTTTGTTCAGCCGATGGCGCAAGACTTAGCATGTCATTTCGGCCTTGAGCGCCCATTTCTTTAATAAAAGCTGTGGCTGCGGCATTCTGTGCAATCTGCCCCTTCTGGGCGCTTTTGTCATTCCCGCCAAATACGCTTTTTACTATTTTAGTCATTTAGATACTCGCACCTAGTAAGACCAAGCTGCCATTGATCAATTATTTCGCCGTTTTTTTGATAGCTTAATCTGTTGACTCCTTCTTCTTTAAACCCGAATGATTCGCAGAACTTTTTAACGTTATTATAAAGCACAGGAACAACTGCAATTATCTTGTAATATCCAGTGTTCTCAATTATATAATCTAGCGCGGCCTTACCGGTTTGCTTGCTGTATTCCTTTCTGTATTCCGGTATCACGTGAGCATGAATTTGTACTGTTATACCATTGACGCCATGCAGATTATAAAGAGCGACAATCGAATCTTCGTTAGTCATTACAAGCCAGCATTCATTATCAACATCAGGATCAAAATCCTCTTTTATTTGACCATCCTCAGCAACACAATCCCAAATCTCGCCAATCTGGATTATGCTTTTAATTAGTTCTTTATTGTATATTCTCTTAGTGACAATCATATTGCGTACCATCCTTTCTTGCGATCCCCGCCAACATCAGGGAGCATTTTTACATACATTACCGGTGCTGATGGGGTTGTCTCGTCAATATACTTTGTGTATTGAGGCGCTTCTATGATTGCTTCTGGTGTGCCTCTGGAAACTATCTCTATACCTTGAGACAATTGAAGGAGAAATCTTTGGAAATATTGGGTAGCTGTGCCGTCAGGGTTAACTAGCGGATTTGCAAAACTCAGTTTAGATTGATTTTGCGGCATTTAACCACCCAATACATTGGCATTTAATTGAATTATAACAGGTTTGACAGCATCGCTCAATGTAAATCTTAACACAAAGAATCTTGATGCCCTGCCGTTCTTTCTCCATATTGCACGCTTACTAAATTCACCTATCTTTCCTATTTTCCTTGATCTTTGATAACCCCATGTTTTTCCGCCATCTTTGCTAATTTCTAGTGATATTAATGGCTCTATTGAATCAGCATTACCGACACCAGACTCAACCACTAATTCAATCTCAGGGAGGAATATCGGTTGCATATTATTCTGAAATGGCTGAGTAGAAACTACTCTGATTTGTGCCTCGTCATATTCTTTATATGTTGTTGTGTCTAATGCTCCGATCCTTCCATCTTGAGAATCACCAACCAAAACTTTCCCATATGCTGTAGCAATCGAATTTACTCGATAAGAAACTGACTCGCTATTAATCCTTGATCTTCTCTCGTGCCATCTACCTGATATTGTATCAAATACAAAACATGTATCATGAAATGAGAACCCTATGAAATACGCTCCTTTTTGAGCATACGACCATGAGAAACAGTTTTCTACCTGGGAATCAGTGAGTGTTTGAAGGTATGAGTCGATAGCCGTAGTTGATATCTTTACGACATCATTCCCATCTAATCCCCATATAGCAGGAGATTCGTTCTTGCCTCCTCCTATAAACACAAATGAGCTGCTTGCACTCGATACACCGAACTGACTCTTTAAGCCTTTCTGGATGAACAGTCCCGTGCGCTGAAAAGGAAAATCCGCGCTGCCAATATTCTGGAATGCTTCAATTGTTTGTGATCCGAATATATAAAGCTGATTCTTGAATACGAACGGCGCAACTATATTATCAGGATCGGCCTCGCTACTTCCAAAATCTAGCGCGTTATACGATAGGCCATCATTGAGTGCGGAAATGATGAATTTCTTGCTGTCGGTTGTAAATAGAAAGTATCCATCAATAAATACAACTGATTGCGGCTGTCCGTTAGCCGTAAAATCAGCATCAGATATCTGTGTTAATGCTGATCCAGCATAAATATATCCAGCACTAACAATACCAGGGACAACAATGCACAATTGAGTACCGTTATCTGACATAGATACTCGACCTGACCCACTTATTGAACCAATACTTGTTAACGTTCCACCGTCAGATTCAAGCTTGTAGAGTGACCCGCCATTAACAAAATAAGGAACCCCGGCCATTACCCACGCACCACGATTGCGCTGATTATTTGCGCCTGATGTTGCAACCTGCTTTATACCAGGCGTGCCAATGAGAGATTCTTGGCTTAATACCGGAGTTACCTTTTCAACATTTGGATACCAATTTACACACTGTTGAGCAGATAGCGGCAAACTATCGCTTACATAATGACCGTTTGCAATTGGTAGCTGGGTAATCGGCATTAAGAGACCCTTATGACGGCATCATAAACCAGCACACTTGTCGTATCAATCTGGTTCTCAATCCAAAGTTCAACATAGTCATTCGTTGCCAGTACTTTTTGCCACACTACAGAAAACACTGTCGGCGTTGATCCTGCTGATGATCTACATTGCGTCGCTGTTACAACAGCTCCATTTATTGAAACGTAGGCACATATTGTTTTAGCTGCGCCAGCTGATTGGATGGATGCAGTTATTGTTACTGATGCGCTTAAATCCTTCTCGCCAACATATGTCACCCTGCCATCCGTTGATATTGTGAAATGTGATTTTCCACCATCTACCCAGGCAGTAGAGCCGTTAGCTCTAACAGGCGTGTTTGATGCTGAAAATGTGGTACTGGTTGAGTTAAGAGTTAACGAAGCTACAGCACTTGGTCTTGTGTCCCGAATCTTGCTATTTGCTGTAAATTGCCAGCGAACATCAGTTACAGCAATGGTGCTGAGAGGCGTTCCAGTTCCCGTTGTCTTGACATTGTGAACAGTACCAAGTGATCCGCTTGCAATATTTGCAGAAGAAGCCGAGCCAGAAAGAAGATAAACACCAACACCGTTAAGGTTTGCGTTTAATCCGGCCAATCTAAAATCAGTGAATACAGCAGTTGCAAGCTTAAACAATGCGCCCGCTGAAATCTTGAATGTTGAATCTCTAACAGTGAATTTGCTAATCGTTGTTGTGCCGAAATCAAATCCGTCTGTAACGGCCTCAGTCACATTAAACCCTGATACACGTATTTCTCCGAATGAGCTACCCGATATCAATGCAATCTTATTACAGCTTGGAACTGTTACATCTTTAATGTTAAGTAAAGAAGATACTCCCGCAGTATCGGTAAAGTTAAACAGTCGACCAGATGGAGCATTTAAACTAATAGAAGATAGCGTGAAGTTTGCATTTAAACCAGTGAACATATCACCAGCGCCAGAGTAAGTGATCTGCGCGAATTGCGCGTCATTGGCTGACTTGATGGCAACATTGCCATTACTAACGTCAAACCTGTCTGACGTGCTTACATTTGCTTTAATATAGTAATATGTATCAGCGGCCAATATACGAACACCAGCAGCAGCAGCCGGAAAATCAGCCATTGTATTAACAATAACGTAATTCGTAGGCAATACCGGTGTTTGTGTGCAAGCAACCTTAACGCCGCCAGCAACAGCGGCTAGAGTGATATTATCACCCGCTACAATATCGCCAATCATTGGGCTAGCGTTTGCTATTCCAGTCAATACAGGTACTCCACCTGATCCAACTTTGAATTTATGCGTTAGAGTAACGCCATTATTTATTGATACTGAGGCCGCAATACCAGAGCCTGGTTCAATGTTGCGTATATTGTTTATGGTTCCTTGTTTATCAAGAACCGGAACTCCTGTTACATCGCCATCCTGAACAATAGATCCTATGACATTCAAGGCCGCCTGAAAGTTGGCAAGCGGAATCTGGTAATTTGTCCCAGAACTGATAAAGCTTAATGACGCATCAGTTGGAAGTGTTGTTGAAACAGGAAACCCGCTTGTTTTTCTGCCGCGCGCTTGTGTTGTCATTATGGTGTGCCTGTCTCCAGTCCGATTGAGCCGGTTGTTTCAGCGAGTATTTCAGCTTCTAAATCTTCGTAGAAACTTGATGTATATTGATTGTTTGTATAGTTCCCGCTTCCACGTGGCAAGTTGCTTGGATACTCAGTAGCAACAATATGCTGCCCGAGCTTTCTCATGGTCTTCATACCTTCATCAGCGGCCAGACGTAAACCGTCTGTTATGATTCCACTATAATCCGGGGCAACTTCGATTGCCATGTTAGCAATTATTCCACGTAAAGCACCAGTAGGCACCGTAACATTATCGCCCAGGTCAGATACAACGGTATAGCCAAGAGTTATGCCGTCAGCATCTAAAGCCAACATGTAGTTATTCAAAGCAAAGATAAAGTCCTGGTATTCTGAAGGCTCCAAATCTGCCTCAGAAGTTTGTACCAGGATTCTTTGTAGTGATGCTTTTGCTACCTGAGCGACTGTTGCCATGATTACTTGTCTTTATCTTGATCTTTGTCTTTCTTTTCGACTTCTTTCTTGAGTTTCCACCCTAACGCCTTTGCTGCTTCAATGTTGGCAGGAAGATCGTTAGTAGTTACCTCTTGACCTGATGCTTTAATCCATACAATTTTATTCATTTCATTTGCTCCATGTGATTGCAGCCCCGAAGGGCTGCTTTGTTATTAGCTACCAAAACCTTGACCGGCAAAGAAAGGATTAAAGCAAGCATAAGCAGGTCTAAAATCGAACCTGATCGTTTGCTTGTTTGCGCTACCGTCTGAGAACTTTGTAACACGGAATTGCAGTCCATCTTCAGTCGTGGCGATTGTGTCAGTGGCGTAAAGCTTTTTGATTGGTACAGATCCAATACCGAATGCTTTTTTATGCCAAAACAGATTCGGCTGAATCGTTGTGCCAGCAGAACCAAGTCTAGTCACCACGTCACCAGAAACGGGAGCAGATGCTACGGTGTTAAACGCTCCTGATGCCTCGTAGATAGCAGGACCACTAATTACTAGAGTACCCTCACCACTAGCGCCCAACGTAACAGACGAAGTAACTACACCGGTAAATAGTATCACCGCTCCTGTATCATCAAGAATCGCTTGTCGAGTAGACAGGTTTAAGCGATTGCGCCCGGTTATCTGTACAAGCTCACCAGCAGCTACCACTGCATTCGCACCCATAGCGGTAACAGCAATACTCATTGTCATAGAGTCTTTTGCGCCAACATAAGTGACTGTTGGGTTAGCTGTTAAAGTTCCGGCTCGATCTGCTGCGGCATCAGTCGTATAACGCGGCAATGTAGTAGCAGTCATCACCCTATCAAATCCACCAAACATTTTAGATAGTGTGCTTTTCTCGTGAGCCTCTGTAATCAAATCACCTGCAGTACCACCAGCACCTAACGACCGCGTATTGCTTGCAAGCTTAACTTGGGTGAATGGGTTTACTGTGTAATACCAAGGCTCGTCAGTTGGTATGCCGTGAGCTTTCATTACAGCACCGGCTTTGGCCACGTGATCCCACGTTGTTGCAGCAGTACCAACAGTACCAGCAAGCAAACCAGCTCGAGTCAGCATGAAATTAGTAAAATCCAATTCCAAATCTGTAGCTATGCGCGTGGCTGCCGGAGCCAGAAGCTCATCAAGTTGATCCATCTTGATTGCTTCATCAGCTTCGTTCCAGTCGATAGGAACCGTAAAATAGTTCTGCACGGTTCCAGACGCCTTGCCGGTCACAATATCTCTACGGGTAGTAGAAATATCACCAGCGGCAGTACGCATAGAAACGTAATCAGTTGGCCGTTTGAAATCTACTGTATCGCCGCTAGATGGATCAAACTTACCAGCCAAAAGCTGCGTATCTACGTTCTTACTATGCACCCTAGCAGATTCAAACTTTTCAAGAAAAACTCGGGCAAGCTTCCTCGTTATATTACTATCAAAATTATTTGGCACAGTGTTGCTCCTTATTCAAATGTTGCGCCACTCGGCCCTCTCTCTTGTTTCGTGACTCCACCGCCACTTAGAGTTTCAGCCGGTTCAGGCAATTCAGTTTTTGCAGATAGTTTAGGTTTAACATTTTTCTCAATATATAACGCTGCATGTATCGGATTAAGCTTGGACATTGCCTCGAGCATATCCGGGTTGCGTGCCAAATGTGCGGTAATCGCGGGCCCTTTTTCGTCTCCAAGAATATACCTGGTAACGTCATTATGGATTCCGTAAGCCGCAACAGTTTGCCCAGCAACCTTTAACTCATTTGCGCTGATATTAAGGGTCTTTGCCCTACCTGAATATGTGTTCACAGATTCAGCCAAAGACTTATCAAGATCCTCCTGGCGCAAGCGATGCTGCTCTTGTAGTCTAGCTTGATTGATTTCTTCTTGCGCCTCGTATGCAGCAACACGTTTAATTGCTTCATCGCGTTGCGACATCTTGACATCGAAGTCATCATCATATGGATCCGGCAAAGGAGGCACAACAGGCTTTTGAATCTCGGGAATCTTAGCCTTCAACGCGATTACCTCAGCTTCCAAAGCTTCGCGCGCACGCTTTTCTTCCATTAACTCAAAATGCTTTTGATTTATCCTCTTTGTAAATCCAGCAGGGTCTTTATTTTCTTCCTCTGCCTGAACTGATTCGGCAGCCTCCGTTTCTGGAGTTTCGACTAATTCTTCATCAGTCGTTTGCAGTTCTTCTTCTTGATCCATTTGAGTCCTTTGCTAAGGTTGCCGTGATACCGTCACGTGCGGTTTACTACATGTCTAATGCTTGGTTAACTAAGTCAGCGGCTTTTTTATAAGCTTCGACATTAGTGTCGCCGATAATCTGTGGAGCGCCTATTGCATTCTTAATAGTTTCCAGAGTTTTAGCCATGGTGTTTTGCGCTTCGATTATAGATTTTTGTTGCTCAATGCGCTGATCTTCAAGTTTCAAGAACTTCTCAAGCATGAATTTCTGCTGATCACTTTCAATTTTAGCTTGAGCAAGAGCATTTGCTCTAGCCTCGCTACTTTGCGCTATCTCTGCATCAACCCTTACCTTATCTGCTTGAGCTTGTGCTTTGTTTATTTCGGCTGTTGCCAGTAATGTAGCAGCATCAGGCTGCTTTGGCTGGCTTTGCATTTGCTGCATTTGTTGTTTTTCTTCATCAGACATTTGATCTACAGGTATCAATCCGGCTTGGAACAGCTGTTGACGTTTACGCTGCGCGATCAAGTCCATACCTGGTGAAGATAAATTATTGAACAGAATATCCGAACCAATCTGAATAACCGTAGGATCAACTGCAGCAATCTCTGTAATTGCTGCAACTGTTTCTTGTTGCCTGTTTTTAAACGATGGGCCAGCCGAACAAGAGACGCTAAACTTGCCTTTTGATAGATCGTTGACTATAACCATCTTTTGGCTTTGTTCGTCAAATACTGGTTGATTAATGGTCTTAACATCAACAGATCCATCTTCTCCTAATATACGCATCTGACGTTCTTTATTATATACACGCGGGATAGTTGAAACCATTATCCTTGTTGTTCTTGCAATACCTCGCTCACGTGCTTTGAAGTACTTTATGGTTCCTGTATCGCCCTTGTCTTGAAGTTGCTTAATAGCTACGCCTGACTGAAGGCCGGGATTATCACCCATAGAAGCAGCAAACATATTAGCGGATTGCTGGAATACCGTACGCATATCCATTGATAGTGTAGCGAGACCAGGACTTACTTGAGCGCCGCCGTTCTGTTGCGGAGGCCCAGGGTTTTCTTGATCTGGATTAAAGAACTGAACCGGATCTGCATTTGTGTTAAGAGTCGCTATGCTTGCCTCGTGTCCAGCAGCTTGCTTAGTGGTCATCCAATACTTAGCGCGTGGCGCGAGAGCGCATTCCTCAACTTCACGAGATTTAGTGTAGTTAAACACGCGTTGAGGGTCTAGCAGCTTCTCAACTATACCCCGATAGATGATTTTGTTTTCAAAAAGCTTATAGTTTGCGATAATTGGAATGACTGGCAATTCTCTGAATACTGTTTCCTGCTCTTCGTTTAACCAGTCTTTGCCATCAAACAAACGAGAGCAAACTTTCTTCTTATTTCTTATTCTTGATTTAACAACAACATCACCTGATTTGATCAACTCATCAAGAACACCTGCATTTTCTTCTGCATCAATTACACGACCAGATCTAAGCTGCAATAATTCTCTAGGCTCTTCTTTAATGTAAAAGATATTACCAATTGTGACTTGATCTGCTTTATTAGTATACGCAGTGGCGCTACGGCTATCGTCAACTGATTGGCACTCTCTTTCATCGCCATACCTTTCTTTGTAGTCATCCTTGCTTATAGACTCAAGAACAAAACAGTATTTTGCATCCGATGCGTCAGGCTTTTTAAATGGGCCGAACCATACAGAGTCAAGAAAGTTTGCGATAGGCTCAACAGCAAGATCCTGTTCAAAACTATCATCATCAATGTACTTTTGAACGATCTTCCATCCATCAATACCGCACGTCACCATGTTACGCGATGCTATGTTGTATATGTCTACAGCTTCAGATTGATCCTCTATATTTCTTACTATGCCAGCAAACAGCTTTGCGTCTTCTTTTGTTGATTCTCCTCCGGCTGGTGTTATTGATGAAGCGAATTCGGCTTGCTCCATTTCACCAGACACAACATCAACTATCGGGCCGGTCATATCGAATGTGTAACGAGGCCGACCTGAGTTAGCATTCCACCAGTACGGCTCCCATTGGCCGTCACGCTTATCTATAAATAAATGAGCTTCTCTCGCCGCCTCTCGATTGTCTTTGTCGGCATCCTGAGAGTCTTTGAGCATCTCCAATACTTTGGGATGATCCTCATAAGCAGACAACTTATCTTCTTCTGAATCTTCTTTATGAGTTTCTTCGATCATCCCCAAGCCTGGAATTTAATAGGTTTAATTTTATTTCCAACATTACCAACAGGAACGGCATATCTACGCATCATGTAAGCATATCTGATAGCATCAAGCAAATCATCCATTGTTTTTGATATCTTACCATTTTCATCTCTATGATATTGTAACACTTCATCAAGCACTTGTCGCAATCCTGTGAATATTTTAAACTTACCCTTCCGCATTAAGTCGTTTATCTCGAATATACCAGACTCCACACTGTTACCGCCATCCGGCCACGTTGCATGAGAATGCAGTAAATTGAATCCAGCTATCTGGTAATGATTGCGTAACTGTAAAGATGCGTCCCTTGCTTTCTCGTGCTGCAATCCATCTTGCGGCCATGCTGTAGGGATATCCTCAGCCCACGATCTAACAGATCCCCATGCGTCATTTGCACTTACTTGGCTTGCTTTGTATGCGTTAACAACATAGAAATCACCATTATCACGATCTTCAATTAACTTGATGTGTGCTTGAGGATGATCGTAACCAAAATCCATGCCATCAATAACAAACCAATGATCAGGAATTTCAAACGGAGCGCATGTAATAAAATCCTCTCCCAGATCATATATTCGACCATGCCCAAGCATGGGAATTCCTTTAGTGCGCATATCTCTCTGGTGCGCTGGATACTGAGCAAGCAATCGTTCACGCTTCTCTGCCGACATATGAGGCGCATCATCCCATCCCTTCTGCATAAAGAATTGCGCGCTTGATGGCGTATCCATAAACTGCACTACTAATGACGTGCGTCCGTTCTCTGGAGTGAACGTGTAAATACCGCGACCACCACGGCAATTATCACCGTTGATAGTTCTAGTCAAAACTTGAGGTCTAATCTTCTGGTCTTTTGGCTCTTCGTCGATGTGGAACCAGTCTACGATATCACCCATGATTGCGTGCTGGCCTTGCGAATAAGACCAGAATTGAATTGTGCTTAATGATCCGCTTGAATGCTTAACTCGCACTGTTCGCATTGCATTTGCTGTTCCGGTTGCGCGCTCGTATGAAACAATACGCTCTTTCGGTATCAGTCCGCCAGAAAACTCATTTCCGTTTACATCACCAAACAAAGCCGACTGTAACAGATCCCTGGTTTTCTCCATTGAGTAGCCGAGAGCCCAGCACATTGGGGCAGTATCAAACTTGTGTCCTACCCAATCATCAGGGTAATCGCCAAGCAGGTGAATTGCATCTAAAGTTGTTCCTACATATGTTTTGCCGATCTGATTAGCGGCACACAGGCATGATTCGTAATACTTTGCAGTTGCTGCAATAAACTCTTTCTGCCAGTCATACATTTTCCTGTATGCGTTTCTAGCCGCGTACAAACTTTCCCTTCGCTTCTTTTCTTCAAGCAAATATATAACTTCTAACTTCTCTTCTTTAGTCATATTTCCCACTTTTATGGGATTTCACCTGTACTGACCATCGGAGATTTAAAGACTTTCTCCCACTTTGCCGCCAGTTAACTCTGATAATCGTCTATCAATCTCCACATCAGACAGGTTACTATATTCTATAGGGCCTCCATTCTTTCCGGTCATTTCAACGTTAGCAAGTTTAGGGTGCATATATGGAGCACACTTCTCTGCAAATGGCACGGCAGCAGGAGCGCCCTGCGACTCATACACCTCACGCATTGCCTGAATCATTATTTCAAGAGGCGTTATACCAAGCTCAGCCGCCTTCTCAGCTATCATTACAGTCTTAGAGCTAAGAGATCCCTTCTTCCTTCCGGCACCTGGCTGCTTCCCACCCCTCTGACCTTTGTTTCCTTCTGCCATATTAAGATTTTACGAAGATTAAATTCATTAGCACATTCCAATCATACAAGGCACAATATAAGCATCACGATTAACATTATGCACATGCGGATTATTTACGTTATTAATAGGAGGATGCGTGTAATTATTGTACATCATAATATTTGGAACGTAAATAACGGCACTTCTACCACTAGAAGCAGACATAATACTTGACCAATTATCACTTCCACCTGTTGACGCACACCCGCCCAATATCACAACCAGTATTAATATAATATATTTCATTTTATTTTCCTTTTTAGGCCAATTGAGCACTGCCATAGCCTCTTAAATGCCGCGATACATCAGACCATCTTGTGCGCTTCATGTGTTTACTTCTTAAACTGCCCGGTCTTGTTGAATAGCGCGACAACCGATGAGATCGTGCCTTGCAGCGCTGGCCATAGCTCATCGAATGTAACTGATGCTTGATTACCTGCGTCATAAACCGACTGGATAGTTGAGCGCACAAACTCAAGCTTATCCGCACCGTTTCCGCCGTCTGGGAAGGCATAGAAAATCCCGTTACGCTGATTTACTTCAATATCGGAAGCTGTGCATTTGTTCTGGTTAACATATTGTTAGATTTAGGAATTCGAGCGCTCGGAATTTTTGATAATGGTATAAAATCCTCTGCTTTCATTTTTAATCTCCCGTTTAGTTATCTGCTGCGATAAAATTCATTATACAGACAAATAACTATATTGCAAGAGATTTGTTATTTTAATTTACCTTCTTTCATTAACTCAAGTATTCTTTTGCTCAGCTCATAAATCTCAAGCTTTTCTGTTTGCCATTCTTTGTAATATTTAGCATACCAGGGCACTTTTGTTAACCAACCAACCAAAACCCCGGAAACAAACCATAAAAAACACTCGTACGTCATCATTTCACCCTCTTTACAGTAATCATGAACTTACCCGCTTTAGATACGCTATCCACTGTATCAAACTTCTTTTTGTGACGGTATCCAACCATATGAGCCGCGCATCTTGCATTCAATCTTTCTGCAACAGTCTTAAACTCGCGAACATTAACTTCACCCACTTCCATCGATGTGTAAATATGTAGTGGAGGTCTACCTACCCCAGCTTTCTTCTGTTTTTTCTTTTTCATATTCCAACCCTAATAAACATAGCTAATAATAACATATCTAACTCGACAACACAACAAAATAAATAATAAATAATTGTTATTGTCCTATTGACAATATGTTATTTAAGAGTAGAATTACTACATCGAAACAAAACAACAAGCGGGGAGAAGAAAATGAAAACATTGCAAATAGGTGAAAATTATGGAGAGGTTTTTGGGTTTAACAAAAACTTAAACCAAACAATGATTTATAACGGCGGCATTAACTGGACGGCAACAAATGGCGATAAAGTTAAAACAATAGACAGCCAAGGCACGTCAGACAAAGTACTTGAGTATATAAATAGACCATCAATAAACATGTGAGCATAAAATGCGCGAACTAAAAGACATACCAAACCAGGAAGGCTACGAATTTACCGGGATCTGCAAAGACGGCACTGAATTACCCTGCATTGTTCACCGTGACAGCGTAGGAATTCACTGCGCCTACAGCTTGATTGATGATTTGAAATGTTATGATAAATTACAAGGATGGGAGATAAAATGAACTGGATACAAATGAGCAAACAAATGCCACCGGATACGGATGAAGAAATTTTCATACGTAAAATAGATGGAAGCGAATGGCAGCAAACACCGGCTAATGAAATTTGGCTTGATGTTTCAAAAGATACCGCTCATGAATGGGAGTGGGCTTTTTGGAAAACAATAAACAAGGATAAAACAAAATGAACGATAAAGACCAAGCCGCAATTGATCACGTTGCAAGTGTTAGCGATAATCCTCATGCTGCTATGATTGTTAAACAGTTAATAACCGGATGGAGTGTTGAGTTTGAATACCATACTAACGAATGGAAGATAACTGACTATCCTTCATGGAATCACAATTCAAAATACCGTCTAATCGAACCAAAGCCAGCTAAACCAGCGTATCGAGTCTTTATAGATAGTTACGGGTCAGCAGGAATAATAAATAGAAAAATTGACGGATCTTATGATTTTGACTTTCCGTCAGATATTACATGGAAAGGTGACTGGATTGAATACGACCCACCAAAGAAATGGCCCACGCCACTTGTAGAACGCATAGCAGCAATAGACCTGGAAGCTGCTGAGTGGATTGTTGATCACTGGGATGATTTGCTTGATGAAAAATATACTCTTGCGGGAAGCTATTCGAGAAATAGTGACAAACTTGATGGAATGTTTTATTGGTGCCGTAGCGACAAAGGTGAAATGTATTGGCGCAAAATATCCAACATCATGCAAGACTAAACCACATTAAACTACCTATACACCCGCTTCGGCGGGTTTTTCAATCAAATATCTCGTATTCCCATCCACCTCCATTCTTTTTTGATTTAGGTTTAGCGGCTACGAATCGAAACGGGTACATTTCAGCTGCAATCTTAATCTTTGCGCGCGCGTCGTCTTGCCAGTGACCCTTTACTTCGTGAGCCTCAAGCTGTCCGTCTGCTTTCATTATGAAAAAATCCGGCGTATAAAAAGTGTTATCTGCCAGCCTTAATTTAAGACCCTCGAATTTGTACCAAAGAATATCCCCGGAAATCTGCATTGCTTTCAGCAGATTCTCATAAGCTTGTTCTGTTTTGTTCCGTTCTCCAGTCTTAAGCCTTCCAAGTGCGAACAATCCGGCTTTTGAGTTGCTTAATCTCATTTGCCGTTTAATTCCTCTAGCTTGTCTGCGATTTGGCGATGCCATCTTGAATCAAAACGGAACGATTCGGTATCATGATCAAAACTCATCCACTCTCCGTTGTGTAGAGACAGAGTGCATAATATTTGTAATTTATCTGGTGTGAAAACATCAAAATTTCCATTAGCACATTCTGCAAATTCCAGCATTACAATCCCCTTTCGACTCGTTTAATGTCAAACTATCTTCATAGCGAAGATTATTCCGATAACCATCATTATTGGAAATATAAACAACACGTCCATCGCATTATTTAAACAAATCTGCAAATATTCCAGCATTTCACTCTCTGTTTATAAATTCAGGAACTCCGAATGGTAAAACTCTTTTAGAGATGATCATTTCGAAAGTATCTCGATGTGCACATTGAAAAATTCTTCCTTGCTTGCTACGTGCTTATGGCATTGCTCACAATAGCTTGTCTTGACCTCGAATCCAGCTTCTTTTAAGTGTATTCCCGACTCGCAATCCTTGCATAATTCGTAGCCTATTTCTTTTTCGTTGCTAACCATGTTTATTTCCCAAAATAATCATAACTTCTTCTTTCGCTGATTTTATATCATCAGTAAAATCAAGATCCTTTGTATCCTCTTGACTTCCGCAAGTTTCACACCTTACAAAACCGGCTTCCATTTCTCCCAAAGCCCTATCAAGAAGAAATAATACTTTATTCAAATCACCGTCCATCTATAACCTCGTTAGTTCGTTTAAGCAAATCACCTTGCGTTCCGAATCTGCGTTCGAATTCTTCCGGGTTCGAGTGTACTGATGGGTGTTCTTTAGTTCCATTAACATGATGATTGTAACAAAGACCTATAGTGTCATCATCGCTAGCTTTCTTGCCGCTGCTTCTAAATTCTAATCCCGTTAAATGATGGATTAATGCTGGACTAAATACACCATAAAACTCACGGCAGACAATACACCCAAGCTCAGACAGTCTATTAAAACGCTCTTTCTTTGTCATTTATGAATTCTCTAGGATTGGCACTAAACATCACACCAAGACCTGATCCGAACGCCTCAATAATCGTAATGTAATTTGAAAAACATCTCGCGCTTAACTCAGTTGTTGAAATAACCTCACGGCTTCCATCTATCTGCTCAATCCACTTACTGCAAATAGTTCCGTCTTTCAATTCCACCTCTTCAGGCATTTCATTATCTTTCAGGTATTTATGCCAGCAATCCTTATTATATTGCCTTTTGTTAATCCACCCTTGCTCTGATATCTCTGTTATTCTTTTCCACATAAGACCATTCTGATCTAATCCTCGCTTCTTTGTTTCTTCGCTTATTACCACCTGGATAGGATGATCTTCATCAACAGGTAGATTGCTTATTTTACTTGCTAATAATTCCTTTTGTTGTTCTGACCGTATCAGGACAATTATTTTAGCAATAGGATTTCTTTTTACTTTCTTTTCCATATCTTCGCCACATCACCCCGTAATTTTTTATAGGCCAAAAATCCGCGTTTTTCTTTTACACCTTCCAAATGATCTTTTATCCATTCTGCGTTATGACTTGCAACAAATCGCGCTTCGCATTCGTGCCTGTGTTGCTCTGTTGATTGGTATACTGCATCTGATATGCGACTTGCCATCAGGTTACAGGCTTAGGCCATTCCTTGCGCCCGCAATGCTTGCAAAGGCTGTGCATTTCAGCGCAATCCATGCACAGAACATCAGTGTATGTACTGCCGTATAACTGATTTATCCCGCATGACATACACGGTCTATTTGTCATAGCCGCCCCACCTATTCCGCTTCTGTAAAAACATGCAGCACACTCACAAGCTTTTACCCTCTCTTTTTTTCTTGCATCGGTTTTTATTTCGTCTGCTTTTGCGATCAAATCTCTAACATAAGTTTTTGCGCTTTCAGTTGCGTAAACCATGTTACAAACATTCATTATCTTAGGCTTCTGCTCCATCTCATCACCTTTAAAATAGTTTCTGCTGTTGCTGGCTTTTAATTTTTAACTACCTTTGAATCAAGAAGCTTATTAACACCTAGTGTTAACATCTTATTACTAAATTCTGATTGCTCATGATACGGAAGCAATGAAAGAGCGTGGCTTTGCGCTAATCTTCCTTTTTGCACAGCATCCATAAGAACATGTTCTCTGCCGTTTTTATCGTGCCCTAAAGATGGTTCCCATTTAACAGCAATTCCATTATTTCTCGATTCAGCACACTTTGATTTATAGGTCTCAATGAATGCCATTCTCGCAGCAATATGATCACCGCTTTCAATTAATGGATAAGCAACACCAAATGATTCAGCCATTTCTCTAGTCCAAACAACTGAAGAAGATTCGTCTTTCGGTATCATTGCCCAAGCTTCTTCATGTCCGGGCCTTCCGTCATCTATCCTGTCTATAACGTCACTTATTCTCAATCGACCCTTCAATTCTTTACGGCATTTCTCAAGCGCTTTTATAACCTGGTTTTCAGGGAATCCAGCAAGGTCGTTAGCCATAATTCGAGCAGCAAACTCTGATAAATCGGTATCAGTAAGTTCTGCAGTCACCGCTATTGCTTTTAATAAATTTTCAGTTGGTTTCATTTTCTTTTGCCTCTGCTATTAGTTTGTTAAAGACATTGCCTCGAGCTTGTGTTTTATCTGCCTGTCTTGCTTGAGTGGTCGTCATGGTTCTTTTAGTAATCCACTCTGTTCGCAATTTCTCCGCGTCAGCCAGAAGCATTCCAACTGTGTGCATTTTCTGAACGTAGAATGAATTATTGTGATAAACATAGAATTCAGCAACCATTGGCGCTTCATCAAATCCGATTCGCTTTATAAATGAACTGATCTGACCGTTTACAGTAGCGTTACGTACCGGCTTTGCTTTGTATCTTGTCTCGTATGCGTTGCTATACGCTTGCCATGTTTCATGCGATGGAGACAAGTCTTTATTGACCCTTGATGATTTGACTTTGGGAACCGAAGGGGGTGAGATTTTTACCCCCTCCGGGAAATCGGTTACGGTTTCTTGTTTATGTTTAAGTTCCGGTTTACGGTTTACGGTTTCTGTTCCGGTTCCGGTTACGGTTACGGTTACGGGTAGATTTGTATGTTCTTCGCTTACATCAGTATACATTTGTATGCATGTGTCATCATAAGCAGGGCATTTACTTTCTTTAGATCTTGGGACGTTATCCCATTTGAGCATTTGAATGTAATTGCAATCATTTGATTTGTAGATTAAAATCAATCCTGATTCCTGCAATTCTTTAAGCAGATTAAGAACGTCATTATTGTTTAATGAGTCCTTCAAAGGGAAGCATTTTGATCTAACAACAGCCGGTCTTGCATCTAACCGGCCATAATCATCAACATTAACCAGCAATCGGTAAAAAAGAGTTTCAGCAACAGGCGAACATTTATCAATTGCTTCGCTATCGCATATACCAGGCTTTAAATATCTAGTTGGCATTTTCTTTCCTTAAGGGTCCACACGCAAACAAGGTGACGTTCCCGGAAAGTTGGCATTGACTGCCTGACAGGGTCTCGATTGCATGTGGATTCTTAAAAATATTCAAAACTCTTTCCTTTAGGCCGTCACAGCCGATTGAATGTTAATTATACTGTGTTACTTACTAATTTTCTAGTTTTTTTGGTGCGCGAAATTTATCTATCGATGACATATAATTAATCCTGGTATTGATACAATCTACCCTCAGCCGCAGCCTGAGCAATCAGCTTATCAAGCAGCTTTTGGCTAAATAGTTTAGGGTTTTTATAAAGCTCAATTCCGGGTATGCCGCGAACAGTCCAATTTCTGAAACGTTGAGAAGCGTTTGCCCCGGAGTGCTTAATCTCAAACCCCATTTTCTTTGCTAGTTTTGATGGTCCACCGTAATATTCTACGAAGAGCGCATGCTTATGTAATTTATTCATAATGCGAGTATACAACAAATCGTTTATTGCTGCAATGTTTAAATTTGTGTAGAAATGTGTTGACCGAATAAAACAAATAGTTTAAAGTGGTGTTGTGTTTTTAACGGGAGTAATGAAATGGATATGGCTAGACTTACTGAACTAACCAGGGAACAAGCTATTGAGATTAAAAATCTCAGGGCTGACTTGGCACAAGAAAACCCTGGTGAAAAACTCGATTGGGCAATGCAGCAGATTCAAAGAACTTTAGATCAGAACGGAGGTTGATATGGGTTCCATTCCAATAATGAAAATTACTCCACAAATCGCCGCAATGCGGATTCGTGAGAATAAGTGGGACGCACTAGACCGCGCTTTAAACGATCTGTTTTCTGATTTGGATCATGAAGTAAGCGTACCCATGCTTTGCGCTGCAATACAAGCAGCTTTGACGGCCAGAATGGGATTGTTCGATGACTGCTCAAACGAGCATAGAAACCTACAGCAGGACGTTGATATTTTTAACTCACTGTCGCCGCACATGGAAAGAAATTATCAGCATGACGGGCAGATGACCCGAGCGGGAAAGCTTGGGGAATTAAAAATCGCTGTGGATAAATTGGATTATGTGCGATGAGAGCGCTTACTGATTGGCAGCTTATATCAATACTTTCCGTGGCCGTGTTGCTAGTTGTTTTGATCGATGACAAAGCAGAGCAAAGATGGTGCGACACGTATCAGTTTTGCGAAGGTGAAATGGTGGCAAGTAATGAATGATCAAGTCTACGACAAATACATCGCCCAATTTCGAGTGCTTATCGAAAATCACGGGGCACAGAATGC
>LNFM01003306.1_pt1 | contig 32050 bp, 26 predicted proteins | sample 596031 | NCBI WGS metagenome assembly LNFM01 (sample SAMN04254537, study PRJNA301005) | activated carbon metagenome | isolation source: dual media filters at the Ann Arbor, Michigan drinking water treatment plant | place: USA: Ann Arbor | reverse complement strand
GCCGGAGTCCGCGGACCGCTTCATCCGCCAGGAGATCGCGCGCTGGACGCCGCTGGTGAAGTCCATCGGCCTGAAGATGGATTGATGCATCGCCCGCCACCGACTATCGAACCGGAGTGACCCGACACCATGGACAGTCCCGAGAACAGCCGCGGCTACCGCGACCTTCATGAACACCTGGCCGAGCTCGAGCGGCGCGGCCTGCTGCTGAAGATCGACCGGCAGATCGACAAGGACTCCGAGCTGCATGCGCTGGTGCGCTGGCAGTTCGTCGGCGGCATGTCCGAGGCCGAGCGCAAGGCCTTCCTGTTCACCAACATCGTCGACGGGCAGGGGCGCAAGTACGACATCCCGGTGGTCGTCGGGGCGCTGGCGGCGAACCGCGCGGTCTATTCGGTCGGCATGGATACGCCGGTCGAGGGCATCCAGGCCAAGTGGGACCGGGCGATCGCCAACCCGGTGAAGCCGCAGGTGGTCGACAAGGCGCCGTGCCAGGAGGTCATCCTCGAAGGCGATGCGCTGGTCGGGCCGGGCAACGGACTGGGCCGGCTGCCGATCCCGATCTCCACGCCGGGCTTCGACAGCTCGCCCACGCTCACCGCCACCAACGTGGTGACCAGGGATCCAGAGACCGGCGGCCAGAACATGGGCACCTACCGTTGCGCGCTGAAGGCGCCCGACCGGATGGTGGTGCGCATGGCCACCCGGGTCGGCGGCGCCGAAGGCTACATCCACTACACCAAGCACCAGAAGCGCGGCGACCGCTACATGCCCTGCGCGATCGTGCTCGGCTGCCCGCCGTATGTCGCGTTCATGGGTCCGCAGAAGTTGCCGATCGGCATGGACGAACTCGATGTCGCGGGCGGGCTTGCCGGCCATCCGATCCGCATCACCCGCGCGCATTCGGTCGACCTGATGGTGCCGGCCGAGGCGGAGGTGGTGATCGAGGGCCTGATCGACACGGAGACCGTCGAGCCCGAGGCGCCGTTCGGCGAGTCGCACGGCCATGTGGCGCTCGAGGAATACAACATGGTGATGAAGGTCACCGCGATCACGCACCGCCGCGACGCGGTGATCCCGTCCTACATCAGCCAGGTGGCCCCGAGCGAGTCGAGCGTGATCAAGCGGGTCGCCTACGAGCCGCTGTTCCTGACCCACCTGCGCGACGGGCTGGGCATCCGCGGCGTGAAGCGGGTGACCCTCCACGAGCCGCTGACCGGCCTGCTTCGGGTGACGATGATCACCTGCGATCGTGGCATGCCACGCACCGAAGTGTGGCGCGCGCTGTACGGCGCGGCGTTCTTCAAGGGCGATTGCAGCAAGATCTGCATCGCGATCAACGACGACATCGATCCGGACAATTCGGATGCGCTGCTGTGGGCGATGGCCTATCGCTCGAACCCGGTGGCCGACGTGCTGGCGCTGCCGCACCGCGGACAGGGCCATGGCCCGAAGCGCGAGAGCGACGGTGACGAGGACTCCACGCTGCTGATCGACGCCACGATGAAATCGGGCATGCCTCCGCTCGCGTTGCCGAAGCAGGCGTACATGGAGCGGGCGAAGGCGATCTGGGAAGAGCTCGGCCTGCCGCCGGTGCGCCCGCAGCCGCCGTGGTACGGCTATTCGCTGGGCGACTGGCACCCGGCCTGGGATGCGGCGGCCGAGCGCGCGGTGCGCGGCGAGTGGATCGAGAACGGGAAGATCAGCGAAGGCCAGCAGCGCAAGGGGCTGAAGCCGGAGACCAAGTTCCGTCCCGACTGACACATCGGACAGCCCATCGGCTGTCTGCGGAAAAACGATGACCCGGAGGATGACCATGGATCGCAGGACCTTCATCGCAACCGCAGCCGGCACCGGCGCGGCCCTGCAACTGCCGGGCCTCGCCGCTGCCCAGGCGAACCCGGCCAGCGACTGGCCGCGCGAGCCGGTGCGCATCGTCATCCCGTACGCAGCCGGCGGGCCGACCGAGGTGGCGGGGCGCATCATCGCGCAGGAACTGACCAAGAACCTCGGCCAGAACTTCCTGGTCGACCTTCGCCCCGGCGGCAGTTCGGTGATCGGCACCGATGCGGTCGCGCGCGCGAAGCCCGACGGCTACACGCTGCTGATGCAGGCGGCCGCGTTCGCGATCAATCCATCGCTGATCCGCAAGCTGCCGTTCGACACCGTGGCCGACTTCGAACCGCTGACCATGGCCACGCGCAGCGGACTGGTGCTGGTCACCCAGGCCGGCGCCCCGTTCTCGACGGTGGCCGACGTGATCGCGTTCGCGCGGGCGAAGCCGGGCATGGCGCAGTTCGCGTCCGCCGGCAACGGCAGCATGGCGCACATGTCGATGGAACTGTTCGCGGCGATGGCGAAGATCGAGGCGGTGCACATCCCGTACAAGGGCAGCGGCGCCGCCCTGCCGGACGTGATCGGCGGCCATGTTCCGTTCATGATCGACAACCTCGGATCGGCGATGCCGCACATTCGCGGTGGCAAGCTGAAGGCGATCGCCCATACCGGCACGCAGCGGGTCGAGATGCTGCCGGGCATCCCTGCGATCGCCGACACGCCGGGGCTGGCGGGATACGAGACCAGCAACTGGTTCGGCTTCCTCGCGCCGGCGAAGATGCCTGCTGCGTTGTCCGAGCGCATCCATGGCGAACTGGTGAAGGTGATCCGCCGTCCGGACATCGTCGAACGGTTCGCGAAGGATGGCGTCGAGGCGGTCGGCAACACCCGGGCCGAGTTCTCGGCCTTCCTGAAGGGCGAGATGGTGAAGTGGGCGCGGGTGGTGAAGGAGCGGGGCATCAAGGTCGAGTGATCCGGCGGGTGTGGTCGCTCGGGCCTTCCGTTCTGACGCACGGTCAGGGTGCGGGGCCTGGCGCTTAAGTACGCGTTAAGCTTCGACCGCCATCTTGCAGGCTCTGAACCCCGGAGCCTGCAATGCCTGCCACCGACGATCCGTACCTTCCGCCTGCTTCGTTCCGTGCGGCCCGCGCCGCGGCGCGGCTGACCCCGTCGTGCCCGACGGCGATCCAAGCACCGTCCGCACGCCGGGTCGCGACCGCGTGGCGCCTGGCGCGCATGATGCCGCGACTCGAGCCATCGTTCCCCGGAGACGAGGAGCGGGCGGGACTCGAGGCCTTCATCGCAGGCGTGTTCCTGCAGAGCCATGGCGCACGGACATCCCACTATGCAGCCCGGCTGCTGGGCCTGCGCGGGCAGGACGGCCAGTGGTGTGCTGCGCTGGGCTACACCCGCGCGACGTCCGGTGCGCTGTTCGTCGAGCATTACCTGGACCATCCGCTGGAGGAGGGGGTGGCTGCCGCGCTGGGCGAGCCGGTCGAGCGCGCCGCGCTTGCCGAGGTCGGAAACCTGGCGGCCTCGGCCGACGGCCTGGGCCGCCTGCTGATCGCGCTCACCACCGTGCACCTGTTCGAGCAGGGCGTGCAGCATGTGGTCTTCACCGCCACCCGCGCACTGTCGAATGCCTTCGTCCGGCTGGGCGTGCCGCTGGTGGACATGGGTCCGGCCGATCCGGCACGGGTGCCGGGCGGCGAGGCCAGCTGGGGCGACTACTACCGTCATGATCCGCGCATCCTGGCCGGGCGTGTCGCGAGCGGCCTCCCGGTCGCCGGATGCGTGCCGGACTGAAGCGTCCGCGATGATCCACGATGGCAGCATCCTTCGCGGGCACGGACACTTCGAGGCGTGCGTGGCGGCGGCGGTGCGCCATCCCGGGTTGCGCCCGGGGGCGGTGGTCGCGCTGATGGCGGACAACGGGATCGACTGGCTGGTTGCAGCGGCGGCCGTCGGACGCATGGAGGCCGTGCTGCTGCCGCTGCCAGGCTTCTTCACCGATGCACAGTGTCGGCATGCATTCGAGGCCGCCGGTGCGACGTTGCTGCTGTCCGACGATCCGGCGCGCGGCGCGCGGCTCGGCCACCATCCGCGCGACACGCTGCCGGGCACCGCCCTGCATGCGATGCACCCGGGCGCGGCCGCCGGTGTGCACGCCGCTCCCCTCCTGCCCAGGGGCACCGGGTTGATCACCTTCACCTCCGGCAGCACCGGGGCGCCGCGCGGCGTCTGCCTCGGGCGCGGGGCGCTGGACCGTGTCGCGAGGGGCGTCGCCGACGTTGCCTCGGCGCTCGGCATCGAACGTCACCTGTGCCTGCTGCCGCTGGCAGTGCTGCTCGAGCAGGTCGCCGGTGCCGGCGCAGCCGTCCGCGCCGGGGCCACGATCATCGCGTTGCCGCTTGCGGCGGCAGGTGTCTCGGGCTCGAGCGGATTCGCCGCGTCCGTGGCGCTCGACGCCATGATCCGTCACGAGGTGCACAGCGTGATCCTGCTGCCACAGATGCTCCAGGCGCTGGTCGACGCAGCCTCTGCGGGCGCGCAGGTCCCTCGGTCCCTGCGGCTGGTGGCAGTCGGCGGCGGGCGGGTGCCGGTCGCGCTGGTCGAGCGTGCACGGGCACTGGGTATCCCCGCCTGCGAGGGCTACGGACTGAGCGAATGCGGTTCGGTCGTGGCACTGGCACTGCCCACGGACCCGGCGGACGCCGGGATGCGTCCGCTGTCGCATGCGCGAGTTCGCATGGAATCGCCGCAGGCCAGCCGTCGTGGTGCCGTCGATGCAGGGATCGTGGTCGAAGGACCGTCGTTCCTCGGCTATCTCGGCGCGTCGGTGGCTCCGGTGTCGGCGCCGGTCCACACCGGGGACCTGGGATCGATCGACGGCGCGGGACGCCTGCGCATCACCGGGCGCGCAGGGAACCTGCTGATCACCGGCTTCGGCCGCAACGTGTCGCCGGAGTGGCCGGAGGCGGAACTGCTCGCCCAGCCCGAGATCCGCCAGGCCGCGGTGTTCGGCGAGGGCCGACCCTGGCTGAGCGCGGTGCTGGTGCCGGCGCCGGACGCCGCGCCCGCCATGGCCGCGGTGGTGGACAGGGTGAACGCGACGCTGCCGGACTATGCGCGGATCGGAGGCTGGGTGATCGCGCATTCGCCGTTCACGCCTGCCGACGGTCTACTCACGGCAAACGGACGCCTGCGGCGGGACGCGATCCTCGCCCGTCACGGCGCAGGCCTTGATGCCCTCTACGAAGGATCCCCGATGGAGACCCACGATGCCCTTCCATGAAGAACTGCAGCGACAGACGGTCGCCGACCGCGAATGGCTGCTCGCTGCACCGGTGATCGGCGACACACTTGCCGGCCGGGTGAGCCTTGCACGGTACGTCGCCTTCCTCACCCAGGCGTACCACCATGTGCGCCATACCGTGCCGCTGCTGATGGCCTGCGGTTCGCGATTGCCGGCCAGGCACGAGGTGCTGCGCCGGGCGATCATCGAGTACGTCGTGGAGGAAGCCGGCCATGAGGAATGGATCCTCGATGACATCGTTGCCTGCGGCGGCGACCGCGACCTGGCGCGGCGATCCGCCCCGGGGCTGGACGCCGAACTGATGGTGGCGCATGCCTACGACTGGATCGCGCGCAGCAATCCCGTGGGATTCTTCGGCATGGTGCACGTGCTCGAAGGCACCAGCGTGACCATCGCGACCGCGGCCGCCGACAGCCTGTCGCGCAGCCTCGGCCTGCCGGCATCCGCGTTCACGTATCTCAGCTCCCACGGCAGCCTGGACCAGGAGCACGTGCGCATGTTCGGGTTGCTGATGGACGGCCTGGACGATCCCGGGGACCAGGCGGCCGTCGTGCATGTGGCGCGGGTGATGTACCGCCTGTATGGAAACCTGTTCCGCTCGTTGACGGTCGCGCCGGCGGTGTCGCAGTCCCGGCCGCCGGCGGGCGCGCCACCGGTGCTGCACGCATGAGCGCTACAGCGAATGCCGTGCTTACCGGTGCCACCGGCGGCATCGGCCGCGCATTCGCCGCTGCACTGGCGCCGCGCTGCGCGACGCTCGTGCTGGTCGCGCGCAACGCGGAGCGGCTCGATGCGCTGCTGGCCGCGCTCAAGCAGGACCATCCCGCGCTGCGCGGGGTCGTGGTGGCTGCCGACCTGTCGACCCCGGGCGGACGTGCAGCAGTGGCAGATGCCGCGCGCGCGCTGACGGGCGGCATCGACCTGCTGGTCAACAATGCCGGCATCGGCGATTTCGCGTGGTTCGAGTCCGAACCGGAGGCAGACATCGAGCGCGTGGTGCTGACCAACCTGCTTGCCCCCGTGCTGCTCACCCGCGCGCTGCTGCCGTTGATGCGCCGGGCCACCGGTTCGTCGGTGGTGAACGTCGGATCGATCCTCGGCGACATCGGCAACCCGGGCAACGTGGCCTACAGCACGTCCAAGTACGCGCTGCGCGGCTTCAGCGAGGCGCTGCGCCGGGAACTGCATGGCAGCGGCGTTCGCGTGCAGTACCTGGCCCCCCGCGCGACGCGCACCGCGCTCAACAGTCCGGCACAGGAAGCCTTGAACGCGGCGCTGGGCAACGGCAGCGATGCGCCGGAGACGGTGGCAGGTGCACTGCTCGCGTTGCTCGACGGCGGCCGGCCCGAGATGCACCTTGGATGGCCGGAGCGGTTCTTCGTCCGGCTGAACCGCCTGCTGCCGTCGGTCGTCGACCGCGCACTGGGCAAGCGCGCGGCCGTGGTCCGGCGGCATCTTTCGACAAGCGGAGGCATCACATGAAGAGGAACTCGACGCGGCGACAGTGGCTGGAAAGGGTGCTCGGGCTGGCGGGCGTGGCGGTCTGGACGATGCGCGCGGCGCCGGCGCACGCCGGACCGGAAGAGTCGGTCGCCGCGCTGCAGTCGGAATGGGAGCAGATCAAGTACCGGCAATCCCCGGACCGGCAGGAACGCGCCTTCGAGGCGCTGGCGAAGAAGGCGGCTGCGGTTCGCGCCGAGTTCCGCGAGCGCGCCGACGTGGACATCTGGTATGCGATCGTGCTCGCCAGCCACGCGGGGGCGAAGGGCGGCCTGGGCGCGCTGTCGCTCGCGAATGAAGCGAAGGCCGTGCTGGAGCAGGCGATCGCACGCGACCCGAAGGCCCTCGAGGGCTCGGCGTATACCAGCCTCGGCTCGCTGTACTATCAGGTGCCGGGCTGGCCGATCGGCTTCGGCGACAAGGGCAAGGCGCGTGAACTCCTCGCGCGCGCGCTGGTGATCAACCCGCGCGGCATCGATCCTAACTTCTTCATGGGGGACTTCCTGTACCGCACGGGAGACTACGAAGGCGCGAGGCGCTCGCTGGACCTTGCGCTGCAGGCACCCGCGCGCCCGGCGCGGCCGCTGGCCGACGAGGGCCGCAGGCGCGAAGCGGAGGCGCTGCTCGCGCTGGTCAGGCAGAAGCTCAACTGAGGCCCGGATGATCGATGCGGCTGCTGCTGGTTGAGGACGACGAGTCGCTTGGCGCCGGGATCCGCGATGCGCTGGTGCGCAACCGCTACCTGGTCGAATGGCTGCGCGATGGTGCGCTCGGGCTCGAGGCGTTGCGCGGCGGCAGCTTCGACCTCGCCGTGCTAGACCTCGGCCTTCCGCGCCTGGACGGCATGGAAGTGCTGCGCCAGGCACGCGAGGCCGGCGTGCGCACCCCGGTGCTGGTGCTCAGCGCACGCGACACGACCCTGCAGCGCATCGGCGGGCTGGACGCTGGCGCCGACGACTACATGGTCAAGCCGTTCGACGTCGATGAACTGCTCGCGCGGCTGCGCGTGATCGAGCGGCGGCATCGAGGATCGGTCGACAACCGCGTCGGCCACGGCGAACTCGAGATCGACACGGCGGGGATGTCGGTACGGCTGCGCGGCCAGGCCGTGGCGCTGCAGCGGCGCGAGTTCCTGCTGCTGCGCAAGCTGCTCGACCATGTCGGGCAGGTGATGAGCCGGCAGCAGCTCGAGGAGTCCATCTACGGCTGGGACGGCGATGTCGAGAGCAATGCGCTGGAAGTGCATGTGCACAACCTGCGGCGCAAGCTCTACCCCGCGCTGATCCGCACGGTGCGTGGCGTCGGCTACGTGATCGATCCGCCACCGGAAGCCTCGCCTTGAGCACTGCGTCGTGAACACCGGGCCGGCCGAGGGCGGCCGTTCGATCCGCATGCTGCTGCTGGCCGGCACCACGCTGATCATGCTGGCGGTGATGGGCATCAGCGCCTTCCTGTCGTTCGCGGCGGGGCAGAAGGAGGCCGAGGAACTGTTCGATGCGCGGCTGGCGACGTCTGCACGGGTGATCGAAAGCCTGATCGCACGCTCCGTCGAATCCGCGACGATCGAGTCGCCACTGGTGATGGCACTCCCCGCGCCCCTGGCCGAGGATGGCCAGCACCGGGACGGCCCGACGGCGCTTGGCCATTACTATGAAACCCATATCGCCTACCAGGTCTGGCGGGCCGGGGAGGATGGCGTGCCCCGGCTGCTCGCACGGTCCAGCTCTGCGCCCCAGGAACCGATCTCCGCGCTCGAGCCGGGCTTCTCGGGCCGCGTGATCGACGGCCGGCTGTGGCGCGTGTTCGCCTTGTCGAGCGGAGCGGTATGGATCCTTGCAGGCGAGCGCGACGATGCACGGGCGGAACTCACCGCCGAGCTGGGCTGGGCGGTGACCGCACCGATGCTCGCCGGGCTGCTGCTGGTGCTGGCCGCCAGCGCGGTGCTGATCCGCTATGGCCTGTCGCCGCTGTCGGAACTCGCGCAGCGCATCCGCGCCCGTACCCCGCAGGCTTTCGGTCCGATCGCCCTGTCACGCGTGCCGGCCGAGGTCGCGCCGGTGCTGGCCGCGCTGAACGGCCTGCTCGAGCGCGTGCGGCAGACGCTCGACCGCGAGCGACGTTTCGTCGATACGGCCGCCCATGAACTGCGCACGCCGCTCGCCGCCCTTCGTCTGCATGCGCAGAACCTCCAGCGGGCGCGCGACGACGAAGAGCGTGCAGCGTCCCTTTCGCGCCTGCTCGAAGGCGTCGAGCGCAGCGCCCACCTGACCGAGCAGATGCTCGCGTTCAGCCGGGCCGGGCGGCCGCCGGGGGAACCGACGAGGGTGTCGTTGCGCGAGGTGGTGGCCGATGCGGCGCGCCAGCGGGAAGTCGCTGCCGGTACCACCGAGCACCGGCTCGAAGCCATGCTCGGCGAGGATCCTTGCGCGATGATGGCCGATGCGTCCGCGTTGTCCAGCATGGCCGGCAACCTGATCGACAACGCGCTGCGCTACTCGCCGCCCGGCAGTCTGGTGGCGATCACGCTGGAGCGAAGCCAGAACCAGGCGGTCCTGCGCGTGTCGGACCGGGGACCGGGCATCCCGGAGGCGATGCGCGAGCGCGTGTTCGAGCCGTACTACCGGATCCCGGGCGCCGCAGGGTCCGGCAGCGGCCTGGGCCTTTCGATCGTGCGGGAAGTCATCGACCGTATCGGCGGTGCCATTTCGATCGGCCCGGGGCCGGCGGGGGCTGGCACGACGGTGGAAGTCCGCTTCCCCCTCGCTTGAGGCCGCCCGCGGCACGGCTCCGCGGGGCGGGGCTGTTTCCGCTGGCAGGATTCGTGCATGCTGGAAGGCGCTGCTTCCTCCCCTGCCGAAAAGGAACCCCGATGGCCCGTTCTACAGACGCCCGAAGCCTCGAATCTCCCGTCGCAGCCGATGCGAAAGACAGTCAGGGGAAGGGTGGCCAGCCGGGCCGCAGGCGGGTGCTGGTCGCCGGACTGGGCGCGGCCGGCGGCGGACTGCTGCCTGCGCTGGCGCCATCCGCTGCGCTGGCCCAGCCCGCGTTCCCGGTCAAGCCGATCCGCCTGGTGATCCCGTTCGCAGCCGGTGGCGTGTCGGACATCGTCGGGCGTGCGCTGGGACAGAAGATGGGCGAACTGTTCGGGCAGCCGATCGTGATCGAGAACCGGGCCGGGGCCGGCGGCGCGGTCGGCAGCGAGTTCGTCGCGAACGCGAACCCGGATGGCTACACGCTGCTGCTGTCGAGCATCTCGACCATCGTGATCGGGCAGTTCCTCGTGAAGAAGCTGAACTACGACCCGGTCAATGGCCTGACTCCGATCGGCATCGTCACCTATGCGCCGAACGTGCTGGCGATCCACGGCGGATTGCCGTTCAAGTCGCTGGGTGAACTGCTGGCGTTCGCCAAGGCGAACCCGGGCAAGCTGAGCTACGGGTCGGCAGGCATCGGCAGCATCGGCCACCTGTCGGGCGAGCTGCTGCGCTCGGTCACCGGGTCCGAGATGGTGCACGTGCCGTACAAGACATCGGCCGCCGCCTATCCGGACGTGATCGGCGGCAATGTGTCGATGGTGTTCGACACGCTGCCGGCGGCGATCAACCACATCAAGGCCGGCAAGGTGCGTGCGCTGGCCGTCCTTTCGCCACGGCGCGCCGCGCTGATGCCCGAGGTGCCGACCTTCGCCGAGGCCGGGGTGCCCGAAGCCACGCTGAACTTCTGGTCCGGGCTGCATGCGCCCGCCAACCTGCCGCCGGCGCTGGTGTCGCGCCTGAGCGAGACCCTGAACAAGGCGCTCAATGCGCCCGACCTGCGCGAACGCCTGCTCCAGCTGGGGGCCGATGCATTCCCGGTAAGCCAGTCGGCCTTCATCGCGCAGATCAAGGAGGACGTGGCGAGGATCGCGAAGGTGGTGAAGGCGGCGGGGATCCAGCCCGAGTGACCGGTCCCACGCCCACGGCATAGGGGGCGGCGGGACGAGGGCGGGCACTGCTTGTGCGAGACGTGGTTCGTATCGAGCCCCGGCGCCCTGCGCGCGGGGGCTCCCTGCGGCGCGTGATGCCGGCGCGCCCAGCAATCCCACCGCCGAGGAGCCCTTGCCATGAACGTCGATCCAACCGCACACGGCCCCGAAACCCTGATCGGCCTTGGCCACCCGGGTCCTGCACGCTGGAGCACCGCGTCTTTCGGGATGGCAGCGGACGCCAGCCCGGACGACGATGCGTCGCTCGGCGAGCACCTCAGCCTGTGCCGGACCAGCAACGGACGCCTGTTCGGCCTGCAGTGCCGCGTCGAAGCCACGCATGCCTTCCTGTCCGGCCGTGTCGTGACCACGCTGGCCGCGGTCCTTCTGACGGCGGCCGTCGCGTTCATCGTGTCCTAGTGGATGTCCGAATCCGGATGGCCATGGCCACTGCCTGAGGCGGCAGGCGAACTGCACGGCATCCTGGACGCAGGACAGGAGCCGCTCCAACCGCCCATCCGCGCCGAGATCTTCGGGCAGCAGCGCTTCGCGCAGCACGGCCGGAGCCTGGGCGAGACGCATCGCGCGGCCCCGGCCAGCATGGGCGCAAAGGCATTCTTCCCGAGGATGCGCAGCAATATACGCGCGCTCCGTGCGGCGCACCGGTACATCGGCCAGCAGGCCGATGCCGGGTATGACGTGAGTCCGGCCGCGGAATGGCTGCTCGACAACTTCCACCTGATCGAAGCCCAGCTGAAGGCGATCCACGACGGGTTGCCGCGCCGCTACTTCCGCGCGCTGCCGGTGCTGCTCGACGAACCCCTCGCGGGCCTGCCGCGCGTCTATGGCGTCGCATGGGCCTACGTCGCGCATACCGACGGTGCGTTCGACGCTGACCTGCTGGCCGGCTTCCTTGCCGCGTACCAGGAAACCCGGCCGCTCGACCTGAGCGAGATGTGGGCGTTGCCGACGACGCTGCGCGTGGTGCTGATCGAGAACCTCCGGCGGCTCGCCGAGCGGCTGGCCGCGCACAAGGCGGCACGCGAGCTGGCGAACGTCTGCTGCGACCGGCTGCGCGAAACCGACGTGGTGGCGTTCGATGCGGTACTGCTGAGGCTGCGCGAGCGCGGCCTCGACCAGGTGTTCCTCGCGCAGGTCGCGCAGCGCCTGGCGGATCGCCGCGCTTCGGTGGGCATCGGTCACCCGGCCGCGATCGCCGGCTGGCTGGCCGGGCGCCTGCCCGATCCGGTCGCCGTGCAGTCGCAGCAGATCGCCGACCAGACCGCGGACAACCTCAGCGTCAGCAATGCGGTGACCTCGCTGCGCGCGATCGGCGATGCCGACTGGCAGGGCATCGTCGCACGGTCCAGCCCGCTGATGCAGCTGATGCTGTCATCCCCGGTGTTCCAGGCCGAGCATGCAGTCACGCGCGACCGGACCCTGCATGCGATCGAGCGCCTCGCCCGCCGCAGCCGGCAGGGCGAACTCGCCGTCGCGCGCTGCCTGCTGCAGCACATGCAGGCAGATCCGGACCCGGGGGCCGCGGCTTCGGTGGCCGGATACTGGCTGGAAGGGCCTGGCCGCGCCGGGCTCTCGCGCGCGCTCGGCGCCCGCGGGGGTGCGGGCCGCCGGCGTACCGCGTGGATGGCTGCGCTCCGACTGCCGATGTACATCGGCACGATCGGCGCCGGCACGCTGGCGATCGTTGCGTTGCTGCTTGCGCGCGATGGCGGCGGGCTGGTGCAGGCGCTCGTCGCGGGCCACTGGCTGCAGACCGCCGCGCTGCTGCTGATGCTGTTCCCCGCTTCCGAGGCAGTGGTGGCCGTCGTCAATCGGCTGATCAGCGAGTCGATGAGGCCGGTATCGCTGCCTCGGCTGGCGCTGGCCGACGGCATTCCGGACACGCTGCGTACGCTGGTGGTGATCCCGGCGATGCTGACCGACACGGCATCGAACGCGCTACTGGCGCACCGGCTGCGGCTCCACTACCTGGCCAACCCGGAGTGCAACGCGCAGTTCGCATTGCTCACCGACTGGACCGATGCGGACCTCGCGGTGCGGCCGGACGATTCTATGCTGCTCGCCGATGCGGTCGCCGCCGTGCGCGAGCTCAACCGCATGCATCCATCGCAGGACGGCTGTGCGCGCTTCCTGCTGCTGCATCGGACGCGGCGCTACAGCCCGGGCGAGCGTCGCTGGATCGGCTGGGAGCGCAAGCGGGGAAAGCTGGAACAGTTGCTGCACCGGCTGGCGCAAGGCGGGACGCAGGACCACGCGGATCCGTTCATCGACCTCGGGCAGCTGTCGAGGACCGCGGGTGGAACGCGCTACGTGCTGACGCTGGACAGCGATACGAGCCTTCCGCCGGGGCGGCTGCGCGAGCTCGTGGGCGTGGCCGCGCACCCGGGCAACACGCCGCGCCTGTCCGCCGACGGGCGCAGGGTGGTAGCGGGCCACGCGATCCTCCAGCCGCGGGTGGTGACGCCGCTTTCGTCCCCGCGCGACGCCACGCTGTACCACTGGCTGTTCGCGGGCCAGGACGGGATCGATCCGTACAGCGCCGCGACCTCCGAGGTGTACCAGGACCTGTTCGGCGAGGGTACCTTCACCGGCAAGGGCCTGCTGGACGTGCACGCGGTCACGGCCGTGCTCGGCGGTCGGCTGCCCGAAGGACAGATCCTCAGCCACGACCTGCTGGAGGGCGCGATCGCACGCTGCGCCGCCGTGACCGACATCACCGTCATAGAGGACGCGCCATTCCATCCGGACGTGGCGGCCTCGCGCGTGCACCGATGGACCCGCGGTGACTGGCAGCTGCTGCCGATCCTGCTTCGGCCCGGCCGGTATCCGGTCGGCGCGGTCGGACGATGGAAGATGTTCGACAACCTGCGCCGGTCCCTGGTCGCGCCGATGTCGCTGCTGCTGGTCCTGCTCGCCCTGATGGACGCGACGGTATCGCCGTGGGTCGCGCTCGCGCTGGCGTGGGCGGCGTTCACGGCCGGACCCCTGATGGGCGCGCTGGCGGCGAACCTGCCGTCGCGCGACGACATCGCGTTTCGCCACTTCTACACGCATGCCCTGGTCGACCTCGGGCGTGCAACCAGTGGCGGACTCTGGCACATGGCGCAGCTGCTGCAGCACGCGATGCTGTCGCTGGATGCGATCGTGCGGGCGATCTATCGCACGCGGTTCAGTCGGCGCAACCTGCTGCAATGGACGACCGCGGCCGATGCCAAGGCGGCCGCTGCCGTCGGCTTCGGGGCGGTCCTGCGCCGGCATGCGGCAGAGCCGGTGGTGGCCGCCTTCGTGCTTGCTGCGCTGGCTGCCGCGGACACGCCGTGGCTCGGCCTGTCGGTGCTGGCATGCCTGGCCTGGGGGGCATCACCGGCCTGGACCTGGTGGGCGAGCAGGCGCCTCGCGTCAGGGCAGGCGCGCACGCTCGGGCCGGCGGAGACGGAGTACCTCGAGGGGGTTGCCCGGGATACGTGGCGACTGTTCGAGCGCTGCGTCGGCGCGGATGACAACCACCTGCCGCCGGACAACCTGCAGGTGCTCCCCCACGACATGGTCGCGCATCGCACGTCGCCCACGAACATCGGTCTCTACCTGCTCAGCGTGGCCTGCGCGCACCGGTTCGGCTGGATCGGCACGCAGGACCTGTTGTCGCGCTGCGAGGCCACGCTCGCGACGCTGGCCGGGCTGCAGCGGCACCGCGGCCACTTCATGAACTGGTACGACACGCAGCGGTGCGAGCCGCTGCTGCCGATGTACGTATCGACCGTGGACAGTGGAAACCTCTGCGGGCACCTGCTCGCGGTCGCCCAGGCATGCAGGGAGCGGGCGCTTTCCGGCCCTTCGGGCAGTGGGAGCGGGGCGGCATCGGTGGCGCGTGCGTGGCCGGCGTCGCTGCGAAGGATCGCCCCGTTGAGGATGCTGTGGCCTGAACTGCTCGCACAGCTGGGACCGGATGCTGCCTTGCCGCAGGTGCTCGACGCAGGCCCTGGCGCGTTGCAGGACGGCGATGCGCTGCCCGCACTCGAGCGCCTTGTCAGGCAGGCCATGGGCGAGGTCGAACGCCTGGGCGCGTCGAACGAGCCTTCGATGCCTTCGGCAGCGGCGGCGTCCCTGCCCGGTCCCGGGGTGCCTGCGCGCTTCGGCGAACTGCTGTGGGCGCTGGAAGACCACCTCAAGCTGGTCGAGTCCTGCTGCAGGGATGCGCGCGCGCTGCTCGACGATGGTCCCGCACGGACCGTGCAGCGGTTGAGGGCGGTGGCGGATCGATGCGAGGCGCTGGCCTGGGAGCCGCAGTTCGCCTTCCTGTACCACGCCCGCCGGCACCTCTTGCACCTGGGCTTCCGGGTCGCCGAGCAGGAACTCGACGCGGGCTTCTACGACCTGCTCGCCTCCGAGTCGAGGCTCACCAGCCTGCTGGCGATCGCCAAGGGCGACGTGCCGGTTGCACACTGGGCTTCGCTCGGGCGACCCTTCTATGCGCTCGGTGCCGGCGCCGGGCTGCGTTCGTGGTCGGGGTCGATGTTCGAGTACCTGATGCCGGCGCTGATGCTGGATGAACCCGATGGCAGCGTGCTCCACGAGGCTGCGCGGGTGGCGGTGGCCGAGCAGATCGCGTACACGGCCGGACAGGGCGTTCCCTGGGGCATCTCCGAATCCGCCTATGCCGGGCGAGACCATACGCTCGCCTACCAGTACGCGCCGCAAGGCGTGCCGCGGCTCGCCCTGCGCCGCACGCCGCCGGATGAACTGGTCATCGCGCCGTATGCCACCGTCCTGGCGGCGCAGGTCGCGCCGCGACAGGCGCGCACGAACCTCGCCGCGCTGCAGGCGCTGGGTGGCCGGGGGCGTTACGGCTTCATCGAGGCGCTGGACTTCACGCCTGCGCGGCAGGCCAGCGGCGACGTGTTCACGCCGGTCGGGACGTTCATGTCCCACCACCAGGGGATGACGCTGGCCGCGCTCGCCAACCTGCTGCTCGACAACGCGGTGCAGCGCTGGGGCATGGCCGATCCGCATGTCGAAGCGGTGTCTTCGCTGCTGCATGAACGCGCGCCACGCGAGGTCTCGATGCTGCATGCGCCGCCGTCCGGCCCGGCGCCGAGCGTGCTGCGCAAGCAGGCGCCGCGCGTGCTGCGCGAACTGAAGCCCGGCCATGCCGCGATCGAACCGACCCACCTGCTTTCGAACGGCCGCTACCATGTGTCGCTGCGTGCCAATGGTGCGGGCTGGAGCCGGCGCGGCCGGGTCGGCATCACGCGCTGGCGAGACGACCTGCTCCGGGATGCGTGCGGCAGCTTCTTCCATGTTCGCTGGTCCGGGCAGCCGCGGCCGGTGTCTATCACCAGCCATCCGGCACCGGATGCGGACGCCGCCTACGAGGCCGTGTTCCATGCCGACCGGGTCTGCTTCGACGCCCGCTGGCGCAGCCTGCGCGCGCACGTGACCGTTTGGGTCAGTCCAGAGGACGACATCGAGTTCCGGCAGGTCGAACTGTACAACCTCGGCGAACAGGTGCTGGACATCGAACTGATGTCCTCGTTCGAGGTGACGCTCAGCGAGCCGGCCGCGGACGAGGCGCACCCGGCATTCATGGGCCTGTTCGTGCGGGCGGCATGGAATGCGGACGACCAGGCGCTGATGTTCGAGCGTACGCCGCGCCTGCCCTCGGAAGTGGCGCTGCAGGCTGCGCACTTCCTCGCAGAGGGCGATCCCCAGGTGGTCGGCGTGCGGGTACAGACCGACCGCCAGCGATGGCTGGGGCGAAACCACGATGTCGCCCGGCCGCTGGCTTCCTTCGACCGGGTGCCGGAAGTCAGCGGCGCGCTGGATACCGGCCTCGATCCGGTCGCGGCCCTGGGCGTGCGCCTGCGCATCCCCGCGGGCTCGCGTGCAAGGCTGACCTTCGCCACCGCGGCCTCCGACGACGGCGGCACGCTGCGCGCGATCATCGACAAGTACCGGCAGCCGACCCACGTTGCGCGCGCGTCGCTGATGTCGGCCACGCTCGGCAGCATCCGGCTGCACGTGGTGCGGCTCAGTCCGGCGAACCTGGCGGCGATCCAGACGCTGACCACGGCGCTCCTGGCGACCGTCACGCGGCCGCTCGTGCGGGACGAGGCTTCCGCCGCCGCCCCTGTCGCTTCCTGCGACCGCAGGCTGCTCTGGCGGTTCGGCCTCTCCGGCGACCTGCCGGTCCTGCTGGTCTCCGCTGGCTCGATGCAGGGGCTGGGCCTGGTGCGCGCGCTCGCTGAAGCGCTGCGTCTCTGGTCCTGGGGCGGCGTGGCCTGTGACCTGGTCGTGCTGAGCACGGAGCCGACGTCGTACCAGATGCCGCTGCAGCAGGCGATCGCGGCGCTGCGCGACAGCCATGCGGCGGATGGTGGCCTGGAGGGCGCGGTCGCCAGCACCGCCTTCCACCTGCTGCGCGCCGAGGAGCTGTCGACGGAGGAGCTTGCGGCATTGAATGCGATCGCACGCTGCCATCTGGTGGCCGATGGGCGTCCGCTGGTCCACCGGCTGCGCGAATGGATCGATCGGCACGACGGCGAAGCGGCCGCGCGCCGCGCGGCCGGACAGGTCGTGGTGCCGCTGTCGGCGGATGGCGCCGGCCTGCCGCCGGGCGCGCCGCAGCGTGCACAGGGCCGGTTCATCGCAGGATCGGGCGCGTTCGAGTTCGATGTCGGCGCGGCGGTGCGTCCGGAGCGGCCCTGGATCAACGTATTGTCCAACCCGGCCTTCGGTGCGCAGGTATCGGAGGCGGGCGGCGGATACACCTGGGCGGTCAACAGTCGCCTCAACCAGCTCACCGCGTGGTCCAACGATGCGGTGGGCGACCCGCCGTCGGAGTGGTTCCTGTTGCAGGACCCGCGCACCGGGCGCGCCTGGACGGTCGCGCCGTCGGCCCGGGGCGACGCGTCCGTCAACTACAGGATCACGCACGGGCAGGGCTACACGGTGATCCGGCACCGGCGCGGCGACCTCGAGGTGATGGCGAGCTGGTGCGTCGATGCGACGCTCGCCGTGAAGCAGGTGAGCATCCAACTGGTGAACCACGGGGCTGCGCCGCTGCGGATGCGCATCGTCGCGATCGCCGAATGGATCATGGGTGCGAGCCGGCGCGACCGCGCCACGGTACTTACCTGCCACCAGGCGCTGGAGCTGCCCGAAGCGGCCGGCGTTGCGGATGCGGACGGTGCCGGGAGGCGGCGCGCAGGCAACGCGCCTGAACGCCTCCATACCCTGCTTGCGACCCAGGTCGAGCAGGCTGCGGGCTTCGGCAACGGTACGGCCTTCCTGTCGGTGGTCGGTGCGACGAGTGCCACGAACGCCGCGGCGCTGCCGGTCGACTGGACCTGCGATCGCCGCGAGTGCTTCGACGAATGGGGCCGCCTGGTGCTTCCGGCGCGCTTCGGCCAGCGCGAAGGGGCCGGCCTGGATCCATGCGCGGTGCTGGCTTCCGAAGTATTCCTCCCGCCGGGCGAGCCCTCCGAAACGGTATTCCTGATCGGCCATGCAGGCGGTCCGGATGAAGCCCGTGCGCTCGCCCGCGAGGCCGCGCTGACGTCACCGGCGATGCGCATCGAAGCGGTGCGCGCGCACTGGGACCGGCTGCTCGGCGCGACGGTGGTCGACACGCCGGATCCACTGTTCGATGCGCTCGTCAATCGCTGGCTGCTGTACCAGACGGTGACCTGCCGGCTGTGGGCGAAGTCGGGGTTCTACCAGGCAGGCGGTGCAACCGGATTCCGTGACCAGCTGCAGGACGCGATGGCGCTCGCCTGGGCCGCGCCCGGCATGCTGCGCGCGCAGATCGTCACCTGCGCGGGCCGGCAGTTTCCCGAAGGCGACGTGCAGCATTGGTGGCATGCACCCGGCGGCGCCGGCGTGCGCACGCATTTCTCGGACGACCTGCTCTGGCTGCCACTGGCCTGCGCACACTACCTGCAGGCCACCGGCGATGCGTCGTTGCTCGACGAGCCGGTGGCCTTCATCGAAGGGGGGGCGATCCCAGGCGGGGCGGAAGACGCCTATTTCACGCCGGTGGCCTCGGCGGAATCCGCCAGTGTCTACGAGCATGCAGCCCGTACCATCGATCGCAGCCTTCGCACCGGCAGCCACGTGCTCCCGCTGATGGGCACCGGGGACTGGAACGACGGCATGAACCGGGTCGGCCATGAAGGCCGCGGCGAGTCGGTCTGGCTCGGCTGGTTCCTGTGCCGCGTGGTGGCCGACTTCGCGCCGGTGGCGATCCTTCGTGGCGAGGCGGCGCGCGCCGCACGCTGGAAGCAGGCTGCGAAAGGCTGGCGGCATGCGCTCGATGGGACGGCCTGGGACGGGCACTGGTTCCGCCGCGCGTTCTTCGACGACGGCAGCCCGCTGGGAGCGGCTTCCAATGCCGAGGCACGCATCGACCTGATCGCGCAGGCCTGGGCCGTGCTGTCCGGCGCCGCGTCACCGCAGAAGCAGCGCCAGGCGATGGATGCGGTCGAGGCCCACCTGGCGGACCATGACGCCGGACTGCTGCGCCTGCTGGACCCGCCGCTGCAGCATGCGCAGCCGGTGGCGGGCTACATCCAGGCCTACCCCCCGGGGGTGCGCGAGAACGGCGGCCAGTACTCCCATGCCGGGGTCTGGGCATTGATGGCGCGGGCCGCGCTGCATCGGGGCTCCAGCCACGGCTCGGACCTGCCGTGGGAGTACTTCACCTGGCTCAGCCCGGCGCACCGGTCGGACCACCCCGTGCGGGGTGCGGCCTACCGGCTCGAACCCTATGTGATGGCGGGCGACACGTACAGCCATGCGCCCCATGTCGGCCGGGGCGGATGGAGCTGGTACACCGGCGCGGCCGCATGGATGCATCGTGCGGCCATCGAGTCGATCCTCGGCCTGCAGGTCGACGCACGAGGGCTGTCCTTCATGCCCTGCCTGCCCTCGCACTGGACGCACGCCAGCGTCACCCTGCATCGCGACGGGAAGCAGCTGTGCTTCACGCTGCGGCGCATGGATGCCGCCGATGCGGCCGCCTCGGCGCAGCGCGACGGCGCACGGCTGCTGAACCCCGGCGTGCGCATTCGTTGGTCGTCGCTGCCGTCAGGGTCGCGATTCATGGTGCCGCTGGCGCTGCGCGAGGAACCGGTCCACTGATCGTGCGCGGCCCGCCGGCCCGCGTGGCACCTCGGCGCTGCGGGCATGGCCCCTGTCGGATACGCAGGGGACCATTCGACCCTCGGCCCGTTAAGCGGTAGACTCGAGGCGTCATTGGGGAGTAGCCGCCCATCGTCTTCTTCATTCGATGGGGCCTGCGTCAACACACTTGGCTGCTTCGCGGCCATGGCGCAGGCGGCCCACAGCATGGCAAGACCTTTGACCGCATCGCCACCGGAACGGCCGGGGGGGCTGCGGTCATCGATCGTCCCTGGCCGTGGAGTCTGCCTGATGGAAGCATTGCTCATCTCGACCGGCGTGGTCGCACTCGCCGAGATCGGCGACAAGACTCAGCTGCTGGCGTTCATCCTCGCCGCACGCTTCAAGAAGCCGTGGCCGATCATCGCCGGCATCCTGTGCGCGACCCTGGTCAACCATGGCCTGGCCGGCGCACTGGGTGCATGGATCACGTCGGTCGTCAGTCCCGGGGCACTGCGCTGGATCCTCGGGCTGTCCTTCATCGGCATGGCGATCTGGACCCTGATCCCCGATCGCATCGAGGAAGAAGAGACCCACGTGGCCAGGCACCTGGGCGTGTTCGGCGCAACGCTGGTCACGTTCTTCCTGGCCGAGATGGGCGACAAGACGCAGATCGCCACCGTGGCGCTGGCCGCCCACTATGCGGCGCCCCTGACGGTGGTGATCGGCACCACGCTCGGCATGCTGGTGGCCGACGTGCCTGCCGTCTTCGTGGGCAACCGGTTCGCGGCCAAGATTTCGATGAAGCTCGTACACTCGATCGCGGCCGGTATCTTCGCGCTGATGGGCGTGCTGACGCTGCTCGGCATCGACAACCTTTTCGGATGAAGGCGGGAATGGCATGACTGCGCGCAACGGGCCCGATGCGGGTGACGAAGACGATGACCAGGAAGACGTGGCAGGCGCCGGCCGGCCGGACGAGGATGACGGCGAGAGCTGCCCGCTGTGCGGCTACTTCAACAGTCCGGCCGATGGCGACACCTGCAACCACCTGCGCGCCTGGGTCTGGGACGACGTGGTCGAAGGAAGCCCGGTCTACGATGAATTCGCCGCCGCCTGGTCGGACTTCTCCGAGCTCGCGTCGAATGCGGAAGACGTCGCCGAGTTCGCGGATAATGCGCTCGGGCTTGCCGAGTCGCTGGTGCTGCCCGATGCGCTGGTGGCCTACAGCCATTGGGAAAACGCGCCGCTCGACGTGTTCGTCGAACTGTCCGGCGCGGCGGTCGGCGAGGGCTGGACGCTGTCCGGTCCGCTCGGCGGCAGCGGATATTGCGTCTACCTCGAGTCCGACGAGCGGGCGAACGCAGCCACCGATGGCTACCGCGCGCTGCTCGCGGCGATAGACCCGGGACGTTGAGCGACCGAGCGGCGTCCCGCAACGAAGGAGGAGCACGGCATGGGCAGCGATGCGATGATCACCACGATGATGAAGGCCTGGCGCTTCCTTTACCGCCGCGGCTTCATCGAAGGCTTCGGGCACATCAGTGCCCGTATCCCGGACAGCGACCAGTGGATGATCACGCGCCACTCGCTCGGGCCCGATGCGCATCCGGAAGACTTTCTGGTGCATGACCTCGACGGCAGGCGTGTCTCGGGCAAGGGCGACATGCCCGGCGAGTACCCGATCCACCTCGAGATCCTCAAGGCGCGCCCGGACGTCGGCAGCCTGGTGCATTACCACGGCATGTACTCGACTGCGTTCACCACCAGTTCGCGCCCGACGCTGAAGGCCGTGCACCTGATGGGCACGCTGTTCCATGATGGCGTACCGACCTACCATGATCCGCGGCTGGTCAGCAGCACCGAGCGCGGCCAGGCGCTGGTGAAGGCGCTGGGCCCGCACCGCGCGGTGCTGATGCGTGCCCATGGCGCGGCGATCATCGGTGGCACGATCGAGGAGATGGTCGCCGGTGCATTCCTGTTCGAGGAGAACGCGCACCGCGCGGTGATCAGCGCGCAGATCGGAGAGCCCGTATGGATAGAGGACGACCTTGCGAAGGATGCCGGCGAGGAGCTGGTCCGTTCGCGCGGGCCGTTCCGCCGCGTATGGGCGCTCCTGGAGGCGGACGAGGCGGCCGAAGCGGCGCGGAAATGAACGCGGCCAGGGCGGGCGACGAAGACACCAACGAAGCGAGGATGGCATGACTGAGATCCACTCGATCGACCTGCGGGCAGGGAACGGGCGGCAGGCGCGCCGTGGGAGGGCGGCCGCGCCGGCCGCGATGGCACTGCTGGCCTGCGTGGCAGCGCCGCAGGCACTGGCGCAGCCGCAGGACTTCCCCAACCGGCCGATCCGCCTGGTGCTGCCCTTCGCCGGCGGCACCGATGTCGTCGCACGCCTGCTCGCGCAGCGGCTGTCGGTGACGCTCGGCCAGCAGGTGCTGCCCGACCAGCGGCTCGGGGCGGGTGGCAACATCGCGCACGAGACCGTGGCCAAGGCGGCACCCGACGGCTACACGCTGCTGATGGCGGCGCCGCCTGTGGTGCTCAATCCGCTGCTCAATCCGAAGGTCGGCTTCGATCCGGTGCGCGACTTCGCGCCGGTGGCGGTGGTGGCGGCGATCCCGAGCGTGCTGGTCGTCCATCCGCTGGTGCCGGCGAAGTCGTTGAAGGAACTGGTCGCCCTGGCGCGGCGCAGCCCGGACAAGCTGAGCTACGGGTCGGGCGGCGTCGGATCGACGCCGCACCTCGCCTCCGAACTGCTCCGGTCCCTTGCCGGCGTGAAGATGCTGCACGTCCCCTACAAGAGCGCGACCATTGCCCTGACTGGCGCCATGAGCGGCGAGGTCGACGTGGTGGTGGTGGCCTCGTCGAGCGCCGCACCGTATGTGAAGAACGGGCGCCTGCGTGCACTGGCCGTGCTCGATGGCAAGCGGATCAACAGCATGCCCGAGGTGCCCACCGCCGCCGAGGTCGGCTACCCGCAACTGCTGGCGGTCAACTGGTATGCCGTGCTGGCGCCGCGCGACACGCCGGCGGCGATCGTCGAGCGGCTGAACGTCGAGTCGGTGAAGGCGATCAACGCACCCGAGACGCGGGAGCGTCTCGCGGGCATCGGGGGCGAAGCGCTGTCGACCACCGTCGCTCAGGCCACCTCGTTCATCCGCGACGAGATGGCGCGCTGGGGCAAGGTGATCCGAGACGCGGGCATCAAGGCAGACTGACCCGGGCTCGAGGTTCAGGCGGTGGCGTGCAGGCGCTCGGCCATCCAGTCGGCGGTCAACGGGCGGAATCGGTAGCTGATGTTGAAGCAGACATGGTTGCCGTCTTCGAACACCACGAGTTCGGTCGGTCCGCTGGCGGCCTTGGCCAGCCGCTCGCCCTCGGCCGGCGGGATGATCCGGTCGCCGCCGCCGAACACGATCAGCAGCGGGCAGCGAATGTCCTGCGCCCTGCCGTCCAGCGTGAGCCGGGCGGCCATGGCGTCCGCCTCGGCCTGGGTGCCGGCATGTGCGCGTGCCTTGAACACCTCCTGCGACACCCGCGGCATCTGCGGCAGGACCGGCGCGAAATCGAACGGCCCGCAGTTGGCGACGCAGGCCTTCAGGCGGGGCTCGCCCGAGGCAGCGAGCGGCGCATAGAACGCCCCGAGGCTCTGGCCGACCACGCCGACGCGCTGGCCGTCGACATCGGTGCGTCGCTCGAGCACGTCGATGACTGCGCCGAGCACGCGACCCCAGTCGGTGCGGATCGGCAGCCGGTACGCGGTCTCGCCCTGGCCCGGGCCGTCCAGCGTGACCGTCGCCATGCCACGGTCGAGGAAAGCATCACTCCACGCGTGCAGCTCTTCCTTGCAGGCATCCAGGCCGGGCAGGATGACCGCCACCGGCGCACGGAGGCCGGCGCGCGGCCGGCGCAGCCAGCCGACGAGAAAGGATCCCTCGAACGGAAACTCGATGCGCCCCATCGGCGGATCTAGGTCCGGCGCGGCGGCGCTGTAGCAGCGCAGCATGTTGTCGTGCGCAATGCGGTATTCGTCCGGCGACGCGGCGAACAGGTGCTTGGCGTAATGGTAGTAGATCGCCGCGCGCAGGTGGCTCTCGGCGGCGGTCAGCCGCCGTCCGAGCGCGGCCGATTCCGCCGCGTGCCGCTCGTGCCGGCGCGCCTCGTCCGACCAGATGCTGCACCAGTCGTCCCATCGCTCGATGCGCGACACCAGGCGCTGCAGGTCGTTCGGGTCCACGCCAGTCGCGACATAGCGCGGGGTGAAGTGGGAAAAGATCAGGTCGACCATCGGGTCGCGTGCCATCGCGTGCCTCCTCGTTCGTTCGACCGGAATATACTCGCCGGTTCCATCGGACCCCAAGGGAGGAGCGCACCATGAAGACATTCCGTCGCGTCGTCACCGGCTTCAACAAGGAAGGCAAGAGCTGCATCAAGTGGGACACCCTGATCGAGCCGAAGAACGTGCGTCCCGGGTTCGACAACGTCCCGCTGTGGGCGACGAAGAAGCTGCCGGCAGAGAAAGCCACCGCGCATGACGATCCGAACAACTGGGAACTCGGCACCAGCCTGGCCGGCGGCTCCGTGTTCCGCTACGGCGTCTACAAGCCGGGCAACGTGCCGCGCTGGCATGTGACCGACTCCGTCGATTTCGCCATCTGCATGGCCGGCGAGATGATCATGGAGATGGACGAAGGCTCCGTGCACCTGAAGGCGGGCGACGTGGTGATCCAGCTCGCCACCAACCACAACTGGCGCAACCCGGGCACCGTCGACTGCGTGATGGCGTTCGTGCTGATCGCGACCGAAGGTGCGAAGACCACCGGCTGGAGCGAGAACAACAACGACAAGACCGGTCACTGACCGAGGGTGCTGCGATCGGCGCCTGTGCCCGGTAACGTACCGCCGGGCTAGGGCGCCGTCGGTCGGGCGGCGTCGGTGAGCACCTTCCCGCCGCGCTCGTGGCCGTCGGGTGCTCGAAGGCCTTGTGCCACCATGGGCACCAGGTCGTGGCGCAGCTTCAGCCGGACGTTCAGCTTTCCGGCGCGTGCGGCTGCTTCCTCCGGGCTCGGCACGGTTGCAGCGCGGCTGGCAAACACCAGCTTGTTGCCGGAGCCCATGATGTCCATCACCGATACGACCGGGAACACCGACAGGTAGGTGGTGACCATGTCGTCGTACATCGGATTGGAGAGGCGCCCCCACATGTTGGACACCACCACGCCGTCGGGTGCAAGCGCCTGGAAGACGCTGCCCAGGAATTCGCGGGTGGTCAGCGCATACGGGGCGGCATGGGTGCCGAACGCATCGAGCACGATCAGGTCGTAGCGCGCGCCGGACGACTCGATCCAGCGCCTGCCGTCAGCCACATGCGCCTTCAGCCGCTGGTCGTCCCGGAAGCCGAAATGCGACCGCGCGACATCCACCACGGCGGGGTCGATCTCGACCACGTCGATGTCGGCATCCGGAAGGTTCCTGCGCAGGAACATCGGGATCGTGCCGCCGCCCAGTCCGACGACGAGCACGCGGCGCGGCTCCGGAAACCAGGTGAGGGCTGCGGGTATCGCCCGCACGTAGGCGAGTTCGAGGTGGTCGGGGTCGCCCGGCCTGACCACGCTCTGCCGCGCGCCATGCATCTCGAAACGCAGCACGCGCAGGCCGTCCGGAGTCTCGCTCACCACCAGGAAGTCGCTGAAGAGCGAAGGGCCCTTGTGGAGCACGCGCTCCGCAGCGTGCGTGGCCGAAAACGGCGAGCCTGCTGCGAGCAGCGCCAGCAGCAGGAGCAGCAGGGGCAGCGTCCACGATCGAACCCTCGCCGCCGACCTGCGATCCGCGATGGGAAACTGCTGGGCATTCATCGTACGTGACCCTTGTCGCCGGCTGACCGAGCGACGGCATTGTAGTCGATCGAATCTTCCCGCGGCTTGGCATGCCGGATGGCGGGCGCGTCAGGCCAGGAACTGCTCTGCCAACCGGCTCCAGAAGGCCGCGCCCACGGGGAGGTTGCCGTCGTGGAAGTCGTAGCGAGGGTTGTGCAGGCCGCGCCCGCCGTCCGACGGACCGTTTCCGATGCGAACCAGTGCGCCCGGGCAGGCCTGGAGCATGTACGCGAAGTCCTCGCTGCCCATCGAGGGCGGAAACGCGAGCTCCACCCGATCGCTGCCCACGAGCTCGCTGGCCACCGCGCCCGCCAGGGCAGTGGCAGCAGGATCGTTCTCCAGCATCGGATAGCCTTCCACGTAGCGTATCGCTGCCTTGCAGCCATAGCCCTCGGCTGTCGCATTCACGAGGACGGTGATGCGCTCGCGCAGCAGCGCCCGCACGGCGGCGCTGTACGAGCGCACGCTGATGCCGATCTCGGCCTCGCCGGGGATCACGTTGAGCGCGTCCCCCGCGCGCAGGCGTCCCACGGTGACCACGGCCGATTCGGCCGGGTCCACGTTGCGCGACACCACGGTCTGCAGTGCCACCACGGTGGCGGCGGCGGCCACCAGCGGATCGACCGCCAGGTGTGGCCGTCCCGCATGGCCGCCCGCGCCGGTGAGGGTGATGAAGACCCGGTCCCCGGCCGCGAGGAAGGGGCCGGTCCGCATCAGCAGGTTCCCCTGTGGCGCACCGGGGTGGTTGTGCATGGCGAACACCATGTCGCAGGGAAACTTCTCGAAGAGGCCATCGGCAATCATCGCCTTCGCGCCGCTGTCGAAGCCGCGCTCTTCCGCGGGCTGGAAGATCAGGTTCAGCGTACCGCTGAACCTGCGCGTGGCCGCCAGGTGCCGGGCCGCACCCAGGAGCATGGTGGTGTGACCATCGTGTCCGCACGCGTGCATGCAGCCTGGCACGGTGCTGGCATAGGGCAGGCCTGTTTCCTCCTGGATGGGCAACGCATCCATGTCCGCGCGAAGGCCCAGTCGCTTGCTGCCCTGGCCCACGCGCAACTGCGCCACCAGGCCCGTGCGGCCGATGCCGCGCGTGACCTCGTAGCCCCACTGCTCCAGCTTGCCGGCCACCAGGTCGGAGGTCTCGTGCTCCGCAAAGGCCAGTTCGGGATGGCTGTGGATGTGCTGGCGCCAGCCGGCCAGTTCGTCCTGCTGCGGCGCCAGGTCTTCGACCCGTGTGAGTGGGTGCGGCAGTCGCTGGTTCATCCGATGGAATCCTTCTCGCGAAAAAAAGCGCCGACTGATGACAGCCGGGGTTTCAGGATCGAGGGCGCGTCGGGTGTTTTCTGGTTCATGGCATCACGCTGCTGCGATGGCGAAAGACCGCAGCCAGGGATCAAGGTGGGCGACATCCAACGTGCCAGACTCGAACATCTGCATCATCTCCGCATGGATCAGCATCGGCACCCGTTGCAAGCGCCAGCCGTTGATGCGCAGGAACACGTCGGCAGCCGCAAAGGCGATGCGCTTGTTCCCGTCCACGAACGGGTGGTTGATCGCCAGACTTTCCAGCAGCGCCGCAGCCTCGGCCACGATATCGTCGTAATAGCCTGTCTGCGGGCGGAACAGTGCGGCCTCCAGCGCCCCGGGATCGCGCACGCCCGGCCCGCCGCCGTAACGCTGCATCAGCACCGTGTGCATGCCGAGCACGTCGGCCACGGTCAGGTAATCGTGCGGCACGGCTTACTTCGCCAACTCGCGGTACAGGCTGTCGAATTCGTCGAGGCTGGACGCGAACGAGGCCATCACATGCCGACGGGGACGCTCCTTCTGCTGCCGGTCGATGTAGTCGCGCAGGGCTTCATCGAGCACCGCCTGGAACTGGCGGCCCTGGCTTTCTGCGATCTGGCGCAGCGCGGCCAGCACATCAGGTGCGGCCTGGGAGGAAAACTTTTCGCGGACAGCAGTCGTCATGGCCATCTCCGTCATGATGAATCTTGACGTTTCATGATAGAACAAGATCAGCCCGCTTGCCACCGTCCGTCCGGGTGGCGTTCGAGGTCGGAGCGGCCGCAGCACTGGCGGCTGGAACCCCGCGTGGCGTGGGGACTACGGGCAAGAAAAAGGGTCCGGAAAGGCTGTTCAACCTCGTCTGCTTTCCCGCGCCAGTTCAATTCCTGGTTCGGGAATCGAACCCGCGTCCGTCAGATCGCCACCTTCCACTCCCGCAGCTGGCCAACGGTCTGCGTCAGACCCTGCTTGAGCAGGGTGTCGAGGTACTCGTCCGTCGTCTTGGGCAGGTTCTTCAGCGACCGGCGATGGTTGGCCGCCGCCTCGCACACCCGAGCCGCGTGCAGATCCAGCAGATCGAAGATGAAGTCATCCGGATGCTGGGCGGCCAAGTTGTAGGGCTTGAGCCGCTCCGGCGGGAAGTCCTTCAGGTTGACGGTCACGATCAGACTCGCGCCGCCGTGGATGGCAGCGGCCACTACATGACGGTCGTCTGCATCCGGCAATTCGACGGCCGGGATCAGGTGCTCGAAGCCGGTAACGAGGCTGTCCCGTACATGGGTGTTCATCAGCGATCGCGTGCGCTCCAAGTCCTCGGCCTTCAGGTCTGGGCGCTGCTTCAGGACGTTACGCGTCCACTCGTCGTGGATCATGTCCGTCCAGCGCGCCCGGAACAGATCGGTCAGTGCCAGGCGCATCAGGAAGTCGCGCAGTGGGGCCGGGTAGAGCACGCACGCGTCGTAGATGACGGTGAAGTTCGAACTCATTCATTCGTACCCCATCTTGAGTGCCTGGCCTTGCTCGGCCAGGGCATCGAGGGCCTTGCTGCGCTCGGCGTCGATCCGCTCCTTGTACGCGATCACGTCCTGGTAGCGGACGCGCCGGTGCGTGCCGATCTTGTGGAACGGGATCTCGCCGCGCTCCAGCAACTGCACGAGGAACGGTCGCGAGACGTTGAGCACCTCCGCTGCGTCCTGGGTGGTCAGTTCGGCGTGGATCGGGATGATGCTCACCGCGTTGCCCTCACCGATTTCGGTAAGGACATCCACGAGCAGCCGCAGCGCCGACACCGGGACGCGAACCGGGTGGGACGCTCCCTTATCGTCGAAGATTTCGATCTGCTGGGATTCTGCACGGGTCTGCAAGAAGGCGGACAGTGTCCGACCGCTCTCGCGAGCGATGGCAACTTCTTCGGCCGTCGGCAATGAATGGGTGGAAGAGAGTGTGGTCATGGCAGCCTCCGGGGAGCTTCAAGCAGCGTCATGAGCAGGAGTATAATCGAAATAAACGAATAAGCGAAATATCCGAAACGAGATGGCCTTGCCTGCCAGGCACACGAAAAAGCCCGTCTACGCCATTCGGGCCCTCGGAACGGCCGATTCGGGCGGCTGGCGAACTCCGTAGGCTTCCAGGAAGCCTCGACGACACGCGGGAGCCTGCGCGATCAGGCAAGAAAAAACCCCAACCGGGAACGGTTGGGGTTTTGTTTATTGGTGGAGGCGGCGGGAATTGAACCTGAACCCGCAAATATCTGAGTTCGCTATACATATTAGGTAAACAGGGCGGTTCGATTCGAAGAAATACCCCCGCAAATACCCCCAAGGCTAGTCGGATCATGCCGTACATCGGGCGCCCCCTCGCCACAAGAGATGGCCCAGCCAGACCATTGAGACGTCTCGGAAAGTGCTCGGTTCGCCATAAAATGGAAACTGCAAATGCGGTGCGCGCTGCCTCGGGGCAGCCCGCACCGGCGCTTCGATTGTTATCCCGAACGGGTCAAGGGTCCGGTGCGCCGGCCTTCGGCCGCCCTTGACCTGATCCAGGCCAAGGCCTCCGTTCAGGGGGGATAGTATTTTGTGACTACACTGCCCGATCCCTGTCCAGGAGTCTTTCATGAGCACCGCCGACACCTACGTTCGCGCCCGCATCGACACCGTCACCAAGAAGCGGGCGGCGGATGCACTGGACGCCATGGGCCTGTCCATTTCGGACGCCATCCGTCTGCTCCTGATCCGCGTCGCCCCGAGGAGCGTCACCTGCCCTTCGAGGTCAAGGTCCCCTATGCCCGGACCCGCAAGGCCATCGCCGACCTCGAGGCCGGCAGGGGTCAATCGTGCCCGGTCGGTGGACGCGCTGGTGGCAGATCTGAATGCGGACGATTGAGTCCGTGAACGCCTTCACGAAGTACTGCAGCCGATCTGCGGCAGTCATCGCCTCAGCTCATTGCGCCGAGATGCACGAACTTGCCTTGTTCAGGCCTTCACCAGCGCATCAGGCGCAGCTGCGTGCCGAGCTTGCCAAATGCCCGGCGGTACGTGACCTGCCTCAGCTTCATTAGACACGCTCGCGGCGATCGATCAACCCTGGCCACAGGGTCGTGGTCGTCAAACAGAAGGCACAGGCAGGAGATGCCTTGAAGCATCCCTTGCTACGACAACCATGACTCCTTCCGACCCCAATCCATCGACGGCGACACGCAAGCTGCCTCTCCCGGTGCTGCTGTTTGCCGCGGTCAGCCTGTTGAACGAGATATCGGCGCAGATGGTCGCGCCGCTGATTCCGATCCTTCTGGCAACGGTGCTAGCCGCCGGACCGATCGCAATCGGTGCCGTGGAAGGCATCGCCGACGCCGTTGCCGCGTTCCTCAAGCTCTGGTCGGGACGCCACGCCGATGTGCGCCCGCAGCACCGCAAAGCCCTGGTGTTCGCCGGCTACGGCTTGGCGCTTGCCGCACGTCCACTGATCGGTCTGGCGGGGAACTGGGGTGTGGTCATCGCGCTGCGTGCAGCAGACCGGCTGGGCAAGGGACTGCGCGGCGCGCCCCGCGACGCCATCCTTGCCGATGCAACGCCCACGAACATGCGAGGCCGCGCCTACGGGCTGAATCGGGGCATGGACTATGCCGGCGCGGTCCTCGGCTCGCTGATCGCCGCCGGTGTGCTCGCCTGGTCGGACATGAGCGTCCAGAACGTCATCATGCTGTCGGTGCTGCCGGGCATCGCAGTGCTGGTGCTGCTGGCGGTGCTGCCCAACCCGGCCACGGCTGCCCAGGTCGAAGACGCAAAGCGTGCGGAGCGCACACCGCTTCGCTGGTCGACGCTGTCGCCTACGCTACGCGGCTACCTGAAGGTGCTGGCGCTGTTCTGCTTCGCCAAGGCTTCGGAGGCCTTCATCCTGCTGCGCGGGCATGAGCTGGGCATGTCGACAGTGTCGTTGCTGCTGTTGTGGGCCTGGCTCGCCGCACTACAGTCGATCGTCGCGCTCGCAGGCGCTTCGACCACGGACCGCGTGTCCAAACGCCGCCTCACGCTGCTCAACTGGACCTTGCTGTCGATCGGCTACGCTGCGCTCGCCTGGGTTCCGACCGTCGCCGGCCTGTGGATCGCGGTGTCGCTCTATGGCGTGCTCAGCGGCATCAGTGAGGGGGTAGAACGCTCGCTGGTCAGCGAACTGGCCGGCTCCGCAGGCAAGGGCACCGCCTTCGGCTGGTACTACATGATCACCGGCTTTGCCGCGATTCCTGCGGGGCTTCTGTTCGGCGCGGTCTGGACGCTCTACGGCCCGACGGCCGCCTTCGGGATGACCGCGGCGATCGCGCTTGCCAGCGCACTGTGGCTACGGTTGTCGTTGCCGTCCGCGGAGCCCACAGCGGTCAAGGACTGAGGGAAACGGCAATGCGCGTGCTGGTCATCGAGGACAACCCCGAATTGTCGCCAACCTGGACGCATACCTCGAGCCGCTTGGCTACGTGCTTGACTGCGAGCGCCACGGCGACTCCAGGCCAGCTGCTGCCGCGCGCGGTGCGCACAGGACCAGGTCGGTGATCAGGGCCCTGGCTTCTTCGTTCCAGTGTGCTTCGCCGACCGCGCCTGGCGGATCGTAGACCAAGGCCTCGGAGAGGGTCGCGGCCTCCTCGCGACGTCCAGATCGGATGCGTTGAGGCCCGCCAGCGGATTGAAGGCAGCGCCGGGCTGTCCGGTGATGCCGAAAGGGTCGAGCACGTGGACTGGACCGAATCGGGCGCGGGCGCGGCCGGTGATGCGGGCGTTCTCGCCCTTGGGGTCGATGCAGATCACGGAGCGCTCGGCGGTGAGCAGGTTGGGGATGATCGTGCCGACACCCTTGCCGGTGCGCGTGGGGGCGATGGTGAGCAGGTGGGCGGGGCCGGCGTAGCGCAGGAAGTCGCCGGTGCGGGCGTCCTTGCCGATCAGCAACCCGCGGCTCGTTTCGCGCAGTCGGCGAGTTTCCACGGGCGTGGCGAAGCGGGCGCTGCCGTGGCTGTCTACCCCTCTCGGACCGAAGACGCGCAGCTGAGTGTCAACGCCGAAGTAAATCTGACCCACCTTGCGCTTAATCGCCGAAGTAAAACTGACCCACCCGGGCGGCCTGTTCAGTGCTCCGCCTACC
>LNFM01003305.1_pt1 | contig 32056 bp, 32 predicted proteins | sample 596031 | NCBI WGS metagenome assembly LNFM01 (sample SAMN04254537, study PRJNA301005) | activated carbon metagenome | isolation source: dual media filters at the Ann Arbor, Michigan drinking water treatment plant | place: USA: Ann Arbor | reverse complement strand
TTTGTCCTTGGGCCTTGCCGCGATTTTGACCCAAGTGACGCGCGCTTCGATGCTGGAAGTTGTCCGCGAGGACTTCATTAACGTTGCTCGCGCGAAAGGCGCTGGCCCCACTAGACTGTGGTTCAAGCACGCGCTTTCAAATGCAATGATGCCGATAATTACGATCATCGGTCTTCAGTTTGGCGCTCTGCTGACGGGAACCGTCATTGTCGAAACGATTTTCGATTGGCCAGGTGTGGGCACACTTCTCTTCCAATCGATTCAGCAACGAAACTATCCGCTGGTCCAAGGCTGCGTTTTGTTTATCGCCTTTACTTATGTGGCCGTGAACCTCATTACAGATCTTGCTTACGCGGCCGCCAATCCGAAAGTTCGGCTGTCATGAAAAAGCGCCGTAGGGTTTCTGGCAAATTCTATTTTGGCCTCACGCTGATTCTCTCGATGGCGTTCCTTGGAATATTCGCGAGCGCCATTTCGTCTTATAGCCCCACCGCGATGGATCTTGCCTCTCGTTACGAAGCGCCGTCGATGTCACATCTCTTCGGCCTTGATCAAAACGGGACCGACGTCTTCGCACAAGTCGCTTACGGTGCACGAATTAGCCTTCGTGTTGCCTTCACCGTTGTTTTTATCAGTGCACTGATAGGACTTTTTGTCGGAAGCCTTGCTGGTTACGTCGGCGGATGGGTCGATCAGATCACGATGCGCTTTCTCGACATGTTCTACGCTTTCCCCGGATTTCTTCTCGCGCTGTCTTTGGTCGCGGTTCTTGGTCCTTCAATTTCAAATCTGATTTTCGCGATGTGTGTGACCGGATGGACGGGTTACGCGCGTCTTGTTCGTGGTGAAATTCTGCACTTAAAACAGCGCGAGTACGTAGTGGGCGCTCAAGCCCTTGGCGCCAACCCAATTCGGCTTATTGTTCGGCACATTTGGCCGAACCTTCTTGGAATTCTTGTTGTTCAGATGACCTTCGGAATGTCAGGCACCATCATCACCGAATCGGGTCTTAGTTTCTTAGGTCTTGGTGCACCGCCGACGGTTCCCACCTGGGGCTCACTTCTGAATTCAGGCCGACGAATTCTGACTGAAGCCCCGCACGTGAGCCTTTTCCCGGGGCTTGCGATTCTTATTCTGGTTCTTGGTTTCAATCTTGTTGGAGATTCTCTTCGGGATTGGCTCAATCCCAGAAAAACCTAAGGTATCTCATGCGCGAAAAAATTGGACCGTCGATGATCATCGGGCTTTCGGGCTTTTCTCTGACGTTGGAGGAAACCGAGTTTCTGGTTCGAGAGAATATCGGCGGCGTTATTCTTTTCAAACGAAACTTTGAAAGCCCTCAGCAGATTTTTGAACTCAGTAAAGAACTTCGTGCGGTCGCAAAACGGAAATCCGATAAGCAGCCCTTCTTTATTTCGATCGATCAAGAAGGCGGCCGCGTCGCAAGGTTTCGCACCCCCTTCACCGAATGGCCTCCAATGGCCGCTGTTGGAAAAATTGATTCGCCCACGGTGGCATTCAAGGTTGCACAGTGCTTGGCGCTTGAGCTGGCCGCGGTCGGAATCAATCTCAACTTTGCACCCTCGGTCGATATTTTCACAAATCCCGCCAACACCGTCATTGGTGATCGGGCGTTGGGGAAAGATGCAGAAACCGTTGCAAAGCTGGGGTCCGCCCTAGTTCGAGGCATGATCAAAGGTGGCGTCATTCCCGTTGCGAAACACTTTCCGGGTCATGGCAATACTTTGATCGATAGCCACGACGAACTCCCGATCGAAAATAAAACCCTCGCTGAACTTGAAGCGTGCGAGATCGAACCTTTCAAACGCGTTTTCAGAGCGCGTCTCGACATGGTCATGAGCTCGCACTTGATGTTCCCGAAAATCGATCCCAAGTACCCCTGCTCACTTTCTGAGATTTTTCTAAAACAGATCCTGCGCGATCAGCTTCGTTTTCGCGGTCTTGTGATTTCAGATGACCTCGATATGAAAGCGCTGACAAAGCACCATGAAAAAGGCGAGATCGCCGTGCGCGCTCTGGAGGCGGGAACAAATATTTTGCTTTACTGCAATGAGCCCGACTCTCCGCCCATCGCTTTGGACGCTGTGGAAAAAGCTGTGCGCGACAAACGAATCCCGCTTCAAACGGTGATCGAAAATGCACAAAAAGTGGCAGCTCTCAAAAAAGATTCCGGCCTCGATTCGATCCCGCTCGACTGGAACCTCGCCGAAAAAATGGTCGGAAACGAATCTCACAATGCACTCTCACAGGCCGTTCGCGACGGCGCTGTCCCCGCAAGCCTCCTCGAGTAGCACGAATGCATGTTGCGCCGTCGACGAAGCAAGTACCGACTCCGCTGGCGGAGAAGTAATTTGCCCCTACGTCGGGACCGAAAACTTTCTTCCATGCGTGAGCTCACATTCCACAGGCCTTCTGCTTCCTGCGACGAAGAGATTCGTGTCGGCATGGCCAATTCGCCCGACCGGCGACTAGGATCATCTTTGAACGGAAAACGTTTGCGATGCATGACGAAAGTGATTGACGCCTCTTGAGTTCAACTTCGCTATTGTCGCTCCGTTTGCGATGCTCTGCTCACAATATCACTTCATGCCTCACACGAGGCCGGACACTGAACGCAAATCCTTACATCTGTTCCACGGTCTTCCGGTCCGAAGAACTGGGCTCACGCAGACTGAGAGCGACGAAACTTTCGAAGTTGAAACCAATGATATTGTGAACACGCCGATTGGAAAATCAAAACAAAGGAACTAACCATCGTGGATCACATACACAACATTACCAGCCAAGAGCTTAACTCTAAAATGCAGTTCGCTGTCCAAGAGGAGCGGCGATGCACTGTTGAAGTCTTGCGACTCCTCCGCGAAATCGAACGCCGTATGGTTTATGCCGAGCTTGGATACCCGAGCCTTTTTGCTTATTGCACAAGTGAACTTGGCTATTCTGAAGCTGCCGCAAGTCGTCGAATCGAAGCGATGCGGGCGATGCGAGAAACCGTAGAGATTGAAAAGAAAATTGAATCTGGAGAACTGAGTCTGTCGGCCGTCTCACAAGCGCGCGTCGCGATTCGCGCTCACGAGCGTGAGACGAAAGTTAAAGTCTCACCGGAGCAAAAGAAGTCAGTGATATTGCAACTTTCAGGACTTTCAAAACGAGCCGCTGAAAAAGTTTTGGTTCGCGAACTGCCGGTGACGTTGAACGCTCGGCCGATTCCGGAGCGCCAACTTTCGAACGGAGGCACGCGGCTGACCTTAGAGTTGACCGAAGATGAGATGGCAGTGATCGAAGACCTCCGTCGACTCCAAAGCAAAATTCAAAACACGAAAGATCTCTTGCTGAATTTGGTAAGAAAGGAAGTCGCCAAGAGAAAACGTGAGCTCGGTGAAGTCCCGCTGATTCGCGAACCTAAACCAAAGGCCAACAAGGACGCTCCCTCTGCAGAAAAATTAGCGACTCCGCCGACCGAGAACGCGCGGCGCTTTTCGGCGTCCGTCAAAAGACTCGCTTGGACGAATTCGAAAAGTCAGTGCGAATATGTTTCTGGAGCCGGCCGACGCTGCGAGGCTCGGCATCGTCTAGAATTTGATCATAGAAAGCCTGTAGCGCTTGGCGGAGAAAGCTCGGCCGACAACGCACGCATACTCTGCCGCGAGCACAATATTCTTCAAGCCGTTCAAAAGCTTGGAGCGCCGGCGATGGCTCCCTATCGTGCGGGACTTGAGCCTTAGGGTTCAAAATGTGGGGTCGGCGCTCGTCGCCACATCGAAAGTTTGAACCGAGTCGAGACCTTCGATTTTTGCTGCCGATCCCTAACCGCTCGTCCAAGAGAGGGCGAAGGTGGGGCCGCGTTTGGTCACCGGCTTTGTAAAGGACGCCTCCCAGCTGAGGGCTCGACGATTTAAATTAGCCCCCATCGTCCGTCGGACAGGTGGCAAGTGGCACAGCCTTTGGACCTCAACACGATGGAGGTCCCCCATGAGTTCATCGGAATCGTCTTCGCGACGCTCGCGCTCATCGACCAGTGATTCGAGTGGCGAAACGTCAAATTTGTCGGTGCAGCGCCGCTCGGCTCGTACCATGGGTTGCGTTGGGTTTTCAGTCGTTGCACACGCGGCCTTCTTAGCAGCACTTGCCCTTTCTCAAGAGCACATCCCTGAGATGATGGGAAATTCTGGCGTCGAACTTGTCGCCGGCGCAGCCAGTGGTTCAGAAGGCAGTGTCGTGTCGCTGGTCGACGCAGGCTCGTCTATCGAGACGCCGGTTCAACCCACAGCCGCCCCAAAATCAGAACCATCAGGAATTTTGACCGACTCTTCCAGCGAAGTCGCATTGCCAAAGCCCATACAAGAACCGCAGAAAACTTTGCCGGAGAAAGCACTTCCTCCTAAAAAGGCGATCGTTAAGACACCTGTCTCGGCACCCACGGTCACCCCCGAAGTCGCGCCCGAGCCGACGTCGGAAGCGAAGCCCGAAACCGCACCAAGCCTTACATCTGACGACGAGGCGGCACCGGTTCTTTTAGCTAATCCGCCCAGCGATACACCGTCGAGTGATCGTCCAGAGATTGAATCTGCTTCCGCTGCGGAAGCGGTTGAAGAATTGCCCGCGAAAGTCGAAGCCGAAGCTCAGCCCGAACCAGCACCGACCATCGCTGAAGTCTCGGCGCCAACGGAAGCTATTGCGGAAACACAATCAGAAGCTCCGGCGCAAGCTCAGGCCTCCGCACCTCAAGTTATTTCTGAGAAACCAGAACCATCTGCTTCGCAAGTTTCAGCGGCCGCAGGATCAGGTTCTGGCAGCGGCTCTGGACAACAGGCCTCGGCGAGCGGACAAGGCTCCGCGATCACCGGACCGATCCGAAATTCTAACGACCTGAAAGCTCTGCGTGGAAATCCGAACCCAGTTTACCCAGCACGAGATCGCCTCGGACGCCGACAAGGTACGACTGTTGTTCTTGGTCGGATTTCGCCCGAAGGCCGAGTGACTGATATTAAACTCGAAAAAAGTTCGGGATCACCTTCGATGGATGCCGCTTCTCTTCAGGCCTTTCGAAACTGGCGCTATCAGCCCGGCCAAGAAGGTTGGGTTCGAAAGCCGTTTGAATTCCGACTGGTCGGCGATGCGATGGAAGTCCCGTCGCCGCTTGGCAAAGGTTTGAAGCGATAGCGCAGAGCCGGGCCACGGCCACTGAAGCCCCTTGCAACCGTAGGAATGCACTGAAGTATATTAAGGATCTAGAAGCGGCCGGCTTTCAAAGAGGTCAGGCCGAAGCGCAAGTTCAAATGGTATTGGACGCTCTGGAGGGAGACCTCGTGACAAAAAGCGATTTCGCCGTTTTCCAAGAGCGCTTGGAAAGTCGATTTTCACAAATCGACGGCAAGTTCGTTCAGCTTCAACAGTTCATTCACAGCGAAATTACCCAGCTTCAGCACTCCACGCGAAGTGAGAACGTCCAGCTTCAGCAGTCTCTACGCAGTGAGATCGGCCAGAGTCAGCAATCGCTACGCAGTGAGATTAAAGAAACAGAGTTTCGACTGGTCACTCGAATCGGGTTTCTTGTTGTCAGCACGGTTTCCATTGCCGTCGCAACGCTGACGTGGCTGATAAAAACTTAGGCCTTAGCTAAAAAAAAGCCGAGATAACATCTCGGCTTTTTTATTTTCAAATCACACTTTTTACTGTGCGACTGAATTTACTGAAACTCTCGGCTTTCGCCGTCAGTCTTGGATTAGTCCTTGAAAAGAACTTTGGCTGACTTCGTCGAACCTTTTGTACGGCGAGCCGCTTTGGCTTTAGTGCCTGTCTTCGCTTTTTTGCGAGTTCGAACGGTCTCAGTGCGTTTTGTTTTCGAAGCCATGACTTACCCCTGACTATTTTTTAGGCCCAATCGGAAGGGGCTATCGCTATCAAAGCGGCATCCACAAGTCAAACGTGTGCCGAGTTCCATCCGCGGTCCGCAATTCCTTCTCAAAAGCATAGCCAAAACTCAGCCTAGGGCCTTTAAAACCGATCCCTGTGGTCAACCACATCTCATCCCGGCGCTCCAACCAGGCTCCGCCCAGTCGAAATGCAAATTCCTCACGAAACCAGCTCTCAATTCCGCCGCGAACATCGCTCCGAGCGTCTGGGTTGTCGCGAAGTTCACGAACCACGTCGAGACGGGCCTGAAACATGGGCACGGGAACCGCCCGAAACCCCACAGCCACCGCAGGAGCGAACTGAGCCTCGACAGGAGCCGCCGCGGAGCTACCCGCCAAATCGTGTCCAACGACAGCAATTCCAAAGCGACTCCCCAGGGGAAGCACGGCTCCGACCGAGTAAGTGTCTTGAGTGAAATCTGCGCCGGGCTGCTGATGAATCAAACGGCGATACGTCAGTCCCAAGGACATTTGACCTGAAGAAGCACTTCGCAAAAATCTCAGGGACTTCGGAAGAAAAAATGCGGCCGAAGCCTGAAAGTCTTTTTGCTCGGCAGAAATCGCACCCGGGCCCCCGCGCAATGTCGATCGCTGAACATAACTGAAACTTCCAGCCGCGACTTTATCTTGGCCACCATCGGCCAACATAATTCCAAAATCGTGATAGCCGTCGCCTTGATCGCGATGGGACTCTTGTCTGGAAATCGCGAAATGGTAACTTGGCGTGTACACAAGAGCTGCCGGGTTCAGTCCACCAGCTTCCGTCGGATCCGCAACGGCGCGCCCAGCGCCACCCAGAGCGGAAGAAATCGGTCCCACGCGGTACGGCGTCTCGCGGCTCGCCGCAGAGGTCACCGATCCAAAAACAGTTCCCAAAACCGAAAGTCCGAGAAAACAGAGGGCACTACGAAGAATTTTTTCAGAAAATTTCGACATGCACTCACTCTATCGAGAGGATTCTCGATGAAGCAACCGCTGGCTTTTCTTTAGAGTCTTATTGGCGGTAGCAGAAGCTGACGAAAGAGACACAGGCCGCGCCCGTTCCCTCGGTGCAGGTCTGAGTGATATCGTATTGAACCGACGTCGCCGTCGTTCCATAGCAAGTGGCTGGCGCTTTTTTCGGAACCACACAACGATTCACCATGTCCACGTACCAGTCTTCGACGCGAAGTTGGTTTCTAACAATGGTGAGTTCCGTCGTGGGAATCGCCGGATCCGGAGCCATAGAACACGTGATACGGTTGGCGCGAACATCTTCAGGCCGCGCGATGCGGAAGCGCACCGTGTCTGGGCAGGACCAAGTCCCTGGCAATGCTTGGTTTTGAGTGGGAAGTAAATGTCTCTCTGTCACTTCGCTCAAAATCACATCTGGGAAATTCGCATTTGAAGGCGTTGCGCCAATCGATGGCCGCGAAAATTTCAGATTGTAGCCGCGACCGTAAACTTGCGTGTTCACGTTCGATGACGAACCTTCAACGATATGACCCGGGCCTCGAGCCGTTGTATCGGCCGAAGTATCAGCTCCCAAATGCGCGTAGGTCTGAGCCAGAAAAGCATCATTTCGAAGATTCGTTCGAATCGAACCCGCGAGTGTCGGATTGGTCGTAAAGTAGAGACTACCTTCCATGCGCGTTCCGAAAACGGTTCCGTTTCGAAGGTACTTCACACGCGTCGGCTGCTCGACACGAGCCAAAAGATCCGCCAGATCGTTCGTTCCCAGAGCTTCGAAAATATTTACGTAATCTTGGCCTCGTACGGGCGTTCCCGACGAAGTGTACATCCCCTGAAAATTGATGAGGGGGCGAATCGAAAACTGAATGTTCGTGTTTACGTTGGCCGGGCTCTCGGTCAAAATCTCGGCCTGCCGTGCGGGTGGCTTTCGACCTTCGGCCGCGATGAAAGTATCAGATAATTTTAGACCCGCATTTCGGTAAGCGCCGAACCGGTACGAGTAGTAAGCGCCCGTATCAAACGTTCCCGGCTGAGCGACGGCGCAAGACATGTGGCTAATTTGATCAATGGTCGTGTCGTAAGCGAATTCGATTTTGGAAAGCGCCAATAACTCGGCGTCGGGATCGACAGGTAAAGGCTGAGAGCAATTCTGAAAACCCAAGACAAGAAATGCTGCCGCCGCACCTAGGCTTAGCGCCGCTTTGAATCCACCTGAACGTCGTTCGCCCGAACTCATAGAATTCGCCCCCAAGATTTGAGTGTATCATGAAGATCCGGTCGAATTCGCGACAGACTGCCAAACTTCCGGCCCTTCGTCTCAGATTGAAACATGACGGTCTCTGGTTGGTGCTTTGCGCCACGCTCCCTAGCCATTGGCTCCATGAGTGACAGATGAGGGAAGCTTTGGTTCACTGCCCCCCATGGCAAAAGTGCGTAAAGCAGTGATCCCGGCCGCCGGGCTTGGAACACGATTCCTTCCAGCAACGAAGACCGTTCCAAAAGAAATGCTTCCGATCGTCGATCGTCCGATCTTGCTTTATATCGTTGAAGAAGCGGTGCGAGCGGGAATCGAAGACATCATTCTCGTCGCGGGTCGCGGCAAAGCTTCGATCGAAGATTTTTTCGATGTCAGTTACGAACTGGAAGACAAGCTCGAGCGCGACGGAAAACACGAGTGGGTCACGTCACTAAAACAAATCCGCTCGATGGCAAACGTCATGTCGATCCGACAAAAACAACCGCTCGGCTTGGGCCATGCCGTCGGCACAGCGAGGCCGATTGTTGGCAACGAGCCCTTCGCTGTATTGCTCGGCGATGAAATTATGATTTCCCCCAAGGGCGAAGCGACCGTGACCGAACAGCTGGCGCGAAGCTTCGAAACGACGGGTCTTTCGACCGTCGCTATGATGGAAGTTCCCGCCGAAGAAACTTCGAAGTATGGAATTGTCGAAGGCGAAATTTCAAAAGTCGACGGCGCGACGCTGCTTCGAGTTTCCAATGTGATTGAAAAGCCCACCGCGGGACAAACCACATCTCGGTTCGCACTTCCTGGGCGTTACGTTTTTGACGCTTCGATTTTCGATCACATCAAAGTCACGGCTCCCGGCCGAAACGGTGAAATTCAGCTCACCGACGCCATGGTCGCTATCGCAAAATCTAAAGGCCTCATTGCGACGACTTTCAAAGCGCGCCGATTCGATGCCGGGGACAAAATCGGCTACCTCCAGGCCAACATTGAACTTGGACTGGAACATCCCGACACCGGAACTGCACTTCGCGCGTACCTAAAGCGGCTCGCGCCCACCCTGTAACCAGATTTCAACGGAGCGATTTGCATGAAGCTTTTCAAAATCATTCGATGCCTGCCAGCCGTGATCGCTCTTGCTGCGATCTTTCTCCCAGCTGTAGAAGCAGCGAATGCGGCCATTCCCCATAGCAAAACCATCGTCAGCCGCTTGGCGAGAAATTCCGGCAAAGGCGTTTATATTGTCGAGCAAGAGCTGCGCTTTGCGGGCTCCGAAGGCATTGTCTTAAAGGAGCGCTGGCTCGTGCAAAGTAGCGATGTCATGCGGCTGGTCGTTCAGGGAACAAAAGTCGGAGATTTTCGCTGGGACGCCGTCTACCGCGATGGAAAAAGAATCGCTTCCGCTCCAGCGGCGGGAGCTTTAACGGGCGCCACCAGCGGAGCCCAGGCTCTCAGTGAGCCAGGAAAAGAACCACGCACGTCAAATATCTCGGCGGAATTTTTCGAACCCTTTTTGTTCCATCGTTCAAGCGCGCGATACTTTGATGCTTTTGTTAAAAATAAAATTTTGCCAGCGTCTGCCTTGCGTGACCGCCCTCGGATCGCAAATATCGCAACCTACAAACCGACGCCCGAGCCTGCAATCCGATTGGGTCGCACTGGCGGAGTGGTCGCGTGGGTTTTTGGCGAGCCAACGCCCGTCGAAGCTGCGAACCCCTATCCAGGCGCGTGGATCGAGCAAGACACTTTTCTTTTGAGAAAACTGCGGCTGCTGTCCAGGGCCGAAATGACGTTAAGCAATCACACAAGCTCTGGTGGCGGACTTAAAATGGCTCGAGAGAGAACCATCGTTTGGAAACCCACAGCCGCCGACAGCGGCGAAGCTCGATCTGTCACAATCAAAGTGACGTCCGTTCGACACCTACACGAAAAATCTTTGGCGCCGCAATTTCTTGGATCCTCCATCACGGCGAGCGAGCTAAAGTCCGCAAGACTTCCTGACGCGCCCGTCGTCAGAGAATTTTATTCGAGATTTCGTTAATGCCCTCTGAGGTCCCGACAGGCGAAGTGTGGTCCATCGCAGTCGATGCTCCGATCGGACCTCTTTCGTATTCAATACCAGCCTCTTTTGATCCGGCAAAAATCGTTCGCGGCGCTTCGGTGATAGTTCCCCTTGGTGGACGAAAAGTTCCCGGCGTATTTCTTTCGAGAAATTCATCAGTTCCAGCTGGTGTCCGATTAAAATCGGCGTTTGAGATCGTTGAAGACCGCCCGCCTCTGCCCGAAGTGTACGTCGAGTGGCTTGAGTGGCTTGCGCGCTATTATGCCCATCCGCTGGGTCAGACTTTAGAGCTAGCGTTTCCTCCGTTAAAAAAAGCACGCTTAAAAAAAGATGGCACGAAGAAGGCTTCGAAAAAAGCGCCGCTGATCGATGTTGAGGCCTCGCGTGCGCGCGAAGACCATTCAGTGAACCTCACCGAACAACAAACGGCCGTCGTGGACGCGATCGCTGGAAACACTTCTTCCGCCGCGGGCTCTCGTCCTGGGTTCGGCGTGCACCTTTTGTTCGGAGTCACTGGCTCTGGAAAAACAGAAGTCTACATGGAGCTCATCGCACGTGCGATTGCGCGCGGTGAGCAAGCCCTTGTCCTTGTACCCGAAATTGCTCTGACTCCACAGTTGATTGAGCGCTTCGCTCGACGTTTTGGCGATCAGATTGCGGTGATACATTCCCACCTCACGCCCCGAGAAAAAACCGACAACTGGTGGGCGGCGCGCGAGGGCTCGAAGCCGGTTTTGATTGGCGCGCGTTCGGCGCTTTTTTGTCCGCTGGAAAATTTGGGTCTCATTGTTATCGACGAAGAACATGAATCAAGTTTCAAACAAGATGAAAGTCTTCGCTACCACGCTCGCGACGCAGCGGTGATGCTTGCAAAGCTTCGGGGCCATCCGATTGTTCTCGGTTCGGCGACGCCAAGCCTTGAGACATGGCAAAACGCCACCTCCGGACGATACCAACTGCATCGACTGCCCTCGCGTATTCACGGCGTGGAGATGCCGCAAATCGATGTGGTCGATCTTCGCGAAAGCCGCGACATCGAACGTCAAGCTGGCGGCCGCGAAGACGGTCGTCCGTTTTGGCTTTCAAAAGAGCTTCACACAGCTCTCACAGAAACCCTAGAACGCGGCGAACAGTCGGCCTTGTTTTTAAATCGGCGCGGCATCGCGCAGGCGGTGGTGTGCCCTTCGTGCGGTGACTCTCCTCAATGCCCCAACTGTGAAGTTGCACTGACGCTGCATGGTCGCAGTGATCTCGTTTGCCATTACTGCGATTATCACGAGTCGATGAAGGAGACCTGCTCTGCATGCAATGAAGGTGAACCAAAACCTCTGGGCCTTGGTACCGAGCGCATCGAGCAAGACTTAAAAAAACTTTTCCCGTCGGCCAGGCTGATTCGAATGGACCGCGATGAAATTCAAAACCGCGAAGATCTTGAAGATGCGATTTCCAAAATTGAAAAGCGCGAAGTCGATATTTTAATCGGCACACAGATGATCGCAAAAGGGCTCGACTTCCCCGGGCTCACACTCGTCGGTCTCGTGCTGGCCGATGTTGCATTTAATCTTCCCGACTTCCGCGCGTCCGAGCGCGCTTTTCAACTTCTCACTCAGGTGGCCGGTCGCGCGGGTCGACATTTGAAAGGTCGCAAAGGGCATGTTGTTCTTCAGACCTACAACCCCGATCACCCCAGCATTCAGTTCACGCTCGCTCATGACTATGAGGGCTTCGCGCGGCACGATTTGCAGTTTAGAGAAACTCTTGGTTACCCCCCGCACGGACGCTTGGCGGCGCTGAAATTCGCCGGGCCCGATCTTTCCGTGGTCGAGAGAACCGCACAAAACATTGCGCACCTTGCTCGCAAGCTCGCCGAGAATGGAAAAGACAAAGCGGCACTTTCAATCCTGGGGCCTGCTCCCGCACCCCTTTCGAAACTTAGAAATCTGTATCGCTACCAAATTTTGATCAAAGGCGAATCGGGCTCCGCACCCGTGAGCTCTTTTTGCAGGACCTTGAGCGAGCACATCGACGCGAGGGCAAAGGACAAGGGCAATGGTGCTGCGAGTCTGGTACCGCCGAAGGTCAAGCTCGTCATCGACATCGATGCCCTTCACCTCCTCTAACCTATAGACTTAGGCAATGTCCGCAGACAGTCAGCCGCTTGAACCCTCAAAGAAAAAACCGGCCCCCGCGGCGCAGCCCGATGGCGCGATCACATGTTCTTATTGTGGCGACACAGTCCCCGCGTTGATTTCCATCGATGCCGGCATGCGCGTGAGCCTTCAAGCCAACGCAAAACTTGCGTCTGTGCCAGATTCTGTGTGCGGCGGTTGCCACGGAATTCTTTCGAAGATGATTTCCATGGGCGCCGTGCTGCGTTCGCAAGAAGCTGCGAAAGAGCAAAACCGACTCATGCTTTGGCGCAATCGCGTCTCCCTTGTGAAAAAAGCAAAAAATCATCTCGTGCAACGCGAATGGGCCGAGTCCGCAATCTATTACGAGAAATATTTGCGCGTGCTTGAACTCGTTTACGACAAAAAACAGGGCGAGCTCTCACCGGATCTATTTTCGACCGAATCTCGCAAGCAGGAAATGACCGTCGTCGCATCTGTCTACTGGGACCTCATGCGCATTTATGATCAATCCCCCCGCTACAAAGATCGGCAGGTCGCGGCTTCGTTGAAACTTTCAGAATTCATTCGCTTCACTCCGATTTACGGTCACGTCATGCGAAAAGCCGAAAGCCTCGCAAGGACGGCAAAAAGTCCCGACGTTTTCCGAAATTTTCTAAAAAGTTCAAACAAAACTCGCGCGCGGTGCTTCGTCGCAAGTGCCGCTTTTGAAGGCGAGCCAAACCCCACGGTCGATGTCTTGCGCCTTTATCGCGACCGCGTTCTTCGTCGCCATCCGGTCGGTCGGCGCTTCACGAGAATTTATTATCGCGTTTCTCCACCGATCGCTCGGCTTATTGATCGCGGCCCTGCGTTCATTCGAGCTGCGCTTCGATTTCTGCTAATTCGACTGGCGACGCGCCTTTTACGCCGCTTGGCTCGCGAAAAAGTCGCCAAACTGCCTTGATTCAAGGGCTCGGGTGCGCTCTGATCGCATCTATGGCACAGACAAAATCTCCGAAAGCTCAAGAATTCGATACTCTCATTATTGGCGCTGGCCTTGGCGGTTTGATCGCGGCCAACGTTCTTGAAGCCACGGGTCGCAACGTCGTACTGATTGAAGCGTTAGACACTTTGGGTGGCGCCTCGCGTTCGGGCCAAACAGCTGCGGGTGGCATCGAGCACGGTCTCAAAATTATTCCCGACACAGAAGAATCTCACGCGGCTCTCGACTGGTTGGAAAAAGTGATTGGACAAAAAATCCATCGCACATCGGTCGAAGCTTCACCGCTGAATTACGATGACGGAAAATTTAAACCCTACGTCGGTTTCGGCGACGAGTCCGTACGCACGAGCTCAGAGATAGAAGCCTACGCTCCGCCCAAGCGCCTCGAGCTTTCTCCTGCGCCACGAGAGTGGATTCAGATTTTGGCGGATCAGTTTTCAGGAACACTTTTAACACTCTCACATGCGACGAAAATGGTTATCGAGGACGGATTTGTCCTCGAAACAATCGTCAATGGTGCAAAACGCATTTCAGCGCGCGAGGTCGTCTTCGCCGCTTCTCCACAGACTCTTCCCGCCCTGCTCGGCGCCGAAACACTGGCCCCTCGCGTTCGACAAAAACTTATTAAAGGTGATTTTTGGACCAGCGTGAACCTTGATCTCGTTCACTCGCAACCCATCACGGACTCTCGCGCCGTGCACATTCTAAAAGGAGCCAACGAAGAGCCGACGGTTGGAACATTCCATCCCGCTGTAACATTGGAAGATGGTAGAACGCTTCAGGTTTCTCAGTGGCTTACTTTGATCCCGCGCGAAGACATCGATGAGGAAGAATTCGTTGCAAGCGCGCTCAAGCAAATCAAACGCCAATTGAAGCGCGCGTACGAGTCTGCCTTAGGAAACTTGGTTCAAGAACGAATTCTTGTTGTTCCGTGCTCGCATGGCTCCTTGGCAGGTGCGTTTGAAGTTCCCGGACGAATTCCGAAAATTTCAAATGTGTGGATGACCTCGGCCTTTTTCTCGGATCAGAAAAATACTTTGGGAACTCTTCTTCAAACGCGGCGCTGTCTTGAGGAAATGGGAGACGCTTTGGTCGACACCGACCTCACTTCGGCGTCGCCGACGGTTTCGGCGGAAGCTTAGGCGAAAGACTCGCCGCGGGAGAATTCTTCTCGGGCGGTTTTTTCGAGTCGCCGACTTTGTCGTAAACCAGCCTCACAAGACTGACGCCTCCAGCGCCTGCGACAACAAAAGATGAGTAAAGAACCGGCTGCTCCTCGACGGCACGTGAGGTTCTCGAAAGGCTTCGATTGTATTGCGCTTGGAGCGGATGCCAAACCCCGCCGGGCGCCAGCGGTGAAACCGACGAGCCAGCAACCGAATCGCCGCCATTTCGAAAAATAGTATCCAGCAGTGCTGCTCGGTTTGGAAACTGCCCACGGAAGTAATCAACTCGTTGCAGATACAGCTGCACTGAATCTGCAAAATCCTCCGAAAACTGCATGCCCGGTCCGTAGGGAGTTTTATTGAAACTACCGGAAGCATAAAGCGAGACGAATCGTTCACCGTCTTTTTTATAAGCCTCTTGCCACTCGACGTACGGTTGGAATCGTCCCCAAATACGTTGGGCGACATTGTGTCCAAATTCATGAACCACTGTGCGAGCGTCCATACCGCCCTCATGAACCACGAACCCGGATGGCTGCGCATATCCATCGGCCTGGTTGTTTCGAACAAAACCCTGAAGCTCTACTTGTTTCGTCGCTTCCAAAACATCGGCCGGAAGTGACGCGATAACTTTCGTCATTCTTTCCAGCCCCTCAGGATCTAAACTCGAACCGACAATCGTGACCGTGTGCTTTGACCCGTCCGATTTCGTAAAGCGCAATTCGTTTCCAATCGACTTCTTTGGCTTCCAGTATTCGACGACACCAAAATCATCGCGGTAGTCATAATCAAACGCTCGACCTTTGCGCATCGAAACGATCTGGATTTCCTCGGGTCGGAATGTTCGAACCGGCGCCATTGGCGGGTTCGCTAGATTGGCCTCAATCTGCGCTGCAAGTTTGGCTCGCGCCGCCCGAAGTTTTGCTGTCGGCTCCAGCAATTGGCTAAACCAAGTTCGGCACTCCCCGACTTTAAGAGCTTCCGCCCGATTCGAAACCGCACCCACGGTCACAAGGATCGCTCCCAGAAAAACCAAACCAAACCGGAGCTTAAAAGTTCGTCTCTGCGCACAGGCCATCATTGGTTTATCGGCGACTTCCAAGCCCATGGCGATCCGACCTACGTCTTAACTACATGGCGACTTGTTTGATTTGCCTTTCATCAATAAATTCAATTATTTATCTTACTTTTAAAATTTACCGGTCCGGCTTTAAGTCGGGGCCTCTGGGGTGTCAGTCACTACAACGACACGTCTTGCCACTCCATAAGCCACGTGCTAACCCTCTTCCACCGCGAGAAATCGTGAGTTCACACGTCCCGGACTCCGCTGGTGCTCCTGCAGAGTTTTTTCGACCTCTTTCGGGTCGAGGGAAATCGAAAGGATGAGTCGAAAGACTCAATTTCGGGACGGAGGTTTAACCAGAAAAGCGTTCGGAGCGCACACATTCGAGAGCCGGGATTCCCTCGGTTTTAGCTATGTGAAGACAGACTTCCCAGCGTCTGTTTGCTTCCTCCAACGCTCGTATTCGAAAGGTCGAAATAAATCGACTTTTCGCGGATCGCGAAATTATTCGAGATCCCTACTTGGAGGTAAGCGCTATGGCGCAAGTTACTATGAAAGCCATGCTCGACGCTGGCGTACACTTCGGACACCAGACACAGCGCTGGAATCCAAAAATGAAACCTTATGTTTTCACTGATCGCGGTGGAATCCATATTATCGATCTTCACCAGACGGTGGACTTCGCTAAAAAAGCAGCTGAGTTCGTAAAGAAAACAGCGTCTGAAGGCGGACGTTTGATCTTCGTAGGAACGAAGAAACAAGCCGTTGAGCCAATTCAGGAAGCGGCAGCCGCTTGCGGTCAGTTCTACGTTACAAAACGTTGGCTGGGCGGAATGCTCACAAACTTCTCGACCATCAAAGCTTCGATCGATCGTTTGAAGAAAATCGATCAGATGCGCGAGCAGGGCGAACTCGAATTCTTCTCGAAGAAAGAGCGCGCTGGCATCGAAAAAGAATACACAAGACTTCTCGATTATCTCGACGGTATTCGCGACATGAAAGACATGCCGACAGCGATGTTCGTTGTCGATTTGAACATGGAGCATATCGCCGTTGCTGAAGCAAAACGCCTCGGCATCAAAGTCATCGGTATCGCGGACACGAACGTGAATCCCGAGATGGCTGATTTCCCAATTCCAGGAAACGACGATGCGATCCGTTCGATCAAATTGTTCGCCGGCCTCATTGCTGATTCGTACAATGAAGGCGCGAAGGATTACCAAGCGACACTTCGTTCGAACGTCGACAAGGGTGACGAAGTCGCTCCTCGTGCAGCAAAAGACGAAGCTCCACGCCGTCGTGGCGCCGCTCGTCCTGAGCCCGTTTCTATCGAGAAAAAAGCGGGACCAGCGATCGTTAAGGCTTCGAAAACTCGCAAGCTCGTTGCTGCGGGAACGGCTGACGACGTTGAAATTCAACAGGAACTCGAAGAGGGCGAAAAGCCTCCGGCTGAAGCATCAGAAGGCGCCGCTGAAGACGCCGCTGAATAGTTTCGAGATTCTTAAGCGGGCCGGCCTTTGCGCTGGCCCGTATCTCTATGCTCCCTCGCGCGAGCCGAGCCGCGAAAACTTTCGAAATTTTTCTTTAAGACTATTTCTTTGAACGAGGCATTAAATGAGTATCACAGCAGCTAAAGTACAAGAGCTCCGCGCCAAAACGGCGGCAGGAATGTTGGATTGCAAAAAGGCCCTCGAAGCAACCGCGGGAGATTTTGAAAAAGCCGTCGATTGGCTTCGTCAAAAAGGTCTTTCGTCGGCTTCCAAAAAGGCTGGGCGAGTGGCCGCTGAAGGCGCCGTTGTTTCATACATTCACGGCGAAGGCCGCGTGGGTGTATTGCTAGAAGTGAATTCGGAAACAGATTTCGTAGCGCGAAACGAAGGTTTCAAAACTTTTGTAAAAGACATCGCCATGCACATTGCGGCGACAGGGCCAATGTCTGTCAGCACGGATGAGCTTGATCAAACACTGATCGCGCGCGAGCGCGATGTTCTCACCGCGAAAGCGCGTGAGCAGGGTAAAAAAGAAGAGATGATCGCTAAGATCGTCGACGGTCAGATTAAAAAATGGATGGCTGACGTGGCTCTTCTTGAGCAGCCTTTCGTTAAAAATCCGGATCTCAAAATCGCAGACTACTTGAAAGAGACCATCGCTAAAATTGGAGAGAACATCGTCATTCGACGCTTTGTTCGCTTCGAGCTTGGTGAGGGTATCGAGAAGAAAAAAGACGATTTCGCGGCTGAGGTCGCAGCGCAAGCTGGGGTCTAACGAGTGAATCGCACTCAGTACAAGCGTGTCTTGCTAAAGCTCAGCGGCGAAGCACTCGCCGGTGAGCAAGGCTTCGGTATCAACGCGTCCATCATCCAAGAAATTGGAAAAGGTGTCGCGGCCGCTGTCGAGACAGGTGTCGAGATCGGCATCGTCATCGGTGGCGGAAACATCTTTCGTGGGGTCGCAGCGTCGGCGAACGGCATGGACCGAGCGAGCTCAGATTACATGGGCATGCTCGCCACCTGCATCAACGCTCTCGCACTTCAGGACGCTTTGGAAAAACTGAACGTCGACACGCGCGTGCAGAGTGCCATTGAAATGGCCGAGATCGCCGAACCCTACATTCGACGCCGAGCCATGCGGCACCTCGAAAAGAAACGCACCGTGATTTTCGCGGCCGGCACAGGGAATCCTTATTTCACCACCGACACGGCCGCTGCACTTCGTGCGATGGAAATCGAAGCTCAGGTTATTATGAAAGCGACTCGGGTCGATGGCGTTTACGACAAAGATCCTTTGAAGCACACTGACGCCGTGAAATTCGACGAGCTGAGCTACATCGAAGTCTTAAACAAACGTCTCAACGTTATGGACTCGACCGCGATCAGTCTCTGCATGGACAACAACATGCCGATTCTGTGTTTCAATCTCAAAGATCCGGCAAATATTGTGAAAGCCATTCGTGGCGACAAAATAGGTACTCTCATTAAGTAACAAGGGGGCCAACGTGGTCGAAGCGACAAAAAAAGCAGCTAAAGATACGATGGAAAAAGCTCTCACAGGACTCAGTACGGAACTCAAAAAAGTTCGCACGGGTCGCGCGCAAGTTTCAATGCTCGACAATGTGAAAGTGAATTACTACGGAAATCCTACTCCGCTAAGCCAGGTCTCGGCCGTGTCGACTCCAGATGCGAAAAGCTTTTTGATCGCTCCGTGGGAAGCTCAGATGTTGAAAGAGATCGAGCAAGCCATCATTAAAAGTGACCTTGGAATGAGTCCGATCAATGACGGAAAAGTCATTCGCCTCAAAGTTCCCGACCTCAACGAAGAGCGACGAAAAGAGATGGTGAAGAATACCAAAAAAGTCGTTGAAGACGCAAAGGTCGCAGTTCGAATGGGCCGCCGCGACGCCAATGAAGCCCTTAAGAAACTCGCAAAAGATAAAAAGATCAGCGAAGACGACGTTAAGCGTGCTGAAACTGACGTTCAAAAGATGACAGATCAGTACATTGAAAAAGTAGATAAGCTGTCCGCAGAAAAAGAAAAAGAGATCATGACGATCTAGCCGCGATTGAGATTGGATTGATGAAAAAGCAACTTCCACAGCATATCGCCATAATCATGGACGGAAACGGCCGATGGGCCGAAGTGCGTGGACGCAATCGGACCTTCGGTCATTTGCGCGGGGCACGTGTCGCGCGCGAAATGATAGAGGCTTGCTCGGAACTCGGAATTGAGAATCTCACACTCTATACATTTAGCAGCGAGAACTGGCTCCGGCCACTTGAGGAAGTTTCTTTTTTGATGGCCCTTCTTTCTCGGCACCTCAAGCGGGAACGAGCCAACCTCGTTAAAAACAATATTCAGTTTCAGGCGATCGGCGAGCTCTCTCGGCTTCCTCAAAGTGTTCTCGACGAGGTTGAAGCGACCACCGAAGCTACTTCCGCGTGCACAGGAATGAAACTGACCTTCGCTCTCAGCTATGGCGGACGCCAGGACATTATCGGCGCCGTTAAATCGCTGGTCGCAGAAGGTGTCCCCGCAGATCAGATCGACGAGGCCGCCATCGAGTCGCGCCTTTTGACAAAAGGAATGTGCGATCCGGATCTCATTATCCGAACAAGCGGAGAGTCGCGTCTTTCCAATTTCTTTTTGTGGCAAAGTGCCTACTCTGAAATTTACATCACGCCGACGCTTTGGCCTAACTATGACGAGAGCGAACTTAACAAGGCCCTCGAGTGGTACCGTACTCGCGAACGCCGCTTTGGGCGCACCACCGCGCAGCTGAACCAACAGAAGTCTTCCGGACAAAAGCGCGACCAAGTTCCTGAACTGGCGCCCCCGCAATGAAAGTCCGATCGGTCTCTGCACTGATCGCGGCCGCAGCTGTCGGCGCCATATTCTGGTTTTTTCGAACAAATGGTCTGCTCGCTATCGGCATCGCAGTTAGCCTTGGTTCGATCTACGAATATGGTCGGCTGACGTTTCGCCCAGAAATAGCGAACCGAAGTTTGCGGTGGTCGTTCGTGGTGCTTTGCTCGGCTCTATTTCTAACGACGGCGTTTGTGGAAAAGCCCGTTGGGTCCATCGCACAAGCTTCGATTTATTTCATGACGATTGTTCTCTTCAACGTCACGTCCCGGCGCGATCTTCCCAATGCCGTTCAACTGCAGGGCGCGGGGCTCATGGGATTTTTGTACGTCGGACTATTCCCTGCGCTGGCCCTTCGACTTCTTAAATTTGATCACGGCGATGTTTGGTTTTTCGGACTTTTGGCGATTGTTTTCGCTGGGGACACAATGGCGTACATTACCGGCCGATTCTTCGGACGAACGAAACTGTTTGAAGCGGTCTCGCCAAAGAAAACTGTTGAGGGAGCCGCAGGAGGAATTTTCGGTTCGGCTTTGGCGGGAGTCCTCATCGCTCAATTTCTTCCGCCCGATGCTTCATCGTGGATGATGATCGCAGCTGCTATGATCACAGGCGCTTTTGCACAAATCGGCGATCTTCACGAATCTCTCTTAAAACGAGTGGCTGACGTTAAAGATTCGGGCCGTATCATGCCCGGCCACGGGGGCGTGCTTGATCGACTCGACGGTGTTCTTTTTGCGACCCCGGTTTATTTCAGTCTCGTTTCATTTTTGACAAGCCGGCTGTAACTCTCCGCTCTCGACAACTTTTTGAAATTCCAAATTCAAAAAATCGGTGATGCGCCGATATCCCAAGGCGTTGTACTGAATCGCATCGGTTCTCAGCAGAATACTGGGATGATTTTTTGCCTGTGCTCGGCTGTAACCCGCCTCATCAATCCACGTAGGCTGCGACCAAAACGATTCAATCTCTGACTCCGTCATTACCGCGGCATCGATTGCGGCCGACGTATCAAAGAGAAAAGACTTTTGATTCGGCTGATGAAGGGGGCGATAGAGATCGGCCCGAATTGAAACGCCCTGATGACGAATAAAGAATATAGGTAACGATCGTTTTTTTGCCCACTCAGCAGCCCGGCGATTCGCTTCGGCCCATCCCTTGAGGCCCTGCTCGCGGTCCACCGCTGTTATTTCTCTTTCAAAACGCCGACAGAGTTCCGACGAGGACCAGCTTGAGTCGCGACATTTTCGTCGAAGGCGCTGGACGGTTTTACTGAGGGGCCGAACGCGAATTTGCTGAAGGCCCTCTAAAGAGCCCGCATCGCTTCGAAGATAAGAATCAATCCAGCCGTAATCCCAAATCAGAAGATCCGGACTGAGAGGTTCCACATCAAGTGTCAGTCGCGCGTATCCCATGATCGCAGTCGCTCCTTGGCGACCACCGTTGAACACTTCGACTCTTCGAATGTTTCGGCAGGCATACTTTGACCAACGCTTGAGCCATTCGGTCGAATTAAAAATCTTCTCGATCATGTGCGGATAGGTTTCGTCGTCATTCACCCCGTGACCAAATGTCGGATAAGAACCAAGCGCGACAATCCGGAAAGTGTCCGCACTTTTTGCCGACGTTCTGTAGAGATTTTTGGGGAGATTTTTTTGAGGGCTGCTGCGAAAGCCAAGGGCGTCGGACGAAATATTGTGAAGTGTGTCTTCCTCGGGGTTTCTAAGAAAGTTCGGAACGCGCCAATTTTGAGCGGCGGGAAGTCTTGTTTTCTCAGCGATTTGGCGTAGGCGATCCAGGTCATCAAATCCGGCATTCACGTAGGAATCCAACGGAGGCGAAAAAATGTTTGGACGCTCGTTGACCGGACGTGACCATCCTCGATCTATCCTCGGCTGAACCACGCGCGCCATGGTCCCACGAAAAATGTCCTCAGCCGTAACAGCCTCATCCGCCGCTGGAGGCGTGGGCCGCACCCACCGAAACCACAGCTCGGCCAAAAGTAAAGGACCCACGACGACGACGACGAGGACCGAAGCTATTTTGACAATGACTTTAAGTTTTGACCCCATGTTGGAAATTTTGGCGCAATCTGTAGATCCTTGTCGACTGTTGACCCAGAGCAAACACATCTTTCTAATTGAGTTATGTCTCCAATGGTACCGATTCGATTCATTTTCGCTGTCTTCGTGGTGGCCATTGCACTTTGCCTTCCGCCGACATTGCGAAGATTATTTTTCATCGGAATCGCCTCTGCGACTCATTTCCCGTTTCGTCTTTTCGGCCGCATCGCCAGATACATCATGGCTCAAACTGAAACTGAAAATCCATTTCAGAAAAGTGGTCGACAGTGAAACGTGAGGCCGTCATTCTTTTTTCCGGCGGAACTGATTCAACAGCGGCAACGGCGATCGCGGCCGGCCTCTACGATCAGCTACACCTTCTCACGTTTTTTGAAGATTCGACGGCTAAGAGCCCCATTCCAACCGAAAACATCGAGCGCTTAAGAGCCGCTTTTCCCAATGTGGTTTTCACTCACTCCGTGATTTCAACCGAGCGGCTTGTGCGATGGCTCAGCTACGGACACTCTCCGTGGGACTACTTGAAACATCTTTTTCGCGATCACGTTTACAATCTGGCAACACCAGGTTTCAGTTCTCTTTCGTGGCATCTTGCCGCATTACGTTTCGCAACTCAGCTTCGGCAAAAGGGGCACAATGTCTTAGCAGTTCACGACGGAATGACTCGCGAACTCACACATTTGCCAGGGCACATGCCGCTCTTTCGAGAGTTTATCGCCGAGCTCTATAAAAAACAGGGGTTTGATTTTTCAAGCCCCGTCTACGACTTCGCTGTCCCGCCGGATCAAAGATTCGTCGACCGAATGGTTGTGGACCGGCACGGTTTTACCTTGAATGAAGAGCTTATTCCGGCGCAAAGAACGACAGGGGTTTATCTCTATGAGCGAGGCATCTTGCCTCATCCCAATGTAAAGGGCTCACTGTTCGATCTGCGAATGCAGCACGACTGTTATCCCTTTGTGGTTTACAATATTTTGGTTTTTTGGCTACTGATGCCGGTTCGGTCGTGGTCGAATATCGAATCCCGCGTTGTCGAGACAATGAAGAGTCGTCTCAAAATGTGCGATTTTCTTTTTAGAAATTGGAATCACCCTTTGTTCGAGGATCCACTTTGAAGACAACTCTACGCAAACTTTTCGTGCTCGTTTTGGCCAGTGCATTTTGGTTCGGAGTTTTTGAAGGCGCGGCGCGCTTTTGGCTAACGAAATACGGTGATCCCCTTGATCGGGCTCGTCTCGTTCTGGAGCCCGATCTCACTTATTTGTGGAGGGTGCGCCCGAACCTTGAGGAAGAGTTTGAAGGCGCTAAACTTACTACAGACTCCTCTGGATTTAGAACTTCAACCGCAAAACAAAACGTTGCTCGCCCGGTTTCTGACGCCGACTGGATCTTAATTGGACCGTCCTCTGGCTTTGGTTGGGGCGTCGAAGAATCTGATACCTACATCGCCAAGGCGGCGGCGAGCTCTGGAAAGACCTACTTCAATGCCTCGCAAATCGGATACGGCCTCAGCCAGGGCCGTCGGCTTTACGAAGACATTCGTTCTAAAATTTCAGCGCGACCGCGAACGATTTTTGTCGCTCTTGGCGTCAACGATGTCGACAGGTTTCGATTTTTCGGTCCCTCGGGAACGCCGGATGTAACTGTCTTTGGGTCGAAGGAAATTCAAAGGCAGCTTGAAACCGAAAAGTGGCTTTATCGATGGGCGTTTCCGGGCGTTTTTTTTCGAAGACTTCAAGAAGCGTCCTTTAGATTCGGGTGTCCACCTTGGGAGCCGCTCATTACCCGGACGACAAAAGAACAATTTATGTATGACCTCGGGCTGCTTCTGCGACAGATCGAATTTGATGGGCATCGTGTGGTCGTGATCGACTCGCCAGCACTCTATCCTTTCAAAATCGATCGCGACCTGGCCTTGAAGGCCTCGGCCGCCTTTGAAGCGTCTGCGAAAGCGTCGCGCGAGGGAAATTGCAAAACAGCTCGAAGTTACTTTAAGAGCGCGCGCAGCGCCGAACCTCATCGAGTCGCTTTGGACATCCAAAACCTAAATCGAGCCCTTAAGAACGAATCCACAGGTAAGGTCTGGAGTAAGAACTGGACGTTGATCGAAGCGAGTGCGCTTGTCATCGTTAGCTCGGATTTTGTCGATCCCATTCATTTTTCCCGCTCGGGCCACGAAAAAATAGCATCGATGATCCAGCGATCGGCCCTCGAGTCGGCCAAACAAGCGGCCCCCGAGTCGCCCGGCTCGGCGCTATGAAGGATTCCGACGCTAAACCAGAGGAAAGCCCTGCCCAGCCCCCAAGAACCCTCGGGGCGTTCATGATTTTTCTATTTCGGCGCATCGTTGCGAGCCGAAAGTGGTGGCTTTTGCCGCTGTGGGTGTTTTTAGCCGCTCTTGCTCTGATCCTTTTTCTGACCGGGACCGGCGCACTTCTCCCGGCGATTTATATCGCCTTCTAGGAGCGGCGCGTGACGTGCCAGACCGAGACGGTCACCTTTTACTGAGATTCGACAATGTTCCGTAAAAGCGCTGGAGCGTGTGGCCGACAGCCGCTATCATAGCGGTATGACCGATATTTTTTCTTATGCCGTTCCTATGATCATCCTCCTCGGCCTCCTCATTTTCGTGCACGAGCTTGGGCACTTTCTTGTCGCGAAGTATTACAAAGTTCGCGTCGAAGTTTTCAGTCTCGGATTTGGAAAAAAGATTGCGAGCTTCCGCCGCGGCGACACCGAGTATTGCTTATCGATCCTGCCCCTTGGCGGCTACGTGAAGATGTACGGGGAAGACCCAAGTGCCGACATCAGTGAGGCCGACAAACAAGCGTCGTTTCTGCACAAGCCTGTCGGACAGCGCATCGCGATCGTTCTTGCGGGCCCGCTGATGAATTTGTTTTTCGCTTTTGTTCTCTACACTGCGATTGCAATGATTGGCGACAAGGCCGTGTTCCCAGCTCTGGGCGATATCGCTCCGACATCGATGGCCGCTCAGGCCGGATTCAAATCGGGCGACACCATTCTCGAAGTCACAAAGCCCGACGCGCAGATCGTTAACGTCGCAACTTGGACTGAACTCGATAAAGCAATTCAAGCGCATCCCGATCAGAAATTAGACTTCAAAGTTCAACGTGCTGATGGCGCTGTCGAAATGATTTCGGCATCACCAAAACTTGTGCCGAATCCGTTTATCCTTGGCGTAAAAAAAGAAGTTGGCGGCATCGAAGGTTTGTCTTTCATGTCTCGCGCCTCAACGATAGCGGTGGCCGGAACCAGCGGGGCCGCAGCGACAGCGGGACTTCGAACGGGCGACACCATCACAAAAATCAACGCAACACCGATTCGTCGTTGGAGAGAACTTCTTCAGTCGGCTTCGACGTTTGCTGAACAACCCGAAATCAAGATTACCGTTCAGCGCGGCCTTCTTGAGAGCTTCATGGACGAGAAAAAAGAACCGCAGACCATGGAATTCAGTCTTACGGTCCCAAAGTCGGCCAAGGGAAAGACGGGGCTCGCAGCACTTCAGGCCATGGGCTTTGACGACCCAGAGCTTTACTTGGCATCTGTCGAGAAAGGCTCTCCCGCCGAGAGCGCCGGCTTGAAGCCGGGAGATTTACTTTTGTCGATCAATGAGACTCCGATCGAAAGTTTTGAAAAAGTGGTCTCCATGATCCGAACTTACAATGGCGAAAGCCCGCTTCGATTCGCGGTTTCGCGCGCGGGAACTCCGACGCAAATCCAAGTTGTTCCCAACGTGAAAAAACGCATGAACAACAATGGCCAAGAGGAATCTCGCTTTGAAGTTGGAATTCGTCCGATGATCATTGATGACAATGTTCAAACCGTGGACACGACAACGGGGAATATTCTTGAAGCCATGGAGCGCGGTGTGATCCGCTCGGGCGAAATGTCCGGTGCCGTTGTCATGGGATTTGTTCGTCTCTTCCAAGGCGAAGTGTCGTCGAAAAATATCGGCGGATTTTTGTCGATTGGTCAGATGGCGAAAAAGTCATGGAGCATGGGCGTTTCGGAATTCTTCCTCGCAATGGCGATTATTTCGATCAATCTCTTTGTATTGAATCTTCTTCCTGTCCCCGTCCTCGACGGCGGCCAGCTCGTGTTTTACTCGATCGAAGCCATCCGAGGCGCGCCGCTGTCGATGCAGAAAATGGAACTCGCCCAACGCGTTGGCGCAGCACTTCTTGTGGGACTGATGGTTTTTGCACTCTTCAACGATGTTTCTCGCATCTGGTTTAAGTGACAAACAGCGGTTCATTAAAAATTCCGACTCTCTTGTCTGTGGAAACTAGTACGGCTGCCGGTTCGGTGGCCGTTCTTTTTTCTCCGGATCAGGCCGACGAAAAGGTCCTGGCGCAAAATGAGTGGCTTCGCAGTCGAAGCCATGCCGAAGTCGCGACCCCTGCCATTGAAGATGCCGTTCATGTCGCTGGTGGATGGAGCAAGATCGACGCATTGGCCGTTGGCGTTGGACCCGGAAGCTTCACAGGGATTCGCGTCGGACTTAATGCTGTGAGAGCCATCGCATGGAGCACAGGCCGCGCTGTCATAACTGTGAGATCAACCGATGCGCTGATCGAAGGCGCTCGAAGCTCGGGCCTTTCCCCTTGGGAAAATACCATTGTTGCGGTTCTCAACGCGCAGATGGGACTGAACTTTGCCGCCTGGGCCTCTGGCGCTGGTGAAATAACCTCGCCGGAAGCGATGGACACCAAGACGCTTGAGAAAAAACTCAAAGCTTTGAAACAACCCATCACTCTTATCGGTGATGCAGCCGATGCTGTGGCCTTAGAGCTTCAGGCCCTTGGTCGAGATGTTTTTAGGCCGAGGGCTCCACATCTCGATTTTCCTCACGCACTCACTGTTGCTCGACTGGCAGGTAGGGTCCTTCGCGTCTCGTCCGCACTTTCAGATCCCCAGGCCTTGGTCCGGTTGTTTGACTGGCGTGCAGCGCAACCTCTTTATATTCGGGGCAGCGGCGCCGAAGAGAAAATGGGATGAATGATTTTACTCCAAACCCTTTTAAGCTAAATCCAAAAAGTGCTTTCGGAAAGACTCCGACAAAGTCTTCGAAAACGCCGACCGCGATTTGGGCCGTCGGTGGCGGTAAGGGCGGCATCGGCAAAAGCTTCATTAGCACTTCGATTGCTATCTGCCTGACACGAATGGGTAAATCCGTAACTCTTGTCGATCTCGATCTTGGCAGCGCAAACTTGCACACGTGCCTAGGAATGAAAATTCCTTCGCAGACTTTGTCTGATTTTTTCTCGGGGCGCGCGACCAATCTCTCCGAAGTTTCAACAGCGACTGAAATTCCTGGTTTACATTTCATCAGCGGATTCAACGACGCTCTGAATGTTGCCGATCTCGACCCGAACAATAAGCAGCGGCTTATCGAGGGCCTTCGAACGCTGCAAACTCAGTACGTCATTCTGGATCTTGGCGCCGGCACCAGCGAAAACACTTTGGATTTCTTTTTAGCGGCTGATCAAAAAATTATCGCAGTCACGCCAGAGCCGACATCGATTGAAAATGCGTATCGTTTCATGAAATCGAGCTTCTACCGAAAACTGCGCACCGCCGAATCGGAGCTTGGAATTCAAGGTCTGATTGAAACCGCCATGGACTCGAAAAATAAGTTGGGAATTAAAAGTCCCGCCGATCTTATTCGCTACATCTCGCAAAAAGATCCGCAGGTCGGCGAACGCCTCAAAGAGAAAATCGGCGATTTTCATATGCACCTTCTGCTCAATCAGGTTCGCACTCGCGAAGATATTGAATTGGGCGAATCTATGAAAAGCGTCTGCAGAAAATATTTTGGGATTGAGTCTGATTTCCTTGGATACATCGATCATGATAACGCCGTGTGGCAGTCACTGCGGAAGCGTCGCCCCTTGGTGATTGAATATCCGTACTCAAGTATCGTCGGCCAGTTCTTAGGTATCACAAAGAACCTGTTGAATCCTACGCCGCTTCGCGCTGTCATCTAAGGGTGACGGAGACGCGATGCTAGGTGCGAAAGAAAGCGTAAATTATTATGAAGTGCTTGAGGTGGCTCCCGATGCTCCTCAACATGAAGTGCACCGAGCTTACACACGTGCGAAAGCGACGTATGCTCAAGACAATCCAGCACTCTACTCGATGTTCACAAAAGACGAAGCCCGCGATCTTTTAAAACTGATCGAGGAAGCCTACGCCGTTCTCGGTAACCACGGCTTACGAACCAACTACGATTCAAGTTTGAAATCTTCAGCACCTCAGCGCCCATTCACAAGCGTTCCAAAAACTGACTCCTCGAATGACTTCGCTCATCACAGTGCACTTCCTGACTTCGCAGTTCCCGATCCGTCGATCCCAGGATCTTTCGAAGAACGATCATCGCCCGCACCTACTGCTACAAAGTCTGAAGCGTTTCCACCCGCTTCGACACCAGCGACGACGCCCCCAGCAGCTGCGATGATGGATCCAATTCACGCGGCCGCCACTGGAAAACGTGAAAGCATCCTGGTCACCAATGGTGAATTCACCGTTCGTAAACGTGAGTCTGTTGTGCCCCTCATGCCGCCGGACACAGGCCGATGTCCTTTGGGGACTTACAAAATTGACGAAGCTCTGGAACAAGAAATCGCAGCTCGCACAGAGTTTGACGGACCGTACTTGCAGAAAGTGCGGCTCTACAAACAAGTTTCGCTTGAAAAGCTCAGCGTCGCTTCTCGAATCGGAAAGACTTATCTCATCGCTCTTGAGTCGAATGATTTCAAAAATCTTCCAGCGCCTGTTTTTTTGCGCGGATTTTTGGTTCAACTTGGACGCCAACTGGGCATCGACGAACACAAAGTCGTTTCGAGCTACATGGGACTTGCGAAGGCTTCGGAAAAGTACTCGTCAAAGTATGGGATCTGATTCTTTCAGTTCGGATCCTCTGCCTCCACTTCTACCGGGCGAAGAATTTCGCCTTCACCATTTCGAAATCACAGCAGAACATTCGGGGCTAAGGATTGATAAGGCGCTTGCTGGAATCGAGGCCGTTGGTACTCGCTCCCAAGCCTCAAGACTTCTTGCACGCGGTTTGGTTTTTCTGGGATCCACGGCAGTAAAACCATCCCACCTCGTCGCCATCGGTGAAATATTCCGGATTCATATTCCGTTCATCCCAAAGTTGACTCTTGTTCCCTACGACTTTCCGCTCACTATTGCCTTTGAAGATAAAGACCTGATCGTCGTCGATAAACCAGCAGGGCTTGTCGTTCACCCGGCCTACGGCCACGCCCAAGACACGCTGGTCAATGCACTTCTCCATCACACGAAAGACCTCTCGCAGGGCTTTGACGAACTTCGACCGGGGCTTGTTCATCGACTTGATAAAGATACGAGTGGACTGATCGTCATCGCGAAAAATGAAAACGCTCAACGTGCGCTGGCCCTTCAGTTTCAGCGAAAGATCACGCACCGGATTTACCGCGCCGTTATTTTTGGAGAAATGAAGCCGGCCGTTGGAAAAATTGAATCGTATTTGAAGCGTCACCCCGACGACCGAAAACGTTCGGCGTCTGTCAAAGCGGATGAACCCAACGCAAAACTTGCCATCACCCACTACAAAACTATTCAGACTCATCCTTCCGGACTCAGCCTTGTCGAACTAAAACTTGAGACCGGGCGAACGCATCAAATTCGCGTCCACGTGAAAGAGGCCGGTCATCCGGTCGTCGGCGATTCAACTTATGGCGCCGACACCCGAGTGGGATCTTTGAAGGCTGTGGCTTTGAGAAAGCTCATCAGCGACATGCCGCGATTTGCACTTCACGCCTTCGAGCTTGGATTCTATCATCCGACGGAAGGTGACTTCGTGAAACTCACATCCGTCTGGCCCGCCGACTTACTTCCGCTGATCGAGTACTGTGAATTTCCAAAATTTTCTTCAGCCCCTTTAGTCGAGCGATTCACAAAACGTCCCAACGATGACTCGAAATGAGTAAGTCTCTATTTTCCGTCACAGATCATTTTATTTTTGGGTTTGGCGACAAGACTACGACCTTTGAAGACCTATCGAAGCGCTTTCCCCTGCTCTCTTGGGCGCAGCTCAAACAGACACACTCAGACATCATCGTAGAGTCGGCAAGCGCGACAGCTTCTGCCGAAAATTTGGAACGACCACTGATCGAAGCGGACGCTCACTTTACGACAACGCCCAATCTTGGACTCGTCGTTAAGACGGCCGACTGTGTGCCGGTTTTGATTGCTTGTGAATCGGTGACTTTACCACGGGCCGTCTGTGCCATTCACGCCGGCTGGCGAGGAGTGCGGTCCGGAATCGTTTCCAAATCCGTGCGGCTCCTTCTTGAAAAAGGGTACGCACCAACAAAAATGAAAGTGATGATCGGTCCACACATTCGGCAGGAAAGTTTCGATGTCGGACTGGACGTCGCGCAGGATCTTTTTGCGGCCGCAAAAGCCGCCGGACTCACGGATCCCTCATCCGTCGTTTTTTCTCATCCCGAGGACTCCTCGAAACGAAAAATTGATCTCGAAAGTATCGTGCGACAACAGCTCGTGAAGTTTCAAGTTCCAACAGATCGGATCGAAACATTCCCGGTGGATACGATGTCGTCTCACGACTGGTCGTCTTACCGACGCGATAGCGGAAAAGCCGGACGAAACTTGAGTTTTGTGGCGATCAACGGAGTCGGTTCCAGCGCGAAAAAGTAAAGCGTCTCATGTTCGCATTGCCGCTTCGGCCCTCGTAAAATCCTAGCTTTTCAAAAACAGCCACTGAAGCTTCGTTTCCGGTAAGGACATCAGCATTTAAAGTTTCAACATTGGGTTGCTCGAGGGCGTGCTGAATCACTCGCTCAAGGGCTTCTGTCGCGATGCCTTGTCGTGAATACGCAGGATGAATCGCGACGCTGAGGCCGACGTCGATTCGCAATTTTCCACCCCCCATCTCTTTTGGGTGGGAGCGAAGGGAAACTGTGCCCATCAAATTTTTTCTAGGAAAGGGTCCGATATAGTACAGACCGTAATGACGAACATCGGACTGAGTCAGAATATCTGAGACGGAACTTCGAGAAAGTGTCCGTGTCGGAGCGAAAAAAAATTGAACATCCGGATGCGTCCAAATCGCGAGCGTGTCGTCGACCCGTGCCAGACCCAGCGCTTCAAGCTCGAGCCGGTTTGACGTGAGCTTTTCCGCAAAGAGCGGTGCTTCGCTGGAGCGCCAAAGATTCTCACAAAACTTTGAAGCCATCGCCGGCGAAGGGGCGAAGCTGAATGCGGAAATCGACAGCGCGATTAGAAAATTGAAAACAATGTTTCGTCTCGCGCCCATCGATCCTGCTGTTCTGTTTTTCTACTTTTTCAGAGCGAAAATGATATCGGTTTTTTGGCCACCGTTGCGGCAAAGCCCGTCGTCAGCTCCATCGACTCGAAGAACAACAACCAGCTTCGAAGTTGATTCCGCATAAGCGCGTGCCGCCAAGTCTGGGCCATTGAACTTGGACATCAACGACTCGACGTACGAGCGCGACGTCCGCTGCCCGACATTGCCAATCTGCTCTTGAATGAGCTCGTCGTTCGCCTTCCCGCCGACACAGCGAATGCTTTCAATAACTAACGGCTCAATCGAAGCGCCAAGAGTCGCCGAAGGAAGGGCCGATGTAACAAGCGAAGCAACAGCACCAAGGACCAAAAGAGACAAAGATTTCTGCATGGGTTCTCCCGAAATACATTTATTGAACAATCACTTACGATTCAGATTTCACCAGGTCTTATTAAGATAGTTTCGTATCAAGAGGCAGGAAATACGCCAAACGCCAACTCCACGATATCGAAAACGTACCAACCTCGGCCCTTCGATCTGGTATCTTTTACTCGCAAGGTGCCGAAGATGAGCCCTCGCAGGCCTGAGTCTTCTGTTCCGGTTCCGGTGCCGTTACTGGCGGTAATACTGGGGTCATAAGAACTATTTCTGATTTATTGGCGGTCGTGATCGAAAACTGTACGCCTGAAGTGCGCGGAGCCAGCGTCATTCTTGATGTGGCTGAGTCCTTCTCAAAATAATAGA
>LNFM01003303.1_pt1 | contig 32062 bp, 24 predicted proteins | sample 596031 | NCBI WGS metagenome assembly LNFM01 (sample SAMN04254537, study PRJNA301005) | activated carbon metagenome | isolation source: dual media filters at the Ann Arbor, Michigan drinking water treatment plant | place: USA: Ann Arbor | reverse complement strand
GCAACGATCGCACCGCCCAGGACTTCGCCCGCATCGCCGGTCAGATCGGTCAAGGCACGGGCCAGGCGGCGTCGATGCTGCAATCGATCACCGGCGGCCAAGTGCCATCATTGCCCGGCCCGGCCCCCGCGGCACCGCCCCCGGAGCCGCCCGCAGCCGCCCCCGCGCCCGCGCCCGCGTGGTCGCCCGAGCCCGCCGCGCCGCCCGTGGCGGGCGACGCCCCGATGGCAGCGCCGCCGCCTGCGGCCGCACCACCGCCCGCGGCACCGCCCGCAGCCGCGTACGCGCCACCGATGCAGAGCGCGCCCGCGCAGCCGGCGGGGCAATTCAACGCGACCGCGCTCCTCGGCCTGCTGCTGTCGAATCCGCAGCTCCAGCAGGCATTGCGTGCCGCCCCGGTCCTGGGCCAGGCATCCCCGCGCGCCGTGCAGCTCGCAATGCCGCCCGGCGCCCCGACACCGTCGGTCTCGATTCCCCTCGGCGCGGTGCTGAACGCAATCGGCGCGCTGACCTCGCGCTCGATCGCGGAGCTGCACGAGAGCACCTCCGAGTTCGACGAGGAGGTCCCGGCGTATCTGCTCGGTGAGTCCGATGAATTCGTGGTCGACCCCGGCGAGGCGGACGCCCGCGCGGCGGTGGTGCTGCAGTATTTTCGTGCCGCCGGCGAGGCCGCGCGGTTCGGGGGCGTCGGCGAATCCTCGCTCGACGAATCCGAGGCCTGGCTCCGCGACGCGGGGTTCGAGGATTGGGGGAGCTGATGACCGACACCCGCTCGATGGAAGAGGCCCTCCAGGCCGCAGTGGCCCAGATGAATCGCAGCGGCAGCAATGGCGCCGCACCGGCACCCATGGATCCACTCTCGTTGATCGTCTCCTTGCTCCCGAAGCTCCTCGAGAACCGGGAGTCCCGGGACGACCTCACCGAGAAGCTCGATGGGATCCAGAACGAGGAGCTCACGCCGATCCGCGAGCAATTGCGGATCGTGCGGCAGCAGCTGGTCCGGCTGCGGCGCTCGCAGGACGACGTCCTGACCGCGATCGCGCAGCTCCGCGAGCAGCAGACGGCGATCGGCGACGCGGTGCTGCACCTCGCCCAGCACATGGAACGCCTCGAGATCCTCGACGAGCCCCCCGACGACGCAGGATTCGACGACGCCGCCCTGGCGCCGCCCGCACCGGCCCGTCGGCGGGCGAGCCCCGTCCCCACCACCACGAAAACCCGCAGAAACCCCAGGCAAGAGCGGTCCTAGCCGGACCCGGATTGGAAGGTCGACATGCCCAGCGCAAGCTTCAGAGAAGACTACGAGAGCGACGAGGACTTCGAGTCCGACGAGGACTTCGAGTCCGATGAATCCGATGAGTCGGACGAGTCGGACGAGGACTTCGAATCCGACGAGTCGGACGAGTCCGATGAATCGGACGAGTCGGACGAGGACTTCGAGTCGGACGAGTCCGACGAGGCGTTCGAGTCCGACGAGCGCATCTCCGACGAGGCCGCGTCCCCGCCGTGGATGGCGGAGATCGAGCGCAACCGGGCGCGGCAGCGGGCGCAGGCGAACGCCCGGGCGATCGCGGCCGATCAGCGCGCCGCGGCCCAGCGCGCAATGGCGACGCAGAAGGGGATCAACCGCCGCCTGGGGACGATCCGCGGCGCGGCGCCGGTGCAGGTCCGCGCGACCGGCAAGCTCTACGGGACCGGCGTGGTGACGGCGGAGCTGCCCAACGGCCGCCGCACCAAGATGCGGATCTCGCCCACACCGGCGTCGGTGCGCGACGTGAACCAGCTCGCCAACCGCATCGCCGCCAACGACAAGCGGCAGGCCAAGGCCGAGGCCGCGAACTCGCGGGCGATCAACCGGCTCGCGGCGGCCCAGGCGTCGGCGGTCAAGCAGCTCACCTCCGCCCAGGTCAAGAGCGACGCGCTGCTCGCCAAGCGCATCGTCGAGGGTGACGCCCGCCTCGAGAAGCGCATCACCAACGAGCTGAGCGGGCGCACGGGCCTCGCCGCCAAGCAGCGCAAGGCGCTCGTGGCCGCGATGCGCACCACCCGGCGCCGCGCGATCTGGAACGGCGTGCTCATGGCCAGCGCGATGCCGTTCTTCGCGGCGTACGGCGAGCGCGACAACCCGCTGTCGAAGAAGAACCTCCTGCTGACGGGCTCGCTCGCCGGTTGGATGTGCGCGGACGAGATCGTGGATCAGTTCACGGGCCGCGGGGCGAAGGCCGGCTTCGGCCGCACGGCGGGCGACATCTGGTCGTACGCGGCGCCGGTGGGCAACGGGCTGACGGCGTGGCTGCTGATGCGCAACGAACAGCACCAGCGCTTCGTCACGGGGATCAACAAGCCGGAGAATGGGAAGATCACGGTGGACATCGCCACCAAGCACGTGGGGTCGAACTACAAGGAGACCTTCGCGAAGCTGGAGGGCGTCCGCGCCGTGGCGACCGTGAAGAAGGGGACCGCGACGATCACCAGCGCGTCGGTCACCGGCGGCGTGCTCACGATCGAGGTCGGCGGCGGTACCGGTACCGCTACCGGTACGGCGACCGACGTCGAGGTCGCGTGGATGGTCGACGTCCTGCCCCCCGCCTGATCCACCGAGGTGACCCATGCTCCGCTACCGAACCCGACCGGCTCCCAACGCCGCCGAAGACGCGCCGGTCGAGGTTCGGCCCCGCGACGTCCTCCCGACCCCTGCGGTGGGCCACGTGCCCGGCGCAGGCGTCGTGACGGCGACGCTCCCCAACGGCCGCACGACGTGGTTCCGGCTCGATCCGGCCCCCGTGCCGGTCGACCAGATGAACCGGATCGCGCGCCAGGCCGCGCGCGCCGACGTCCGGCACGCGCTGCACACCCGCGCGACCGGGCGCTCGATCGAGAAGCTCACGCGGTCCCTCGCCAAGGGCGTCGCGTCGGTCAACGCGGCCCAGCTCCGCGGTGATCGGGCGCTCGGCGCGAAGCTCCGCAAGGGCGACGCGAAGATCGAGAAGAAGATCACCAAGGCCGCGGGCGAGGTCGCGGCGGCCGGGACCAAGAGCGGCAAGCAGCTCACCCGCGTCGTCGGCCGGATCCGCCGCCGCGCCATCTGGGATTCCGCGGTCATCGCCAGCGCCGCACCGCTGTTCGCCGCCTACGGCCAGCGCGACAACCCATTCGGCTCGCACAACGTCACGCTCGCCGCGGCCCTCGGCGTGTGGCTCTTCGGCGACGAGCTGACCGACATGATCTCGGGCCGCCCCGACGATCCCCCGACGCTCGTCCGCGACGTCGATCTGTGGTCGTACATCGCGCCCTTCGGCAACCTGCTCGCCGGCTGGTGGCTGATGCGCGACGAGCAGCACCACCGCTTCGTCACGGGCACGGCGACGACATTCGAGGTGAGTGTTCGGTTGCCCTCCACCGGGACGTTGACCGCGGAGCTCGTGCGCGACGTCATCATCGTGACCAACGCGCGGCGCGAGGAGACCGCGAAACGCCTCATCGAGTTTGCCGCAAGCCTCTCGGCGGGCGACGTCGCGCGACTCGGCGAGGCGCAAGCCCTCACGGCGGCGGCCTTGCGCGCGCTGCCAGACGACGCGAGACGGGCATTGTTCCGGCTCTACGTGACGTTCTTCCTCGTCGGGGGTCCGACCGCGGAGGAGATCGATCCCGCCGAGGAGTCGCTCCTCGTCGCGATCGCGACGCTCCTCGGCCTCGACGCGGCGGTGCTGCCCCGGGAGCCGCTCTCCGATCCCGAGCTCCTCGCGACCCTCGAGCTCGTGGCGCGGACCGTTCGCGAGCGGGTACCCCTGCCGGCCCGACACACGATCTTCGCGATCTCCTCGGCCGTATTCGATGCCTCGGCGCCCCGCGACGCGGCCGTCCGCACGTACCTCCAGTGGCTCGCCGCGGCGCTCGGCCTCAGCGCGATCGAGATCGTGCACACGTACGCGATCGACCTCGCCAGCGAGCGCATCGCGTCGGGCTACGAGGGCAAGTTCCGCGAGCTCGCGATCGCGGCCACGGCCGCGATCGCCGAGGGCACGCTGTCCGACAAGCTCGAGTGCGACACGCCCCGGGTCACCGCCGCGGTCGACGTCGGCGTGCTCGCGGTGCAGGTGATCGTGCCCGTGTACGGCCGGAGGCAGCGCCCGCTGCTCGCCCTGCCCGTCCCGCCGACCGAGGGGGAGCCGCAGCCCGCTCCCGCCACCCCACCGCAGCCGAGCGAGCCCGCCTCCGCGGAGGCCCCGTGGCGCCCCGCGTCCACGCACCTCGCCGCGCTCCGCGAGGGTCGCATGCCGGTGGACCGCGACGAGCGCGAGACGGCGCGGCGCGACCTCACCGATTTCATGCTCGAGTTCCTCTGGACCACGCCGCCCAAGGTGGCGTGGATCGTCGACACGCAGAGTCCCAAGTAAACCGCGAGGGGTGACCGATGAGACCGCGAAGCCGAGCCCGCGCGGGGCGTGCCGCGTCGGCGCCCTCCGTCTCCGCAGAGAGCCTGGAGTTCCTCACCGCGAACATCCGCGACGAGCTCGGCCGCGTCCGCGCGCTGTCGCGGCGCACGGTGGACCTGCGGCGCGAGCTGAGCGACCTGTCGAACCGAGCGCGCACCCCCGTGCCCCCGGCGATCCGCGGCGTGCTTCCCGAGCGGCCCGAGCCCCTGCCCGCCCTGCTCTCGCGGCGGCAAGGCGGCGCCGGTGGCAAACTGCGGGCGGACCTCGTGGGGCTGCGCCGCGTCGCCGGGACCAACGCCGCGCGCGCCGACGCGGCGATCCGGCGCAACGCGGCCGCGATCGACGAGCTCGGACGCGCGCAGCAGCGGATGGCCGCGCAGCTCGACGCCCTGCAGGCAACCGACGCGCTGGCGCTGCTGCGACGTCTGGCGGGCAACCTCGCGACGCTCGAGCGGCGGGTCGTCGCGGTCGCCGAGGCGCAGAACACGGCGATCGTCGCCCGCGATCAGGATCTGCGCCGCTCCATCGTCCGCCAGGATCGCGCGCTGAAGTCCCAGGGTCGCACGGCCCGCATCGCGAAGCTCAACGCCACCGCGGCGTCCATGCAGTCGTCGGCCTACGGCACCAAGGGCAGCCCGTTCGCGACCAACAACCTGCTGATCGCCGCCAACCAGCTCCTGTGGAACTTCGGCGGTGACGCGCTGCGGGCCCTCGGCTTCTCCGCGCCGGCGGGCGCGTCGGCGCTGGCGTGGCTGTCCCCCGTCGCCTCGCTGGCGGCCGGCGGCGTGCTGCTCGGCAACCGTCAGCACGATCGCTTCGTCTCGGGCGTCGCGACCGATCTCGTGGCGCTGGGCAGCGAGCCGGGTCCAGGTCCGGATCCGGAGCCGGAGCCCGATCCGATCGAGCTCATCGGCTTCGCCCCGATCGCGCGCGCGCTGCTGAAGGTCCGCGACGCGTGGACGGTCCGCGTCTCGCTGCAGTCGTCGATCGCCCCCGCGCTGTGGCGCGAGTTCCGGGACCGCAAGGACGTCCCGGCCACGGCCACGATCGTCGGCCAGGATCTCGACGCGGGGACCCGCGCGAGCGCGACGGTGCGCGAGGGCGTCCTGTACATCGTCGCGGTCGGGTCCGACGTCGGGCCGAAGACGCAGGTCGCCTGGCTGGTGGACACGGGGGCATGACGTGGCACCGCCGCGCCCCGAGAACCCGCTGACGAAGCTCGCGCGCCTGCTCGGGGGCGTGGTGCTGATGCGCGGGCCGCTGGGCCACCAGGTGCTCGGTCAGCTGCTCGTGTCGGATCTGCGGGAGAGCGAGCTGGCCGGCGCGAGCGTGGTGCTCGCCGCGGGCTCGCGTCGCAAGAGCACGCTGGCCCGCGCGGCGATCGGCACCGCCGCGCCCGCGTTCGCGCTCGAGCGGTACTACGGCAAGGTCGGGGCCCAGCTCGCGCGCCGCCAGGCCGCCGTCGAGGAGCGCGAGCGACAGGCCCGCGAGCACGGCGCGGTCGCGACAGGCCCCGACGTCGCCGCGCTCTACCGCGAGATCGGATCCCTGCGCGCCGAGCTCGAGGCGCTGCGCCGCGAGAAGCTCGCCCTCGAGCAGCGCCTCGCGGACGCGACCGTCGCCGCGCCGCCGAGCGTCGCCGAGCCCCCGACCGTCGCCGAAGTGCCGACCGTCGCCGAAGTGCCGACCGTCGCCGAGCCTCCGACCGTCGCCGAAGCGCCGACCGTCGCCGAAGTGCCGACCGTCGCCGCACCGCCGGGGCCGCGCCCGATCAAGCCCGCGACGCCGAGCAAGCCCGCGACGCCGCGCAAACCCACCGGCCGCAAGCACAAGGGAGGCCGCTGATGTCAGCTCGCCCAGCGCATGCGATGGGCGCGGAGGATCTCGCGCGCGCGGTGCAGATCGCCGAGGCGACGGCCACGTCGCGCCGCCTCGACCGGATCGTCGCCGCCGCGATCGGGATGACACTCGCGGGCCAGGCGGCGCCAGGCCTCGTTGATCTCGCGCTCGGTGGCCGTGCGCGGCACACCGAGCGTCTCGCACGCCCACGCGACCTCGTCGGCCGGCGGCGGCGCCTCGGCACGCGGGCTCGTGCGGCCCTCGCACGCGGCGCGGAACCGCTGGGCGAGGCGCTCGGCCGAGGCCTCGTCGGCCGCGAAGCGGACCGCCTTGCCGATCAACCCGAAGTCGCGGGTGAACACGAACGCGACCGCGCCGAGCAGCGAGCCGCGGAGGATCGTCGGCGTGTCTGCAGCGATCGGCAGACCCGAGTCCCACGCGAGCATCCGCCCGTCGCGGAAGAGGTAGTAGCCGGGGAGGACCGCCAGCGGGCTCAGCACGCCGCACTGCCCGAGCCCCTCGTGGAGGAAGGGGATCACCGGGTTCTCCGCGACCAGCAGCTCGGCGATCGCGATGCTGCCGAACGGCACCGTCTCGTCGCCGCCGGTGAACCGACGCAGCAGCGCGCGGTTGAAGGGGTGCATGGCGTGCACCGCGACGAACACCACCGACGGCCGCGGCCCGCCGATGAAGTCGAAGAAGTCCGCGACGTCGATCGCGATCGGCTCGCCCGTGCTGCGCAAGGTCCTCGCAGTGTGGCGCGAGGTCCTCGCCCTGACAACCCGACGCGCGCGCGGCCGCATCGCCGCGCGCGGGAGTGAGGCACCGATGGACCCCGCGTTGTGGAACCTGATGGAGTCCGGACCCTCCGACGAGGAGGTGAGCGTCATCGTGCGTCTGCGCGACGCGAACGTCGTGCCCTCGGGCATCCGCGTGGTCGCGAACTTCGGCACGATCCTCACCGCTCGACTCCCGCGCGGCGGCGTGCAGCGCCTGTGGGAGGACGACGGCGTGATCAGCGTCAAGGCGCCCCGCGTGCTGCTGTCGCCGGCGCCGTTCGAGGACGACGAGCTCGACGCGGGCGCCGAGGAGTCCGCGTCCGCGCAGGTGCCCCCGCTCCCGTCGGTGCCCGAGGATGGCCGCGGCGTCGTCGTCGGCATCTGCGACTGGGGCTTCGACTTCACCCACGCGAACTTCCGTCGGCCCGATGGCACCACGCGCCTGCGGGCGCTCTGGGATCAGCGGGGTCACCACGCGTCCTCCCCCGCGCCGTACGGCTACGGGCGCGTCCATCGGGCCCCCGAGATCGACGCGGCGCTCCGCAGCGCCGACCCGTTCGCCGCGCTGGACTACGATCCGTCGCAGAGCGACCCGGGCGGCCAGGGCAGCCACGGGACCCACGTCGCCGACATCCTCGCGGGCAACCGACGCGAGCCCGGCTCGAGCGTCGGGCTCGCCGGCGGCGCGGACCTGATCTTCGTCCACCTCTCGGCGGATCCGGTCGAGGGCCTGGCGAACTTCGGCGACTCCGTGCGCCTGCTCGAGGGCCTCGACTTCGTGCGGCGCGAGGCCGGCGACGCGCCGTGCGTCATGCACCTCAGCGCCGGAAAGACCGGTGGTGCCCACTGCGGCGAGACGCCGTTCGAGCAGGCCGTCGACGCGATGGTGGCCTCGCGCCCCGGCCTCGCGCTCATCCAGAGCGTCGGCAACTACGCCGACTCCGCGATGCACACCCACGTCCGCATCGGGCCCGACCAGAGCCACGTGATCGTGTGGTTGATCTCGCCGCGCGACCAGACACCCAACGAGCTCGAGCTCTGGTACAGCGGCCACGACGTCCTCGACGCGACGCTCGTCTCACCGGGCGGCGTCGAGTTCGACGTGCCGCTCGGCCAGCGCACGCACCTGCGCCACCGCGACGAGGACTGGGGCAGCTTCCATCATCGGTTCAACGAGCCCAACAGCGGCATGAACCACATCGACATCTTCCTCCACCGCAGCGCGCCGGCCGGTCGCTGGCGCCTCGCGCTGCGCGGGCGCGAGATCGTCGACGGCCGTCTGCACGCATGGATCGAGCGCGACGCGAGGGGCCGGCACCAGTCGCGATTCCTCCGCAGCCAGGCGACCTCGCGCTACACCACCAACACCATCGCCAACAGCTTCCGCGCGATCGCGGTGGGGGCGTACGACGCGGGCCGACCCGAGCGGCCCGCCGCGTACTTCAGCAGCCGCGGGCCCACGGCCGACGGGCGGCAGAAGCCGGAGCTGGTCGCGCCGGGGTTCCGCATCCAGGCCGCACGTTCGACGCCCCGCGGCGGCTGGCCCAGCGACGAGCCGCGACTCACGGTGAAGTCGGGCACGAGCATGGCGGCGCCGTGGGTCTCGGGAACGGTCGCCCTCATGTTCCAGGCCGCGGGGCGACCGCTCGGCATCCACGAGATCCGGAGCCTCCTCATCGGCACCGCCGATCCACTGCCCGACGGGCCGAGCTCCACGCGACTCGGCTACGGCTACCTCAACCCCGCGGCGGCCGTGGACGCGGCGCGTCGGATCGGCGCCGAGCCCCCGCCGCCGCGGCGCGACGTGGCGGCGGGGGCAGCTCCGCGCGCGCGCGACCCCGCCGAGCGGCCGCCGATCCCGATGCCCGGGCAATCCGCGGCGGTACGCACCGCGGCACCCGAGGCCGACACCGACCTCGACGCCGAGGCCGAACTCGAGGGCGACACCGACCTCGACGCCGAAGCCGACACCGACCTCGACGCCGAGGCCGACACCGAAGACGACGCGATCGGCTTGGACGAGCTCCACGCGGCGCTCACCGAGTTCTCCGAGCGCGCGTGGTGACACGCGGACGATTCCCACGAAGGCGAGGCACGGCATGACCTGGGCACGAGCACGCACCCCCCGCGAACGACGCGACGCCGATCTCTTCTACGCCGATCTCATGGGCAGGCCTCGACGCCCTCGCACGCGCGCGCGGACCGAGTCGCGCGAGGACACGCCGGTCCCCGACTGCGGCTGTGGCGGGGCGAAGCCCACCGGCGAGCACGCGGTCGAGTTCGCCGCGACCGAGGACGTGCCGTCCGCCGACGAGGCCGTGGTCGGCCAGGCCGTGCTCGGCGGGCGTACGGTCGTGGTCGACACCGCCGCGACGCCGCTGTGGACCGGCGCGGGCTTCGACGACGGCCTGCGCGCCGCGCTTGCGCAGGCCACCGCGCACACCTGCGTGCTCGGCGATCCCTACGCCCCGGCCGGGTTCGCCGTGCACGAGTGGGGCCCGCGGATGTCCTTGCTCGCGCCGCTCACGATCGAGCTCGACACGCCGCGCATCGCCGCGCTGCTCGTCAACGGCGGCGATCGGGTCTACGTCTGCGCGGATCCCCTCGCCACCGCGAGCGCAGCCCGCCTGCGTTGGGTGCACGTGCCGGGGATCCGCGAGTTCTTCGCGCTGCCCGCCGCGCAGCAGACGAGTCAGCGGCGGGCATGGATCCGACAGATCATCACGGCGGCGCCGACCAACCCCCGCACCGGCGCCGCGTTCACGGCCGCGGAGCTGGGGACGCTGTCCTCGCCGCTGCTGCGGGTGCTCCTCGCGCGACACGCCGCGGCCGCGTTCCCCGTCGGGACCCACGCGCGCGGCGGCGTCGTGCACGGCGTGACGCTGCCGCTGCTGCGCCGCCCGGTCAGCGAGCCGCACGTGTACCAGCGCGTCATCTCCATGCGCGAGGGCAGGCTCGAGAGCATCAACGCGTGGGACGTCGATGCGGGCATCAGCCTCGGCCCGGTGCAGATCAACGCCCAGCGCGCGGCGCTCTTCCGGTTCCTCTGGCAGGTCTGGCAGGAGGATCGCGCCCTGTTCACGAGCGCCCTCGGGGCCGCGCCGACCTGGGCGATGCGTGAGCTCGCCGGCGTCACCGAGCTCTCCGTGCCGGTCGCCGGCGCGCCGCAGTGGCTGCGCGGCCTCACCACGGCCGCCGAGGTGACGCGCAACGTCGCGTGGTTCCAGTCCGGCGATCCGACGCGCTCGACCGCCGCGCAGATCGACGCGGCCCACCGCCGCGATCTCGCGGGGCGCTTCCGCCAGCTCGTCGCGTGGCCGCACATCCAGGCGCTCCTCGAGGATGTCACGTCGTGGTGGTTGCAGCCCGGCCTCGACATCATCCACGCCGCCGGGATCCCGCGGCTCGATCCGCTCCGCCCCGATCGCGACACGTTCATCCTCAAGTCGATGTTGATGTCGACGTACGTGCGCTTCAGCGGCTGCCTGCAGCCGCTCCTCGACGCGCTCGCGCGGTGGGCGAGCGTCGCGGACAAGCTGGCGAACTGGCGCACGGCGGTGACGACGATGACGGGGCCGTGCCGCGCGGACGCGGTCGCGACGGCGGAGCAGCGAGCCCGCCACGCCATCCTCGTGCCGCGGCTCGAGCACCAGCAGGCCGACGCCGCCGAGGTGTTCACCGCGCTGCAGGCGTTGCTCGCCACGGGCTCCGCGGCTGCGACGGCCGCGGCGGCTGCGACCGCGGCGGCGACGGCCGCGGCCGCCGCGTCCGGGATGGGCGTCGCGGGGGCCGCGATGGGTGCTGCGGCAGGCGCTGCGGTGGGCGCCGCCGCGACGCGTGCCGCCGCGCCGCGGCTCACCCCCGCCGAGGCGGCGCGGATCTTCGACGCTGCGCATGTCGGCGACGCTTCACTGGCGCGCGCCGCTGGGCTGCGCGTCGTGGCGGGGCCGGGCGAGTCGGTGCCGTGGGGCCTGCCCTCGCGCACGTGGCTGGTGACGCGCGCCCTGGGCGAGGGCCGCTTCGCCGAGTTCGCGGAGCTCCACGGCGCCGAGACCGGCGAGTGGGAACTCCGCGGCCTGCGAGGGTCGCGGCGGATCCCCGCGCCGCACCGGCTCGGCCGCGATCGCCTGCTGCTCGTCGAGGACGCCGAAGACGCGCCCCCGATCACGCGCTGCGGCTTCTTCGGGCCCAACGTCGCGCGCACCGAGGCCGAGGTACGCGCCGCGGTCGTCGCGGCGGCCCAGGCCGAGTGGACGCGGTGGCACACCGCCGCGGGCGCGCCGCGACGCGAGAACGAGGCCGCGATGTTCGGCGCGCTGGTCCGCTACTACCTGGCGGTGATCTCGGGCGCGCGGCCCGACACCCTCACCGCGATCCAGGCCGCCGCGATCGCGGCCACGACGAGCTACGGCACGCTGTTCACGACGGCCGACGCGGCGATCGTCGACGCCGAGGCGGCGCGGGTCCGGGCCGTCCTGCTCGGCGGAGCCCCGGGCGCGACGACCCCGGCCAACCTCGCCGCCGCGGTCGAGGACGCGCTGAAGCACGCCCGCCAGGCCAACCGCGACGCCGGGGCGTTCCGGGCGTGGAGCGCGGTCTGGGTCTCGCACTGCGTCCGCGGGGCCGCGATCGGGCTCGGCCTCGAGGCGATGATCCAGGGCAACCACTCGGGGCGCGACGAGCTGCTGCGCGTGTCGGCGGCCCACCGCGTCTACGCGCTCACGGCCCACCAGCGCCGCGTCGGCTCGCCGCGGCGAGACGGCACCTACCACGCGTTCGCCCCCGACGCCCACCCGCCGCGACCCGGCGACATCATCGTCCAGGATCGCCAGCACGACGATCCGGCGCAGCTCATGACCTTCGCGCGGATCGCCGATCTCGCCGGTGGCCTCGAGACCCACGGCGACATCGTCGTCGAGGTGCCCGAGGGCGCCGGCTTCGCGATCACGATCGGCGGCAACCTCGGGGGCAGTGTCCGCAAGCGCCGCTACCCGCTCGACGCGAGCGGCCGCCTCGTTCGCGCCGCGGCGCAGCTCTACACGCAGGAGACCGACAACGGGGCGCTGCCCGCCGTCCCCGCGACGAGCACCGCCGCGCTCGCGTCGACGAGCACGCTGCGGATCTTCACGCTGCTGCGGCCCGTCGAGGTGTGCGCGGCCGTGCCGGGCCAGCCGTGGCGCGGTGGGGTCCTGACATGAACCCGCGCGTCCTGCCGCGATCGCGACGGGCCCGTCGCGAGGCCGACGACTTCTACGCCGCGCTGCTCGGGGTCGATCGCGGCGGACGACGCTCCGAGGCGTGGGCGACCGAGGGCCTGCCGTCGGTCGGCGCCGCGGAGTCGACGCTGATCGAGGACGCGTGGGCGACGGCCGACGCCGCGAGCGAGTCCGAGACCGAGGCCGCGAGCGAGGCCGAGGCCGAGTCCGCCGTCGAGGCCGCGCCGCTCGAGGTCGACGAGGACGCGTGGGCCGACGCGTGGGAATCGCCGTCGGAGTCCGACGCGCGCGTCGAGGCCGATCCCGGCGTCGAGGCCGACCTCGGCGCCGAGCAGGGCTGCGGCGACGACGTCGAGTTCGCACGCGCGTCGCAGGAGCGGCACGACGAGCACGACGAGCACGACGAGCACGACGAGCACGACGCCGTCGAGGCCCGCGAGCCGGGAGCGGGCCTGCGCGACGCGGAGTGGGACGACTGGGACGCCCCCGAGCTCGCCGACGCCGTCTACGACGGCCCCGCCGAGGTCGGACCGCCCGTGGTCCACCCGCACCACTGCGTCGAGCTCACCGCGTGGGCCGCGATCGACGTCCGCCTCGAGGACTTCCCGACCGAGGTCACGCCCGCGAGCCCGACCGCGCCGCCCACGATGTCGATGCCGGCGCCGACCGGCTTCCGCACGATCGCCGGCCTTCGCACCCAGCTGCCCCTCGAGGAGGAGCCCGCGGGGCCGCCGCTGCAGGTCTTCGAGTTCACGCGCGGCACCGCGTTGCTCGACACCGGTCACCTGCGCGTCGACCCCAGCGATGCGTCGCGCTTCGAAGTGCGCCTGCGCGGCCTGCTGTGTCACCCCAGCGATCCTGCCCAGCCCGATCGCCTGCCCCCCGGCCGCGCGCGCTTCCCCGTCGCGCTCATCGTCCACGGCAACCACACGGCGATCGACTTCGCGTTCACCGATGCCGGGCGACCCCACCGAACGCGGACCCTCCCGACCTCGGCCGGGCCCGTGACCGAGACGGTGATCCAGGGCCGCGCCTCGGTCCGCCACGAGGTGCCGAGCTACCGCGGCTACCGCGATCTGCAGGAGCACCTCGCGTCACAGGGCATCGTGTCGATCAGCCTCGACACCAACGCGGCCAACGAGCTCGGCTCGCTGATCCGCCTCCGCGCCGACCTCGTGCTCGCGATGCTCGATCACCTGCGGACGCTCTCGGGCACGGCCGCCTCCCCGCTGCACGGACGCCTCGATCTCCAGCGCGTGGCGCTGGTCGGCCACTCGCGGGGCGGAGACGCGGTCGCCATGGCCGCGCGCCTCGACCTCGCGCGCCCGGCCGCCACGCGCTTCGGCCTGCGCGCTGTGGTGGCCCTCGCGCCCACCGACTTCACCGGCATGCTCACGCCCACGTCCGAGCGGCTGTCGGTCACCGCCGGCCAGTGCGCGAGCTTCCTGTGCGTCTACGGCTCGCACGACGGCGACGTCAGCGGGGCCTTCGACCCGGCGCAGCTCAGCCCCGCGTGGGACGCCGTCGGCACCGGGTTCCGCCACTACGATCGCGCGACGACCCAGCGCGCGATGGTGTTCGTCCACGGCGCGACCCACAACCGCTTCAACGCCGTGTGGATCGATCCCGCCGCGCACGCCCCCGGCTCCGGCGCGCGGGCCCTCGCCCTCGCCCAGGCCGACAACTTCGACGACGCGCCGCGGGTCGACCCCGGCAAGCCGCCCTCGTCGGCGTTCCCCACCCCGGCCACGCACCGCGACGCCCGCGTGCTCGATGCCGCCGCCCACCGCACGCTCGCGCGCGAGTACATCGGCGACTGGCTCGCGCTGTGGCTGCTGGGTCGGTGGTCCGCGGCCGATCGCTTCACCGGCGTCACCACCAATTCGCTGGGCACCCCCGTGGGCCTGCAGTGGAAGCTCGGCCGGGCGCTGCGCACCGTCGACGAATTCGACGACTCGAACCCGGCGCGCAACCTCGGCGGCGGCGCGGTGACGCTGCCGACCTTCGTCCGCGAGCGACTGATCGAGCTCGACGATCCGGTGCACACGCCCCACAACGAGCGGCTGCTCCAGGCCCAGGCGCCCGCCGGCGCGGTCCGGATCTACCGCACCGAGCTGGTGGCTGCGGCCCGCGACTGGCGGGACTTCACCGCGCTCAGCGTCCGCATCTCCAAGCAGTTCCCGTCGCTCGCGTCGCCCGCCGACATCGCCGCGGCCAGCTTCCCGCCCCGCTTCACCCTCACGCTCTTCGACGGGGTCCGCCGCGCCTCCGTCGATCAGAGCGTCATCGCCCCGCTCAACCCACGAACCGTCCGACCCTACCACCGCACGCTCGCGGGCGACGATCTGACCAAGGTGCACCTGCAGACGTGGCAGGTCCCGCTGTCGCGCTTCGCAGGCGTCGCGCTCGGCTCGATCCGCGCCGTCGAGATCGCCTTCGATGCAGGCGCCGCCGAGCCGATCCACCTCGACACCCTGTCGATCGTGAAGCTGTAGGAGACCGCCATGACCCGCACCTCCCCCGCCTACCCCCCGCGCGCGACCGAGGCCCGCTTCGTCCGCGCGACCGAGGGCGCCCGCGGCCACACCCACGTGCAGGTCACCGGTGAGCACTTCGTCGCGCGCGCGGTGCCGCTGCTCGCCCGCCTCGGACGACAGCGCCTCGTCGCGATCGTCGTGCGCGCCGACGGCCAGGGGTTCACCGGCATCGCCGAGCACGCCCCGCGCGACGGCGACCGCCTCGCCATCGGCTACGCGAACGGTCCGCTCACGCCCACCGACATCGTCTATCGCGCGCACCCGGATCCCCGCCCCGTCGCGTGACGCCGGCGTCGAGACGACATCCAAGAGGAGGCCCAGGTCCATGCCACGCACCACGCAACGACGCCGAGCTCGGGCGACCACGCGGGACGCCGACGACTTCTTCCGCGACCTCGTCGGCGGCGGCGACGTCGGGCCGGCCGAGGATCTCCTCGCGCGGGCGAGCGACGCGCTGACGCGGGCCCGCGACGAGCTGCGCGCCCGCGTCGGGCTGCCCGCCGCGTCGCCGGCCCCCGCGACGCCGATGCCGGTCGCGACCCCGGTGCCCGCGATGCCCGTCGCGTCACCGCTGCCCGCGCCCACGGCGATCGCCCCGCAGCCGAGCGAGGACGCGACCACCACGTACTTCCGCATGCGCGTCGACGCCGATCGCGATGGTGCCGTCGACGGTCGCGATCCGCCGACGCGCTGGACGTGGGGCGCCACCGGCCGCGGCGCGGCGGTGCTGCCGAACGTCGACAGCGACAACCCCGGGCCCGCCGTCGACACCGGCAACGCCACGATCGACGCCGGCAACGACGCGACGGACATCGCGCCGCTGCGCATCGAACCAACGCCGTCGACGACGCCGCCCGCCGGGACGCAGCTCGAGCTGCGGGTGTCGCCCCCGGGCGTCGTGCGAATCTTCGACGGCACCTCACCGGGCGCAACCGAGATCATCGGGCCCACCGCGGGCGCGCACCATCGCTTCACGGCGCTCCCCACCGCGCCACTGCAGCTCGGCATGGAGGCCCTGCGCCTCGCCGGCCGCGGCTTCGACGGTCTCGTCGAGATCACGCTGCGCACCGTGCTGCCGTCCGGCCGGCGCCTGACCCAGCGCACGGTCGTCCGCGTGGCGCCGTGGATCATGCCCAACCACACCCACCGGGCAGAGGCGGTGTTCGTCGTCGACGTCGGCGCCTCGAACCTCCGCTTTCGCACCGAGCTGCGTCGCCTGGTCACCGCCGCCGGGTGCACCCTGGTCGAGCACGCGGACGCCGATCGGTGGATGCAGGACGCGATGGAGTTCGGGGTCACGAACCTCCCTTCGGCGGGCTTTCGTACGGTCCTCCGCGCGCCGCGGGACCGACCGCTGCAATCGTTCCCGCGGACGCTGCTCTCCGCGGATCTCGGCTACACCGAGCAGGGCACGCTGCGACCCGACACCACCTTCGACTCCCACGGCAACCTCGAGGCGAGCCCGGCCGTCGACGTCGGCGGGAAGTTCTATCGATTCGGCCGCATCTACTACGGGCCGGGCCGCCCGCACGAGCGCCTCGATCCCGAGATCCGCGCCTTTCTCCGGGCGCAGCTGGTCCAGGACCCCTTCGAGGTCGATACGAATTGGCTGGTGGTCGGGCACGTGGACGAGGTCGTCACGTTCGTGCCGACGCAGGCGACGACGGGGAATCGATTCAAGATGCTGATCGCGTGCCCGCGCCGCGCGTACGCGATCCTCGATGGACTGGCGCGGACGCACCCCACCGCGCCGATGTTCGCCGGTCGCTCGCTCGACGGCACGACCCCGCTCCAGACCGACGTGACGACCTTCCTCGGGCTCGCGGACGACGTCCACCCGGCGCTGCGGCGCCTCGTCGCCGCCGGCCGCGTGACCCACCGGGCGCGTCGCCTCCGCCGCTACAACCTGGATCGGCAGGCCAACCTCGACGCGATTCGAGCGACGATGGTGCGCGAGCTCGGCCTCACCGCGGCCGACATCCTCGAGGTCCCCGCCATCTTCATGCCCAATCCCCACACCCCGACGCTCGCCGACGCGCTGGTGCCGGGCATGGTGAACATGCTCGTCGTCAATGGCCACTGCATCGTCCCCAAGCCGTTCGGCCCGGTGGTCGCGGGTGTGGACAAATTCGAGGAGGACCTGACGAGCCAGCTCGCCCCCCTCGGGCTCACGGTCTCGTTCCTGGATTGCTGGGACGAATACCACGTGCTGCTCGGTGAGGTGCACTGCGGCACGAACACCCTTCGCACGCCCAACCGCGGCCGCTGGTGGCTGTACCAACCCTGAGCCCACGAGGTGCAGTGATGAACCCAGAATCCGACGATCCCATCCGCGTGATCGACGAGGCCCTCGCCAGCGTCGACGAGGCGTGGCCCACCGCCGAGGCGGTGCTCTGGAGCGCGCGCGAGCGCGGGGTGCCCGTCGAGGTCGCGGCGTCGCACGGCGATCCGGTGGGCCGGCAGATGGCGGCCACCGCCGCGGACATGGACACGGCGGGCCGCGCGGCCCTCGAGCAGGCGAGCGAATACCTCGATGGCGCGGCGCAGTACTTCGCCCGGACCGCCGCCGGGATCCCGCCCGTGGACGGCGTGCTGGCGAACCTCACCGCGACGTGGGGTCCCACGCTCGCGCGACCGCTCGCGCTGCGGCTGGCCCAGCGCAGCGACCTGCCGAACTGGCGGGTGGTCACCATCCTGGCCTACCTCGATCGACACCGCGACCCCGTCGTCGTGCCCTCGCTGGTGCGATTCGCGGCGCGGACCGAGGTCCCGTCCCAGCAGGAATTCGCGGTGCGAATCCTCGCCAGCATGCAGGGACCAGCGATCGCCAGCAGCATTCGTGAGGAGCGTGCCCGGTGGCCGACCGGCGGCCGCGAATTCCCCGTCGCGCTCGCGAACCTCGCCCCGGCGGCCGCCTGAGCCCGGTTCACGGGCCCGGCCGCGGCGGCGGTGGATCGTCGCCGCCCGGTTTGCGCGGCGCCTGCGTCAGCCAATCCGCGTTCGCGACGCAGCCGGGGCGCGAGGTCACCGGCGGGGGCGCCACGGCCTGCGGCACGTCGGCCGTGACGTCGTCGAGCAGGCGCGCGGTGTAGGTGGCGGGAATGTCATTGTGCCCGACCTGGGCCCGCTGCACCCGATAGCACCGGGCGAGCGCGGTGGCCTGGGACGAGGCGGCGAGCTCGGTATCGATGGCGTGCTGGAGCCTCCGCGCCGACACCTCGGTGGTGATCAGGTGCCAGCGGCCGTCGTCGCGATACGTCCAGGAGCCCGGTGCCTGGTACGTGGGTTTCCCGGCGACGTCCACCCAGCGCCCGCCCGGCGCCCCCGCTGCGGGCCCGCTGCACGCCGTGTAGAACACCCGTAGGGCGCACGTCGCCGCGGCGGTGCTACGAATGCGCCGGCGCATCCACGCGACGATCGGCCCCTCGCTCCCGTACATGGAATCGAAGCAGAGGATCTCGTGCGGATCGAGGCCGGCGGCCAGCAGCGTATTGATCCCCGAGCCACCGCCGGAGTGCGCCATGAGGGTGAGGCGTCCCCGGGCCAGCGTCACCTGCAGCGTCCGCGCGAGGAATGCGAGCCCGGCGGCGACGAGGCCGTCGAATGCGGCGACGTCCGGCAGGGTCCCGTCGAACGACCAGCGCACGCCGGAGTGGTGGTGCCCGAGGGGGACGAGGACCAGCGTCGGCCGCCCGCTGCGGACCCGCACCACGCCCTGCGAATCGACGAGCTCTACGCCGGCGAGGGCGGCCTTCCGGGCGAGGAACCCCGCCTGCGGGCTCCCGTAACCGTGCAGGTGGACCGCGATGTCCACCGTGGTCCCCGCCGCGGTGCCCTCCGCGAGGTTCCAGCGCGCCTCGACGTTGTCCCCGCTGCCTCCGCCGAGCGGCGCGTGACGAAACGTCCCCCGCCCGCCGAGGGGGACGCCCTCCCCAAACTCCGCGAACTCGAAGAGTTCGGCGGATCCCCGCGTCGAGCCGCGTGAGCCGGCGAGGAGGTCCCGCATGAAGTCGTCGCCCGCGCGACGACCATCGACGACGGCATGCATTCGAGCTCGCATTCGCGGATCACCATAGCACGCGAATGCTCGAGTGACGGAGGTTCAGGCGCTGGCCGATCGGCCATGATTGCGCCGGTCGGTTCGACTTTATTCGCGCCGCATTCCGAGCGACCCTGGAACGAGGAGGCTACGTCATGGCGGACATCGTGTACGGCACCCACTCGAATCGGGTGCGCGAGCTCCAGCGCGCATTGGTGCGACTCGGCCACCCCGTCGACGTCGACGGCACGTATGGCGGGCAGACGGCCGGCGCGGTCGCGGCGTATCTGCAGCGTCGCGCGACCACCCAGCTCCCCGCGTGGGTGGTCGACGGCATCCTCGGCGACGCCCCCGTGGAGGTGACCCCGGGCCTGCGGTCGATCGGCGCGTGGGTGCGGCGCGCCAGCCTCGAGAAGCCCGACGAGATCGTCGCGTTCGCGCGACAGACGAAGATCGACCGCCTGGACGTCGTCGTGAACGATCACTCGGCATGGCGATCACCCACGACGTTCGACACGTTCGCGCTGCCGAAGATCGAGCGCATCTGCATGCGCGCGCGCGATGCCGGACTCTCCGTGCACCTCATGAGCTGGCTGATGCCGCACGCCGCGTACATCGACCAAGCGGCGGCGGTGCTCGTCCCCCTGTGTCAGCGCGTCGGCGCGGCGTCGCTGCAGTGGGACGCGGAGGAACCGTGGACGAAGGCCACGTCGCCGCTCGCCTACGACGTCGCAGCCGCGCGGATCCGCAGCGCGTTCTACGGGCTCGGGCGGCCGATGGGTGCGAACGCCATCGCCAGCGTCTCGATCGCGAAGTTCGGACCGCTCGCGGCGATCTGCGACTACGTCCTGCCGCAGGTCTACGCGACCGCCGGCAGCGGCGTCAGCCCGAAGGACGGGCCGCCCCGCTACTACCGACGGTACCGCGACGCGTTCGGCAAGCCAGTCGTCATGGGCCTGGCGGCCTACAAGCAGACCGGCATCCCCGGACACACGCCCGCGTCGGCGATCCGGGCGGCGATCGACGCGACCATCGCGCTGGGCGAGGTCGATACCGTCGTCTACTGGTCGATCGAGGCGATCCGCAGCGCGCCGAAGGTGGCCGCGGCGATCGCCGCGGCGCCGCGCCGCAACTGACCGGGGAGTCCCGCGCGATTTCAGGGGCTCGGCGCGACGATCTTCGCCAGCATGTCCCCGTCGAGGGGTCGGCACACGTACTCGCTCGCCCCGCCGCCGAGGCAGGCCACGAGGTGCGTCTGCGTCGGCCGCGAGACCACGACCACCCGGCGAAGGGGCACCCCCGTGCCGCCGCGGATCGCCGCCAGCAGCGTGAGTCCGCCGGCGGGGCAGGCGTCGGCGTCGATGACCACGAGCTCGACCGGACGCTGTCGGCACGCGGCCAGCACCTGGTGGTGGTTCGCGACGACCTCGAACTCGATCCCGAGCTCGGCGAGGCTCTCCTTCCACTGGGCCTGGGCCCCGGTGCGCTCGGCCACGACCATCGCCGAGCCGCGGACGGCGGCGCGGGTCGCCTCGCGGATGGCGGCGAGCTCCTCGGGCGTCAGCAGCGGGCCGCCCGACTCGTCGCCGTCGTCGTCGCCCGCCGACTTGCCCTTCTTCGACGACTTCTTTTTCTTCTTCTTTTTCTTGGCCGACTTCTTCTTGGCCTTCTTCGCCCCGGGCTCGCCCGAGGCGTCTTCGTCGTCCTCGTCGTCGTCCTCGTCCTCGTCCTCGTCGTCGTCGTCCTCGTCCTCGTCGTCCTCGTCGTCCCCGTCACCGGCGAGCACCGCGACGAAGACCGCGTCGGGGATGACCAGCTCGAACGTGCCGCGCGCCAGGTCGCCCAACTCGAGCTTGCCGCGGCCGACGCCGAGCGGCCCGAGGGCAGCGACGTCGGGCGCGGTGGTCGACCCCTCGCGGAAGACCACGCGCCAGCCCTCGCCCTGCTCGTGCCGCAGGCCCTCGTTGAGCGCGGCGCAGAACGTGTTCACGCACTCGCCCATCGCGTCGACGTCGTCGCCGTCGAACGTGTGGCGCTCGATGTTCTCCTTGATCGCCCGATCGGGCTTGACCATCAGCCGGCCCGCGCACGCGATCGCGAGGCCCAGCTCGAACACCATGTACAGGGTGCACACCCGCGGCTCGACCAGCTCGAGGCGCGCGTAGTAGTACCGGCCCTGCGGCTCCCACTCGCGGCCGCACTCGATCGCGCCGAGCTTGGCCTCCTCGCCGACGACCGAGCCGAACTGCGCCGGCAAGGCGCGCCAGATCCGGGTCAGTGTCTTGTCGGCCGAGTGTCCCATCGTCGCGCGCGGACGAGAGTGCGCCCGCAACGGCCATCGACCGGGGGGCTCACCCGCTTGAGGACGCGCGCGCGAGTGGCCCGGGGTGGGACGCGCAGGGGTGTGTGGGAGAACGCTTCTGGTTCTTCCGCACCCTGCTATCGCTCGAGCAGCTTCGCCAAGTGTGTGCGCTCCCAGAGCACCGCCTCGGCGTAGCGCTCGAACTGCGCCTCGGCGTTGCGGAACGCCGGCGTGTGGTAGACGCGGCGGCCGTCGACCACGGGCATGTCGTGCACCTCGTGCAACATCTCGTGGTAGACGATCCACGCCACGAAGAAGCGCGGCACGTCGGCGGCGTCGAGCACCGGGTGGATCCGGATGAGCTCGTCCTCGAAGGTGTAGCTGCCGAGCTTGATCGAGTCCCGGGTGCGTCGTCGACGTCCGCGCGGGCCCCAGGTGATGCGGGCCTTGATGCGCCCGCCGAAGTACGCGGCGTTGAGCTCGTCGAAGATCTCGCGCAGGTTGTGGTACTTGCCCTCGACGTCGCACGTGACGGCGGGCGGCCCCTCGCGGCGGCGGATCACCGCCTCGTTGTGCTCGACGAAGGCGCGGAGCAGGCGCGCTGCGGCGGCGTCACGGCCCTCGCCGTACCGCGCCAGCGCGCGCAGCACCGCCGGCGGCGCCGCCACGAACATGTGGTGGAGCCGGAAGGTGATCACACCGTCCCCGCGCTTGATCGACACCATCGTGTGCATGTTGTCGGTCAGCACGACGCGCGCCCTGCCCTTGGCGACGTGCGCCGCGAGGCGCTCCTGCAGGGTGACGCGGGCGGCTTCGTCGTCCGCGGAGCCCGGCGACAAGCCCTGGTCGTCGTCGTCGTCCTCCGGCGCGTCCTCGCGGTCGTCGTCGATCTCCACCTGACGCGCCCGACGCGGCGGGATCATGCGGGGTACCGAGCGCGGCCCGCGGGCCGACGATCCAGGCGGAGGAGTCATGGACGACCGGGGGCGGACGGCCGGGGCGGCCGGAGAACCCGTGGGATCAGTGTGGACCATGTCGTGGAGGCTTGCGACGTTCCCGCGGACCGCGGGAACGTCGGCGGCGCTCGGCGCCCCGCCCGGCGCCCAGGTTGGAGACCTGCTTCGGGATGGGGCCGAGTGGGGCGGCGTCACAGGTGGCAACGGACATAGTTTATGATCGCAAACGCGCCGGCAGAAATTTCCACGCACGGTCGCCGACGCCGCCTGATCGCACACAAAGTTGCGATCAACGGAGCGATCTGTCCCCCCGAGAAACTTCACCGATGACCGAGATCGTGCACGAGGTCCTGTTGTTCGCCGCGCTGCGCGAGCGTGCAGGTGCGGCCGTCGTCCGCGTCGGGCTCCCGCCGCGGGCCACCGTCCGCGATCTCCTCGCGGCGCTCGCGACCACGGTGCCGCGGATCGCCTCCGCGCTGCCCCACTGCCGCGTTGCGGTGGCCCACGCCTTCGTGGAGGCCGATCACCCGATCGCACCGGGCGACGAGATCGCCCTCATCCCGCCGGTGTCGGGCGGCCACGACGGCCCGCGCGTGCGACTCACCCACGCGCCGCTTTCGACCGACGGCGTGATCGCATCCGTGCTCGCCCCCAGCCGCGGCGGCGTCGCGACCTTCAGCGGCTACGTGCGCCGACACAGCCGGGGCCTGCAGGTCGATCACCTCGAGTACGAGGCCTACGAGCCGATGGCCCTCGCGGTGATGGCCGCCATCGCCCGCCGCGTCGAGGACGAGATCAGCGGCGCGGCCGTGGCGATCCACCACCGGCTCGGACGCCTCGAGCTCGGCGAGTGCGCCGTGGTGATCGCCGCCGCGACCCCGCACCGCAGCGGCGCGTTCGCGGCGTGCCGCCTGGCGATCGAGGCGCTCAAGCGCGACGTGCCGATCTGGAAGCGCGAGATCACCACCGACGGCGCGACGTGGATCGGCCTCGGACCCTGACCCCCGGTCCGCGGCTCGCCTGGTCATCGTCCCCGCGGTCGGCCCCCCCGGTCCGCGCCTCGCCTGGTCATCGTCCCCGCCTGGTCATCGTCCCCGCCGTCGCGCAACGAGATCCCGCCGTGCAACGGGGCCGCCGGCGGCACGACCGGGATCGCGTGGCCAAGGCCGGACTCGCCCTCGACACCCTGACGCTCCCGCCCACGCCGCCGGCCGACCTGCCGCTGCAGATCCGGACGAACGCCGGTGCCGTGGCCGACGTCGCCGCGCCGATGCGGATCGGCAGCGCGCCGGGCAACGACCTGCGCGTCGACGATCGCTTCGTGAGCACCCGCCACGCCGAGATCCGACGCGAGCAGGGCCGCCTGATGATCGTCGACGTCGGCTCGAAGAACGGCCTCTGGCTCGGGGGCACGCGCGTCGAGGCGTGCCCGATCGCGACCGGGCTGGTCGTGCGGGTCGGCGCCACGCTGCTCGAGTTCGTCGCCGCCGCGCCGCGCACCGTGGACGACGACGCCCGCCCCATGCTCGGTCGCTCCGCCGCCTTCACCACCCTGCTCGCCGACCTCGAGCGCGTCGCCCGGGTGGCGCGACCGGTCCTGCTGCGCGGCGAGACCGGCACCGGCAAGGAGCTCGCGGCGCGCCACATCCACGATCACAGCCCGAGGCGCGATCGGCCCTTCGTCGCGGTGAACTGCGCGGCGATCGTCGAGGGGCTCGCCGAGAGCGGCCTGTTCGGTCACGTGCGCGGCGCGTTCACGGGCGCCGTGCGGGCCCACGCCGGCGCCTTCGCGTCCGCCGACGGCGGCACGCTGTTCCTCGACGAGCTCGGAGAGCTGCCGCTGGCGCTGCAGGCCAAGCTGCTGCGCGTCCTCGAGACCGGTCGCGTGCAGCCGGTGGGGGGCGACGCCGAGCTGCCCGTCGACGTGCGGGTGGTCGCTGCGACGCACCGCGACCTCGACCGCATGGTCGCCCACGGCAGCTTCCGCGAGGATCTCTACCACCGCCTCGGCGTGCTCGTGCTGCGCATGCCCCCGCTGCGCGAGCGCGCCGAGGACATCCCGGTGCTGCTCGACGCGTTCGTGCGCCGCGTCAGCGAGGAGCTCGGCCGCTGCGTCGAGCTCGCGCCCGGATGCCTCCAGGCGGCGGTGCACCACGGCTGGCCCGGCAACATCCGCGCCCTGCACAACGCCGTGGTCCGGGCGGCGACGATGGACGATGCGCCGATCACGGCCGAGCGCCTGCTGGCCTCGGGCATCGACGCCGGCCCGGCCCGCGCCCTGGTCCCACCCCCCGCCCTGACGACGGTCCCGGCGGCGTCACCCGATGGTTCCACGAGCGCGAACGACGGACACCGCCCCCCGACGCTGACCGTGCCCCGCGGCGACTGGGCGGCGATCGAGGGCGAGGTCCTGCGGACGTTCGTCGCCGAGCACGGCAGCATCCGCCGCGCCGCGCTGGCGTTGGGGGTCCCCCGCAGCACCCTGGGCGCCCGGCTCCGGCGACGATCGTCCGGGCGCGGTTGAACCCCACGGCGATCCTGGGCTACGGTCGCAGCCAGCTCGTGCCAGCGGCCGAGTAAGGAGTTCGACCATGGGTCTTCTTTCGCGCCTCACCGGCATGACCTCCACCAAGAAGCCGACGGACGACGTACTGCTCGTCCACGCCATGCTGCTCATGGCAGGGGCCGACGGCTACATCGACGACGAGGAAATCGCGACCGTCGAGGGTTTCGCGATGACCCTGCCTGAATTCAAGGAGCGGGACTTCGGCGAGGTCGTCGGCGACGCGCAGAAGATGGTCCGCAAGTACCCGAGCCTCAAGGAGTCGGTCAACGCGCTGACCGAGTTCTCGAGCCAGGCGCTGAAGACCAAGGCCTACGTGCTCGCGGCGGACATCGCCCTCGCCTCGGGCGATGTCGACGAGAACGAGGACGCCCTGCTCGAGACGATGCAGCGCCTGCTCAACATCGACGACCAGACCGCGCAGACCGTCGTCTGGGTCCTCTCGCTCAAGTACGCGAAGTGACGTCACCCATGGGCGCACGTACCCTGCCCGACAAGACGGTCCTGCAATCGCGACGCGACAAAGAGTTGCGCGCGGCGCTGCAGGCGGAGCGCGACGTCCAGTTCGCGCTCAAGAAGATCGAGGAACTCTCGAGCGGCTACGGCTTCGTGGCCCGCCGCTCGCTGCTCACCGGGGCCCTGCGACTCACGCGGTCGATGGCCCCGGAGGTTGCGGACTCCCTCGCGGTGTGCCGCGAGATCCTCGGCTTCACCGCACCGGTCGAGGTCTACGTGCGCCCAGAGCCGGTGTTCAACGCCGGCGCCATCCGCAACCCAGGCGGGGGACCGCACATCATCGTGCTGTCCTCGCGCCTGCTCGAGGTCTTCACCCCCGAGGAGCTCCGCTTCGTCATCGGCCACGAGATGGGCCACATGGCGTTCGACCACTTCGGCATCCCCATGCCCGCGACCGCCGCGGTCGAGGACATGGCCGGGCAGATGGTCTCCCGCTACAACGCCCTGCGGCTGTACTGGTGGTGTCGCAGCGCCGAGATCACCGCCGACCGCGTGGGCCTCGTCTGCGCCGGCGATCCGATCGCGGCGGCCAGCGGGTTCTTCAAGCTCGCCTCGGGCATGTCGTCGCCGCGCATCCAGGCCGACCTCGAGGCCTACGCCACGCAGGTCGAGTCGCTCGCCTCGGCCCCCGAGGCCCGCAGCAAGCCGCGCCACGACGACGACACCCTCGACGCGTTCAGCACCCACCCGTACAGCCCCCTGCGCGTGCGGGCGGTGGTCGCGTTCAGCAAGAGCAAGACCTACCGAAGCATCACCGGCCAGGGCAACGACGGCCTGTCCGACGACGACGTCGAGGCGATCATCGATCGCGACCTCTCGCTCATGGAGCCCGGCTACCTCGAGGAGAAGAACGACGAGTCCGCGCTGATGCGTCGGATGCTCTACTGCGCCGGTCTCAGCGTCGCGGCGGCCAACGGCCAGGTCGACGACAGCGAGATGCGGGCGCTGCGGACCCTACTCGGCTCGGACGAGACCTGGGGCCCCGTCAATGTCGATGCGGCCCGCGCCGAGCTCGAGCAGAAGTGGAACGCCGCGCTGCAGGTCCCGTTCGCGCGCCGCGCCCAGCTCGTCCAGCACCTGACCATCATCGCAGCCGCCGACGGCAACGTGGATCAGTGGGAGCTCGGCGAGATGGGTCGGATCGCCTGGCACCTGCAGGTGGACCCCAGCGTCATCGAGCAGACGCTCGCCGCTGCGGCCCACCCGATGGACTGAGCCGCCCGGCTCCCCCATCCGCGAGAACGTGACCGCGAAAAAGGAGGCACGCCCCGCGTGCCTCCTTTCTTCGCGTCCTGACTACAGGCAAGACGCCGTCAGCGGTCCGACGCAGGCGTTCGACTGCGACACGACCGTCGACCCGAACGCGCCCGCCGGGAACGTCGCGTCGTTCACGTCGAACTGCGCCATCTGGAACCCGTCGCTGTCGCGCACGACGGTGACGGAGCTGCCCGTGGTCGCGTAGTCGATGCTGACGGTGTAGCCCTCGCCCTCGGCCCAGCCCGCCGTGGTCGTCTCGGCCGGCGACAGGAGCAACGTCGATCCCGCGGTGTCGGTCGCACAGTAGACGTCCGCGCCCGTCAGCGCGTCGAAGTCCATCGCCTCGACCCGCTTGACCACGATGCCCTGCGGCACCGTGCAGCCGAAGAAGTCCTGCTGGATGCGCTTCCAGGTCAGCGAGTAGAAGTGCGCGTTGTCCTGCGCGCCCCAGACCAGGCCGATCATGTCGTCGTCGTTGGCGTCGTTGGTGACCTCGAGGACGCCGCGGAGCTGGACATCCTCGAACACCACGCCTTGGCAGAGGTGCAGGCCGAAGTCGTTGTTGCCGTTCTCACAGGCGACGGTCCCACCCTGCGAGTAGGCGACCGACGGCGGCCCCGCGTTGTTCAGGAAGTCGCGCGACTGCAGCCCGCAGTTGTCCTGCAGGTCGAAGGGCTGGTTGTCGACGACGATGACCGTGTCGACCGCCTGGTTCACGCCGTCGTCGACGGTGACCGTGTAGCTGACGAACCCGGCCGGCGCCGCGTTGGGCGTCGCCGACGTCGCGTCGTCCAGGCTGTCCGCGGGCGTCCAGCTGTACGTGTAGACCCCGGTGCCGCCCGAGGCGACCGCGCTCAGCCCCACCGGCAGGCCGGCGAAGTCCGAGCAGCTCGGCGCCGCGACGACCGCCAGGGCCGGCGCGCAGGTGTCGGTGTCGGCGTCGCAGACGTCATCGACGCAGTCGAGGCCCGTGAGGCAGTCCTCGCCGGTCTCGCAGGTGTTGCCGCACGAGCCGCCGCAGTCGAGGTCGGTCTCGTCGCCGTTCTGGATGCCGTCGTCGCACGCAGGCGGCGTGCAGGTCAGCAGCACCGGGTCGCAGACCTGCGAGACGCAGTCCTGGCCCACGAGGCAGTCCTCGCCGTCGTCGCAGTCGGTCGGGCACGTCCCGCCGCAGTCCACGTCGGTCTCGTCGCCGTTCTGCACACCGTCGCTGCACGAGCGCGACGCGCAGGTGTTGCTGTCGGGGTCGCAGATCTGCGAGGTGCAGTCGTCGTCCGCGAGGCAGTCCTCGCCGTCGTCGCAGTCGGCGGGGCACGACCCGCCGCAGTCCACGTCGGTCTCGTCGCCGTTGACCACGCCATCGTCGCACGCCGGCGGCACGCAGACCATGTTGGCCTCGTCGCACACGCCCGAGACGCAGTCGGCGTCGTCGTCACACCCGTCGCCGTCCGGGCACGGATCGCACACGGTGCCGCCGCAATCGATGTCGGACTCGTCGCCGTTCTGCACGCCGTCGGTGCAGTCGCCCGCGGGCGTACAGGTCATCGTCTTGGGGTCGCACAGCGTCGAGATGCAGTCGTCGCCGTCCTCGCAGCCCTCGCCGTCGTCGCAGTCGAGCTTGCACGAGCCGCCGCAGTCCACGTCCGTCTCGTCGCCGTTCTGCATGCCGTCGGAGCAGTCACCGCTCGGGCCGCAGGTCATGTCCGGATCGCAGTGGTCCGACACGCAATCGTCGTCCTGCAGGCAGCCCTCGCCGTCGTCGCAGTTGGTCGGACAGCCGCCGCCGCAGTCCACGTCGGTCTCGTCGCCGTTCTGCACGCCGTCGGCGCACGTGGGGTTCGGCTCGCACTGACCGTCGCCGCTGCAGTTGGTGGACGCGCAGTCCTCGTCGCTGCCGCACCCCTGCCCGTCGCCGCAGCTGGCCGCACAGCTGCCGCCGCAGTCCACGTCGGTCTCGTCGCCGTCCTGCACGCCGTTGCCGCAGTCGCCCGCGCCGTCGGTCGCCGAATCGGTGTCCGTGGCGCTGTCCGTGGCGTCGCCGGTGCCGGAGACCAGCGTCGGGCAGTCACCGCCCTGCTGGTCCTGCAGCAGCCCGTCGTCGAGGCAGGGGTCGGCGCAGGCCCCGAGGCCGAGCACCGAGGCGATGCCCGCCCCGAGTCGCCACGCGGGCGGGAAATCGCGAAGGGGCCGGAGGTTCCAGGGAGTTCGACGCAGGGACATGGTTAGTGCTCTCCGGTTTCGGCCGCGCCCCACCCGACGAGCTCGACTCGTCGATCCGAGGCGCGACCAGAACGACGAGTCTATCGCAAACCCCGGGCCGGCCGCGAAATCGAGGGCGTTCGCGGCGGGGCCGGGCGCGGCCGGGGCGCTTCGCCTCGAGTGGGGCACGGCGCCCTGGGGCCGTCGTCCGATCCCGCGCGGCTCAACCCTCGAGCGGCTGCCAGCGCCAGGCGTCCGGGCTCGGCGTCGCCGCGGTGGCCACGCGGACACGGTCGAGGAAATCCTCGAGCTCGAACATGCGCGCGCCGAAGCGCTCGAGGTGCTCGGTGTGCACCTGACAGTCGACGATCGTCACGCCCCAGTCGGCGAGACGGCGGACCAGCTCGACGAAGGCGATCTTCGAGGCGTCGGGCGCGGCCGCGAACATGCTCTCGCCGAAGTACGCGTCGCCGATCGCGACGCCGTACAGGCCGCCGACCAGCGTGTCGCCCTGCCACGCCTCGACGCTGTGGGCGAGCCCGCGGCGGTGCAGCTCGAGGTAGGCGCGGCGCATGTCCTTGGTGATCCACGTGCCGTGCTGCCCCGGTCGGGGCGCCTTCGCACAGCGATCCATCACGTCGCCGAACGCCGCGTCGAGCGTGATGCGGTACGGCGCGCGCCGCACGGCCTTGGCGAGGCTGCGCGGGACGTGGAGCTCGGCCGGCAGCAACGCGAAGCGCGGCGATGGGCACCACCACAGGATCGGCCGCCCCTCGCTGTACCAGGGGAAGATTCCGCTGCGGTACGCGAGCTCGAGCCGCTCGACGCGGAGATCGCCGCCGGCCGCGAGCAACCCATCGTCGTCGGCGAGCCTGGGATCGGGGAAGACGAGCGCGTCCGACAGGCGGAAGATGGGCATCGTTGGGCTGCGGGTCGAATCCTAGCAGGGCGGGATCCGGCCAGGGATGGTGGGCGGGTTGCAGGGCATGGTGGGGCGACCGCTTTGCGGCTATGGTCCCGGCGCACTCGAGCGCTGGGGGTGGCGGTGCATGTCGCGCCGACCTGAGAGAGTCCCCTCGAACCTGATCCGGGTCATGCCGGCGGAGGAAAGCGTGATGACGAACGACGACAAGCCCGGGCGACTTCGCCTCGCCGACCCGAGCGCGCAGCCCGTGCGCTCGCTCCCCCCGGTCTCCGAGACCTTCCCCAACTCCCGCCGCGTGCTCGAGGGCGACCTCGGCGTGCCGTTCCGCGAGATCACGCTCGCGGGCGACAACCCACCGGTCGTCGTCTACGACACCACCGGGCCCGAGAACCACGACCCCCGCGCGGGCCTGCCGAAGCTGCGCCGCGCGTGGATCGACGCGCGCAAGGCCACGGGCGACGGCAACTTCAGCCAGATGCACTACGCCCGGCAGGGCACGATCACCGAGGAAATGCGGTTCTGCGCCCTGCGCGAGCGCGTGGCCCCGGAGTTCGTCCGCGACGAGGTGGCCGCCGGTCGGGCGATCATCCCCGCCAACATCGGGCACCTCGAGCTCGAGCCGATGATCATCGGCCGCAACTTCCTGGTGAAGGTCAACGCGAACATCGGCAACTCCGCGGTCGGCTCGTCGATCGAAGAGGAGGTCGAGAAGCTGCAGTGGTCGATCCGCTGGGGCGCCGACACGGTGATGGATCTGTCGACCGGCAAGGACATCCACGCGACCCGCGAGTGGATCCTGCGCAACTCGCCGGTGCCGATCGGCACGGTGCCGATCTACCAGGCCCTCGAGAAGGTCAAGGGCAAGGTCGAGGACCTGAACATCGACATCTTCATGGAGACGCTGGTCGAGCAGGCCGAGCAGGGCGTCGACTACTTCACGATCCACGCCGGCGTGCTGCTGCGCTACGTGCCGCTGACGGCCAAGCGCACCACCGGCATCGTGTCGCGCGGCGGCTCGATCATGGCCAAGTGGTGCCTCCACCACCACCGCGAGAACTTCCTGTACACCGAGTTCGAGCGCATCTGCGAGCTGATGAAGCGCTACGACGTGTCGTTCTCGCTCGGCGACGGGCTCCGCCCCGGATCGATCGCCGACGCCAACGACGACTCGCAGTTCGGCGAGCTGCGCACGCTCGGCGAGCTGACCAAGGTCGCGTGGAAGCACGACGTCCAGGTCATGATCGAGGGCCCCGGCCACGTGCCGATGCACAAGATCAAGGAGAACATGGACCTCGAGCTCGAGCTGTGCCACGAGGCGCCGTTTTACACGCTCGGGCCACTCACCACCGACATCGCGCCGGGCTACGATCACATCACCTCGGCGATCGGTGCGGCGATGATCGGATCGTTCGGCTGCGCGATGCTCTGCTACGTGACGCCGAAGGAGCACCTCGGCCTGCCCGACAAGCAGGACGTGCGCGACGGTGTCATCGCCTACAAGATCGCGGCGCATGCGGCCGACCTCGCCAAGGGCCATCCCGGCGCGCAGGATCGCGACAACGCGCTGTCCAAGGCGCGCTTCGAATTCCGCTGGCACGACCAGTTCAACCTCGCGCTCGACCCGGTGCGTGCGCGCGAGTTCCACGACGAGACGCTGCCGGCCGAGCCGGCGAAGACGGCCCACTTCTGCTCGATGTGCGGCCCGCACTTTTGTTCGATGAAGCTGTCTGCCGACATCCGCGCGCTCGGTGACGACGCGATCGATGCCGGGATGGCCGACAAGGCCGCCGAGTTCCGCGACGCCGGCGGCGAGATCTATCTACCGCGACCGCAGGCGTCGGGAGAACCCGCCGAGTAGTGGCGGGGCAGCGGACGCCTCTGCGCGTGCTCGCGCCGACCGATGTCGCGGTCGGTCTCGCGGGTGCCTGCGTGCTCGTCCCGATCGAGCTCGGCAGCCTCGCCGGTGAAGGTGTTCCCCGTGCAGCCGCTGCGGTCGTGCTGCTCGGGTGCGGCTGGATCATCGGGCTCGTGATCGCGATGACGGCGGCGTTCGTGCGGCTCGCGAAGCTGCGCGGATGGTCGGCCGCAGCCATGCTCGCGCTGCCGAGCCTGCTCGCCACGATACCGGCCACGCGCTACCTGTTCGACGGTGCGTTTGCAGCGACGCTGCCCGGGGCGGCCTATGCCGCGTGGTGGGTACCGGCCGCAGCCGCGATCGCGCTCGTGCCGTGTCTGCGCGTCGGCATGTGGCTCGCCGACAAGCCGCGCGCGCGCTGGGTCCTCGCGGCTGCGCTGATCATCGCGACGCTGCTCGTCGAGCTCGTCAATCGCAAGGTCAAGCGCAGCGAGTACCCCGACGTGCACACGCTGCTCGTCGCCGTCGCGATCGTCACCGCTGGTGTCGGTGCGCGGCTCGCCGGCACTGCCGTGAAGCTGTGGCCCGACGCGCGCGCGACGTGGGTGTACGGCATGCGTGCCGTCGCGGTCGTGCTCGCGCT
>LNFM01006848.1_pt1 | contig 32071 bp, 36 predicted proteins | sample 596031 | NCBI WGS metagenome assembly LNFM01 (sample SAMN04254537, study PRJNA301005) | activated carbon metagenome | isolation source: dual media filters at the Ann Arbor, Michigan drinking water treatment plant | place: USA: Ann Arbor | reverse complement strand
CAGAAGGCAAAGCCGCTTCACCTCAGACCCCCGCGCCCGCCGCCAGCACCGTCACGGCGCGGCGGTTCTTGGAATAGCAGTCCTCGGTCGAGCACACTTCGATCGGCCGCTCCTTGCCGTAGGAAATCGTGCGCAGCCGGTTCGCCTGCACGCCCTGGCTGATCAGGAAGTTCTGCACCGCCGCTGCCCGCCGCGCGCCAAGCGCAAGGTTGTATTCCCGCGTGCCCTGCTCGTCGGCGTGGCCCTCGATGATCGCGGCGTAGCCCGCGTTCGTCATCAGCCACTGCGCCTGCCCGGCCAGAACCTGCCGGCCCTCGGGGGTCAGGGTCGACTGGTCCACCGCGAACAGCACCCGGTCCCCGACCCGCTGGTTGAAATAGGCGATCGACGCCGGATCGTTCGGGTCGCCAAGACCGGTGGTGTCGATGCCGCCGGCCCCGCCGACGCCACCCGCACCGCCGGCACCACCAGCACCATAGCGGTCGGGATTGTTACAGGCTGCAAGGCCAAGCGTGGCCACCAGCAGAAGCGACTTCACAGCAAAACTCATGGATTTCTTCCTTCTTATTGGCTCGATTGGCTTGATTTGAGAGGACTCTAGCAGTTTCGCGCCGCCAAGGGAATCGGCGGCGCGTCACAAATCATGGCAAAAGCGGCGACCACGCCGGGTCCGATGCCGGGCCTTCGGTCGGGATCTGCTTCAGGTTTCGCCCGGTGATATCCACCGACCACAGTGACGCTTGACCGCCAGCGCCGCTGGTCTCGCGGGTGAACATCAGCACCCGTCCGTTCGGCGCCCAGGTCGGGCCTTCGTCCAGGAAGGATGCCGTCAGCAACCGCTCCTCGCTGCCATCGGTGCGCATCACGCCAATGTGGAAGCGGCCTGCGTTCTGCTTGGTGAAGGCGATAAGGTCACCGCGCGGCGACCAGACCGGGGTGCCATAGCGCCCCTGCCCGCCCGAAATCCGCTGACCTTCGCCACCCGACGCCGGCATCACGTAGATCTGCGGCGTGCCGGTGCGGTCGCTTTCGAACACGACCTGGCTGCCATCCGGGCTGAAGCTTGGCGCAGTCTCGATCGACGGCGCGTTGGTCAGTTGCGACAACCCGCCCGACGCGACGTTCAGCGCGTAGATGTCGGTATTTCCGCCCCGCTCAAGGCTGAACACCACGGTGCCGCCATCGGGGGAAAAGCGCGGTGCAAATGTCATCGTGCCGGGCTGTTCGTCCAGCGACCGGCGGTTCAGGCTGCCGACGTCCATCAGGGTGATGCGCGGAAAGCCGGACTCGTAGCTGGTGTAAAGGATGCGGTCGCCAGTGGGCGAAAAGCGCGGTGCCAGCACGATTGACGCACTGTCCGTCAGGTACTGCACATTTGCGCCGTCGTAATCCATCACTGCCAGCCGCTTCAGCCGCTCGTTCTTCGGCCCGCTCTCGCTGACAAACACCACCCGGCTGTCGAAATAGCCGCCTTCGCCGGTGATCTTGGAATAGACCACGTCGGCCACCTTGTGCGCCATCCGCCGCCAGCCCTGCGTGGTGCCGGCAAACTGCAAGGCAGCGCCTTCCAGCGTGGTGCCGTTGAACACGTCATGGGCGCGGAACTTCACCGTGATCCGGTCGCCCGACACGCTGACCGCGCCTGTCACCAGAACCTGCGCGTTGATCGCCTTCCAGTCCTCGTAGGCGACCGTGCTGTCGAACGAGGTGACGCGGCTGATATGCGCGTCCTCCGGAATGGCCCGGAAAAAGCCGGTGCCCTCAAGGTCGGACTGCACGACGCGGCTGATCTCGCGCGCGAATTCGCCCGCGCCGCCTTCGTCGATGAACCCGGCAATCGCGATTGGCATCGGCTCGATAACGCCCGATCCGATGACGATGCGCGGCGGCGCGTTCTGCGCCAACACCGGAGCCACATTGGCAAGCGCAAGCCCGACCGCGAGGGCAAGCCCCATCGTGATCGGCAAAGCTGCGCGGAAAACTGATCTCATCGGCCTCATGCTCCGTTTTTCTTTTGGTTTAGCCCATCGGGGGCGCGGCGAGTAAGGGGAAAGGCGGTCGTTTCCGCCCCGTGGTATAACGCATGACCTGTCATCTCAGTCTCATTCCATTGGGGTCAAAAACCAGATCAAGCACGCGCCAAGTGTCGTATTTATCCGGCGGAAGCGGAATTCCGCCGTCCTGCGAGGCTCGCAGCACCGCCCGGCGCGCCGCGCTGAAGGCGGTCGAGGTGGCCGCTTCGGTGGGGCCGTCGGATTCCAAGAGGTCGACGGACGTAGGCTGTCCGTCGGGCGAGAACGTCACGCGCACCACGATCGTCGTGCGCAACGCATCGGTAGAAGCCGATCCAAGGTTCCATTTGTTTCCGATGGCGCTGCGTACATCGCCCACCTCGCCCGCCGTCAGGGGTGGCCCCTGCGGCAGGTCCGATCCGCCGGTGTCGGCTTCGGGCTCGCTGATGTCCTCGGCCAAAGCTTCGGCCAGCGCGTCCGCCACGGCGTCCTCGGTAGGTGCTTCCTCGACGGGTTCTTCCGAAGGTTCCTCGGCGGGCGTTTCCGGCGTCTCGATTGCTGCCGCGACTTCCTCGGCCAGATCCGGCTCAGGCTCCTCCGGTGGGCGCTCCGGCCGGGCGCGCGGACGCACCGATGCGGTCATGCCCAAAGGCTCGTCCTGATCTTCGGTCGCCTCGGTCTCCAGCACGGTGCCGGTATCTTCGGCCACCGTTTCCTCGGTCACTTCCTGCTCGACGGTGGGTTCCTCGGTCGGCTGGTCACTGACCGCAGGCGTCGGGGCGTCCGAGGTTTCGACTTCCTCAGGCACTTCGACCGGCACCGGTGCGACGATCTCGGCCGCATCCGGCACCGCCTGCTCTTCTTGGCTCGGCGAGGGCAGAAGCTGCTCCTCGGCGGCCGTCGGCAGGTCTTCCGGGACCGGTTCCGGTTCGGGCTCTGGTTCTGGCTCAGGTTCGGGTTCTGGCGCTGGCTCTGGCTCAGGTTCCGGCACCGGTTCTGGCTCAGGCTCAGGCTCCGGTTCAACCACCGGCTCGGGCCGTGGCTGCGGTCGCGCGGCCGGTTCTTCCGACGGCGTCGGGGTCGAGGCCGCCGCCTGCAGCGCGTCGAACTCCGCGCTCGTCATCATAGAGACCTGGGTGACCACCACCTCATCCGCCGGCACGGGCGCAAACAGCCAATCCCCCAGGATCACCCAGAGGACCAGCCCGGCATGGCCAAGCCCGGAAACCAGCGTGCCGGTCTGTACCCGCGTCTGCATCGCGCGCCCTTAGTTGCCGCTGCCGAAGGTCGGTCCCTCGGCGTCTGTCACCAGACCGATCTCGTTGAACCCGCCCGCGTTCAGCGCGCCCATCACCTGCGCCACCCGCTCATAGGGGATCGACCCGTCGGCGCGCAGGAACACCTTGTTCGACGTCCGCTCCGCCGCAATCGCCTGCAGCTTCGGGATCATCTCGCCGTCCGCGACCTCGGTGTTCTGGATCGACAGCCGACCCTCCGCCGTGATGCTGATGGTCAGGGGTTCCTCCTGCTCGGTCGGCAGGGCGCTCGCGGCGGTCTTCGGCAGCTCCACCGGCACGCCCACGGTCAGCATCGGGGCCGCCACCATGAAGATGATCAGCAAGACCAGCATCACGTCCACGAAAGGCGTCACGTTGATCTCGCTCATCGCCGCCGCCTTGCCGCGACGCCGTCCCCGGCGCCCACCGCCGCCGCCGCCCTTGATGACCCCGGCGCCCACGGCTCAGGCGTCCAGCTGGCGCGACAGGATGGTCGCGAACTCGTCTGCAAAACCCTCATAGCCGCCGAGGATGCGTTCGCTGTCGGAATTCAGCTTGTTGTAGAACACCACCGCCGGAATGGCCGCGATCAGGCCGACGCCGGTTGCCAGCAACGCCTCGGCAATGCCCGGCGCCACGACGGCAAGGTTGGTGTTCTGGCTGATCGCGATCTGCTCGAAGGAATGCTTGATCCCCCAGACCGTGCCGAACAGGCCGATGAACGGCGCGGTGGAGCCGGTCGTGGCCAGAAACGCCAGCCCGTGGTTCAACCGTTCGCTCTCGCGCGCAATTGCCACATCCATCGCCCGGTCAATCCGGGCCTGCGCGCCGGCGATCAAACCGCCGTCCTGCTTGTGGCTGCGCCGCCATTCCAGCATCCCGGCCGCAAAGATCTTTTCGCTCTGCCCCTGCGGGTCCGGCCCGATCTTCTCAAAAAGTTCATCCAGCGGCTCGCCCGACCAGAACGCCCGGTCAAAGACCGTCGCCTCGCCGCGTGCCTTCCTGAACAAGATGTGCTTTTGCACAATGATCGCCCATGACCAGAACGACATGATCAGAAGCATCAGCATGACGACCTTAACCGTCAGCGTCGCGCGTGCAAAAAGGGCGAGCAGGGAGAAATCAATCTCCTGCGCCATCGCAAGGGTGTCCGTTTCCATTCCGCCTGCTCTTGTTAATCGGGCCGCATCCGGGCTCCGTTAGCGATGATTCTACCAAGGTTACAGGGTGAATGCCAACACAAGTCTGCGTGCGGCAGGTAATTGCCGTCCGACGCCCTCCAAACCCCGCCCTTGCCTTGTCAGTGCATCGGCCCCGACAGCCGCGCCCGAACCGCAGCGGGCAGCCGCACGGCAACGCCGGCCTCGGTCAGGCAGACCAGCGTGACCACCGCCTGAAACAGCCGCTCGCTGCCCCGGCTGACCGTCTGATCCAGCACCAGCCGGGCGCCGGTGGCGGCCATAAGCTGCGTCTCGACCACAAGGTCATCGCCGAACCTTGCGGCGCGCAGGTAATCCGCCTCCAGCCGCCTGACCGCGAACACCACGCCTTCCGCCGCCTTCAGCGCCATCTGGTCGATGCCCAGCGACGCCACCCATTCGGTGCGCGCCCGCTCGATGAATTTCAGGTAATTGGCGTAATAGACGATCCCGGCCAGATCGGTGTCCTCGTAATAGACGCGCAGGGAAAACTGGTGGGCCACGCCTTGCTCCGAAGCGAAAATCGCCACCCCAGCCTTAGCGCGGCCCGCGGCGTGACGTAAAGCCCGCGTTGCCCGCCCTTGCGCGATGCGAGGCAAGGGGCCACCTTCAGCCTATCCCCTAACGAGGTTTTCCCATGCGCGCGCTCCGCCTTGCCCTGCTGTCTTTCGCCATTGCCACCCCCGCCTTTGCCGAAGAGGTCGGTCGCGTCGGCGTCGATTGGGTCGGCAATGACATCGTGATCGAATCCTTTGCCGATCCCGACGTGAAGGGTGTCACCTGTCACATCGCCTACTTCGACCGCTCGGTGTTCGACCGTCTGCAACAAGGCAACTGGTTCGAGGACCCGTCCTATACCGCCGTAGATTGCGTCCAGACCGGCCCGATTGTCCTTGGTGACATCGACCGCGACCCGGAAGGCGAGAGCATCTTTTCCGAACGCCAGTCCCTGATCCTGAAGGCTGTCCGCGTGACCCGCGTCTTGGACGAGGCGAACAACAGCCTCGTCTACCTCGCCCACGCCAGCGAACTGACACAAGGTTCGGGGAAGATGTCGCTGTCGGTAATCCCGCTCGGCGCGCCCTGACCGGTCAGGTGGCGCGGCCGATCCGCGCCGCCAGCCGCAGCGCGTGGCTGGCGTCTTGCGCCGCCACCGGCAGCACGGGGTCATAAGCCGCCCGGATCACCGCGCCAATCTCGGGCCGCAGGATCACCGTGTCGCCCACCCGCCCCAGCGGCGAGGCGTCCATGAACGCCCGGTCCGACCACAAAAGCAGCGTCTGCACCGCCTGCGCCAGTGCCAGCACATCTGCGGGAACCGCACTCAGATGCGCGTCCATCCGCAGAAACACGAAGGCCGCCTTGATCGCGCCATCGGGGTCAAAGCGGAAGATCCGGTACTGGTTCGCTTCCGCCGCCGCCAGCCTGTCACACAGCGCCGCCAGTTCCGGCACCAGCCGGTCAAGGTCCGGCACCTGCGGCAGCTCGGCCCAGTCGCGGACGAAGAACACCATCAGGTTTGCGCCAAGCTCGGGGTCGGTCTCGGCCATCTTGTGACCGGCGAGCGTCACCACCGCCTCGAAGGCACCCTTGATCACTGGCAGGGTCTCGGCCTCGACGCCGAATACCACCGGCACGATGGGCCGCCCCCAGCGCGCGAACAGGTATTGCCCGTCGCCCCGGGTGAACAGCGCCTGCACCGCCTCCGGCCCCATCGCTTCCATTCGCACTCTCCGCGCTTCAATTGCGCGAAGCCCTAACCTCCCCCTCCGCCCGAAATCAAGGGCGAAGCCCGCCATTGCAGCGCCCGAATCCCGGCCCGGCCAAGGGGCCCGGGCGTTCTTCGCGGACGTCGCCCACTGACCGATTGCTGATCGCTCACCACCCCCCTCGGGCGGGTGCGTCCGCACCGTCACCAACACTGACGCATAAACGGCTTAACCCCGCCATTGCAGCGCCGACCCGGCGGTCAGGCCCGCCCATCCCGCGCCAAGGCTTGACAAAGGCTTAACGCCCACACCCAACCCATTGATTTCATTAATTCCCGAAAATGTCCCAGCGTGGACACTCACGCCTCGAACAGGTCCGCCTGCCCCGGTTTCGCAGGATCAGTCCCCTTCGGCGGTTCCAGCCCCAGGTGCCGCCAGGCCTTCATCCCCAGCATCCGCCCCCGAGGCGTCCTCAGGATCAGGCCCTGCTGCAAAAGGTAAGGCTCGATCACCTCCTCGATCGCATCCCTCGGCTCGCTCAAGGCCGCCGCGATGGTCTCCACCCCGACCGGCCCGCCGCCATAATTCTCGGCCAGCAGGGTCAGATACCGCCGGTCCGCCCCGTCCAGCCCCAACTGGTCCACCCCCAGCCGCGTCAGCGCCCGGTCCGCCAGGGCCCGGCTGATCTTGCCGCCCTCCTCGACCAGCGCAAAATCCACCACCCGCCGCAAAAGCCGCCCCGCTATCCGCGGCGTCCCCCGCGCCCGACGGGCGATCTCGCGGCACCCCTCAGGCGCGGCCTCCACCCCCATCAGCCGGGCACCCCGGCTGACGATCTCAAAGAGCTCGGCGTCCGAATAGAACTCCAGCCGCGTCGGTATTCCGAACCGGTCCCGCAAAGGCGTCGTCAACAACCCCAGCCGCGTCGTCGCTCCGACCAGCGTGAAGGGCTGCAGATCAATCCGCACCGTCCGCGCCGCAGGCCCCTCGCCAATCACCAGATCCAGCGCGAAATCCTCCAGCGCCGGGTAGAGCACCTCCTCCACCACCGGGGACAGCCGGTGAATCTCGTCGATGAACAGCACATCGCGCGGCTCAAGATTGGTCAGGATCGCCGCCAGATCCCCCGGCTTGGCCAGCACCGGGCCGGAGGTCATCCGAAACCCCACCCCCAGCTCCCGCGCCATGATCTGCGCCAGCGTGGTCTTGCCCAGACCGGGAGGGCCATGAAACAGCGTGTGATCCATCGCCTCGCCCCGCATCCGGGCGCTGGCGATGAACACCGCAAGGTTCGCCCGCGCCTCGGCCTGCCCGATGAATTCAGCCAGCATCTGCGGCCGCAAGGCACGGTCGATGTCCTCGGGCAGCTTTTCGGCGCGCAGGGCGGGGTCGGGTTCCATGCCTTACCTCGGTGCCAGAAGCTTCAGGCTGGCGCGGATCACCGTCGCGGTATCCGCCTCCGGCTGCTCTCCCGCGATGGTCGCCACCGCCTGCGCCGCGTCGCCCTGCCCGTAGCCGAGGTTGATGAGCGCCGACAGCGCATCCGCCGTCACAGCCGCCCGCGCAGCCCCGGCGCCCGGAGTGGTGGCGGGCCTCGACGCGGCCCGCAGCACCTCCGCCTCGATCACCACGTCATCCGCCCCCGCCACCGCGGCCAGCGACACGCCCGCCGCCATCACGCCCGGCGCCTTCGCCTTCAACTCCAGGATCACCCGCTGCGCCAGCTTCGGCCCCACTCCCGGTGCCGACTGGATGGCCCGCGCATCGCCCAGTGTGATTGCCCGCGCCGCCCCTTCGGCCCCCAGCGTGCCGAGGATAGCCATCGCAGCCTTTGCGCCCACGCCCTGCACAGTGGTCAGCAACTTGTGCCACTCCTTCTCCAGCATGGTCGGAAAGCCGAACAGCTGCAGCAGATCCTCGCGCACCAGCAACTCAGTATAAAGCGACACCGCCTCGCCCAGCCCCGGCATTCCGGCCAGAGTACGGTCGCTGACATGTACGATGTAGCCGACACCGCGCACGTCGATCAGCACATGATCAGCCCCGCGCCAGTCGAGCCGCCCAGAAATCCGCCCGATCACGAAAGACACCTCATCCCGCCGCCCTCAACGCCGCCTGCAACCGCCCTGCCGATTGCAGATGATGCGCGTGGCAGATCGCGACCGCCAGCGCATCTGCCGCATCCGGCCCGGCAATCGCAATGCCGGGAAACTGCAGCCGAACCATATGGTCAACCTGCACCTTGGCGGCATGGCCAACGCCAACCACGGTTTTCTTCACCGCGTTCGGCGCATACTCCCCGACCGTCAGTCCGAACCGCGCCGGAACCAGCAGTGCGATCCCCCGTGCCTGTCCCAGCTTCAGCGTCGCCACCGCGTCCTTGTTAACGAAGGTATGTTCCACCGCCGCCGCCTCCGGCGCGTGCGCCTTCATCACGGCGGTCAACTGATCGAACAGGCTGAGCAGGCGCTGTGACAGATCGCCGTCCTCGCCCGCCGAATGGCAGACCCCGTTCGCGACATGGCTAAGCCGCGCCCCGGCCACGTCGATCACCCCCCAACCGAGGTTTCGCAGACCCGGATCAATCCCGATGACGCGCATCCCTGCCCCCTTTTCTTGCTCTTGCGCCCGAATTAGCACGAAAAGGGAACATCCGCCAATGGCTTTCGCCCGCTGCCGAGGGAGGAGCTGCACATTGTGCAGATGCAGAAAGCGACTGCGCGACCCCGGAAACCGACATAAAGCGTCCGTTCGCGAAGAACATCCTGAAAAACATGACTAAATTATGAACTGAGTCATGCGCTGGCTGCAACTCGGCATTGCTAATTGCCCGCCTTGCTTTGCACATGCAGCGCGACTATCTGGCACTGCATGGAGGAATAAGCCTCCGTATTGTGCAGTTTAAGAACAAAGGATACCCGCCATGGCCGCCGTCGATACGACCCGCCCGGCGCCCTTCGGCGCCATCACCACCTACCGTGCCATCACCGGCATGACCCGCGCATTCGCCACGATCAGCGCCTGGAACGATGCCCGCATCACCCGTCGCGCGCTTGGCAAGCTGTCGGACCGCGAACTGGACGATATCGGCCTGTGCCGCGGTGACGTGGAGCTGATGGGCCGCTGATCGGCCCCGCCACCACCTGAACGAATGACAAAGGCCGCATCAGGGATGCGGCCTTTTGCATTGCGGGCTGTTGCGGTGGCGCACTGCGCCTCTCGCCGACGCGCCTCAGCGCGGCAACACCGCCCCGATCTGCCCGGAGATCCACAGCGTGACCGGATCGGCCTGCATCAGCCAGCTGCCCACCGGGTCAAAGCCCTGCCCGACGGCCAGCGCATCGACGCGCAGCTGATAGGTTTCGGCCCCGATGTAATAATGGATGACGCCCTTCATCCCTGCGCCCGTCAGCAGCACAAGTGCCAGCGGCTTGAGGAATTTCCAGCTGCGCGTCTTGCGGTTGCCCAGCGCCGAACGACCAAGCGTTCCGGGCGCCTCAAAGCCATAGCCCTTTGCGTGGGCTTTTTCGATCCGCGTTACGCGGGTGTAAAAATCGTTCAGGTTCGGGTCGACCCACATATCCAAATCCCCAGCGAGGAAAACCAACTACGCTTAATTGATCAATCACATTTGCGGCAAAAATGGGGCAAGACACTCCGATCGCCCAGCGTCTGACACAAAAGGCTTAAACCCAGGATTAACTATAGTTTCTTCAACACCAATGCCGACCATTCACCCAGATCGTCGCGGTTTTGTAAACGAAAGCCGGCCGCAGTGTAGGCAGCGGTCACGGCCTCGGCCTGAACCACCAGCAAACCAGAGAGAATCGCCATTCCGCCCACAGACACCTGACGCGCCATGTCCGGTGCCAATTCGATCAGCGGCCCCTTCAGAATGTTGGCAAATACCAGATCGAACGGCCCTGCTTCGGCCAGACGCGGGTGCTGAAATCCCGCCGCTTCGAGGCACTCAATCCGGCCCTTCAGCCCGTTGATCGCCACATTGGCTTCGGCCACGTTCACCGCGACCCGGTCAATGTCCGAAGCGATCACCAGCGCATCGGGAAGCGTCGCCGCTGCCGCCATCGCAAGGACCGCCGTGCCGCAACCGATGTCCGCAACCCGCGCGAACCCGGCGCCTTCGGTCAACAGCCGATCGAACGCCAGAAGGCAGCCAAGCGTGGTGCCGTGATGCCCGGTTCCGAAAGCCACTGTCGCCTCGATCTGGAGCGCGACCCTGCCTTCGGCGCGCGCGGTGGCGCCCGCCTCGGCATCATGCGACCCGAAAACGTAGAACCGCCCGGCATCGACCGGGCTCAACTCGCGGCGCACCTTGGCGACCCAGTCGATCTCGGGAATCTCCGACACCGCGAAAGGCCGCGAGCCGAATGCCATCGCGAAGACCTCCAGCATCACCTGATCGGGCTGTTCCAGGAAATACCCGCCAACCTCCCACAGCCCCGAGCCATCCTCGATCTCGAACACCCCGACACCGGTCGGTTCGGGGGTCATGCGCTCCATGGCTTCGGCAAGCGCCTGGGCTGCGTCCTCGCCGGGCAGGGTGGTCAGGGCGGAATAGCTGGGCATCGGTCAACCTTTCAAGGTGCGGGGGCCGGATAGCCCCCACCCCCGCCGCGGTCAAGCGGTGACGCCGGTCCCGATCGGGCAGGTCACTCCGGTGCCGCCGATGCCGCAGTAGCCACCCGGGTTCTTGGCCAGGTACTGCTGGTGGTAATCCTCGGCAAAATAGAACGTCGGCACCGGCACGATCTCGGTTGTGATCGCGCCCCGGCCAGCGTCGGCCAGCGCGGTCTGGTAGACAGCCTTCGATGCCACCGCAGCCGCCGCCTGTTCGGGCGTGTAGGTATAGATGCCCGACCGGTAGGTGGAGCCGACATCGTTGCCCTGCCGCATCCCCTGCGTCGGGTCGTGGTTTTCCCAAAACAGCTTCAGAAGCGCCTCGTAGCTGACCACCGCCGGATCATAGATCACGCGCACCACCTCGTTGTGGCCGGTCATCTGCGTGCAGGTTTCCTTGTAGGTCGGGTTCGGCGTGTAGCCGCCCGCATAGCCGACCATCGTCAGCCACACCCCCGGCAGGGCCCAGAACTTGCGTTCCACGCCCCAGAAGCAGCCCATCCCGAACATCGCCTCGGCCATACCCTCCGGCACCGGCGATTTCAGTGGCAGACCCGAGATGAAGTGCGTTTCGGCCGTTGGCAGCGGCGTCGGGCGACCTGGCAGCGCATCTTCGGGACGCACCATATCGGTCGCTTTGCGGGTGAAGAACATGGGGGAACCTCCGTGGTTACCGCGTTGATATAGGGCCTGCGGCCGCGAAAGTCACTCTGCCGGCTGCGGAAGACCGCGCGAGAACACGGTCTCGTGTCCGGGTTCGGGGTGGCGCGGGATCAACCCGATCAGCCCAAGCGCCACCAAGGCCATCGCCGCCCCGAGGAAAAACACGTAGTCCGGCGCCATTGCCCAAAGGTAACCCAGCGCCGCCGGCAGGAACACCGCCGCGATGTGGTTGATGGTAAAGGCCACCGCCTGCGTCGGGGCAATGTCACGCGGATCGGCGATCTTCTGGAAATAGGTCTTCAGGCTGAACGACAGCGCAAAGAAGAGCTGGTCGAGGATATACAGCCCCGCGGCCACGATCAGCCCCCAGCCAAACCAGTAAAGCCCGCCGTAGGCCAGAAACACCAGCGTCAGCCCGATGTATTCAAAGCCCATCACGTTGCGCTCGCCGTAGCGGCCAAGGGCGCGCCCCATCGCCGGGGCAATCGCCATGTTGATCACGTAGTTCAGCATCAGAAGTGCTGTCATCTCGCTGACCTTCATGCCGAAGCGTTCAACCTTCATGAAGCCGGCAAAGACCACGAAGATCTGCCGCCGCGCCCCCGCCATGAACTGCAGCGCGTAATAGAGCCAATAGCGTTTGCGCAGCACCATGTGCTTGTGCTGCGGATGGGGTGCCTCGAACTGCGGATAGGCAAAGGCGGCAAACAGCGCGATGGCTGCGGTCAGCGCACCCGAGGCAAGGTAGACCGTGCTGTAATCCAGCCCCAGCGCATCCCACAGCAGCACGATCGCGGCGTAAGCCACCAGCGACGCCCCCGCCCCCACCGCCACGATCCGGCCCAGCACCAGCGGCGCGCGATCCTTTGGCGTCCATTGCAATTGCAGCGACTGGTTTACGGTCTCGAAGTAGTGAAACCCGATCGACGACAGAAGCGTGGTGACCAGAAGCCCGCTGAAACTGGGAAACCAGGCCGTCACCGCCGAGGCCACGCCCAACAGCACCAGCGCCACCACCGCAAGCACCTGCTCGCGAAAGACCAGCAGCAGCGCGATCACGCCGATTGCCAGAAACCCCGGTATCTCGCGCACCGTGTGCAGCCAGCCGATCTCCTTGCCGGAGAACGCCGCGACCTCGATGACGAAGTTGTTGAGTAGCGCCGACCACGTCGCGAAACTCAGCGGCATCGCGGCCGCCAGAAGATAGAGAAGCGTCTCCGGCCGCTGCCATCTGGGCAGGCTGGCGGCGGCGGAAAGGGGGACGGTCGGGCGGGACATGATTCCGGCCTACACCCCACCACCGCCCGCGAAAAGCAAAAGCTTGTGCCCGTTACAAGCTCAGGACAGGATCAGGCCAAGCGAGGGAGCGCCCGATGTCCGACAAGATCACCGTCCAGAACGTCGGCCAACCCGGCAAGACCTACCGCGTTGACGCCGCCAAATACGCCGAGATGCGCCGCGCCGTCCTCGCCGTCACGCCCTCGGCGGCACCCGGCCTCACCCCCGCGCAAATCATCGAGGCGGTGAAACCCCACCTCCCCGACGCCCTGTTTCCGGGCGGCGAGACCGCAGGCTGGTGGGTCAAATGCGTGCAGTTGGACCTTGAGGCGAAGGGCGTATTGAAGCGCGCGGAGAAAGCGCCAGTGCGGCTGTGGAAAACCTGAAAAGCTTTCGGCACTCGCTCTCCCTTCCTTCGCCTGGGATCAAGGCGCGAATGCGCCGCCGGGCAGCGCCCGCCCGCCCCCTCGGGCGGTCAGGCGCTGCCCTGTGCTTTCGAGAGCCGAACGTTGAATTCTCCGTGGCGGATTTGCACGCTGTCGGGAAGGGTCAAAAGGAAGTACACCTACCGCACAAGGGCAAGCACCTTTGGGGAGTATATGCTTGAACTCTGAGAACTTCATCGATCAACTGCGCATTCTGGCCGCGCTTCCTAGGGGTCTCGAAACCGATCGGGTGCTTGAAGCCTTCAAGGCTGTCCCTCGCGAAAACTTCGCCGGGCTCGGGCCTTGGAAAGTCTGGTCCCCGCACGAGGGTTTCACCCTACCGATACAAGAGACGCCCGATGCGGACCCCAAGTGGCTCTATAATGCCGTGCTCATCGTGCTCGATGAAAGTAGGGGCATAAATATCGGTGATCCTGGGTTCTGGTCGCGACTCCTTCGCTGCGCAAACGTAAAGCCCGGCGCTCGTATTCTGCAGGTCGGGGCTGGTGTCGGCTATTACACGGCTATCCTGAGCCACCTCGCAGGCCGAGAAGGTCATGTGCTAGCCTACGAGGTCGAGCGCGAACTCGTCGAACGCGCGAGTGCAAACCTGACGACCTACTCCAATGTCGAAGTGCGCCATGGGAATGCGGCGACCGATCTTGAAGGAGATGACCAGTTCGATCTTGTTATCGCATTCGCAGGTGTGACACACGTACCCGAAGCATGGTCTTCGCGCCTAGCTCCCGGTGGTCACCTTCTCCTTCCTCTCACCGGAACGGACTGGTGGGGCGCAATGATACTCGCAAGTAAGTCCGATCAAGGCTTCGATGCTGTCACATTGGGCAGATGCGCCGTCTACCCGTGCGCCGGGATCCGTGACGATGCTCTTGCAATGACCATTACAGAACTCTTCGCCGATCCGTCGCTCCTATCGGATCGGCGACTTAAAATTGATCGAGGGAGTGGTCAGGTCCGTATTGAACAAGAGATTGTATAGATCTGGCGTCGCGGCGGCCTTTCACACCTCTCGCCACCCTACCCACCTAGACCCACCTTCGTGAGAAGGGGCGGAGGCTGACAACCCACCCCCCCCCTCACAAAAAACTTTGTGGATCAATATCCACAGCCAGCCGCACATCCTTCGGCAGTTTGAACTGCGCCACCCACTCCGCCAGCGCCGCCTGCAACGGGGCGGCCTTGTCGGCTTTCACCAAAAGCCGTACCCGGTGCCGCCCGCGCACCCGCGCGATGGGGGCGGGGGCCGGCCCGTAGACCTCCGCCCCGATCCGCTTCAGGGGCCCGTCGCGCCGCGCCAGTTCGGTGCCGAAGTCGAACACCTGCGCCACATCCGGTGACGACAGGATGATCCCCGCCATCCGCCCGTAAGGCGGCACTCCGGCGGCGCGGCGCTCGGCCGCTTCCGCTTTCCAGAACGCCTCTTCGTCGCCGCCAAGGATCGCACGGATCACCGGGTGCTCGGGCTGATGGGTCTGCAGCCACGCCTCGCCCGTCCGCTCCGCCGTGCGGCCCGCCCGCCCCGCGACCTGCCGCATCAGTTGAAACGTCCGCTCCGCCGCGCGCAGGTCTGACCCTTGCAGGCCAAGGTCGGCGTCGATCACGCCCACCAGCGTCAGCAGGGGGAAATTGTGCCCCTTGGCCACGATCTGCGTGCCGATGATGATATCAGCCCCACCTGCCGCGATAACGCCGATCTGCTCCTTCAGCGCCCGCGCCGACCCGAAGAGGTCCGACGACAGCACCGCCAGCCGCGCATCCGGGAACCGCGCTGCGACCTCTTCGGCCAACCGCTCCACCCCCGGCCCGACCGCCGCCATCCGGCCCTCCACGCCACAGGCAGGGCAAGCCAGCGGCACCGGTTTCGTCGCGCCGCACTGGTGGCAGACGAGGCGCTTCTGGAACCGATGCTCCACCATCCGCGCGTCGCAGTGGTCGCAGCCGACCTGATGCCCGCAGGCCCGGCACAGCGTCACCGGCGCATAGCCGCGACGGTTCAGGAACAAGAGCGCCTGCTCCCCCTTGGCCACCACCGCGCGCACCTTCGCGGCCAGTACCTCCGATATCCAGCGGTCCCCGGCCAGCCGTTCGGCCCGCATGTCGATGGCCTGCATCTTCGGCATCTCGGCCGCGCCGAACCGGCTGCCCAGATCCAGCCGCTGATACTTCCCCGCCTCGACGTTCGCCCAGCTTTCCAACGACGGCGTGGCCGAGGCCAGCACCACCGGGCAGCCCACGATGGCCGCGCGCAAGACCGCCATGTCGCGAGCATTGTAAAGGACGCCGTCCTCCTGCTTGTAGGAACTGTCGTGTTCCTCATCGACGACGATCAGCCCAAGGTGCTGAAACGGCAGGAACAGCGCCGACCGCGCACCCACCACCAAACCCGCCTCGCCCTGCCCCACCATTCGCCACAACCGGCGGCGTTCGGTCATGGTGACGCCCGAGTGCCACTCGGCAGGCTTGGCGCCAAACCGCGCCTCGACCCGGGTCAGGAACTCCGACGTCAGCGCGATCTCGGGCAACAGCACCAGCGCCTGCCGCCCCTGACGCAAGGTCTCGGCCACCGCTTCCAGATAGACCTCGGTCTTGCCCGATCCGGTCACGCCTTTCAGCAGGGTCGCCGAATAGCCGCCCAGCGCCACCGCCGCGACCAAGGCATCGCCCGCCGCAACCTGATCGCCCTCCAGATGCGCCATGCGACCGGGCTTCAACACCGGATAGGGCGTGTCCTTCGGCGCGTCCTCCTCCGACACCACCCCCAGCTTCACCAGCCCCTTGATCACCGACGCGCCGCAGCCCGCCGCTTCGGCCAACTCGCCCAGCGTCACCGCAGCCCCACCCCAGCCGCGCAGCGCCTCGACCACGCGAAACCGCGCATCGGTCAGGGAATTCGGCACCGCCCCGGTCAACCGATACACCCGCCGCGTCGAGGGCGGGTCACCGAGGCCCGGCGCGCGGGTTGCCAGTCGCAGCATCGCCGGCACCGGGGTCAGGGTATAATCAGCCGCCCGTGAGAGAAACTGCCGAAGTTCCGCGCGCATCGGCGGCGCATCAAGGACGCGGTTCACGGCGCGGATCTTGGCGGGATCGAACCGCCCCTCGCCCGGCCCCCAGACCACGCCCAAGACCCGGCGCGGGCCTAGCGGCACCTCGACAAAATCGCCGGTGCCGCAGCCTCCCTCCGGCGCGCGGTAATCCAGCGCACCCAGACCGGAACGCCCCAAGGCTTCGGTCGTCACGACGCCGACCAGATCGCCTTCGGCAAACATCCGATCCGTCAAGCCGTGACCTTTCCCTTGGACTGCGTTTGGGGTAAACCCCAACCCAAGCCCTTACAACCCTTCCCAAGGACCGCCCCCATGAAATTCTTTGTCGACAGCGCCGACGTGCAGGCAATCGCCGAACTCAATGATCTCGGGATGGTCGACGGCGTCACCACCAACCCTTCGCTGATCCTGAAATCCGGCCGCGACATTCTTGAAGTGACCAAGGAAATCTGCGGCATCGTTTCCGGCCCGGTCTCGGCCGAAGTCGTCGCGCTGAAGGCCGATGACATGATCGCCGAGGGCCGAAAGCTGGCCGGAATCGCGCCGAACATCGCGGTCAAGGTGCCGCTGACCTGGGATGGCCTGAAGACCTGCAAGGTGCTGTCGTCAGAAGGCTTCATGGTCAACGTAACGCTTTGCTTTTCGGCCAATCAGGCGCTGATCGCGGCCAAGGCCGGGGCCACCTTCATCTCGCCCTTCATCGGACGGCTTGACGACATCAACCTCGACGGCCTCGACCTGATCGGCGATATCCGCACGATCTATGACAACTACGACTTCAAGACCCAGATCCTCGCCGCCTCGGTGCGCACCGCGAACCATGTCAAGGACTGCGCGCTAATCGGGGCCGATGTGGTGACCTGCCCTCCAGCCGTGATCAAGGCGCTGGCCAGCCACGTCCTCACCGACAAGGGTCTGGAACAGTTCATGGCCGACTGGGCAAAGACCGGTCAGAAGATTCTCTGACCTTTTCCCTCTCGCCTCGCCTTTTGGTTTCCCTGTATATTGCCCGGACAACCGTTGAACCTGTCCGGGCAAAGCCAGAATGATCGAACAAGACCTGCGCGACCGCATCCTTGCAGAACCCGAGCGGTTTCTCGAAGATCGCGACGTGATGAACGCGCTAGTCGCGGCGAACGAACGCGCGATGGGTGCGAACATCGTCGATCTGCGCGGCATTGCGATGCAGCGGCTGGAATCGCGGCTTGACCGGCTGGAAGATACCCACCGCTCGGTGATCGCCGCCGCCTATGAAAACCTCGCCGGCACCAATCAGGTGCATCGCGCGATCCTGCAGATGCTGGACCCGCTCAGCTTCGAGGACATGCTGAATACGTTGGCCACCGAAGTGGCGCAAACGCTGCGCGTCGATTGCGTCCGGCTGGTGCTGGAAACGGTACAGGAAGAGGAAGAGCCCGCGCTGCAACGGCTTGGCACGGTGCTGCGGGTGGCCGGTCCGGGCTATGTCTCCAGCTATATGGCCAATGGCCGCAACGTGCCGATGCGCCCTGTCGTGCTGCGGCAGGTCGGGCCGGGAACCGCCGCAATCTACGGCCAGCAATCCGAGGATATCCGCTCTGAAGCCCTGATGCGGCTGGATTTCGGGTCAGGCAGTCTGCCGGGAATGTTGGTGTTCGGCTCGGAAGACCCGCATCAGTTCAAACCGGTACATGGCACCGACCTGCTTGCCTTCTTCGCCGGCGTCTTCGAACGCACGATGCGGCGATGGCTCAACTGACCAGCCTCGTCCTGTCGCCCGGCCTGCGGGACGCGCTGTCGGGCTGGCTCGATCACATCAAGGCCCTGGATGGCGCGTCGATCAACACAGTCGCGGCTTACGGCCGTGACGTGGCGCGCTACCTTGGTTTTCTGGCCGGCCATCATGGCGACGCGATGGGTGTCGCTGCCGTGACCGCCGCAGGTCACGGCGACCTGCGCTCCTGGATGGCGTCGGAACGGGCGCGGGGCGTGTCGGCCCGCTCCCTCGCGCGCGAGCTTTCCGCGGTCAAGAACTTTACCGCATGGCTCGCCGACCTGTCGGCGCGCGGACCGAAGTTTCGCCGCAAGCTGCCCCGCCCGCTGACCGAGGATGGCGCAAGCGAGCTTCTGGCCACGGTCGGCGACGATGCCCGCGAAGACTGGATCGCCGCGCGCGACATCGCGGTCGTGACCCTTCTTTACGGCTGCGGCCTGCGGATTTCCGAAGCGCTTGCCCTGCGCGGCGGCGACCATCCCCTGCCCGAGGTGCTGCGCGTGGCCGGCAAGGGCGGCAAGACCCGGCTGGTACCGGTGCTGCCCGCCGCACGCGCGGCAGTGGACCGCTATGTCGCACTGGCGCCGTTCGACCTTGGCCGTGCCGACGCGCTGTTTCGCGGCGCCCGCGGCGGCCCGCTCAATCCGCGCCTCATTCAATCCGCGATGGAACGCACCCGCCTGCGGCTCGGCCTTCCGGCGACCGCCACGCCCCACGCGCTGCGGCACAGCTTTGCCACGCATCTCCTGTCCGCCGGCGGCGATCTGCGCGCCATTCAGGAACTTCTCGGCCACGCTTCACTTTCCACCACGCAGGGCTATACGGCCGTCGATGCCGCCCGCCTGATGGAGGCCTATGAAAATGCGCATCCCCGCGCCTGACCGGAACCGCACATGTTGCACCGATTGCGGATTTGCGCGATGAACGGCACATGACGCCCCGGCTCAAGGCACTTTCCGTTCATCTCCTGACAGCGACCGGTGCGGTCCTGTCGATGTTCGCCATGCTTGCGGCCGTCGAGGAAAACTGGAGCCTGATGTTCCTCTGGCTGGTCGTCGCCCTGATCGTCGATGGCATCGACGGCCCATTGGCGCGCCGCTATGACGTCACCAAGAACTGGCCGACCTATGATGGCGTGTTGATGGATCTGATCATCGACTACATCACCTATGTGTTCATTCCGGCCTTTGCGCTGTTCAAGTCCGGCCTCTTGCCCGGCTGGACCGGCTGGCTTGCCATCATCGTGATCTGCTACGGATCGGTGGTCTATTTCGCCGATACCCGCATGAAGACCAAGGACAAGTCCTTTGCAGGCTTCCCCGCCTGCTGGAACATGGTTGTGCTGGTGCTGTTTGCCACGCAGCCGTCCCAGGCGGTGATCCTTGCGACAGTGATCCTGCTGACCGGCACCATGTTCACCAACCTGAAATTCATCCACCCCGTCCGCACGACGCGCTGGTATCCGGTGTCGCTGTCGATCTGTATCCTCTGGATCGTTTTCGCCGGCTGGGCAGCCTGGACCGACTTTACCGAAGGCCCGTTTGCAATGTGGGGCCTGATCCTGACCTCGCTCTATCTCGTCCTCGCCGGCATCGTGCAGCAGTTCGTCCCCGAACGCATCCGCCGCGTCCGCTAAAGCCGCGTCAGCATCACCCCCGCCACGATCACCGCCGCGGCCAGCGCCTTGTCCCCCGTCATCCGCTCGCCGAAGGCCAGCCAGCCGATCAGGACCGCGAACAGGATCGAGGTCTCGCGCAGCGCCGCCACCACCGCAATCGGTGCCACCGTCATCGCCCATATCGACACCGCATAAGCTCCGTAACTGGCAGCCGACGCGACCGACCCCATCCGCCACGCCTGCCAGTTGCGCGGGATCACGTCCCAACCGCGCAGCGCCACCATGCCAAGCGTGAAAAAGCACCCGTCCGCCACAAAGACCCAAGCCACATAGGCAATCGGCGCGCCTGACACCCGCGCGCCCATCCCGTCGATCATCGTGTAGGTCGCCGTCGCCACCGCCGAGCCGAGCGCGAAGGGCAACAGCTTGCGGTCCTCGCCATTGGTAAACACGCCCCGCGCCATCAGCAGGATACCAGCGCCCAGAACCGCAATCGCCAGATACTCCAGCGGTGCCACCACATCGGCCAGAAGGAACGTCCCCGCCACCGCCACGATCATCGGCGCCGCTCCCCGCGCAATCGGGTAGACGCGGCTGAGGTCGCCCCGCTCATAGGCGTAGGTCAGAAAGAACTTGTAGGCGAAATGCGTGCAACCCGCCGCGATCACCCAAGGGATCGCCGCCGGGTCGATCGGCGGCGCAAAGGCAATCACCGCCAGCCCGATCGGCACCTCGACGATCGACAGGATCACCATCCCGCCGACCTTCGATGTGCCAAGCTTGATCAGCGCATTCCAAAGCGCATGCAGGAACGCCGCACCAAGAACCGCCAGAAAGACGCCAAGGGTCAAGACGCACCTGCCAGAAACCGCTGCCTTCTGGCTAAGCCCCTCCAGCGCAGCGCACAAGCCACCGCGTAAGGCCAGCGCGTCGCTTTCGGTAAGGTCAGATGAGCAGCCCCGCCGCGCCCTCATGGCGCAAGAGCGCTACCTTCGTCTCCACACCCCCCGGCGCGGAAAACCCGCCAAGGCCCGCGCGCCCCAGCACCCGGTGACACGGGATCAGGATCGGCACCGGGTTCGCGCCGCAGGCCTGCCCCACCGCCTGCGCCGGCGCGCCGACCACGGCGGCAATCTCGCCATAGGTCCGCGTCTCGCCAAAGGGAATTGCCGTCATCGCCCGCCGCACCTTTTTGTGCAACCCGGCGCCCCAGTCGAACGGCAGGTCGAACGCCATCAGACGCCCGTCGAAATAGGCGGCAAGCTGACGGCACGCCTCATCCAGAAGCGGGCTTCCCTCACCCGGCGCCTCGCGCCATTCCAGCGCAGCAATCGCCCCCTCCACCTCCACCAGCGTCACCAGCCCGAAGGGCGTGACGATGCTGGCGGCAAGGCGGCTCACCCCAAGGCGTCCGAACAGCGCGCGCAGGTGCCGGGGTGCTTGTGGTTGCCGACATCGGGCAACACCTTCCAGCAGCGCTGGCACTTCTCGCCCTTGGCGGGCTCGAACACCACCGCAACCTCCGGCACCTCCGCCAGCTTGAACGCCGTCTCGGGTGCAGGCTTGGTCGACAACCAAACGCAGGACGTGATGCACAGGTCCTCGAACTTCACCGTCTCCAGCAAAGCCATCATCGCCGGTGTTACGAAGACCACCGGTGCCGCCTCAAGGCTCGACCCGATCACCTTGGCCGTGCGCTGGACCTCCAGCGCGCCCGTCACCACGCGCCGCACTTCGCGCACGGTGTCCCACTTCGCCGCCAAGGCATCGTCGCGCCACGCAGCCGGAGTTTCGGGGAAATCGACCAGATGAACGCTCGACCCCTCGCCGGGGAAGCGCTCCAGCCAGACCTCTTCCATGGTGAACACCAGAACCGGCGCCAGCCATGTCGTCAGCCGGTGGAACAGGATGTCCAGAACCGTCCGGCACGCCCGGCGCTGCAAGCTGCCGACCGGGTCGCAATAGAGGCTGTCCTTGCGGATATCGAAGTAAACCGCCGAAAGGTCGGTGGTCGCAAAGGTGAAAAGCTTCTGGAACACACCCTGGAAGTCGTACTTCGCATAGCCCTCGCGCACCTCGGCGTCCAACTCGGCAAGACGGTGCAGGATGAACCGCTCGCCCTCCGGCATGTCCTCGACCGCGACCCTCTCGGCGTCAGAAAAGCCCGCAAGGTTGCCAAGCAGGAACCGCATCGTGTTGCGCAGGCGGCGATAGCTGTCGGCCACGCCTTTCAGGATTTCCTTCCCGATCCGCAGGTCGGCGGTGTAGTCGCTTTGCGCCACCCAAAGCCGCAGGATATCGGCGCCATACTCACCGATCACCTCTTGCGGCGCGGTGGTGTTGCCAAGCGATTTGGACATCTTCATGCCCTTCTCGTCCAGCGTGAAACCATGGGTCAGCACGCCCCGGTAGGGCGCCCGCCCCTTGGTGCCGCAGGCCTGCAACATCGAGGAATGGAACCAGCCCCGATGCTGGTCGGTGCCTTCCAGATAAAGGTCCGCCAACCCGTCCGCCGACCCGTCCGGCCGGTCACGCAGCACGAAGGCATGGGTGGACCCGCTATCGAACCACACGTCCAGAACGTCGTTGACTTGCACATAGTCTGCAGGATCGACGATGCCGCCCAGCACCCGCTCCTTGAAACCATCCACAAACCAGACATCGGCGCTTTCCGCCTCGAAGGCCGCGATGATCCGCGCGTTGACCTCGGCGTTGCGGAGCAGAAAGTCCGGGTCAGTCGGCTTGGCCCCCTTCTTCACGAAGGCGGTCAGCGGAACACCCCAGGCGCGCTGGCGCGACAGCACCCAGTCTGGCCGCGCCTCGATCATCGAATAAAGCCGGTTGCGGCCCGTCGCGGGCGTCCATTCGACCAGCTGGTTGATCGAGTTCAGCGCGCGGGCCCGGATCGTGTCGCCATAGGTCGACATGCCATCGTCCAGCGCCTTGTCAATCGCGACAAACCACTGCGGCGTGTTCCTGTAGATCACCGGAGCCTTGGACCGCCACGAATGCGGATAGGAATGCTTCAGCTTCGCCTTGGCAAACAGCGCGCCGGAGTAAGCCAGTTGCTTGATGACCGACACGTTGGCCGGCCCCTCCTTGCCATCGGGCTGGATGATATGCTGCCCGCCGAACAGCGGCAGATCGGCGCGGTAGCTGCCGTCCGGCTCGACGTTATAGGTCATCGCCAGCCCAAACTTCAGGCCCATCTGATAGTCGTCGTCACCATGGCTTGGCGCGGTATGCACAAAGCCTGTGCCAGCATCATCGGTGACATGCTCGCCGGGGAGCATGGGAACGTCATAGTCCCACTCTCCGTTACCGGTTTCGACGCGGTCAAACGGATGTGAGAGGTGCAACATCCGAAGCTGATCTGCTTCGACGGTACGCAAGCGGCGATACATCGTGCTGTCCAGCTTTGCGGTTGCGAACACTTGCTCAGCCAGCTTGTCGGCAACAAGGTAGGTAAACCCGATGGTCGCACTGCTTTCTTGTGGCCTCCCGATAACCTCATACAGCCCGTAGCTGATCTCTGGATTGTATGAGACCGCCCGGTTCTGCGGGATTGTCCAAGGGGTCGTGGTCCAGATCAGAACGCGAGCGTTCAACAAATCACTGAGTGGCTGAGTCCCTGACGCGCCGGCCTGTCGCACCTTGAACGCCACCCACACCTGATGGCTCGTGTGGTCGTGATACTCGACCTCCGCCTCGGCCAGCGCGGTCATTTCCACCGGCGACCACATCACCGGCTTCGAGCCCTGATAGAGCGAGCCGTTCATCACGAACTTCATGAACTCGCCCGCGATCACCGCCTCGGCATGGTAGTCCATCGTCAGGTAAGGGTCGGCCCAGTTGCCGGTCACGCCCAGCCGCTTGAACTCCTCGCGCTGGATGTCGATCCAGCCGGCGGCAAAGGCCCGGCATTCGCGGCGGAAGTCCACCACGTTGACGTCGTCCTTGTTCAGCCCCTTGGCGCGGTATTGCTCTTCGATCTTCCATTCGATCGGCAGCCCGTGGCAGTCCCAGCCCGGCACATAACGGGCGTCAAAGCCCATCATCTGCTGGGACCGCACCACCATGTCCTTCAACACCTTGTTCAAGGCATGCCCGATGTGCAGATGCCCGTTGGCATAGGGTGGCCCGTCATGCAGCACAAAGGCCTCGCGCCCCGGCTTTTCGCGCAACCGGTCGTAGACCCCGATCCGCTCCCACCGCGCCAGCCATTCCGGCTCGCGCTGGGGCAGGCCTGCACGCATCGGGAAGGCAGTGTCGGGCAGGAACACCGTCTCGCGGTAGTCGGGAACGGTCGTATCAGTCGTGTCGGAAGACATGGGGATCACTCGCGGAGAAAAAGGGATTGGCCGTGCGCAGAAAACCCGGCGGCTGGGTCAGCCCGCCGGGCCGGTAATTCGACGCGAGAGAAGCCCGTTCAACATGGCCGGCGTTATAGGCGCAGCACCCGTTGCGGTAAAGGGGCGGCGATACAGCCCTTCATTTGTTCCAAGATATCCCGGGTGGATTCTTGGTTTCGCCATGGGTTCGGGACACCAATGATCTGGGGGCAGCGCCCCGGCGGCCAACCACCGCGCGCCTCACCCGTTCAGATGCCGCCACACCTCGGATATCACCACCGCCCCCTCGCCCACCGCCGAGGCGACGCGCTTGACCGATCCCGCCCGCACATCCCCCACCGCATAAATCCCCGGACAACTCGTCGCATAGCGCCCCCGCGCCAGCGCCGCCTCGCTCGCCTCCGCCCCGGTCAGCACGAACTCCTCCGCGTCCACCGCAACCCGGCCCGCCAGCCAGCCGGTGTTCGGCGCCGCCCCCACCATCACGAACACTGCCGGCGTCTGCAGCACCTGCTCCCCGTCCGGCCCACGCACCCGGATCGCCGCCAGACTGGCCTCCCCCTCCAGCGCCACCACCTCCGCCCCGAAATGCAGTGTCACGTTCTCGGCCTGCTCCAGCCGCTCCACCAGATAGGACGACATCATCTCAGCCAGACTTTCCTCACGCACCAGCACATGCACATGCTTTGCCGTGCGGCTCAGGAACATCGCCGCCTGCCCGGCTGAATTGCCACCGCCGATCACCGCAACTTCGCTTTTGGTGCAATACCGCGCCTCGACATCCGTCGCGGCATAGTAGATCCCCACCCCCTCGAACTCCTCCAGCCGCGCGAGCGGCAGCCGCCGATACTCCACGCCCGTCGCCACGATCACCGACCGGGCGCGCACCACAGCGCCATTGTCCAGCGTGAGTCGCCACTCCCCACCCTCAGGCGCAATCGCCACCACCCGGTGCGGAATGGCAAAGCGGGTGCCGAACTTCATCGCCTGCACCTCGCCCCGGAAACACAGATCCGCCCCCGAAATGCCGGTCGGAAAGCCCATGTAATTCTCGATCCGGCTCGACGTGCCCGCCTGCCCGCCCACCGCCAGATCTTCCACCACCAGCGCCCGCAAGCCCTCGGCTCCGGCATAGACCGCCGCCGAAACCCCCGACGGCCCGCCGCCCACGATCACCACGTCAAAGGCCGCATCGGTCGGCGTGTAGGCAATCCCGATCCGCTCGGCCAGGGCAAGGGGGGATGCCTCCAGCACCTCGCCCGCGCCAAAGATCACCTTCGGGGCATCACCTGCAAAATCGCAATCACGGGCCAGCTCTGCGGCCTCTTGCGACGTAGGGTCCAGCAACCGCACCGGCAATTTGTTGCGCGTGCAGAACGCCACCACCGCCCGCACCGCCCGGTCCTCGGCCGGGCCGACCACGGTGATCGCACTTGCCCAGTGCTCCACCATCGCCCGCCGCCGCGCGCCAAACACCGACACGATGATGTCCGACATCTCCGGTTCCGCCGCCATCAGCCGCAGCATCGGCTCGCGCGGCACCGCGACCACGCGTGACGCGGCAATGCTGCGCAGGGTGTAAAGACTGCCGCCCCCGGTCAGGAACGCAATCTCGCCGACGAACTGGCCGGGGCCAAGCTTGTGGGGGCTCAGCGCCACCTCCTGCACCTCGTCCCACAGCTGGAATCCGCCCTCCAGCACATAGACGAACTCGTCCGCCGGGTCGCCACTGCGCAGGAAGATCTCGCCCTCGGGAACCGCCCGCTCCTCGCCGATGGCGCGCAGCGCGCCGATCTGCCGGTCACTGAACGGTCGGCGCTCTAATGTCGCAAGGTCTTCGGCAAGGCTTTCCATCCCACGTCCTTTCAGCGATCCTTGGTCACGTTGGCCCCTCCCCCTTTGGCCAGCCAAAGAGCGAGGCCACAATGAAGGAACCGTCAGTCAACGTTCTTGGCGGCGTTTTGGAGCCATGCTCCACCGATCCGGTCACCGGTTTTTTCCGCAACGGTTGCTGCGACACCGGCCCGATGGACCGGGGCGTCCATACCGTCTGCGCCACTATGACGGCCGAATTCCTCGCCCTGTCCAAGTATCTCGGCAACGATCTGTCCACCCCGCGCCCGGAATTCGGCTTTGCTGGCCTGAAACCCGGCGACCAGTGGTGCCTTTGCGCCGCCCGCTTCCTGCAGGCGCACGAAGAAGGTGCCGCCCCGCTCGTCCGCCTCGACGCGACACATCAGGCAACACTCGACATCGTCGCGCTCGACATTCTTGAGCTTTACGCCCGACCGAAATGATCCCGCCGCGCTTCCAGGTCACCGACGCCGAAATCGCCGCCGTCGTCGCGGCCTTTTACGCCGGTGTGCGCCAGAATCCGGTCCTCGGCCCGGTCTTTGTCGCCCACGTCCACGACTGGCCCGCGCACGAGGCGAAGATCACCCGCTTCTGGCGCAACGCGATCCTGCATGAACGCATTTATGACGGAAACCCGCTCGCAGTCCACCGCGCCGCAGGCGATGTGAAAGCGGCGATGTTCACCGATTGGCTGGCGCTCTTCGACCAGACCCTCGCGCGCGAACTGCCACCCGACACCGCCGCCGCATGGTCCGCCCTCGCCCACCGCATCGGGCGCGGCCTCATCTTCGGTCTCGGCAATCACGACGGCCCGCCAAGCTTGCGCTGATCAGGCGGCGTCCTTCGATCCGTTGGCTGCCGCCCGGACCGTGCCATCTTCGCGCATCAGATCGTCGATGAACAGGCTCAGAAGCTGCGGCCGGCCAGTGACCCCGGCCTTGCGATAGATCGCATTGGTCTGCGCCTTCACCGTGCCTTCGCTGGTGGACCGCAGAGTCGCGATCTCGGCCGTGGACATCCCCTTGATGGCAAACAGCGCGACGTCCCGTTCTGCCGTGGTCAGGCCCCACTCGGCGAAGCGTTCTTCCAGCAGGTCCAGGAACGCACCCGACGCCCGGCGCAGGCGTTCCTCGGCGACGTTGCGCTGCTTCAGCACGCGGCGCAGCAGGATTGCTCCCAGAACAACCCCCAACACCAGCCCGATCGCCGCGCCGATCTCCAGCAGTTCGCGCATTTCCCAACTGATCGGCGTGGTTCGGATGCCCAGCACCGAAGCCAGAATGTCGAAAACGAAAAAGAAGGCGCAGGCCGCCTGAATGAGAAACACCGCAATGAAGGGAACCGCGCGCTTCACGTCCTGTCAGCCTGCCTGATCTTCAGTCGTCATCGCCATCATCACCGTCATCGTCGTCATCGTCGTCGTCGTCATCATCGTCGTCATCGTCGTCGTCATCGTCGTCATCATCATCGTCGTCGTCATCGTCATCGTCATCATCGTCGTCATCATTGCCCGACCGGTCATCATTCACGATCCGCGCTCTGCCGCCGCCGCCGTCGGCCAACCATAGATCACGCAGGATCTCGCCGGTGTTGGGATTGATGATGATCTCGCGCGTTCCGTTCCGCCGCTGCGCCATGATGCGCACCCGACCGAGAAGCGTGCGCGAGGTGACGATGTTGCGGTAGCCCTGCCGTTTCAGTTGCCCGACGATGCTGGCAACCACGTCCTGCGCATAAGCGGGCGCAGCCGCCACAAACGCTGCAGCGCCGAGTATCGAAAGAAATTGGCGTCTTTTCATAATCGTCTCCCCGGGATCCCCCGGCCGATCAAAACTATGGTGCAAAGGGCAAGCCCCGGCAAGGCCGGGGCTCGCAAGGATCGCCGGTCAGCGATCAGTCTTCATCTTCATCGTCATCATCGCCGTCATCATCGTCGTCGTCGTCATTGTCGTCGTCGTCATCATCATCATCATCGTCGTCGTCATTGTCGTCGTCATCTTCATCGTCGTCATCATCATCATCATCGTCGTCGTCGTCGTCATCATCGTCGTCGTCTTCGTCGTCCTCGAAATCCTTGCCGACGGTCGACAGATCGATGCCGGTCTTGCCGAGGTATTCAGCATCGGCCCGCTCGATCTCCTTCTTGATGATCTCGTTCGTCGCGTTGTCGTAAACAACTTCGACCTTCATGTTGCCCTTGACCGCTTCCAGCTTGGTCTGGGTCAACCCGGTCTTCACCTCGACATAGGTGTAGCCGTCCGCAATGTAGGCATCAGCCAGCGCCTTTGCGTCAATCGCCGCGAACGCCATGTTCGCCGTAAGCGCGGTCGCCGCCGTGAACATCAGGAGTTTGCTTCTCAGTTTCATCGCATGTCCCTTCTATTGGGAGTGTGGTGTCTGCCGGTCCGCAACGACCGACGGTGATGCTAGCAAGACCACCCAACCTCGACTCACCACGGCGCACCATTGCACAGGGGTTTAAACCGGCCACCTAGACCGCCGGTTTGCGGCCATAAACCAAGGTTTATGCAACTTATGCGTGCAAACAGGAACGCCCCGCCGATCCGGCGGGGCGTTTTTCAGGCTGGCCGCGTAGGCTCAGACTTTCATGTCCTGACCAAGGTGCTTGGCCACCGTGAAGATGTCCTTGTCGCCGCGGCCGCACATGTTCATCACGATGATATGGTCGCGCGGCAGCCCCGGCGCGATCTTCATCACATGCGCCAGAGCATGGCTCGGCTCCAGCGCCGGGATGATTCCCTCCAACTTGCAGCACAGCTGAAACGCCTCCAGCGCCTCGGCATCGGTGATGGACACATACTTCGCCCGCCCGATGTCATGCAGCCAGGCATGTTCCGGCCCGATGCCGGGATAATCCAGCCCCGCCGAGATCGAGAACCCCTCAAGGATCTGCCCGTCCGGGTCCTGCAACAGATAGGTCCGGTTGCCATGCAGCACACCCGGACGCCCGCCGGTCAGACTGGCGCAATGCTCCATCCGGTCGTCCACACCCTTGCCGCCCGCCTCGACCCCGATGATGTTGACCGACGGGTCATCGAGGAACGGGTAGAACAAGCCCATCGCGTTCGACCCGCCACCGATCGCCGCGATCACCGTGTCGGGCAAGCGCCCCTCGCCCTCCTGCTCGGCCATCTGCCAGCGCACTTCCTTGCCGATGATCGACTGGAAATCGCGCACCATCGCCGGGTAAGGATGCGGCCCCGCCACCGTGCCGATGCAGTAGAAGGTGTCGCGCACGTTGGTCACCCAGTCACGCAACGCATCGTTCATCGCGTCTTTCAGCGTGCCACGACCGGAAGTTACCGGGATCACCTCGGCCCCCAGCAGCTTCATCCGGAACACGTTCGGCGCCTGCCGCTCCACGTCATGCGCGCCCATGTAGACCACGCATTGCAAGCCGAACTTGGCGCAGACCGTGGCCGTCGCCACGCCATGCTGCCCCGCCCCGGTTTCCGCGATGATCCGGGTCTTGCCCATCCGGCGAGCCAGAATGATCTGGCCCAGCACGTTGTTGATCTTGTGCGCGCCGGTGTGGTTCAACTCGTCGCGCTTCATGTAGATCTTTGCACCGCCCAGATGCTCGGTCATCCGCTCGGCGTAATAAAGCGGGCTCGGCCGCCCGACGTAATGCTTCCAGAGCCAGTCCATCTCGGCCCAGAAGGTCGGGTCGGTCTTGGCGAACTCATACCGTTCCTCAAGATCAAGGATCAGCGGCATCAGCGTTTCCGAAACGAACCGCCCGCCGAACAGGCCAAAGCGCCCCTGTTCGTCCGGCCCGGTCATGAAGCTGTTGATTCCGTCCTCGGCCATGATCTTTTCCCTCGTGTTCTGCTGCCCCCGATGTAGCGCCCCTGCCACCCGTGGGAAAGGGGGGCCGTCAGCCCCCCTCGGGCTTCGCCCTCACCCCCCGAGGATATTTCAAGAAGAGGAAACCCCATGCTTCCCCTTCGCCAAATATCCCCCGCGCGGAGCGCAGCCCCGAGGAAGCGCGCCCGCGCTGACGAGACAAATGGTATGCGGCGCAAGCCGCTCGATTCGACAACCGCAGGACCGAGGGTGTCAGCGCAGGATCGGCACGCCGCCACGGGTGCCTTGCGCGGCCTCGACGAAGGCCGCGATCCGGGTCGCGTCCTTCACCCCGGGCGCGCTTTCGACGCCTGACGACACATCCACCTGCCGCGCGCCGGTCAGCCGCACCGCCTCGGCCACATTGGCGGGCGTCAAACCACCGGCAAGCATCCAGGGGCGCAGCCACTTCCGCCCGACCAGCAGCCGCCAATCGAAGGCGAGGCCATTGCCGCCCGGCAGGTCGGTGCCTTTCGGCGGCTTGGCGTCGATCAGCAGCTGGTCGGCAGCAAGGCTCATTTCCATCAGTCCGGTCAGGTCGCCTTCGTCGGCCACCCCGATCGCCTTCATCACCGGCAGGCCGTAGCGGGCGCGGACCTCGGCCACACGTTCGGGGGTTTCATGGCCGTGCAGCTGCACCATGTCGAGCGGCACCTCCGCCACCAGCGCGTCCAGCATCGCGTTGTCGGCATCCACCGTCAGCGCCACCTTGGCCAGCCCGACCGGGGCCGCCAGAGCCAGGTGCCTGGCCTCGGCCAGGGTGAGATTGCGCGGGCTTTTGGCAAAGAACACGAAGCCTGCATAGGCCGCACCCGCCGCCGCCACGGCCGCCACGTCGGCCTCGGTCCGCAGGCCGCAGATCTTGACCCGAACCTTCCCCATCACCGCGTCTTCGGCCGGTCCAGCAACGCCAGCACGTCATCCTGCGGCACCGTCGTGGTGTCGCGCAGGACGGCAAGCTCGCGCTCCAGCCGCGTTACCTCGCGCGACTTGGCGCTGGCGGTCGAGCGGTGCTTCATTTCCCGGAACCATTCCCAGACGAACCCGATCAGCAGGCCCGCCACGATCCCGGCAAAGATGATCAGGAACAGCGGCAGTTCGATGCCCCAGGTCAGCCCGGTCAGCGCCGCCAGATCGTCCGGCAACAGGCGCACCGCGACAGGGGCGCGGTTGGCCAGCGCCACGGTCAGCAAGACCAGCGCCAAAGCGATCAGAAAGGCAAATCGAAGATAACGGATCATCGGCAACGGCTCCCCTGCGGCACCCTGCCAATATCGGCCCGATCCGGGTCCGCTGCAAGCGACCTTGGCTTACTTGCCGTTCAGACGGTCGCGCAGCAGTTTTCCGGTCTTGAAGAACGGCACCTTCTTGTCATCGACCTTCACCGCCTCGCCGGTCCGCGGATTGCGCCCGACGCGGGCGTCGCGCGCCTTGACGGAAAAAGCGCCGAAACCGCGCAGTTCCACCCGGTCTCCCTTGGCCAGCGCGTCGATGATTTCCTCGAAGACCGTGTTGACGATGCGCTCGACATGGCGCTGCGTCAGATGCGGATTTTCGTCCGCGATCTTCTGAATCAATTCAGACCGGATCATCCCTATCGTCCCCCCTGTGGTTCGGCCCTTGGCAGCGGCCGCCACGATGTTCTTGTCTGCGGACTATAGGCAAAAATTGTCACCGCACAAATGAAAACAAGGGGGTGGCGGCCCAATGCAAAGGGCCCTGCCAACCGGCAAGGCCCTCTTTTCGTTATAAACCTCGGTCGAGCGTCGGCTCAGACCTTGTCGCCGCTCTTCAGCGCTGCGCCAAGGATGTCGCCAAGGGACGCGCCCGAATCGGACGAGCCATACTGTTCGACGGCTTCTTTCTCTTCCGCGATCTCGCGCGCCTTGATCGACAGACCCAGCTTGCGGGTCTTGGGGTCGATGTTGGTCACGCGCACGTCGATCTTGTCACCGACCTGGAACCGCTCGGGACGCTGGTCTGCCCGGTCACGGCTCAGGTCGCTGCGGCGAATGAACGACTTGGCGCCGTTGTATTCCACCTCGATGCCACCCTCTTCGATCGCGGTCACGGCGACGGTGATGATCCCGCCACGCTTCACGCCATCAACCGCGTCGGTGAAGTTGTCTTCGCCCAGAGCCTTGATCGAAAGCGAGATGCGTTCCTTTTCAACGTCCACTTCGGTGACAGCGGCATGCACCGTGTCGCCCTTGCGGTAGTTCTGGATCGCCTCTTCGCCGCGCTGGTCCCACGACAGGTCGGACAGGTGGACCATGCCGTCGATGTCGTTGTCGAGGCCGACGAACAGACCGAATTCGGTGATGTTCTTGACTTCGCCTTCGATCTGGCTGCCCACGG
>LNFM01003302.1_pt1 | contig 32073 bp, 22 predicted proteins | sample 596031 | NCBI WGS metagenome assembly LNFM01 (sample SAMN04254537, study PRJNA301005) | activated carbon metagenome | isolation source: dual media filters at the Ann Arbor, Michigan drinking water treatment plant | place: USA: Ann Arbor | reverse complement strand
TGTGCGCCGATGGTGACCCCGGGGCAGCGGGCTACCTCCTTCAACTCATCGATCGTCATGGGTCGCAGCGGTCGAAATCTGCGCCGGTGATCGCTTGGCGCCTGTGCTTCGATGGCATTTGTGACGGTCTCTCGCTTCATGGGATCGAGCGATTTGAGGCTTTCGAGCACATCGGACAGCTTGAGCCACGTAGCATACCCACCAGCTCCGTCGAATCTCCACGCAGGCAGTCCGAGGTGGGTGAGGTCGACGACGAAGGGGCTGCTCGACTGGAGGGCATTCATCACCCGATCGAACCAATACGGCTTTCCGTGTGCGATCTGCCCGGTGGCGATGTAGACCGTCACAGGCAGTGCAAACTCCTTCACTATGCCGAGAAGATGACGATGCAGTCCTGCTTCACCGTCGTCGAACGTGATGGCGAGGCGAGGACGTCGGGCCGGTCTCGCAGAGGTCGTCAATCCTTCTGTCAGGCTAACGATGTCGAACTGCTCGCGCAGAAAGGCGACTTGTCGCCGGAACTCTTCGACGCGTACCGCCGTCCACGCATCGATATCATCGTCGTTTCCGCTTAGCGTGTGATATACGAGAACGATCAGCGAAGCGTTGCGGAGGATGGCGGTTTTGAGCACCGAATAAGGTGCTGCCGACGACAAAGTCGCCGTCGCAGCCACCTTCAATGCCCTCTCGAACTGCTGCGCCACGCCACACCTTTTATTCGGATCGGACCGATCTATTCGGGACGTTCATTACCCTCACGCTCCATCCCAATGCGACTGCAGTCCAGTCCGACACCGCAGCCTTGATTGTAGACGTCTGAGTGCCACCGTCCGCCGCCTGTGACATTCGTCGTTAATCGCGGCCCATTCCCCTTACCGGTACCCGAGGTCTCCCATCGGGCACAGGAAGCAAGATCTCCTGACTGGGCCACGTTTTATCGACATTTACGTTTTGTAGGCGCATCGCTACTGTCGAGTTCGCCGGAAACGGCTTTCAACGACTTCATGCACGCTTTATCCATGATGCAGATCAATCGTTTCGCCGAGCGATAAGCGATAAGCGACAAGACGGCCGCCGGATTCAGACCAGTCGTCAGATGGCGCTATCGCACCGCACTAAAGCGGCACCCCATTTGCATCTGCTTCTCAAAACAGCAGCCGTTGCCCTCTTTTGGGAGAAGTTGGTGAGCGTCGGTCTTTGGTGGAGGCGTATACATGGTTCATTTCGGCACAGAACTCGCATCGCTTCTCCTCTTGGCCGTGACCCTCATTTTCGTCTTGCTGGTGCTGGTATTCGCGATCGAGATCCTTGTGGCTTGGCCGCAGCGTCCTGCGCCGAAGCACACCGAGCCGCAGTGGCAAGGCCGGGTAGCCGTGTTGATACCGGCGCATAACGAGGTGGCGGTGGTTGCCCCCACGATAACTTCCCTGATGCGCCAGATCAGGCCGGGCGACCGCGTCGTCGTCGTCGCCGACAATTGCACGGATTCCACCGCAACGCTGTGCGCCACACTCGGTGCCGAGGTTGTCGAGCGCCAGGATCTGACGCGGCGCGGTAAGGGCTTTGCTTTGGCGCACGGCATCGAGCATCTCGCTGCCGATCCTCCGGACGTCGTCGTCGTCCTGGATGCCGACTGTGTCATCGAAGCCGACGGCTTGTATAGACTGGCTGCCGCCAGCCGGGCTTCACATTGTCCGGTCCAGTCCAACTATGAACTCATTCTGCCGGAAAGCGCTCGTATCGAGTTACGAATCGGCGCGTTCGCTTGGCGGGTGAAGAATTATCTGAGACCTCTGGCTCTGCACCGCTCGAACCTTCCCTGCCAGCTGATGGGTTCAGGGATGGCGTTCCCATGGCAGATCGTTCGCGAAGCGGATCTCGCGACAGACCACCTGGTCGAGGACATGATGCTTGGCCTGGATCTGGCTCATCGCGGATATCCGGCGCAGTTCATGCCTTCGGTGAAAACGATGAGCCCGTTTCCCGAGAGCCGGGAGGGCCAGGTGGTTCAGCGCACTCGCTGGGAAACGGGCCATCTGCAAGTGATCGCGAGATGCCTGCCTCGCCGACTGGTCGCGGCGATCGCTGGAGCGGATCCTCGTTTGCTGGCGCTCGTCATAGATGCTGCCGTGCCACCGATCGCGTTTCTGGTGCTGAGTGGCGGCATAGTAGCTTCGGCGGGCTTGGCGGCGTCGATGGTTGGACTGGGCAGTGGGTACTTTCTTCTGGCGCTGGCCGGGCTCTTTGGCCTGACACTTGCTGTGCTCTTGGCGTGGTTGCGCATCGGCCGGGACATCGTATCGCCTCAGGAGCTGCTCTGCCTGCCACTATATGCGCTTTCGAAGGTGTCGGTATACGCTCGTGCACTGACCGGTAGCAGGCTTGGTTGGGTACGATCCAGACGATCGTGATCTCCCTTGGATTTTTGGTGCGTTGAGCGGGAGCGGGATTTGGGCGCAGTATTCAAGTGGGCAAAGCCGGACTCGCCAGAGATTGCCCTCTGCGAGATGGCCAGCGGCATTCCTATTCAGCCCAGTCAGGAGCCGATGCCACCCTCCAGCGAAATCCCGCCGCGGTGGTCGAAGCCACTGCTCAGCACTTTGGCTGCGCTGGACAAGACGGGCGCCCGTGTCATCGGTGTGGCGAGCGACCGACCCAATGCCGGCGTTTCGACCATCACACGTCGGCTATCCGACACCTATCTCAGCTTCGGACGCCGTACGCAGCTCATCGATGCCGTCGAATTGGTGCAGGGCCTCGAAGGCGACGATCCTTCAGCCGAAATCTGCGGCGAGGAACTCAAGAGGCAGTTCGAGGCTGCCTACAGCCAAGCTGCCGCTACCCACGACTACGTGCTGGTCGACCTTCCGCCGGCGATCGATCCGCACGGTAAGCCCACGCCAGGCTTCATGTCCGGGGGCAGCGCCTGCGACGTCGTACTGTTGGTCTGCCTCACGGCGGTCATGACGCGCGCCGAGGTAACTCGCCTCGTCGACAATTGCCGCATCAGCAATGTGAAGATCGGAGCGGTGATTCTCAACGATCGGAATTTACCGCTGAGCAGCATGCTGGGTTAGGTGGCGACCGGTCGAGGCAGACACGTCGGAACTTCCGGCGAGAGCCTCAACCAGCCCCTCACGTATCAACTCTGATTTACACCGGTTCAATCGAATAGTTCCATCAAGACTGGACGAACTCAATCGGTCCATTATTCGGACTTTTCAAACGGTCGAACAATCTGCGGGTGCTGACGTGTCGAATGTGATCATGGAATATGGCGTGATGGTCGTGGCTGTCGCTCGGCGTCGATGGTTGCAATTCGTGGTCCCCGTGATCTTGATATTAGCGGCCGGCGCCATCCTCGCGAAACTCGCGCCGAAGGTCTACTCCACGAAATCACTGATCCTTCTACAATCCGCCAATCGTAGCACGGGCCTCACCGGTCCTCAGAGCATCCTGGCGCGAGAGGCTGTGCTTCAACAGATCAGCGCGATCGATTCCTGGATCAAGAGCGATCAGGTGTTGCAGGGCCTATTGCCCAAGCTGGTTGAGGGAAAGCAGCTTCAGGGCGATGCACTCATCACCCAGATGCGGGCGCTCCGCCTCAGCCTCAACATGGAGTTGATAGGGAATTCGACGCTGGAGATTAGGCTCGAGGGTCCGGAAGCACGAGGGCTCGCCCGCAAGCTCGAGATCATCATAGAGCGCATCATGGACGGGTTGACGGGGCCCGAACAGAGCATCTTGAACGCAAGCCAGTTCATTTCCATGCGCCGCACAGAGGAGTTGCGGTCTGCCGAGGTCGCTCTCGAGCGGGAAATCTTCGCTCTCGGATATGCCGATCCCGGACCGGTTGTCGCACGACTGAAGCAGGTAGCCGAGATCAAAGCGCGCTCGAACGGCGCTGGCGCCGGCGATGCCGCCGCCAACGAGATCAACGTCATCAGGCAATCGATTTCCCGCGACGGGACCTTGGTCGCGAAGCTCGAGGCGCTTTATGGGCTTTATCGCGAAGCCAATCTGCGCTCGAACAGACCCCGCGGAGCTACGCGTTCCAGCGGCAATTACTTCGGCATTTTCGATACACCGGAGAACCTCCTACTCGTTGGAAGACCCCAGGATCCGTTATACGGGGAGAATTCTGGAAGGAAGCCGATCATCGGGCTCATTATTCTGGCCATAATGTCGACTGCTGGTGTCTTGATTTTTCTAGAGTTGGTGAGCGGCCGCGCCAGGCTTCAATCCGAGTTCGAAACGCTCTCCGGTGTTCCGGTCGTGGCGCGCTTCCCGCGACTTTGACGCCTGTGAGCGGGCTAGGATTTGCAATTCGATTTCCGCTCGACGGGACGAGTTCTAAGCCACACCCGATGTCGCTCAGCCGCCAGACGTCGTTCGATCGAATGTCATAGCCTTCCCCTAGACCGAACCTCGTTCGGCACAGGATCGCTCAGGTGCTTGACGAAGGGATGTGGATCGACTTCTTCAGTCGTCCTGCCGAGGTACAGAAATGCCAATCCGCCGCCGGGTTCCACTCGAGACAGATTGCAGCCGCGGCGGCACCGACCTCGACGCATGTCAAATCATCGGGCATTGCGTCCCATCATACCGAACAGCGGTGTCATGAAGATGATCTTGAGATCGAGCCATATAGACCAGTTGTCGATGTATTCGAGATCGGCTTCCACGCGACGCTGCATCTTTTCGGGCGTATCGGTCTCGCCGCGCAATCCTGTCACCTGCGCCAATCCAGTGATGCCCGGCTTTACGCGGTGGCGGGCGTCGTAACGATGGACGCGGCGTCTGTAGTGCTCGTGGTGGGCGAGCGCGTGCGGTCGTGGACCCACGAAGGACATCTCGCCCTTCAGGATGTTGACCAGCTGGGGTAGCTCGTCGAGGCTCGTGCGACGGAGAAACGCGCCGACCCTTGTGATGCGCGGGTCTTTTCGGGAAGCCTGCTTCACTTCCTGACCATCCTCGGTGGTGGTCATAGTGCGGAATTTGTAGACGGTAATCAGCTTGCCGTTGTAGCCAACCCGCCTCTGCCGGAAAATGGCCGGCCCCTTGCTTTCTAGCTTGATAGCAGCGGCGATGAGGACCATCAGCGGAGCAGCCGCAGCGAAAAGCAGTAGCGCAAGGAAATAGTCCAGCGCCTGTTTGGCCATAAACCCCCAACCTTGGATCGCGCGCGATCTGATTTTCAACATGTTGAAGTGCTCGATCCTTTCGACACCCTGGATGTCGAAGACGGCGGCGGAGTGAGAGCTGTTCAGCCAGATGTCGACGGGCAATATGCTCAGCTCGGCCAGCAAAAAGCGGATCTGCTCGTCAGACAGTCCCTTCGGCTCGATCATGATCTCATCGTATTCGCCGCGCTGGCACGCTGACACCAGATCGAGCAGCGGCTCGCCAGCCGACAAATCCTTCGGCGCTGCAGAAAATTGGAGGTCAGGATCGACTTCGGTCAGAGCCACGATCCTTAGCCGAGGATTTTCGACTAGACCTTTGACCAGAGGCTGCACCGTCGAACGCGCGCCCACGACCACAACGCGGCGTGCGACGAGGCCGTTTGTTGCCACCCATTTCAGCAGCCGCCCCATGGCATGTCGCCAAGTGACGACTCCGACGGCACTGAGGCAAAGCCAAAGGATAAGCCAGGCGCGCGAATAGTTACTCGAAATCTTCAGGGCAAAGCCTGCAGCGATAACGAGCATCACGCCCATCACAAGCGATATCAGCAGCTCGCGCCAAATCTTCCCGCCTTTTGCAATGGCGGCGTAGTTCGTCAGTTTCTGGTTGCGCATAATCAGAAGAGAGAGCACCCCACCGGAAAGTCCGACGATAAAGTATTGCTCTTCGCGCAATTGCGATTCGGCTAGCGGCAGCAGCGGATATAACAGCTCGGCCAACGTGGCCGTCAGCGTAACGATCGCCACCTCCACCACAAGCATAGCGTCAATGATGAGCTGCATCGAGACGCGTTTGGATATTAACTTTCCTGCCCATTCCACAAACATTCCGCCGACCGAATTACCAGCAGCACGACTACTTCCACCAGGAGGCCGCGATTCAGTGTACGACATGAAATGCCCGCTAAAATACATAGTTCAGTTCGGCCCATGATTCATTCCACAAAGCCTCTCCGCTGGCGCCGTCAACCAAACATTAACCTTAACGATTGAAAGACTTCCGGTGGCGGCCCCTGAGAGACCTGTCCGTTGTCAATTCCGCGCCTACTCTCATGGCTGTTATCTGCAGGTTAGATATCCGATACGACTACGTATCCCGCCGGTATCAATTTGGATGCCCGTTACATTCGGTATAAAGAGATACTCAATGGTCGATCCATATCGGGAGCTGTTGAATGAGCTGCCTCTCAACGAGGTGGAGAGCGCGGCAATCAAGGCCTCGCAACTGCGCGATAGCACGGACCCGAGTTCGCCTTTCTACGAGGAGGTCGTCGATCTCGCACGCATTGCGCAGGAAGTATGCGACGAAAAAAGGAAAGCGGCGCTCCAGCAGGGCGGTTGAACCGCCAACGTCGCCGGGCGCCCCCTCCTCCTGAACCCCTTGTTCCTCGGAGTTCCTCGGAGTCGAAGGTGAGCGGCACGGCTCAAATCAGTACTCTGGCCTCGTCGGCTCGAGCCGACGCGGGCTCCGATCCACCCAGAAAAAGCGCATCGAACTGGGAGGCCGGCGCCAGCGTCGTATCCTCATTCGCTCGCCGGGATCACCGGCAGCAACAAGTGCGATGGCCGGTTGGTGTCGTGAAAGATGGTGTGAACCACCGTCCGCGCCGAGCAGAGATGATAGGGAATGTACTCGGCGTTGGTGGCGCCGCCGATCCCGGTGGGCATGTCGGCAGCGGAGATGTCCAGGCAAATGCGATGGCCCCGCCGGAACAGGTTGGCCGTTGCCATGATCTCGATGGCATATTGGACGACTTCGCCCGGCGCAACCGGCTGGCGGCTCTCCCGCGTGAGAGGATGCCAGGGCCTGCCCGGCTTCGATCGCTCGGGATCGAGCGCGCGCATCGACGCCTTCAGCCAGCCACGCGTGACCTCGCGTTCCGGAAGATCTGCCGGCACGACGCGCTCGCCCTCTCTCGCGGACTGCACAGAAACATCGGGGCCGACATCCTTGAGCACAACGATCCAGTTCGTGTCGTCCTGATCGATCGCCGCCCAAAGGTCGAGCACGATCGGCCCGGCGATCAGCGTGTCGGCGCTCAGTGGCTCCGTCATGTAGCGCAGGCCAGCGACTTTGGATGTCTGGGTCGGCGGCATCTGAACGAAGGTGTCCGGTCGGATGGTGTCATCGACGCTAGAGGGCGTGAACGGCTTTGCCGTAAGCTGCTCCCAGGCATTGAGGTAGAGCTTCGTCCACTGCGTCTCCGGCACTGGCCAGTCCTGGGCCTGGCGCCATTCATTGGCGCCCATGACCCAATATCTCACCGGCGCGTCGCTGCCGATGCCGGTGTCGATGCCCTTCAACCAATGATCGTGCCAGCGCAGGATCTCGCCATGCATGGTGTGAAAGGGGCGCTCGATGTGTGCCGGGCCGGTAAGGAGCAACCGCTTCGTGCACGAAAGGTTTGCAAACCAGCTCTGAGCGCCATTGAGATGCGTCTTGTAGGTATAGCCGTACCAACCCGAACCCGTATATGTCGGCACGGTCACTCGTGCGAATTCCGCTTCGCTCTTTTCGACCCACGCCTCGCGGTCGTACGGATCGATCAGCAGATCGAAGTACGCCGGCATGTGCTGGCCCTTCTGCGCGATGACGTTGAAGATATGCGGGTACTGCCGGTAGTCGGCGTTCTGCATCGCCTCTCGCCACAGCGCTTCGCGGTCGGGCGGAAGGATGCCCGGCGCGCCGCGGTTCTGGTGGAACGCGGAGAAGTGACCAATCAGATAGCGAAAGGTGTGGAGGACGCCGCCGGGATATTCTTCGCGAAAGCCGCCGAACTGACCGTATGCTCCGCGCGGATCGAACGGAAAGATGGCCTTCAGCGCCGGAGGCTGCTGTTTAGCGACCGCGAGTTGCTCGGCGCCGAAGCCCGAAATGCCGACCATACCGACATTGCCATCGCACCAGGGCTGCTTCGCGATCCACTCGATGAGGTCGTAGCAATCCCATTCCCGCGATCCCCCGCTACCGGACTTGCCGATCCCACGCGGTGAGCCGATCACGTGAACATAACCGCGACTGACGAAGAAACGCGTGTCGCCGGCCTCCAGCAAGCCTGCCCACAGCGGTACCCATGCCGGCTGGGGCGGCAACGAGCTGGCGTAGTCGGGACCTTGCAGATCCTTGTTGTAGATCGAGAACGCCAGCAGCGCGGGAAACTTTGCCGGTGCGTTACTGCTTTGACGCTCCGACGCAGGCGTCGACGCGTCTGGTCGATACACGTCGACCGAGAGTTCGACGCCGTCGCGCATCGGCACGGCAACGTCCTTCATGTCGATGCGATTCTGGAACTCCGGCGCGCGATCGTAATCGCACGGTGGTGCTGACGACGCGTGGTTGAATGCAGCTGCCCTCATGAGGAAAGTCCAGCCGCCAGGTCCAGGATCACGTCATCGAGGGGAGGCTCGTCCTTGCGATGCACATCGACGGCGAGTTGCGCTCCGCTTTTCGGGCAATACCAGATCGTCGCCATTAGCTCCTCGTGAAACAGAATGCCATGCTGAGCGATCAGGCGTTCGGTCGTGCTTTTGCGTGCGCGTTTACGCCAGCGGGTGTCGCCGCTCGCGAGCACTGCACCGGCTCTCGTCACGACATGGGCCGTGCCACCGAAGCTGATCAGTCGCATTTCTTCACCGATATGTCCGACGACCTCGCCGTCGAACGCGATATCGGATCTGGCTGGCCCGGATTCGGCAGCGATCGAAACGGCCAACCGTTGCTTCCTGATGGAGCAGCGCTTCGCACGTGTCGCCGAGGGGTCGACTTCGCCATTGGCCATGACGACACCGTAGATTTCGAGTGCACTTTCGATCGAGACCAACCCACGCGCCAAGTCGGCGGCGACCGACTGCACTTCACGTTCGATCGGATCGCCCGAGCCACCTCCGCCCTGCCACGACACGGCGAACACGTCGCGGTCGGTCATGCGCATCAGGCCAGGCTTGGGCCCGAAGACTTCGTAGTCGGCCGATCGCGCTCGGCCATTCTCGATTGCGTTGCGGCCCCAAGTCTGTCGCACCGTGGCGCCGGGCCATCCGCCGGAGAGGCCGTGTCCGTTCGGCACCTCGACGCCGTGCGTCATGACAAGGGCCTCGGCGTGCTCGATGCCGCCGAGCGTCATCGCGATCTCTGCGCCGACGCCACCGCGGTAACGGCCGGCTCCCCCCGTGTCCTGCGCAAGACGTCGATAGAGATAGAAAAGCGGCGAGACCTGCTCGTTTCGCTCCACGTCTGCAATTCCGGAAAACGGCGAGGTGATGGGACCACCGGCATCTACGCCATCTTTCGTCGGCCATGCAGCTGAGCCGGCAGCGAGAGGGTCCATCAGATGCAGGCCAAAACGCTCGCCGAACTGGTTGACGCCGCCGAGATTGAAGGTCGCCATCACGCCAGCGCTCAAGCCCTGCGCTCTCTGCTTGTACTTGGCCGAGCACATCAGCAACTTGTTGAGCGCGAGCATCGTGGCGTTGGCCGTCACCCAGATCGCTTCTACGGTTGCCGAGCCGACGGGAGCGGGATGCTTCGCCGTGCAGATGAGACCGTCTGGCGCGATGATCTCGATCGGGGCGAGCGCACCTTCGTTCCACTGCATGTCCCAGGCGAATGTCGGCAGGATCGAACCGCATACCGCGCCGGCAAGCCCCGAGCGTGTGCAATTGATGAAGCCGGGTGCTTGCCTGCTCGAGCCGGAAAAGTCGAGCTTCAGCTTGTCGCCGAACTTCGTCGCCTTGCAGTGGAGCTTGTAGAGCGCATTCGCGTGACCATCGTGCTCGAGAAAATCGATGCCGTGGTACTCTCCATCGGGCAGCTCGACCAATCGCGCACGCATCTTCTTCTCGGTCGACGCGATCATTCGCGTGATCGCCTGCTTCAAAGCAGCCTTTCCGTAGCGCCTCACAAGATCGCTCACACGTGATCTGGCGACGGTCAACGTCGCCATGAAGGCTCTGATGTCGAGCCCGAGGGATGCGGGAAGCCGCGAGGCGGTAAGGATCATTTCGAGCACGTCTTCTCGCAACTCGCCGCGATCGACGAGCTTCACGCAGGGAATTCGCATACCTTCCTGGAAAACTTCACGCGCGCGTGGCGACCAGCTAGCGAAGTCCATGCCGCCGACGTCCGTCTCGTGCGCCTCGACGCCGGCCCACATCACGATGTCGCCGTCCGCGAAGATCGGTCCGACCATCTGCACGTCGTTCTGGTGCAAGGCGGCGATATAGGGATCGTTGCCGATGAACATATCGCCGTCCCAGATGGTCTGTTTCGACGAGAGATTGCTTGCCGCTTCGGGAAGCATCCCGGTACGGTTCGTGATGTGGCGCACGAACTGACTGCATACCGGCGCGTGATATGCTACCTGAAAGCCCATCGATACGACCGAGCCGTCCGGCAGAAAAAGCCCGGTGAAGAAGTCCGATGCCTCGGTCACGGTCGGCGATCCGGAAACGGCCTGCAGCGCGATGCGCATCTCCTCGGTGATCGCGACGAGACGATTACGGATAACCTCGAACAGGATCGGGCTCAATTCGGCGCCCGGGTCGGACTTGTTCATTGCGCGAGCCTCACATGCAGGTTCCCAACCCGGTCCGCTGTAGCGCGGGCGCCGGGCGGTACGACGACGCTCTGTCCAGTGAACTCGATGATCGCGGGGCCGTCCGCGCTCCATCCCTCGGGCGGCACGCTCGCATGAAATACGACGCAGTCGTGGACATCTGTCGCTGTTCGAAAAATGACACGCCGCGACTTCCCGGCGATCGGTGCCTCCCCTTTGCCGACAAGCGCGGGTGGGGTCAGTGCCCCAGTGCCGACAGCGCGAACGGACAGGATTTCGTATCCGGCCCTGGCATACGTGGCAGATGCACCGAACAGGCTGGCGTATTGCTTCTGGAACAAATCGACGAGAGCCCCGAACTCCGCTTCTCCGAAAGTTGCGGCACTCAATTGAACGTCGAGATGGTGTGTCTGACCAAGATACCGGATCGCTGCGAGGCAGGCGACGCGGATCTCGGATCGAGCTGCGCGCTGCAGCTGCGCCGTCGCTTCGTCCGCCGCCTCTCGCAATCCCCGCTCGACGCGTGCTGCTTCCTCGCTGGTGATGGTGCGATTGCCTTGCACGCGCACATAGGTTGCCCGCTCGGTGTCGAATTGAAAGTCGGACACCGCGGTACCCAGTGCCGACAGTACCGTTGCCGCAGCCGGAACGACGAAGCTGTCGAGGCCGAGATCGGCAGCGAGCGCCCAAGCGTGCGAAGGGCCGGCACCGCCGTTCGCGAAGTATGCGAAGGTTTTGGGATCGTAGCCGCGTTCTACCGTCATGCGGCGCAGAAGGTCGGCCATGCGACTGTCGAGGATCGTCCTGATGCCCCAGGCTGCCTCCTCGATCGACATGCCGAGCGGCTTTGCGATCCGCGTTTCGATCGCACGGCGCGCCGCGCCGAGATCGAGTGCGACCGTGCCTCCGATGAAGTTGTCCGGATCGAGAACACCGAGCACGAGGTCGGCATCGGTCGCTGTGGGTTCGGAACCACCATGGCCATAACAGGCCGGACCCGGATCTGCTCCAGCGCTTTTGGGCCCCACTCGCAAATCGCCGCCGGTGTCGATCCACGCGACACTGCCGCCGCCGGCTCCGATCGAGTCTACGTCGATCGAATGAACGCGAAGATCAGCGCCGCCTATCGACAACTCTGCGCGCATGATCGGCTTACCCTCGACGATAGCGCCGACATCGAAGCTCGTACCGCCGATGTCCGTGGAGAGAATGTTGTTCAAACCGGTCGCGGCTCCGACCGCCTGCGCACCCTTCACGCAGCCTGCCGGGCCTGAGAACAGGGCGTATACAGGCCGGTCATCCAGCGCTTCCGTCGGGAGTACGCCGCCGGCACAGGTCATCATCAGAACCGGCACCCGCAAGCCGGCCTCTTTCAGCCGGGTTTCGAGCTGCGAGAGGTAACCTCCGGCGATCGGACCGAGCGCCGCGTTGGCTGCGGTCGTCGACATGCGAGCGTACTCGCCGACACTGGGACTGACCTCGTGGCTGACGCTGACGTAGGCGCCAGGCATCTCCTCTTTCAAGATTTCCCGCAAACGGCGCTCGTGGGCCGGGTTGACCGTGGCAAAGAGCGTGCAGACAGCAACCGCTTCGATACCCCGTTTCGACATGGCGCGAATAGCCGCGCGGGCCTGGATCTCGTCGAGCGGCGTGATCACTCGGCCATTGACGTCGATGCGTTCGTCGATCTCGATGATCGAGCCGCGCGGGACGAGTGGCGGGAAGCGGTTACGCAGCGCGCTGTCCGTGAATTCGTGTTCACCGAGCCCCGTCGACTGACGCGTGAGACGCCCGATCTCGAGAGTGTCGGCGAAGCCGCGCGTAGTCAGGATGCCCGTCTTCGCACCCGTGCCGGTAAGCAGGGCGTTGAGGCCCACCGTGGTGCCGTGGCCGAAGCGTTCGATGCCGGCGCAGAATTGTTCCAACGTGAGGCCGAAGCCATCAGCTGCCAGCGAGACAGCATCTAGAACGCCAGTTTGCACATCTTTCGTCGTCGGCGTCTTGAATACGCGTGTGGCACCACTTTCATCCGCGACCCACAGGTCCGTGAACGTACCGCCCACATCTGTTCCGACGAAGAATGACAATGCAAGAGCCTTTCAACACTTCCCAACCAAGGATGGAGCGGCGGACCAGCTGAGCATCCGCACCGATGCCGGCGCACGCTCTTTAATGACCCTGTCCATTTATGATCCTGATCAGTTTTTAGTCAAGATAGTCTGATGTTCTCGTCTCGACGCCTCTGTTTGAAGCGGATAGTCATTGTGCAAGCGATGTCAGGAGACCGCAGTGAGGACAGACGGCGTAGCTGCACAGCCCAGCCTTCGGGAGCGGAACAAGCTCGAAAAGCTGCGGCGCATCAAAAAAGCGACGCGGGAGCTATTCGTCTCAAAGGGGTTCGACGACACGACGATACGCGAGATCGCCAAGCGTGCGGACGTGGGGATGGGTACCGTGTTCCTCTACGCCGACAATAAGCGCGACCTGCTCTTTCTGATCGCGAACGACGAGTTGGAGGCCATCACCGACAAGGCTATCGAAGCCTTCCGCCCCGACACTGCGGTTCTGATCAACCTGATGCGCGCGTTCCGCTCGCACTACGAGTTCTTCGGCGAGCAACCCGAACTCTCGCGCTTCAAACTGCGCGAGATGATGTTTTACGATTCTGGCAAGCAGGCGAAGCGCTTCCAGGCTACGCGCGAACGCCTCGTCGGCCTCCTCACGAGCATTATCAAAGCCGGGCAAGAGCGTGGAAGGATCAAGCGTACCGAGGACGCCGCGCTGATCGGGTGGGTTGCATTCTGCATCTATCAGGTCGAGATGCGCAGTTGGCTAACGTCTGACACACCCGCCCTGCGGCCAGGGCTGAAGCGGCTCGAAAGGGCGCTGAACCTATTCCTGCAGGGTGCCAGCGCTGCGTGACAAGGTAGCGCCGCGACAACGCGACCGCCCCGTCCGACGCGCTACTCCTATTTCCGACCGCGGCGCCAATCCTTGTTCGATTGGAAGACATACTGTGCGCCAAGCACGACCATGATGACGCGCAAGAGGTGGTGCAAAGCGATAATGGCGACATCGGCACCGAGGATCAGACCCATGATGGCCATCTCGTTCTGGCCGCCGGGCGCGTAGGACAACAGCAACGAGGTCGCGTCGAGGCCTGTCAGGCGGGCCGCCAGCAGAGCCATCGCGCCGGCGGTCGCGAGCAATAGCACCGCGATGGCGAGGCCCCAACTCAGCACCGTGACGAATTCGGACAGCGAGATGCCACGAAACTGCGCACCTATGACGATGCCGATCGTGACCTGCGCGAAGATCAACACCTCAACGGGCACTTTGACGGTGGTGAGCGCGAAGCCGTGCGCCAAGCCCGACAGCAGCATAGGGCCGACGATCGACGCGCCGAGAATGCCGAAGCGATCCGCGATCCGCCAGCCGGCCCACGCGAGAAACACGATGAGCGGCGCGTCGAAGATGCCGAGCTGCCAGATGTGGAGCGAGGCCGGCATCGCGCCACCGAGCGGCTTGCCGACGACGAACTGCAGCCAGAAGGGAATGGCGAACACGGTCGTCACGACGCGTGCGGCCTGGACCAATGTCACGCGACGGAGATCCGCGCCGGAGTCGTGGGCGAACGTCAGCATGTCCGCGAGGCCACCCGGCGCGGAGCCGAAGAACGCGGTCGGCTTGTCGAACTTCGCGTAGCGGCGAAGAATGAAATAGCCAATCGCACTCAATGCGGCCGTGTAGGGCAGCAGCATCGCTAGACTGACGGCGGCGCCACTCGCCTTTTCCACGAGCGCGGGTGTGAAGCTCGAGCCTACGGCAACGCCGATGAGCGACCGTGCCGGATGCACGAGACCGCTCGGCGGCGCGAGCGGGTGATTGCGGACCGCCAACAGCAACGAGACCGTCAGTGGGCCCAGGAGCCAAGGCAGCGGCAACGCGGCCATCTGGAACGTGATGCCGGCGGCAATACCCACCACGTAGCTGAAGGCAAGTCGCCGGATCAGGTCGGGTGAAACACCGAACGCGTGCGCCACCGCCTCGACGGGCGCGCGCCAGATCGCAGCAAATCGTCCGGCCCTTCGTGGGGCGCTTCCATCGTCTGGGTTATCGTCGGGCATGCTGCGGTTTGCCCGTTAGCTGCGAGCCGCGCAAGGCGTCGTTATCACGCGCTTGCTGCTTCACTCTCGGTCGCCGCCGAGGATTGTGCCGAGCAGGCCACCTTCATCGCGGCCGCCGCCGACCGGACTTGCGTTCGCCAAGACGCGGCCGGCGAGGCGCGAGAACGGCAAGCTTTGTATCCAGACCTTGCCGGGGCCGACCAGCCGGGCGAAGAACACGCCCTCGCCGCCGAAGATCATCGATTTCACGGAGCCCGCGCGGACGATGTCGAAGCCGATGTCGGGCGTCATGGCGGCAACGCAGCCGGTGTCGACGTGCAATTCCTCGCCTTCCGCCAGTTCGCGCTCGATCACGCAGCCGCCGACGTGGACGAAGCAATAGCCGTCGCCCTCAAGTTTCTGCATGATGAACCCCTCGCCGCCGAACAGACCGGTCATGATCTTCTTCTGGAAGAAAATGCCGATCGTCACGCCCTTGGCCGCGCACAGGAACGCATCGCGCTGCGCGACGAGCATGCCGCCGTAGTCGGACAGCCTGAATGCCAGGATCGTGCCCGGATAGGGTGCCGCGAATGCGATGCGCGCCTTGCCCTGCCCCTGGTGGGTGAAGACCGTCATAAACAGGCTTTCGCCGGTGAGCAGCCGCTTGCCTGCGGTCGCGATCTTGCCGAAGAAACCGCCCGGCGCCTTCGTGCCGTCGCCGAACACGGTATCCATCTCGACCGGCGCGTCCTTGAACATCATGGAGCCGGCTTCCGCTATGGCGCTCTCGCCCGGGTCGAGCTCGATCTCGACGAACTGCATCTCCTGGCCGTTGATGCGGAAGTCGATGTCGTCGGACGAGCCGGGCGTGCGCGGTCCGCCACCGCCGAGAATGCTGGGAACCGAGGGGGACATCGGGTGTGCTCCTATGGTCTCAAGGATGGAAAAGGCTGTACCAGAATCGCGGTCGATCATATGCCACGTGACGCCCTGGCGGCGAACGCTCGGCGTGGATTCAGCTTTCCAGCGACAGCCAGCCGCGGCTCGCCGCTTCGGACCACGCGCCTTCCGATATCCGCCAGCGCAGAAGCGCCGCGAGACCCTGGCGTTCCGCGCAGGCGAGACCGGCATCGGGTCCCAGCACCATCAGGGCGGTCGACCAGGCGTCGGCCTGCATGCAGCTTTCGTGAAGAACGGTGACGGAGGCCAGCCCATGCCGGACTGGGCGGCGCGTGCGCGGATCGATGGTGTGGGGGAGACGCTTGCCGTTGACGCTCACGAAGCGTCTGTAGTCGCCAGATGTCGCGACCGAGAGTGTGTTGAGCGCAATCCGAATGGGCGCCAGTTGGCTGTCACCGTCGGGAGGCTCGACCTCGACCCACCACGGCTGGAAGTCCGGCTTGACGCCATGACCACGCAGTTCGCCACCGATTTCGACGAGGTGATTCGTGAGCCCAAGTCCGCGCAGATAGTCCGAGACGGCATCGACGGCGAAGCCCTTGGCGATGGCAGAAAGGTTCAGCACGAAACCGCCGGGCTGAAGCAGACGGCCGTGCGCATCGAGTTGCAGGCGGCTCCATCCCATCGGGTGGTGTTCGATCTCCGCATCATGCGGGATCGTGAAGCCCGGCGCGTCGAACCTTCCACGCGAGCCGAACCCCCACGCATTCACGACACCACCCGAGGTCGGGTCGAACGCGCCGTCGCTGCGGGCCGCAATCTCCAGCGCGCACCGCATCACCGTGGCGAAATCGGCCGGCAGAGCCTGCCATTCCCCCTTCTCCAGGCGATTGAAAGTCGAGATATCGGAGTCCTGGACCCAGGGGCTCATCTGCGAGACGACGCGCGCCAGGACTTTCTCGATGCCCTGCTGGATCTCGGCGGTGTCCAACCCGGGCGAGCCCACGGCCTTGACGCTCCAGGTCGTCGCCATGCTTGCGCCGCCGAACGACACGATGCGCGCGTCTCTGGGTACCGGTGGTGCGGAGATACTTCTTCGCACCAGAACGCGCGGCGGCCGCATGCCCAGGCTTCCCGTCAAGGTCCGACAGACAAACGGACGCGCCCGAGTTCCTGCTTGCCTTGAAAGGTGGCCTCGCCCACCGACTTCGGCGGCCAGGAGATCGGCACGCGCAGCACTTCGTGGCCGCCGTGTTCACGTACCGCCTCGATGACGATTTCGTAGTCGCCTGGCTTCAGCGCAGACGAGATCCTCGCAACGGAGAGGTCGATCGTGTGCACGCCGGACGAGCGCGAGGCGCCGGTCGCGCCATCCATCGCGGTCGAAGACAAACCGCCGGTCTTGCGCCACCACTGGCGCATGTCGACCATCCATTGCTTGTTGCGCGCTATCCCCTTGTCCTTGTCGTACCAGGCGGCAACGTTGGTGACGAAGCTCTTGTCCGACGCATTCTCGATCCAGACGGCGACATAGGGCCTGTGCGAAAACCGCGGCAGCTCGACATAGAGGTATGCAGTGGCGCTCCACGCCGACTGGGGCGATAACAGCCCACACAGCGCGAAAGGCAAGGTCAGCTTGAGAGGTGTCGACTGCATATCGTGAGCCTCCTCGGCGTCAATGAACGAACAGAAAAATGACGATGGCCGGAACGAAGGCCCCGACGCCGACGAGTGGCCAGATCGAACGCCGCATGCTGCTCTGCCGCACGAGGATCAACAGGCCCGTGAACGACGAGAGCAGCGCCGCGCCCGCGAACACGTCGAGGAACCACCCCCAGCCCGCGCCTGCGTGCCGGCCTTTGTGGAGGTCGTTGAAGTAAGCGATCAGTCCGCGATCGGTACGCTCGAACTCCAGCTCTCCTGATTTGAGTTCGATGCGGATCGACGCGCTGCCACCGGGGCGCGGCGCCGATATGTTCAGCTCGCCGTCCGCCCAATCGAGGCGCTGGGACGCCGAGGCGATGCCGTACGCCGACCGCAACCAGGCGTCGGCCTCGCGTGGCAGTTTCGGCGGGGCAAGCTGTGCCACCTGCGTGATGCGCTGCATAATCGCGACGGGCACCGTGTCTGTCCGGCGCTGAACGTGCGGCTCCTCTCGCTCGAAGAGCTGGGCGTTGTTGAGCGTGATGCCGGTGAGGGCGAACAGCATGAGACCGACGAGGCAGATCGCCGAACTCATCCAATGCCACGTATGCAGCTGTCTCACCCAGTTGATGCGATTGGGCGCACGCCTCACCCGCGTTGCGCTCCGCGCGGGCTGCGCCGAAGGCTCATCGCTACGATCGGTGTGGTCCTGCACCCTTCCCCCCAAGCAAGTAGTACGGCCCCCGAACAAGCAGGCGAACAGGAGATCGGTGTCGTGAGGCGCCGGTGCGCGGAATGTTCAGTACAAACGACTTGGCGGGACAAGTTCCGTCGCCGACCCGATCACTGGCGCGATAGTGGACACATCAAGCGACGCCGACCCTGGCGTGGTCAATGGCGGAAATGTCTCATGCCCGTCATGACCATGGCGAGACCGCGAGCATCGGCCGCATCGATGACCTCCTTGTCGCGCATCGAGCCGCCGGGCTGGATGACCGCGGTGGCCCCAGCTTCGGCCGCGGCGACAAGACCGTCTGCGAAAGGGAAGAACGCGTCCGAGGCGACGACCGATCCCTCGACCCGGAGACCGGCCATCTCAGCCTTGATGACCGCTATACGCGCAGAGTTGACGCGGCTCATCTGTCCGGCGCCGACTCCGACGGTGGCGAGGTCGCGAGCGTAGACTATCGCATTAGATTTCACGAATTTGGCGACCTTCCAAGCGAACAGGAGGTCGGCCATCTCGCAGTCGGTCGGCTTGCGCCTGGTGACGATCTCCAGCTTGTCGTAAAGATCCATGTCGGCGTCCTGCACGAGCAAGCCGCCCGCGACTTTCTTGTAGTCGAGCCGAGCGGCTGGAACAGCCGGCCATGCGCCACACGCCAACAGCCTGACGTTCTTCTTCTTCAAGGCGACGGCTTCGGCGTCGGCCGTGATGGAAGGTGCAACAACGACTTCGACGAATTGGCGCTCGAGGATCAATTCGGCGGTTGCGCCGTCCAGCTCGCGATTGAACGCGATGATGCCGCCGAACGCGGATTCGGGGTCGGTCTCGTACGCGCGATCATAGGCAGCCGCGATGGTGGCTGCTTGGGCTACACCACACGGGTTGGCATGCTTGACGATGACGCAGGCCGGCCCCGCATCGAACGCCTTTACGCATTCGAGCGCGGCATCGGTGTCGGCGATGTTGTTGTACGACAACTCCTTGCCCTGAAGCTGGCGAGCCGTGGACACCGAACTTTCCGAAGAGCCGCCGACGTAGAAACTCGCGGACTGGTGCGGATTCTCGCCGTAGCGCATCTCCTGCTTCTTCGTAAACTGAACCGTGAACGTGCGCGGAAAGCCTTCGGCCTTGCCTTCCGGATTGTCGAGCACCGACCCGAGCCAGTTCGAAATCGCGCCGTCGTAGGCAGCTGTGTGGGCGTAGGCTTTGAAGGCCAGCTCCCGGCGCAGGGCGATGGTTGTGGCGCCGCCGTTCGTCCTCATCTCGGTCAGGACGCGGGTATAGTCCGCCGCATCGACGACGACGGCGACGCCATCGTGGTTCTTGGCCGCCGCGCGGATCATCGCGGGGCCACCGATGTCGATATTCTCGATGCAGGTTTCGTAGTCCGCGCCTTTGGCGACGGTCGCGGTGAACGGATAGAGATTGACGACCAGCAGATCGATCGGGACGATGCCGTGATCGGCAGCCGATTTCTCGTGTTCCGCGTTTCCGCGAACGGCGAGCAATCCACCATGGACTCGCGGGTGAAGGGTCTTCACGCGGCCGTCCATCATCTCGGGAAAGCCGGTGAGATCCGAAACATCGCGGACGGGAAGGCCCGCAGCCTTGATCGCCGCGGACGTGCCGCCGGTGGATACCAGCTCGACACCCGCTGCCACGAGGTCACGGGCGAGTTCGACGAGGCCTGCCTTGTCGGATACGGACAGCAGCGCTCGCCTTACTTTCTGGAGTTCGGCCATAGTTTCGGCTTTCTGATCATGGAGTTGCCCGCACCTAGCATAGATATCGAGGCATAGATATCGGGCGCTGGCCCATCGACGTTGCTGATACGCCGTCACGATTTGCGTTCGAGCCGCCACGAGACGTCGGTCTCGCCCCAGCAAGCGCCGCGAAGTACGATCTGGCGCGTGCGCAGAGGGCCGGCGGGGTCGGCAAAGTAGAGGCTGCGCTCGAGGCTGACCTGAGCACCCTTGCAGGTGAATTGCCACTTCGTGCCATCGCCCAACTGCAACAGCAGCGAATCGCCGTCGCCAGCCTCGCATCGGCAGCGAGGATGCAGATGGAAGCGCACGGCAAACGGGACATCGCGTGCGAGGCGGAAGTTGCCGGCGGGACCTGCCAAGCGGTCATTGCCTTCGACCACATCGCCAGAAGCGCCGAGTGCCAACCTGCGCGTATGCACCAATCCGTGATCGGCGAGATAACCGTTGTGGGTAGCAGTCAAGATCACCATCCCGTCGTCCGTCTCGACGCGGGCCGCGACCGCACCCAAAGAGCGAACGGGTGCTCCACCGACCAATCGTTCCAGCGTGTCATCCTGAAGCAGACGGCCCGACGACTTGCTGCCGAGCCCCAGCGTCGTGTGGCTGGCCGTCGCACGGGCTGCTGCATCATACTGGAGATGTGACGGTCCTGGTGCGCCGCAATTGACGAAAATCGCCTGATTGCGATCTGAAAGTTCGAACGATAGGGCGCCGGCATGAGCGTGGCCGGCAACTTCCAGCCGTGGCGCTTCGCCGATGTCGGCGATGATCACGACCGCCTCGTGCGTGAGTCGGGCATAGCGCGAATCCGCAGCCTCCAGCGGTGGGGGATCGGCGGACTGATCGTAAGAGAGAACGCTCGACAATTCCGCCAGGGAAGTCTCGCCCACACCGTTGAAGCGTGCCAGCGAGCCGTCTCCCAACCGCAGGAAGCGCAACATCCTGGACATACGGTTGATCGCGCTGTCGATCCCATCGGGCAGCTTGCGCTTGCGCGACGCGTAGCATTGACGAAGCGGCAGCAGATCGAGCAGCAGTTCCAGCAAGACTTCGCCATTGCGGCTGATATGGCCGCCGTCGGGAAAAACCTGACGCGTCAGTTCAGCGGCGAGCCTGGCTTCAGAAACGCCCAAGTGCTTCTCGTGTCCGACGATGCAGAAGTCGCCATATACGACGCCGAGAAGCGCCTCCAGCCGTGGATATCCATCGGGTGCCGTGCCCCAGGCCGCCGACAGGCCGATGAGTTGGTCGACGAGGCTTTCGGAGGTGCGATCGAAGAAGGCCTCGTCGACGTTCTCCAGCAGAATACCTGCGTTGCAGAGCCAGGAAATTATGCGCCGCCCGGTTACTTCTGGAAGCCAAGCAACGTCGTGGCGAGCCTCACCGTGGCCGATCCATTGCTCGACCAAGGCACGCGCGCTCGCCGTCGCCTTGTCGTCTGACGCCGACGTCAGATGACGCAGCCAACCGAAGCCGTGCAGTTCTCTCGCCCACGCGTCGTTCGGCGGCGTGATATCGTACGGTGTGCCCCGACCGACGAATGCGGGTGTGTGAGCCAGCCCGAACTGCCCCTGGGCGATCTCGGCATGAAAACTCGGGTCGGCGAGCCGCAATTCCTGCGGCACCATCGCCAACGCTTCTGCTATCGGCGCGCCGTAGCGCCAGCGCAGGAGCGGCGAGCCCAGCAGACCCGCCACGCTCCTGCGCCGCACCTGCGCCATCGCCAGGCGCATCACGCGAGCACGTTCGACGAGAGTCAGGTTCGACATCTACTCCCAACCGTTCTTGTAGCCTTCTCGTCGCCTTCTCGTAGCCTTCTGGGCCCACAGAGCCGTGCAGGCGCGGCTCGTGCTGACGCTTGCCAGCACACCCTGACAGGCAAACGACGAGCGAAGCGAGCATCGTCCGCCAGGGTGTCCACACAAAAACATCGGTTTCTCGCCCTAGAGCAGACGCCTGCCGGTAACAATCATGCATGCAATGCATAGCATCGGGTCGCTCGAGTGTTCCGGTTCCGACATTCACTTCCCTCAGCGGCAATGTTGCGAGCAAATGCCGGAACCATGAGGAACACGATCAAAGCTCTGAAGCTATTGTAGCTTTTGCAGCTGACCTTTGGTTGGGAGACATGCCGCAAGGGGGGGACCAAACGTCAGATGCGCTACACTCGTCGGCCTGCCAGCGCATATTGTGCCGTTCTCCCCTACGCCGATAGAATGGCATCTTCGTAATACCCAGGAGCAGGCAATGTAAGGTCATCAGCCTCGAGGGTCCTCAAAATTTGCGCCGTCGCCATCACGGCAATCGCGCGCTGGCGCGATATCATCGCGTCGTTCGGCATCAAGCAGCAGCAGTAGGACAGAAAGCGGCCGTCATGGGAATTTCGTCAAGCCGCCAGCGCGTGCTGATCGTCGGTGCGGGACCGGTCGGCATGATCGCGGCGCTCGCACTGAACAAGCAGGGCATCGCCGTCACCGTGGTCGAGCAGGAGGCGGGGCCCGTGCGGGATCAGCGCGCGGCGTCGCTGCATCCGCCGACACTCGAGATGCTCGACGAACTCGGGGTGACAGAGCAAATCCTGCCGCTCGGGCTGGTCTCGCCGACATACCGGTTTCACGATCGCGTCTCATGCTCCGTGGTGGCCGAGTTCGATCTGGGGCAACTCCGCGACGAGTTCCGTTTTCCGTTCGTGCTCCAGTATGAACAGTACAAGCTCACGGCCTCGATCACGGCGGCCTACGCGGATGCCGGCAACTTCGACGTGCGTTTCGGTCACGAATTGAACGGTTTCGAGCAGAACAGCGACGGGATTGTCGCCCGGCTTGCAGGACCTGACGGCGACGAGCGGCTAGAGGTCCAGTGGGTCATCGGCTGCGACGGCGGACGCAGCACCGTGCGGCGGCTGGCGGACATCGCCTTCGAAGGGTTCACCTATCCGGAGAGCTTCATCAAGATCGCGACGAGCTTCGACATCGCGACTATCAACACAGATCTAACCATCCGCAATTACTTCTCCGATCCCGACGAGTGGTGCAACGTATTCAAGGTTCACGGAGAGTTCGCGCCGGACAGCGGCAGGGGACTTTGGCGCGTGATCACGCCACTGTCGCCAGGAGAGGACGACGCCACCGCACTGTCGGATGCCCGTATTCAACAGCGGCTGCAGAAATTCCTGCCCAAGAACGGCAGCTACGACGTCGACTACGTGAACGTCTACAGCGTAAGCCAGCGCGTGGCGGCCACCTTCCGCCGCGGGCGCGTGTTGCTTGCAGGCGACAGTGCGCACGTCAACAATCCGATCGGCGGTATGGGGATGAACGGCGGCATTCACGATGCCGTGAACCTCGCCGACAAGCTCGGCCGGGTGATCCGCGGCGAGGCCGACGATAACCTTCTCGACCTCTACGACCGCCAGCGCCGGATCGCGGCTGTCGAATATACACAGGCGCAGACCATCGCGAACAAGAAATTGCTCGAGGAACGCGATCCGAAGGCCCGCACGGCAAAGCTCGACGACTTGCGGCGCACCGCGGAAAACACCGAGACTGCAAAGGCCTACATGCGCCGGGCAGCGTTGCTCGACAGCCTCAACACCGCTGCAAGCATCATCTGAGGCTCGGGATCGCCGCCCCTGCTTGTGGATTTTCGTGCGATGGCATGACACGATGGACTGCGGTGTAATTCGACGATGCCCCGGTAAGACATCCGAGCACTCCAACGTCAGAATGGCATCGCAGCAAATCGGGGGCGGAGGGAGGCGACCGGTTGCAGAGATTCGAGATCCCGTCACGCCAATGGCACAAGTCGATCGTTATACTCAGCCTGTGATTGTGGGAAAGAGAGTATCATGCCGAGCGTTCTTCCGCAGACTCCGCGCGCCATCGCTGCTGCCGCAGCCGTAGAGCAGACCGATGCACCGCCAGGCACGGAGACGCTGCCCGAGGGGGTAGACCGCGCGCCGATAACCCGCGGCGAGGCAGAAGACTACGAGATTGAGGACGGATTCGATCAACCCGACGAAGATGTTACGCGGTCGACCAGGGGACCTTCGAGATGGGCTGCCGATGACGTCTCCCCCTGCTACTCGCATCTGCTCGCCCCGGGCCAGACGTCGCTCAACGTGGCCAAGACGTTCGAGCTTTCGCGGCGAGAACTCGATCTCGTCATCGCAGCCAATTCCTACAAGCCGGTCGGGCACAACGACGTGATCGCTTTCGGCATCCGCGGCGCGAAGCTTCGAGGGGCCGAGAAGTACGAGGGCGTCGAGCGCGTTCCACTCGAGGACGCGCGCCCCAATCACGTCAATTTCCGTTGCGTGATCGGCTACTACAATATGAAGACGGGCAGGATCTCGGCCTACACGGGCTCGACCGTGCCCTGGCACGGTTACATGTCGAAAGGCCTGCGGCACAACATGCTGCCAACCGGCTGCTACATCTACAAAGTCGGAACGCACCGGCCTGTCAACAAGGCTCGCTGGGTAAACCCGGCGCTGAGGCTCAGCGATGTCAAGCTTTCGGAAAGCGGCCTCGTCAGCGTCCTGAGAAACAAGGACATGGTGTTCGATTTCGAGGACGATTGGGACCAATGCGCGCCAAGTGACAACGTACACTGCGCCTACAGCAATACCGGCTTTTCCTCGCTCGGTTGCCAAACCGTCAAGGGCGGGTTGAACGACGGGCTCTGGGCAGATTTCGCGGGCCATCTGAAGACGCTGCCGGCAAATGCCCGCGTCGACTATGTCCTTTTCACCGGCGCGGAAGCGTCAATTGCCGCCGCGCTCTCCAAAACCGGTGAGCCGGCTCGAGCCGACTTCAGCAAGACACTCGAACGGTTACGATTCGGATCACAAGGCGATCGAGTGAAACGCCTCCAATCCAAGCTCGGCCTCTCGCCCACCGGATATCTGGCGGCGTCGAGCAGAACTTCGTTGACGGAGTATCAGGAACACAACGACCTGAACTCTGACGGGGTGTTCACGCCAGAACTAGACGCCAAGCTCGGATGGGGCGTGTTTTCCGATGCACAGCCTGTCATTCAGCCGGTTCCGATTCCATCACCGGCGGCTACTCCAGAGGCGATCCCGCCTTCGATCGGGGGACTTGCGCCACTGCCATCACCGGCACCAATTCCCCAGCCGGCACCTTCCCCGGTACCTATTCCGGCACCCATTGTTCAGAGTGCTCCCACCTCGGCGGCAACGCCTGTTGCAATACCCGAAGCAATTCCCGAGCCCCCAAGCGCGCCGCAGCCGGCAGAAGCGCCAGCAACAACGGCAGCGCCGGTACCGGTTCCACCGGTGACGGAAACTGCGCCGACGTCGGCTCCGACGCCGGCCGTTGCTGGTAGCGCGACCTCCGACTTGAAGCCCGCCATCGGGGCCGCCACTTTGGCCGCTATTTCTGCGCTGGCGGAGAAGGCGAAAACCGAGGCGCCGCCTTCGCCCCCGACGTCGAACGAACCGGCGGCTCCCATACCGCCACCCGCTGTGCCAGTACCTGCGGCGCCGCCGACAATGGCCGCTCCTGCCGCTGCGCCTGGCCCCCTACCGAATTCGGCGCCGGCTGCCACAGCTACGCCGCCTCCAACATCCTCGCCAGCGCCGGTCCCGCCGGTTAGCACGCCGCCACAACCGGCGGCGAAACCCGAGGAGGCAAAGCCCCAACCCACGAAGCCGGAAACCGAAAAGCCGGTCGTTGCAAAGCCGATCGAGACGCCGGTCGCTCCGCCCGTCATTCAAACGGCACCGGGCCCCAAGCCCGCCGTCGAATTGACGGCCGAGACACTCAAGGAGTTCGCGCCGAAGGCACGTCCAGATTACGTCAAGGTGCTGGGCGAGCAAGGCGACGACGTGCTGACCAAGTTCGGCATCAACCGCAGCCCTCGCCGCTTCTGTCACTTCATGGCGCAAGTCGGCCACGAGTGCGGCGGCTTCACCATCGTGGAAGAAAGCGGCGCCTATTCCGCCAAGGGTATCGGCAATATCTTCGGCCCTGGCCGTCACTCCGCTTCGGTGTCCGCAGCAGAAGCTCAGCAAATCGCGGCGCTGCCCGTCGCCGAGCGCGGCAAGGTGTTGTTCGAGCGCGTCTACGGGCCCGAGAAGAGCCCGCGCAAGGCACGCGATCTCGGCAACACGAAGCCCGGCGACGGCTATCGCTATCGCGGTCGTGGCTTCCTGCAAATCACCGGCCGCTCAGCCTACCGCGAGATGGGCAAGAAGATCGGGATCGACCTCGAAGCGGATCCCGACCGCGCCGGAGATCCGATCGGCGCCCTGATGACGGCGGCGGCGTTCTGGGACAGCCGCAAGCTGAACACCTACGCCGACCAGAACAACATCGAGATCATCACAAAGCGCATCAACGGCGGCCATAACGGCCTCGCAGACCGCAAGGAGAAATACAAGAAGGCGCTCGATATCTGGGGCGAGGACGGAGAAGGGACGCGCGACGCTCCTACGCGTAGTCCGGTGCCAGGCGCCAAGCGCACGCTCGAATACGGCGATCTGGGTCCAGACGTTCTGGAAGCCAAGCGCATGCTCGGCGTGCTGGGCTACGATGGCTTCATTCTGGACGAGGATTTCTCCAAGGCGATGCATCTCGCCGTCGCCAGCTACCAGATCGATCGCGGATTGACGGGCGATGGCATCATCAATGCCGAAACGTGGCTCATCCTCGAACGCGACGCAACTGCGGCGGGCTATGCGCCACCATCTCCCACCCGAGGTGGGCCACACTCCGACTCGACCGCCTAGCCGTTACCTCTCCCTCCCTCGCCGATCGATCAGGCGCACTTCAATTGGGGGCGTGGCCGGGCAGTGTGGGTGTGGGCGCTGCTGTTCCTCGTCACCGCCGTGAGCTATGCTGGCCTCCGCTTCCTCGACAATCCGAACCTGTTGAAATCGCAATCTCCATCGGATTGGGGAACGATCGCCTTCTCCGGTCTCGTCGGTGTCGGGTCGATCATCCTGATGGCGCTCGGCCATCGCATCGCGCGATCGAGCAAGCAGCGCGCGATGACGAGAGGAAGGCGCGGCCGCCCGGCGTGGGACGAAGGTCTGAGGCGCGGCCCAGACGGCGCGTGAGATATAGCGGGATCGGGCTGCCGATGCGGCCCGATCAATGCTCCTGCACGTAATGGTCGCGTCCGACGAGCCTCATTTCCTTGATCTCAGGCACATAACCGATCGGCTTGACCGGGCTCGGGATCTCGTCGGTCACGAGTTCGCGCTGGCGGCGCTGGCGCGGATCGGCGACCGGGACCGACTCGAGAAGGCGCTTCGTGTAAGGGTGCTGCGGGCTACCGATTACGGCCTCGCGCGGGCCGATCTCGACGATCTGGCCCAGATACATCACCGCAACGCGATGACTGACGCGCTCCACGACCGCCATGTCGTGCGAGATGAACAGATACGAGATGCCGAACTCGCGCTGCAGTTCCATGATCAGGTTCACCACCTGCGCGCGGATCGAAACGTCCAAGGCGGAAACCGCTTCATCGGCGATGATGATCGAGGGGTTCAACGCCAATGCTCGCGCGATGCAGATACGCTGGCGCTGGCCGCCGGAGAACTCGTGCGGATAGCGATCTAGGTGCATGCGGGCCAGACCGACGCGCTCCAGGAGTGCCTCGGCACGTACCCGACGCTCGTCCTTGGGCGTCCGATCGTGCACGAGCATCGGCTCGCCGATGATCTGGGCCACGGTCATGCGCGGGTTCAGCGACGCATAAGGATCCTGGAAGACCATCTGAATATGCCGGCGGGCGGCCTGCATCTGTCCGTGGCTGTCGCCGGTGATGTTGCGGCCGTGGACGATGACGTCGCCGGCAACGGGATCGACGAGGCGCATCACGGTGCGGCCCAGCGTGGACTTTCCGCAACCGGACTCGCCCACGAGCGCAAGCGTCTCCTCGGGGAACAGTTTGACCGTGACGTTCTCGACGGCGTGCACATTGCCGACGATGCTCTGGAACAGCCCCTTGCGGATAGGGAAGCGCGTCGTCAGCCCGACGGTCTCGAGCACGGCTTGCCCGGGTCGCAATCCTGCGTGCCCTCGCACACCCTCGCCTTCGGCTCGCGCCACGCTCGCGCGCACGGTCGAGCGACCATCGATATCGAGCGCCGCAAACGGTTCGGGCGCAGGCTTCCCCTTCATGCTGCCGAGCTTGGGAACCGCGGCGAGCAGCATCTTGGTGTAGGGATGCTGTGGCCGCTCGAAAATGTCGGTGACCGGAGCGTCCTCGACCTTCCGGCCCTGCCACAACACGACGACGCGATCGGCGATCTCGGCGACCACGCCCATATCGTGGGTGATGAACATCACGGACATGCCGATCTCCTTCTGGAGATGGCGGATCAGGCTCAGGATCTGCGCCTGGATCGTCACGTCGAGCGCGGTCGTCGGCTCATCGGCGATCAGCAATCGCGGCCGGCATGCGAGCGCCATCGCGATCATCGCGCGCTGACGCATGCCGCCCGAGAGTTCGTGGGGATACTGCATCAGCCGACGTTCGGCATCCGGGATACGCACGAGTTGCAAGGCTTCGAGCGCCTGAGCCAACGCCGCCTTGTTCGACTTTCCCTGGTGGAGAATGATCGCCTCTGCGATCTGGTCGCCGATCTTCAGCACGGGATTGAGCGAGGTCAGCGGCTCCTGGAAGATCATCGAGATCTCGTTGCCACGTACCCGGCGCAGGTCGCCGAGGGCCATTTTCGCGAGGTCCATCGGCGGTGACGAAGCCGGCTTATAGAGCATGGAACCGCCACGAACCTCGCCGCCCTGATAATCGGTCAGGCGCAGGATCGATTTCGCCGTCACGGATTTTCCCGAACCGGATTCGCCGACGACGGCAACGGTCTCACCCGGGTTGATCTGGAAGGAAACGTCGTCGATCGCAACGATGTCGCCATCGATAGTCGGAAATACGGTGCGCAAATTCCGGATATCGAGCACCGGCCCCGCGTCCTCGGTCTTCAGCATGCTCGGCTGCACCTCAGCGATGGTTGCCAAATTCGTCATCATGCCATCCATGCCGTTCACTCAAGCTCCATGTACCGTCGTCAGATGACCATGAGAGCACGTGTCGTGCCAAGAGCCTTCAAGCGATGCAGGCCAGACGAACTACTGCGATGAAAATGGCATCGCTGCGCGTAAAGTCGAAGCCCCGACGGCGCTCGTCCTCTACCTTGGACGCGCCGGCAGAAATGCTTCACTGACTTCAATCTGTGCAACTTCCCGCCTGCCTGCTGAAAAAATGCACTTGCGTAGAGCATCCAGTTCTTAGCAGACTATGCTCGCGCACAGTTTTGAACCACCGTTTCATTCGGTGTTCCGGCTGCTTTGGCGCGTTCGAGTTATGGCTGATGTCAAGGAGCTGAACGATGTCGGTGAGGACGCAAGGGCCGCTTTCCAGGTTCGCTTTCGGTGCATTGGCCGTCAGTGGATTCGCGCTAGCGGTTTCCGCTAGCAGTGCGCAGGCGCAGCAGCGCACTCGCGTCACGGCCGCAGTCACTGAAACCATCGCGTCGGTCAATCCCTACGCCGACAGCGTCTCATTGATGTACGCGATCTACAGTCAGACTTACGGCACCCTCGTCGACTGGAGCTTCGAGAAGGGCGGCTATATCTCCCGCTTCGCCGATAGCTGGTCGAACCCCGACAAGACGACGTGGGTTTTCAAGTTGAAGCCGGGATTGAAGCGTAACAACGGCGAGCCTGTGGTCGTCGCCGATTTCGTGCATTCGATAAACCGGGCGATGAACGACCCGCAGTCCAAGCAGAAGCACAACGTGCGCTGGATCGTCGGCATGGAAACGCCGGACGAGCGGACTTTGATCATCAAGACATCGGAGCCCGTCGCGCCGATGCTCGAAAACCTGTCGCGTGTGATCGTCACGTCGAAGGCGCAGTTCGACAAGCTCGGTCCCGCTGCCGACAAGGACGCACCGGTCGGCGCCGGGCCCTACGCGATCAGACAGATCGCCGTCGACAACTTCCTCGCGATGACCAAGGTGCCGGATCACCCGGACGTGAAGCCAGAGAATCCGGACGAACTCATCTACCGGATCATGAAGGAGCCCGAGAGCCGCGTCACGGCGCTACTCAATGGCGAAGTCCAGATCGCGCAGTTCATTCCGCCGCAACTCGTGCCGCGCGTGCAGAATTCCCCATCGTCCTCGATCGTGTGGGAAGACGCCGTCGAGCTGATGTTCCTGGCGATGAGCCCGCAGCACAAGCCATGGGACAAGAAGGAAGTGCGCCAGGCGGTGGCCTACGCCATCGACCGCGATGCCTTGATCAAGGTGCTGCTCAACGGACAGGCCACGCGCCTCGACGGGCCGATCGGTCCAGGCCAGTTCGCCTATGACAAAGATCTGCAGCCGCGGTACACTTACAATCCCGCCAAGGCGAGGGAACTGCTGAAGCAGGGAGGCTACCCCAACGGCGTCGAGATCGACTTCTACGCGACGGTGGGCCGTTACATCGCCGACAAGCAGATCTGCGAGGCGATCGTGCCGATGCTCGAGGCGGTAGGGTTCAAGGTCAACCTGAAGACGCCGGAGTGGGGAACGATGTGGGCCAACGTGCAGAAGGGCGGTACGCCGTTCTACTACATGGGCCGCGGCTCGGTGATCGATCCCTCCGCAGCCTTGTCTCAGTATTTCGAGACCGGACAGTCGCCACGCATCAAGTTCTCCAACAAGGAAGTCGATACTGCGCTGCGCGCCGAGCGGGAAGAATTCGACGAGAAAAAGCGGATCGCTCTGATGCGCAGGGCAATGTCTGTCATCACCGATGAAGCTCCGGCGCACTTCATGTGGCGTCACAAGATGGCGACTGGCGTCGCCAATAGCATCGTGTTCAAGCCGCAGCCGACGATGGATATCAACGGCACGGACATCATGGTGAAGCCCCGCGGCCGTACTACGAAATAGTGCCATGCGGGTACGATCACAGGTAAAACACTTGGACAGTGAGCTGGACCGGCGCTCATGCTGAATTATTTTCTTCGTCGCGTCGTAGGCACGGTGCCGGTCATCTTCATGATCTCGCTGTTCGTGTTCCTGCTGCTGCAATCCGCGCCGGGCGATCCCGCAGACCTGCTGATTCCAGATCAGGCCAGCGCGGAAGACATCGCGGATGCGAGGCGGCGGTGGGGCCTCGATCAACCCGTTCTGGTGCAGTACTGGCGGTTCCTCGTTTCGGCCGTGTCGCTCGATTTCGGGCGGTCGTTCAAATACGACGAGCCGGTCCTGGCGCTCATCATGCAGCGCTTTCCAGCGACTCTGGAACTGGCCATGATCGCCACCATTCTGGCGATCGTGATCGGCATCCCGCTCGGTATCTTCGCTTCGTCGCGACCGAACTCGTGGTTCGACAATGCGTCGTCGCTCGGCGGCTTCTTCGGCGTAAGTATGCCGAACTTCTGGATGGCGATCATGCTGATCCTGATCGTGTCAGGTTATTTCAACCTGTTACCATCGGGAGGGCGCTCGACATTCGGCGTGGCGGAAGATCCGATCACGGGCTTCCTGCTCCTCGACTCGATCCTGCAACGGGACTGGACGGCATTTGCGGACGCCGTGAAGTATCTCGTGCTGCCCGCGATCGTGCTCAGCGTGAACATGGCCGGACTGCTGATGCGAATGACGCGGTCGTCCATGCTCGAGGTGCTTTCCGAAGACTATATCATGACGGCGCGGGCGAAAGGTCTCAGCGAGCGCGTCGTGGTTTGGCGGCATGCGCTGAAGAACGCGCGCATCATGGTGATTACCGTAGTGGGCCTCGAGTTCGGCGCCCTCATCTCGGGGTCGATCATCGTCGAGGCGGTGTTCTCATGGCCCGGGATCGGCCAGCTTCTGCTCCAGGGCATCACTGCGCGCGACTATCCTCTGATAACGGGCCTCGTTCTCGTCTACACAACTCTCTTCATCATCGTGAACCTCATCGTGGACTTCCTCTATGCAGCAGCTGATCCCAGAATCCGGCTCGGCGGCTGATGCTGCCGTAGCTCCGGTTTCACCGGCCGCTGCACGGCGGCCCAGCCCCTTCATGCGCGCGCTTCGGCCGTGGCTCACGTTCAAGGCCGTGCTTGGCGGCTCGATCCTGTTCGCGCTGCTCGTGTGTGCAATCCTGGCACCGTGGCTCGCGCCCTACGATCCAAACAAGCAGAACCTGATGGCGGCAA
>LNFM01003301.1_pt1 | contig 32076 bp, 24 predicted proteins | sample 596031 | NCBI WGS metagenome assembly LNFM01 (sample SAMN04254537, study PRJNA301005) | activated carbon metagenome | isolation source: dual media filters at the Ann Arbor, Michigan drinking water treatment plant | place: USA: Ann Arbor | reverse complement strand
CAGACCGGAACGCAAAGGCTCGCGACCGAGAAACAGATTCTCGGCGATGGACAACTCATCGACGAGGGCGAACTCCTGCGTGATGACGGCGATGCCCGCCGCGCCGGCCTCGCGGATGCTGGCGAAGCGGGCAGACTGTCCATCCAAGAGGATCTCTCCCTCGTAGCTGCCGTGCGGATGGATGCCGGAGAGGAGCTTGATGAGGGTGGACTTGCCGGCGCCGTTTTCGCCGCACAGCGCGTGAATCTCGCCCGCCCGCAGATCGAAGGTGACTTCACTGAGCGCCAAGACGCCCGGGAAGCGCTTGGTCAACCGGCGAACTTCCAGCAGCGGGGCGGTCATGCAGACGGGCGGCTATTTGAGTTTGTCAGCGGAATGAAAGCCGGCGGCAACGACCGTGTCCATCATGTTGGTTTTGTCGACGGCCACAATCTCCTCGAACAGGCAGGGCACATCCTTGAAACCGTTGTTGAGACTCAAGGTGGCGGCGGGTTTCTCGCCGCGGGCCACGGCCACCGCGGTGCGCGCGGCCAACATGGCGAGTCGGGCGACGGGCTTGAAAACGGTCATGCCCTGCGTGCCGCGCATGATGCGCTGGCAGGCGGCGAGGTCGGCGTCCTGGCCGGTGACAAGGATCTTGCCCGCCAGGCCCTCTTCAATCAGCGCCTGGATGGCGCCGCCGGCGGTGCCGTCGTTGGCCGCCAGCACGGCGTCGAAGCCGTGGCCGGACTTGGTGAGGGCGGCGTTCATGATCTTTTTCGCATTTTCCGGTTTCCAATCGAGGGTCCAGTCCTCGGCGACGACGGTAACGCGGCCGGACCTGATGAGCGGGCCGAGGATGTTGTCCTGGCCCTGCTTGAAGAGCTTGGCGTTGTTGTCGGTGGGTGCGCCGTAGATGCGGACGAGGCGAAGGGGTTTGTCGGCCGGCCAGCGGTCGAGCACCCATTTCGCCTGCAGCTCGCCGACCTTTACGTTGTCGAAGGAGAGGTAGAGGGCGATGTCGCTGTTGAGGATCAATCGGTCGTAGGAAATGACTGGAATACCCGCCTCCTTGGCGGACTTCATCGCGCGCGTGAGGGCGGCGCCGTTGTGCGGGGCGACCACCAGCACATCAACCCCGCGGCTGATCAGGGATTCGATGTCGCGGTTCTGGCGGGTGTCGTCGGAGTTGGCGGCCTGCACGATGACCTTGGCGCCGAGCTTCTCGGCTTCGGCGACGAAGAGGTCGCGGTCGCGCTGCCAGCGCTCCTCCTTGAGGGTGTCGAGCGACAAGCCGATGACCGGCTGGTCCCTGGAGGCGAAGGCCGGGACCGCAAGGAGGGCGGCAATGAACAGGGCGGATAAACGGCGGGCGGGTTGCATGAGGTTCAGAGATAGAGGAGGAAGATGGGCGGAGAGTCGAATGGATCGCGACCAAAATTCAGATCGGCGGCAGTTTCACGGTCAAGGGCCCGAGCTTCACGCCGGCGCCCAGCTCGACCGTGTAGCAACCCGGCGAAGCGCGGACTCCGGCAACGCGGGAATACGAGCATGGTAGAAAACGACCTAGGGGGGACCGAGCAGATACGCCAGCGGCTGGTCCACGCGCTGGCGCCAGGATACTTCGTTGTGCTCCGCCCCCTCGAATTTGCGCGTGATCCAATCGCGGCCTGGGGTGTAGCCGGCGGCCTTCATCACCGCGTCCATCCGCCGCTGGTAGGGTTCGTAGTGGGCGTCGAGCGTCGCCGTGCCGAAATCGAACCAAAACCTGTTCGCGCCGGGCTTGGGCAGGTGGCGGGCGAGATAGTCGATCACCGCGCCGTCGCCCGCGGGCCAGTGCGTCGAGACGCAACCGGCCCCGCCAAAGACCTGCGGATACTCGGCCAAGGCGTAAGCGGAGATCAGTCCGCCCATGCTTGAGCCCATGACCAGGGTGTGGGCCCGTTCCGGGCGCGTGCGATAGGTGCGGTCGAGGAAGGGCTTCAGTTCCTCGACCAAGAACTTCAGATAAGCGTCGGACCGGATGTCGGTGGTGGACACGGTGGGACCGCCCTTGAGCAGGGAGATGGATTCACCGGCCACGGCCTTTTGCGGCATGTATTCTGGCAAGCGACCCATACCGGTGTTCCAAATGCCGACGATGATGGCCGGGCGCGCCGCGCCCGTAGTGAGCAATTGCTGCATCGCACGATCCACCTCCCAGGTGTTGCCGCCGTAGCCGGTGCCGTTGGTGAACACATTCTGGCCGTCGTGCATGTAGAGCACCGGGTAGCGGGTGGAGGGTTTTTCGTCGTAGCCCGGCGGCAGCCAGACCTCGACCCGGCGGGGCGGGACGAGGTTTGAGGGGAAATCCGGGTGCGACTCAATCCGGCCGAAGGCAGGCAAGAGCGCAACATCCGCCGACTGGCTCAGGGTGGTGCCGGCGCGGTTGCGGACGAGCACGCGGTAGGAACCGGCGGTGAAGGGCGAAGCCTTGAAGGTCAAGGTGGCGTTGGCGGCGCCGGCGATTTCCTCGTCGTTGCGCAGCCACTGGTATTCGAGCGGGCCGGTGCCTTCGGCCGCGACTTGCAGGGTGACGCTCTCGTCCACGCGCGCCGTGACCGCGGCCGGCGCCGCAGTGATCAGGGGCACCCTGGCACCGACGATGCCGGTCGGGACCTCCTTGGAGGCGATGGTGAGATCGGCGAGCGACGCGCTGCTGCGATTACCCCGAAGATCGTTGAGCGTTGCGGTCAGGGTTAATTTCTCGCCCGACCCCAGATCGTTGGGCGGACGCCAGAAGATGCGGTAGGGCGGCGCGTCATCGGTGCCGAGATACTCGGATTGGCCGGGACGCGAGGCGCGGTTGAGGGTGAACGTGACTTCGCCGAAGCCGTCCCCGCCGTTGATTTCGGCGCGCAACTCGACGCGCGACGGGAACACGAGGCCGTCGATCTCGCGCTTGGTGAACTTGAGGGCGGCACCGGCAGCCGGGTTAACGAGCGCGAGGCGGGCCTCCCCCGCCGGCCCGAGGGGATTTTCCGCGCGCCAGACGGCAAATTGCAGCGGCGCGAGCGTGACAGTGGCGCGGCCTTCGGCGTCGATGCTGGAGAGTCCGGGCGCCGGTTCGCCGGTGGAGGCAAAAATCTGGCGCAGCGCGGCGCCTGGTTTCTGGCTGGTGGGCACGGCGGCGGTGAGGAACTGCGTGCGGGAGTTGTTGAAGACGGCGAGGTATTCCACGCGTTCGCGGCGTTCGATCCGCGAAAAGGCGAAGACATCCTGATTGGCGGTCACACGCGGCAGCATGGAACCGGTGCGCAGCGCGGGATGCGCGGCGCGCAAGGCGGTGAGGCGCGCGATGAAGCGGTAAAAAGGGTGCGTCTCGTCGAATTTGTCGTCGGCGCCCGTGCGGGTGGTGCCAAGGAGCGGCGCCGTTTTGAAATCGGGCGCCTGCGCGGCAAACATGCTTTCGCGGGCCTGCATGTCGTGGCCGCCGCGGCCGATCATGCCCTGCTCGTCGCCGTAGTAGAGGACCGGCTGGCCGCGGGAGAGCAGAAGCAGGCCGTGGCCGAGCCGGGTCAGGTTCGCGAGCAGCTCGGGCGCGGCCCCGGGATTGTCCTGTTGGAGGAAATAACCGAAGCGCCCGGCGTCGTGGTTGCCCAAGAAAACTGTGGCCGAGTGGACGTTGCTGTCGTGGTCGGTGTAGTAATCGTCGCGCAGGAAAAAGTCGGCGAGCGCGGCGCCGGAGCCGGCCTGGGAAACAAAACGGCGGGCGGCGGCGAAGAAACCAAAGTCCAGGGTGGTGTCGAGGGTGAGGCCGCCGGTGGAAAATTCGCTCAGCACGGCGGGGTCGCCGGCGTCGTTATAGACTTCGCCGAACTGGAGAAAATCCGGGCGGCCCAGCTCCCGGGCGCGGGCGCGGATGGCGGGGATGAAGGCCTGCCAGAACTCGTTGTTCACGTGCCGGGTGGTGTCGATACGGTAGCCGTCCACCCCCGTCTCCAGCCACGTGCTGAAAATATCGACCAAGCCCTGCACGACGCGCGGGTGTTCGGTGAACAGATCGTCGAGCCCGACGAAGTCGCCGTGGACGGAGTTCTCCCCGGCAAAGGTGGTGTTGCCGCGGTTGTGGTAGAGCGTGACATCGTTCAGCCAGGCCGGGTTCTTGATGTTTTTCTCGGCCGCGGGCACGAAGGGCCGGTAGGCGAAACTCCTGGCGGCGGACAACGCCGGGAAGGCGGCGGAATCGTTGAGGCCGTTGAAGGCGACGGCGCGCTCGTCGAAAGATGTGCCGGTGGCGTCGCGGTAGGGCGCGGCTGATTTGGGCACATAAGCGTGGTCCCCTCCCGCGTATTGGATGACATCGGCCGTGTGGTTGGTGATGATGTCCATGTAAACCTTCATGCCCCGGGCATGGGCCTGGCGGACGAGCTCGCGGAACTCGTCGTTCGAGCCGAGGTGCGGATCCATCTGGAGGAAGTCGGTGATCCAGTAGCCGTGATAGCCGGCGGTGCCGCTTTGCACGGGCTTGTTCTTGAAGGGGGGTGTGAGCCAGACGGCGGTGACACCCAGCTTTTGCAGGTAATCGAGCTTCGAGGTGAGACCGGCGAAGTCGCCGCCATGGTAGTGGCTGATTTTGGCCGGGTTGAAGCCGTGGTCGTCCGGACCTCCGGGGTAGCCGCCGGTGTCATTGGCGGTGGAGCCGTTGGCGAAACGGTCGGTCAGCACGAAATAAAAGGTCTGGCCGGCGCCGGGATGGGTGAAGCGCGGCACGACGACGGGGACGGGTTCCGCCTGAGCGGCGAGGAGGGAGAGAAAACCGGCCAGCAGGCACGAGAAAGGACGGAGCTTCGGAATCATGGGGTGCCCCACGCTACGGCCGGGGGCGCGCTGGTCAAACCGCGCCCCGGGGAGAAGTCTTGCAAGGCCGGGAAAAAACCTAGGTTTCGGCCAGGCAAAAGGTGGAGCGCGCTGCCCCCAACGCGCCGAAAGACATTCGCAGCGGGCGAAGCGCCTTGAGGGCAAGGCGCTCCACCGCCCCAAGGCATCGTTCCGGCCAGAACCTAAGACTTGTCCGAGCCATCGCGGTTTTTTGAGACCTTTGCCATTCGCCCTGTCCTGGGTGCGGCTGGATTGTGGTGGCACTGACGGGGCAGTCCCAACCGCCCCTCGGTGACCCATCCACCCCCATCGACCTCGGGCCGGCACACCTCCGGCCAATAGTTGCTTTACCACCATGAACACACCAACGACCCCCCTTAACAACGTGCGCCGGTTCCTCACCCGAGGTCTGGTCACCGGCCTGCTGTTTACGCAGTCGGCCCTTATGCTGTCCGCCCAAACCACCGCGGACGCCGCGGATCCGTCCAAGAATCCGGACGGCACCGGCGAAGTGGTGGTTCTGGAAACATTCACGGTCAAGGCCGGTTTCAGCGGCAGCTTGGCGGCCGCCGCCGACATGAAGCAGAAACAGACGCTGATCAGCGAAGTGATCGCGGCCGAGGACATCGGCAAGCTGCCCGACATCTCGATCGCCGAGGCGCTCACGCGCCTTCCCGGGGTCACGACCCAGCGCCTCAACGGCCGCGCCCAGGCCATCGTCATTCGCGGCATGAACGGCGACTTCAGCACCGCGCTGTTGAACGGCCGCGCGCAGGTAAGCACGAGTTCCGGCCGCGCGGTGGAGTTCGACCAATACCCCGCCGAACTGCTGAGCAGCGTGGTGGTTTACAAGTCCACGGACGCCTCCCTCGTCGGTCAGGGCCTGGCTGGCACGGTGGATCTCCAGACGGTGCGGCCCCTGAGCAGCAGCATGCGCACGCTCGCCACCAACTTCTTCTACGAGTGGACCGGCATGCCGGCGCGGAATGCCGGCGCCGACAATTCCGGCACCCGCGCCACCTTCTCCTACATCGACCAGTTCAACGACGGCAAGCTGGGGATCGCGCTCGGCGTCTCGATCTCGGACCGTCCCGGCCAGGGCGAGCAATTCAACGCCTGGGGTTACGACAACACGCCGGCCGGCGCCCTCCTGGGCGGAGCCAAGCCGTTCGTCCGCACGAGCCAGATCAAGCGCAACGGCACCATGGCGACGATCGAATACGCGCCGAACGCTAACTTCCGCTCGACGCTTGACCTCTTCTACTCGAAGTTCAAGGAAACCCAGCTGCTCCGCGGCATCGAGCTGCCGCTCAGCCCGAACTGGGGCACCTACACGACCCTGCAGCCCGGCTTCACGGCGGACAGAGGCCTGATCACCAAGGCCACGCTGTCGAACTTCTTCGGCGTGCTGCGCAACGACTTTGTCCAGCGCGATAACACCCTCTTCTCCGGCGGCTGGAACCTTGCCTTCGGCGAAGAGAATGACTGGAAGACAAATTTTGACGCGAGCTACTCGAGCATCAAACGCACCGACTTCGTGCTCGAGACCTATTCCGGTTTCGGCGTCAACGGCGTCGGCACGCCCGACACGATCACCTACACGCTCTCGCCCGATGGCAGCGCCGGGGCCGTCTTCAGGCCCACGCTCGACTACTCAAACGCTTCGCTCATCCGCCTCGGGATGCCGCAGGGCTGGGGCATGTCGTCCGACCGCCCCTTCGGGCAGCACGGCTTCCTCAAAGGTCCGATCGCCAAGGACCAGATCGCGCAATACCGGCTGGAAACGCATAAAGACTTCACCGGTTTCTTCAGCCGGTTCCAGGCCGGCGTCGTCTTCAATCGCCGGGCCAAGACCGAATACGAGTCCGGCCCCAACGGCATGGAGGGCTACTTTCTCCAGCTCAAGAACGGCGCCGCCAGCGCCCCGCTGCCGGCCTCCGTCGGTCTCACCGACCTCAGTTTCATCGGCATGGGCAAGCTCTATAGCTATGACCCGATGGTCCTCTACAACAGCGGATTCTACAACCAGATCGCCAACAACGACCCGGCCCGCCGCGCCGCCAACTTCGACATCGTCGAGTCCGTCTGGACCAGCTTCGTGAAGCTCGACATCGACCGCAAGCTGGGCTCCCGGCCCCTCACCGGCAGCCTCGGCGCCCAGGTCATCCGCACCAGCCAGAAGAGCAGCGGCATTTCGGTCTCCAACAACAACGCCAACCTCACGGTGCCCGTCACCGAAACCTACAGCTACACGGACTTCGTGCCCACGCTGAACCTGAACCTCAAGCTGAACGACCGCCAGATGATCCGCCTGAGCGTGGCCCGGCAGTTGGCCCGGCAGACGATGAACGACATGCGCGCCGGCAACAACTACAGCTTCGATGCCAGCAGGATCTCCTCCACCGACCCGCTGAACAGCCCGTGGTCCGCCGACGGTGGCAACCCCAAGCTTGAGCCGTGGCGCGCCAACACCGTCGACCTCGCCTTTGAGCACTACTTCAAGGACCGCATGGGCTATTGGGCCGTCTCCGCCTTCAACAAGGATCTGGTGTCCTACACCTACAACCAGCGCACCCTCGTCAGCTTCGCGGGTTATCTGCCCGGCACCACCGGCACCCCCGCCATCTTCACGGGCTTCAACAATGTGCCCGCCAACGGGCAGGGCGGCTACGTCCGCGGCCTGGAGTTCGCGCTCTCGCTCCCGGGCGAGAAGTTAACCCCGATGCTCAAGGGCTTCGGCTTCGTCGGCAGCGTCTCGTTCTTCAAGAGTTCGATCCAGCCCGACCTGGGCAATCCGTCGACCCCGCTCGTTGGCCTCTCCGACCAGGTGCGCAGCGGCACGGTTTACTACGAGCGCTACGGCTTCTCGGCCCGCATCAGCGGCCGCTACCGTTCCGAGTATCGTGGCGACATCGCCACCTTTGGTCCCCGCGGAGCGGTGTATCGCAACCTGCAGCCCGAAACTGTTTACGACGCCCAGATCAGCTATGCCTTCCCGAAGGACAGCAGGCTGAAAGGCCTGACCGTGATCGGCCAGGCTTACAATCTGACGGATGAGCCGCTCGTCGCGAGCTCCGGTTCCGACATCCGCTACCTCCAGGACTACCAGCGCTACGGCGCCACCTACTCGTTGGGCGCCTCCTATAAGTTCTAGGCGGCCGGGAAACCCTTCCCGTCCGGTCACTCGCGGCCACCAGCACAACACTGGTGGCCGCTTTATCTCCCGCGTTCGACAAACCACCCCACCCCGTGCGTTTTCCCGCCTATCTTGCTGCCAGTATGCTGCTCGCCGCCCCGGCCCTCGATGGGGCGGGCCTCCAGCCCATCGGCGCCGTCGAGCGCGTCACCCGCACCGAACGAGGCCTTGAGCTGGCCTGCGCGCAGGGTGGCGCCGTCACTGTCACGGTGCTCGCGCCCGACCTCGTGCGCGTCCGCGCGAAATTTCCCGGCCAGACCCTCGCGCTCGACCATTCCTGGGCCATCGCGAAGACGGACTGGCCGGCCACCCCGTGGCAGCTCGCGGAGTCGCCCACCCACGTCACCCTCAGCACCGCCGAGCTCCAAGTCGTGATCCAGCGCAACCCGCTGCTGATCGAATTCCGCGATGCGGCCACCGGCCGGATCCTCAACGCCGACCACCGGCCGGCCGCGCGCGACCCGCAGAGCGGCCGGGTCACGGCCGCCAAGAAACTCGGCTACGAAGAGCATTTCTACGGCCTTGGCGAAAAAGCCGCCCGCCTCGACAAGCGCCGCGGCAAGTTCGTCATGTGGAACTCCGACACGCCCGGCTACGAGGAAGGCAGGGATCCCATCTATCAAAGCATCCCCTTCTATCTCGGCCTGGAAAACGGCGCGGCCTACGGCCTGTTTTACGACAACGCCCACCGCAGCACCTTCGAGTTTGGCCATCTCACCCAGGACAGCGCCGACTGGTCCGCCACCGGCGGCGAGCTGAACTATTACTATTTTCACGGCCCGGCGCTGAAAAAAATCGTCTCCCGCTACACCGAGCTCACCGGCCGCATGCCGATGCAGCCCCTCTGGGCGCTCGGCCACCAGCAGAGCCGCTACAGCTATTATCCCGACAAGCTCGTCGAGCACATCGCCGCCGAATACCGCGCGCGCCAGCTCCCGCTCGACGTGCTCTACCTCGACATCCACCACATGGACGCCTACCGCGTCTTCACGTGGGACCGGTCCCGCTTCCCCGATCCCGACGGCCTGATGCGCCGGCTCGATGCGCAGGGGCTCAAGGTCGTCACCATCGTCGACCCCGGCGTCAAATACCAGCCGCCGGCCAACGGCGCGAAAGACGCGGTCAAGGACCGCGACCTCGCCCCGCAGGACGACAGCTACTTTGTTTACAACGAGGGCCTGGCCGCCGACCACTTCCTCCGCCAGGTGGACGGCAGCCTCTACATCGGCGAGGTCTGGCCGGGCAAATCGGTCTTTGTTGACTACACCAAGGAGAGCGCCCGCCGCTGGTGGGGCGACCTCCAGCACGAGACGCTCTCCGCCCGCGGCATCGCCGGCATCTGGACCGACATGAACGAGCCGGCCGACTTCCTCGACCAGACCGGCCAGCGCCATGAGAATATCATCTTCGACGACCTGGGCCAGAAATCCGCCTATGCCGGCCACCGCAATCTCTTCGCGCTGAACATGGCCCGCGCCACCTACGAGGGGCTCGAGCGCCTGCAGCCCGACCGCCGCCCCTTCGTCATCACCCGGGCCGGCTATGCCGGCATCCAGCGCTACGCCGTCAAATGGACCGGCGACAACAACGCCACCTTCGCCGCGCTCTCGCTCAACATCCCGATGTTCGCCTCGCTCGGCATCTCCGGCCAGGCCTTTGTCGGCGCCGACGTGCCGGGCTTCATCGGCCGCGGCGACGGCGAGCTGCTGGCCCGCGCCTACCAGGTCGCCGCCTTCGCGCCCTTCCTGCGCAACCACACCGCCATCGACCAATACGACAAGGAGCCGTGGCGCTTCGGCCCGCACTACGAGGCCATCGTCCGCAAGTTCCTCGAACTGCGCTACCGCCTCCTGCCCTTCCTCTACACCACGCTCGAGGAGGCGCACCGCACCGGCGTGCCGCTTTTCCGTCCGCTGGTCCTGAACTTCCAGGAAGACGCCGCCACCCACAACCTCGACGACCAGTTCATGGTCGGCGACGCACTCCTGGCTGCGCCCATCACCCGCGCCGCCCAGCGCGAGCGCGAGGTCTATTTCCCCGCCGGCCTCTGGTATGACCACTGGACCGGCGCCGTCATCTCCACGGGCGGCGAGACGCAAACGGTCAAGGCGCCCATCGACCACCTCCCGCTTTATGTGCGGGGCGGCAGCATCGTGCCCTCGACCCTCGTCATGCAGCACACCGGGGAGAAACCGTGGAACCCGCTGCGCTTCGACATTTATCCCGACGCCCGGGGCGCCGCCACCGGTTCGCTCTATGAGGACGATGGCGCCAGTCCCGCCTACAAGACCGGCGTGTTCCGCCGCACCGTCGTTGCGCTCAATCAGGCCGACCACACCGCGCGCCTCACCGTTGCCGCGCCCGTCGGCCGCCACCAGCCGCCCGCGCGCAACCTTGAATTCATCTTCCACGGCGGCACCGTCCGCTCGTCCGTCACGGTGGACGGCCAGGCCCTCGCCGCCATTCAGGAAGAGGACAGCTCGACCGGCTGGTTCCGCCGCCGCGACGGCGCCACCGTGGTGCGGCTGGTCGACAATTCCACCGCCCGGCAGATCAACCTTCGCTGATCTGCGACCATGGAACCCTCCCAACCCCGATGGCTGGATACCCGCACGGCGGGCGTGTTGGCCCACATTTCCTCCCTGCCGGGATCCTATGGCATCGGCAACCTGGGCCCCGGGGCGCGCGCCTTCGTGGATTTTCTGGCCGAGGCCGGCGTGCACTGGTGGCAGATCTGCCCGCTCGGCCCCACCGGCTACGGCGACTCGCCCTACCAGTCCTTCTCCTCCTGCGCCGGCAATCCCTACTTCATCGACCTCGGCGAACTGGTGGCCGCCGGCCTGCTGACCCAGGCCGAGGTGGCGCCGCTCGGACGGCTGCCGGCGGAGCGGGTCGATTACGGCGCGCTCTACCGTGAATTCCGGCCCGTGCTCCGGCTCGCGCACCAGCGCTTCGCGGCCTCGGGCGCGGACGAAGTGGCCGGACTCGGCTCGCTGGCGGAGTTCCGCCGCGAGCACGAGGACTGGCTGCGGCCCTACGGCGAATTCATGGCGCTGAAGGAGCAGTTTGGCGGCCGGGCCTGGACCCAGTGGCCGCTGGAATTCCGCGCCTGGTCCCCCGCCGTGCGCGCCACGATGCCCGCCGCGGCGCTGACCGAGGCCGAGCGGCATGTTTTCTACCAGTATCTGTTTTTCGCCCAGTGGCGGCGGCTGCGGGATTACGCGCGGGCGAAGGGCGTGGGCGTCATCGGCGACGTGCCGATTTTTGTCGCGATGGACAGCGCCGACACCTGGCATCACCGCGAGGTCTTCCGCCTCAACGCCCAGGGCGAACCTTCCGTGGTGGCGGGCGTGCCGCCGGATTATTTCTCCGTCCTCGGCCAGCTGTGGGGCAACCCGCTCTACAACTGGGAGCACCTGGCCCGCACCGGTTACACGTGGTGGATCGACCGGCTCCGCGCGGCGTTCGAACTCTACGACATCATCCGGCTCGATCACTTCCGGGGTTTCGACACCTTCTGGGAAATACCCGCCGGGGCCCCCGACGCCCGCACCGGCCGCTGGCAACGCGGACCCGGGCTGGCGTTTTTCCAAGCCGTGCAACGCGCGCTGCCCGAGGCCCGGATCATCGCGGAGGATCTGGGCTACATCGGACCCGAGGTCGTGGCGCTCCGCCGCGCCGCCGGCCTGCCCGGAATGAAGATCCTCCAGTTCAGCTTCGGACACGACGCCAACAACGCCAACCTGCCCCACGTCTATCCGCCCGGCAGCGTGGCCTACACCGGCACCCATGACAACATCCCCACCCGCGGCTGGCTGGAGGCATTGCCGCCGGATTATGCCGGCATGATCCGCGACTACTACCAGCTGAACGGCACCAATTCCGCGTGGCCCATGATCCGGGTGGCGCTTGCCACCGTCTCCCGGCTGGCGGTCATCCCCATGCAGGATCTGCTCGATCTGCCTGCCAGCGCCGCGCTCAACCGGCCCGGCACCGCCGACGGCAACTGGCAATGGCGCTTCACCCCGACGCAACTGGCCGGCCTCCGCGAACTACGGCTCGCCACCCTGCGGGAATGGATCAGGCTCTTCGATCGCACCGGCCGCCGCCCCTTCCGCGATTACAGCGAACCCCCCGCCCCGTGAGCCCCCCCGCCCCCCAGCTTTCCCTGCCCGCCATCTGGAACATGAGCTTCGGCTTCCTCGGCATCCAGTTCGGCTGGGGGCTGCAGATGGCCAACATGAGCGCCATCTACCAATACCTTGGCGCCAGCGAGAGCGAGATTCCCCTCCTCTGGCTCGCCGCCCCCGTCACCGGCCTGCTCGTGCAACCCATCGTCGGTTACTGCAGCGACCGCACGTGGACGCGCCTCGGCCGCCGCCGCCCGTATTTTCTTGTCGGCGCGATCTGCGCCAGCCTCGCGCTCATCGCCATGCCCAACTCCTCCTCGCTCTGGATGGCGGCGGGCCTGCTCTGGGTGCTTGATGCGTCGGTCAACGTCAGCATGGAGCCGTTCCGCGCCTTCGTCGGCGACCTGCTGCCGCCCGCCCAGCGCCAGGTCGGTTTCGCCATGCAGAGCCTGCTCATCGGCCTCGGCGCCGTGCTCTCGTCCGCGTTGCCGTGGCTGCTCACCCGTTTCGGTCTCGCCAGCGGGGACGCCGCGGCCGGCACGATCCCGCAGTCGGTCCACCTCGCGTTCTACGTCGGGGCCGCCGTGTTCATCAGCTGCGTCCTCTGGACGATCATCAGCACCAAGGAGTATCCGCCCGCGCCCGGCGCCCCCCAGGCCGTCGGTCCGGGCCAGGCGTTCACCGAGATTTTTGCCGGCGTGCGGGCCATGCCGCGCACGATGCGCCGGCTCGCGGTTGTGCAGTTTTTCAGCTGGCTCGGGCTGTTCTGCATGTGGATCTATTTCACGCCGGCGATCGCGCACAGCCTCTTCGGCGGCATCCCCGGTTCGCCGGAATACCAGCGCGGCGTCGAGTGGGGCGGCGTGTGTTTCGCCGTCTACAACGGGGTGGCCTTCGCCGTCGCCTTCGGGCTCGTCGCCCTCGCCCGGCGCGGCGTGCCGGCCAAGACCTTGCACCGCACCGGCCTGCTTTGCGCCGGCGCCGGTCTGCTCACGGTGGCCGTATGGCCGACGCCGGAGCTGCTGCTGATCTCCATGGTCGGCGTCGGCATCGGCTGGGCGACGATCCTCTCGATGCCCTACGCGCTGCTGGCGAATTCGATTCCCGCCACCCAGATGGGTTTCTACATGGGCGTGTTCAATTTCTTCATCGTCCTCCCGCAGATCCTGGCCGCCACCGTGCTGGGTTTCGTGGTCAAGCACCTGCTCGGCGGCAGCGCCCTCACCGTCGTCGTGGCCGGCGGCCTCTGCATGGTGATCGCCGCCGCCGCCCTCCACTGGGTGCCGGAGGGCGACGAGGCCAAGGCCTGATGAACAAAGGGCTGAAGGGGCGAAAAACCGAAAGGCTGAAAAACCCGCCATCGCCCGCCCCGCAATCCGACCACAGATGAACACGGATAAACACAGATTTTCAGATGGGAAATCCATGCTTGTTGCGCCCTTGTCCGGTGCCCGCCAATCAGCGGCATGTGTTTTGCCAGACCATCCGGCCCAGACGTTTGATCCGTGTGCCTTTGTGCCCATCTGTGGTTAACTCCGGCGGGCTTTTTCCACCCCAGCCTTTCAGCCCTTCAGTTTTTATGAAAAGCGTCCGCTTCCATTCACGCGTTCTTCGGTGGCTAGCCTTCGCCGGGCTTTGCACCTCCGTCGCCGCCGCCCCCGCGCCCGAGCGCGAGAAGGCCCAACCCAGTGCCCACGAGCGCGCGCTTGGCCAGCCCGCCTGGGTGCGCACCGGCACCATCTACGAGATCAATGTCCGCCAATATTCCGCCAGCGGCCAGTTCGACGCCGTCACCGCCGACCTCCCGCGCCTCAAAGCCCTTGGGGTCAACATCCTCTGGTTGATGCCGATCCACCCCATCGGTGAACTCCACCGCAAGGGCACGCTCGGCAGCTACTACGCGATCAAGGACTACTTTGCGGTTAACCCCGAGTTCGGCACCGAGGAGGATTTCCGCGAGTTCGTCACCGCCGCGCACGCCCACGGCATGAAGGTGATTCTCGACTGGGTGGGCAACCACGTCTCGCCGGACAATCCGCTGACCAGGACCAACCCCGGATTTTTCTGGCGCGACGACAAGGGCAGCCTCTCGCCGCCCCACGGCACCGACTGGACCGACGTCGTGCAGTTCGACTTCAACGCCCCCGGCCTCCTCGACTACCAGGCCTCCGCGCTCCTCCACTGGATTCGGAAGTTCAACATCGACGGCTACCGTTGCGACGTCGCCTGGGGCCTGCCCACGCCGTTCTGGGACGAGCTCGTCAAGCGCGTGCTCGCCGTGAAGCCCGACACCTACTTCCTCGCCGAGGCCGAGCTGCCGCAGCAGCAGGTCCGCGCCTTCCACACCTCCTACGGCTTCGATCTGCATCACGTGATGAACTCCGTCGCGCAGGGCAAAAAAGGGGTGTCCGCCATCGATGACGCGCTGGCGAAGTTCCGCGCGCACTTCCCGCGCGGCGGTTCGCTGATGATCTTCACCAGCAGCCACGACGAAAACACCTGGGCCGGCACCGAGTTCGAGCGCCTGGGCGCGGGCTGGGCGCCCTTTGCCGTGCTCACCTTCCTCCTCGACGGCGTGCCCATGATCTACAACGGCCAGGAGGCCGGCCTCGACCGCCGCCTCGAATTCTTCGAGCGCGACCCCATCGTCTGGCCGAAGGAGGCGCACCCCGCCGCCAAGCTCTACCAGACGCTCACGGCGCTCCGCCGCACGCACCCCGCGCTGCACACCGGCGCCGCCCTGCGCCGCCTCGACACGACCGAGAATGGCTCGATCTATGCCGTGCTGCGCGAGGCCGGCGGCAAGCAGGTCGTCGGCTTCCTCAATCTCACCGCCAAGGACGTCAAGGCCGACGCCTTCGATCCCGCGCTCGCCGGCCAGTGGCGCGACGCCTTCACCGGCGAGACCGTCACGCTGAACGCCCTCGTGCCCCTCGACCTCAAGGCCTGGCGCTATCGCGTGTTCGTGCAATAGTCTCAAAAAGCCCGCCCAGCCCGAGTGTCACTTATTACCGGCCGCCCGGTTTGAGCGCCGCGCACAGACGCGCCACTGTCCGCAAGTGGAACTTGGGCGCAAGCTGGTGTTCCCAGATTCGCAGCACCCGCCAGCCTAGCTGCCGCAGGGCACGGTTCACCCGCCGGTCCCTCGAGCGGTTGCGGTTGATCTTCGCGCGCCAATACGCGCGATGTGTCTTTGGCAACCTACCGCGCCGGGGGTGGCCATGCCAGAATTCCCCGTCCACAAACACCGCTAGTTTTATGGCTGGAAAAACAAAGTCGGGCCGCCCGAACAGCGCGCTTTTCCGCCGCCATCCGGTGATGCGCTCCCGTCGCAACAACTTGGCCAACTCCAACTCCGTGCTCCGGTTGCCCCGGCTCCGGATGCGCGCCATCACCTCCGAGCGGCGCCGTTTGCTCAACGGGTCGGACCGCATCGCCTCAGGCCAGGTCGATGGACAGGGACGGGTCGGTCTCCACTTCAAGCAGCCGCCGGTTGTAGCGCACGATGATCGCCGCCAACTTGGCGCGGAAAGCCCGCTGGTCCCCGGCTGTCATCTCGATGATGTTGAGCGCGAGAAAATCCTCGATGGCAATGACGGTGATGCGCGCACCAAGCTCTTCGTTTTCTGCGCGCAAGATGGTTTGAGGCACCAGCGTCTTGGGCACCAACAGCACCGGATGCACCCCGGCGGCGAGGTTGGACGCGCAGCGCTGGATGACCTCCCGCGCCGGGGCGGCGGTGACATGGTAGGCCGTGCTGCCAACGACGAAGTCTCCTGCGCGTCCGGTTTGCTTGTCTCCGGCATTGGCCGGGTGGTTGGGGATTTTGATGCCCGGATGCCGCTCCTCCAGCTTGGCCCCGACCAGGTGCTGTTCGACCTTGCCGCCGGATCGCTCCCGCGATTGCTCAAGAATCGACTCAATCCATGCCGCCGGCGAGTGCCCGACATCGCATTGGACTTTGATGTGCTGCCGGGCCAGCCAACGAGTGGCATGGGAAGTCAATTCCTTGGCGGCTTGCGCGAGCACCAGCGGCGGTTCGAGAGCATGATGCTGTTGGAAGGACAACTGGTCACGGGGAGCCCGACCCAACCGAACCTCCAGTTCGGCAATATCGTCGCCCAGTTGATGTTCAAAACATCCGCGCACAGCGCATTTTTCAATCGACCAGACGATTATCGTTTCGGCCCAGAATGTTGAAGATTCAGAACTCGAATCGCAGTTTATTATGAATCCATCAAGTCCGCCATTTTGGAAAACCTCCGCCTCGGCATCATTGGTCTGCCGCCAAGATGCGAGCGAAAGGCGCTTCAGACGAACGGCTTTGCATTCAACGCAGTAGATGTATCTTCCATATTCGGCCGCGACCAGCGGTGAGGCAGTTAGGCTGAGGCCATCATCGTCGTAGTTTGCCAACGTCTTGTTGAAGACATCAAAGCGGCGATCGCTGCCGTGAAAACCAAGAAACGATGCGAAGATTGCATCGGCGGCACGCATCGCTGTTAGGATTTCTTCAAGTGATAATAGCGGTGGCGCCCCTTGACGGTCGTGGTCAGCTTACCTTCGTCCATGAGTATGTGCAGAACAGTGTAGGTCAGGTAATTTTTATGGCTGCCTGAAAACGAAGTGCGCAGTCCCAGCGCGTCCGCAATTTCGGCGTTTGTCATACCATCGGCTGCTTTGGCCAACGCTCTCAGGGTCGCTGACTTTATCTTTTCTAACCCCGTTTGCGCGTCTTCGAAGGGAGTGCTCATTTACAGAATAGTGGGGCTCAAGGTTTCAGGGGCAATTGCGTTCTGAGGGGAATGCGCCGCCGCGCTCCAACCCAAGGCGCATAAGGCCAATGCCGGCGAAAAACTCCAGAAAGGTCTTTTTCAATCAACGCAGGATTAAGCGTCCCATCAGCCGTGGCAAGCGCGCACACGGCCAAGCCACAACCGGGGCTGTTATCATGGCGAAATTGAACGACCCTGAGGTGGGCGGGCTCACCCTGGCCACTGCCTGGCAGACGTTTCCTGCCGGGCCGCGGCTACTGATCCGTCACCGGCGCGGTCTTGCCCGCGGGCACGCCGTGGGTGAAATCGAGCCGGTCGTGGTAGACGGTCTTGGGCTGCACCTCGACCTGGCTGCGCTGTTCCTCGAGCCGGTTGCGGTATTCCTGCGGCGTCGCCCCTTTGTGCTGCTTGAAGACCCGGGCAAAATAAGCCGGGTCGGAAAACCCGCTGGCGTAGGCGATCTCGGAGATCGTCAGGGCGGAGGTTTCCAGGGCGAGGAGGGCGCCCTCGATCCGGATGCGCTGGATGTAATGCGTCAGCCGCTCCTTCGTCTCCGTGTGGAAAAGATGCGAGAGGTAGTCGGGGGAGCAGGCGAGCAGCTCGGCGATGTGCTGCACCCCGAGATCCGGATTGGCGAATTGTTCGCGCACCAGGCATTTCGCCTGAAATACCTTGCCGATGTCGCTGTTGAGCTGGCCCGTGCCGGTCTCGACGATGTTGCGGAACAGGCCGAGCAGCGCGAGGAGCAGGCCCTTGAGCACGGTGTCGCGCGCCGGCCCCTGCATGTTGTGCGTCTGGGCGGCGGAGTTCGCGAGGGTGAGAAATACCTCGAGGTTGGGCGCGTCGAAAAACTCGATCACCTCGATGTCGGGCTTGCCCGGCCGCGCCTCGTGCGCGAAGTGCAGGCTGAGCGTGTTGTTGTAGAACCCGGCGACCAGGTTGCGGAAGGGTTTGTCCGGCCCCGGCGAGACGACCTCGCCGTGCGGCACCCCGGCCGGGATGATGCAGAATTCCTCGGGTCCGAGTCGGAAACTCTCGCGGGGAAAACTGAAGTTGGTCGTGCCCTGCAGGCCGAGAAAAATTTCGGGACGGTAGTGGTAATGCATGCCACGCTTGTTTTGCACGGTCTTGACTTCGTGCGGCACGCGCAGCGTGAGGCGGTTGCGCTCGGCCAGTTTCAGCGCGTGATCAAGGGCCGCGCGCATCTCGGCGCGGTTGTGTGCGCCCATGGAGCGGGCGGTGAAAAGGGCGTGGGGAACGCCAGGTGCGGTCATGGGCAATAGGCCGGGCCGGGGTGTGCGAGCCGGCTGGGGTTAGGGTTGTCCGGAAGCAATGCCCCCAAAGGCCACAAACTCAAACGGGAAATGGGCGGTCAACCGGGGCGCAGCTCACTTTCCCGCTACAAAAACAAAGAGGGTTTCTTGCTGCTTTCAATGGAACGCCTGAAACCCGGCCCCCGAAGTTGAGGCAACCACTAATGAGTTTCGCCAAAGGCGAAACTTTGGGCAACCCCTCCGACTAATCGTTTCCGGTCCAGGCACTGGGGGTCAGCTAATCGCTGACCGGGAAAACTTCGCTGGCGATTAGCCGGCTCCCCGGAGCTCCCCGGCGACGACGATTAGTCGGCGCACACCATCAAGGATTCATCCTTTGATGAATCCATTAGTGGTCCAAACTCCCTGAGATGGGGGCGCTGGACTAATCGCTACCCACTAAAAACAGCGAAGAACCACAAAGAGACTATCGCCCGCGAGTTCTTGGGCAGGACCGGTCTCTGACCGGTCAGTCGTGTGCGATGGGATTTGCAGCTACCCCGGCGCAAGTAATCGCGTCTCGCCGAAAGCCAGCGTGGTGAAATCGGCGGCTGGCACCCCTTGCGCCGCGCAGGCGGCGGCCAGCCCATGCAGCGGGTCGTCGATCGGCTCGTTGGTCAGTTGAAACGTGCCGAAGTGCATGCCAATTGACAGACGGGCGCCGAGGGCGAGATGGGCCCGCACGGCCTCGTCGGGATTCATATGCACCGCTTCCATGAACCAGCGCGGCTCATAGGCCCCGATGGGCAGCAGCGCCAGCGCGGGCGCGCCCAGCCGGGTTTTGATCTCCGCAAAATGCGCCGCCCAGCCGGAATCGCCCGCAAAGAAAACCCATCCCGCCGCGGTGCGCAGCATGAAGCCGCCCCACAGCGTCCGGCACCGGTCCCACGGCGTGCGGGCGGCAAAATGCTGGGCCGGGGTGCAGAAAACCTCCAGGTCCGGGGCCGGCTGATGGGACTGCCACCAATCGAGTTCGGTGACGCCACGCACTCCGCGCGCTTCGAGCCAGGGGCGGTTGCCGAGGGTCGTGATGATGACGGGCCGGTGCTGTCGCGCCAACCAGCGCAAAGCCACCAGGTCGAGATGATCATAGTGATTGTGACTGAGCAAAACGACGTCGATGCGCGGCAACTCGGGCAGCCGCAGGGCCGGTGGCCGCACCCGCCTGGGCCCCAACCAACCAAACGGCCCGGCCCGCGAGGCGAACACCGGGTCGGTCAGGATGTTCAGCCCGGAGAGCTGGAGCAGAAAGGTGGAGTGCCCGATAAAAGTGACCGCCAGTTGCCCCGCGGGAACGCCCTGGGGCAAGGCCGGTGCTCGAGGCGCGGGGGCCGTGTCCGGCCAAGGCGAACCCTGACGCAAAACCAGCCGCTGCCACCACCAGCGCGGCAGCGCGGAAAATCCAGGCGCCTGCAACCGGCCAGCCGGATTGCAGAAACGCTCACCATCACAGTGATCGCTGACCGGGAAGCAAGTCGCGCCAGCCATCGCAAATCAAAGCCGTCCGCCGGGGTGAAACCGCTCAAGGGATTCGCGGGCCTCAGCCACAAAGGGCAGATCGTCTTGCAAAAGCAGCCGCATCCCGGCGGCGGCGGCGAGTGGTTGCAGCGCGAGAAACCATTCTTCGCGGGCGACCGAAACGAACTCCGGCCGGGTGCCGGCCCCTAGCAGGGCCTTGGTCCAGGTGGCGGTGACAAGATCTCCCCAGAATCTGTCGGGCGGGGCCATTTCCATGGCGTGAATAAAACCGGTGTGTCCGTCCACCATCAGCGCTATGCGCGGAAAGTAAGGGCGCGCACCGTCGGCCACCGGCGCGATGAGATGGAAGACATCGAACTGCATCTCCCGGCCTGTGGCCAAAGGGAGAGTCTTGAGTGCAGCCCAGCTATCCGGGGTGGATGGCGTTGCGGGAGTGACAGGTGTCGGCAATTGCCAGTGGCGCCACTCCACCTGCGCCGGGCGCAGCGGCCCGGCCAGGGCATCGCGCATCTGAACGGTCGGCAACAGGTCGTCCGCCGCCTCGCAGGGAGAGAAAAAATCCTGCTGCGACCGCGCAAGCTCGGCACACGCGACGGTGGCACGCAAACCGGCCGTCAGCGCGACCGCCTCAGCCTGTTCCAGAAACCAAGGGAACCAACCGGGGCAATGGCTGCGGAAGCAGGGCCAGGCCTTGCGCTCCCGTGGAAGCGGGACATGACCCAGGCGCGCCAGCACGGCCAGATCCTCGGGCTGCAGGGATTTCTTCGCGCCCCAGTCCATGAGCAGCGCATCCTGCATAAAGGCGGCGTCCCGCGGGCACGCTTCAAGCGTCGGCACCGTCTCCAGCAGGAAACGCAGGCCGGCCTCGCCGCGATAGAGCGCCACGCCAAAGACCTGGCCCGCTGCGCCCAGCACCGAGGGAAACCAAGGCCGCTGGGCTTCATCCACGAGCGCGAATACGTCCTGGTCATGCAGCCACTCCCACGGCTGCACCGCGCGGAAGGCGATGGCCGCGTCGAGCAATGACCGCCAGGTTTCCAGCGGAACTTCCGGGGCGGAGGGACGGACCGAGGCCATGTGGAAATTGAGAGCCGCTCAGGCCAGTTTGCGCCGGGCCTGCTCCCAGAAAGCCAGCAGCGCCCGGAAGTCCTGCTCCTTGGTGCCGCTGTGGATCACGTAATCATAGGAATGGCGCTCGGCCATCTCAAGCTGCGCACTCTGCAACCGGCGCTCCAGTTCGTCCTCGCTCAGCGGGCCGCGCCCCAGCATCCGTTCGCGCAGCACTTCGATCGAGTCCGGCGCGACGAAAATCGTGACGATGCGACCGGCGAAGAGGGGATCTTTTGCGGCGGCGGCGCGGACGTTGCGCACCCCCTGCACGTCGATGTTGAGCACGAGATTGGCGTGGTCGAGCCGCTGGAGCACGGAGGACTTGGGCACGCCGGAGCGTTGTTTCTGATGGATCCGCGCCCACTCGAGGAAATCACCGGCCGCGAGGCGGCGATCAAATTCCGTCTCGGAGAGGAAGTGGTAGTCGCGCCCGTCGGCCTCATTGGGGCGCGGGGGACGGGTCGTGGCGGTGATGACGCGTTCGAAGCCCGGCACCTCGGCCACCAGGCGGTCGCAGAGCGTGCTTTTGCCGACGCCGGCGGGTCCGGCCAGGATCAAGAGCACGGTCTTCATCGGCGCGGACATGCTCAGTAGGTGAACGCCGCCGCCGCGGTGGCCAGGCCGTAGGACAGCAGGATGGTGCCGACCAGCCGGGGCCGCGAACGCTGGCGGAAAAGCCACTCAAAAAAATCGCGCAAGCGGTAGGGCGCCGCGGCCAGATACAGGGCCAGACCAAGGCCCAGGTAGACGGCCGTGACCATGAGCAGCCGCTGCGGGTGCTCGTATTCCATGTAGGCGGCGTAGAGCAAGGGCTCGGCCGCCAGCAGCATCAGCATGCACAGCCCGCGCACCGCCAGGAAGTCCGGCGTGTAGATGAAGGCGAGCACGGCCAGCACACCGAAGGCGATCATGACCCACCCCGGGGTCTTGAAGAAAATCAAGTCGGACTCATTCAGCTGCGCGCACCGCCAGATGAACCACAGGGCACCGGCCCCGAAGAACAGCCAGGCGCCCCGATTCGAGCGGGGCAAGGCCCTGGCCATCGAGTCCACCAGGGAGTTGTTCCAGAGCAGGAGCGCTCCGAGCAGCGCGAGAAGCAGCCCGGGGATCAGTGTGGCGAGGAAGAGCGACATCAGGAAAAGGACATGTGATCTGTGGCGGGTGACGAGATAAAATCGACGGAGGGCCGGAATATAAGGCCTTTCGCCGGTCACTCATCACGGGTCACCCCGGCCAGGGACAACTGGCCGTAAAGCACGGCGGTGGACGCGCGCCCGATCTTCACCGGCACCAGTTCGCCGATGAGGCGCTCGTCGGCGTCGAAATGGACGACGCGATTGCCGCGGGTGCGGCCCATAAATTTGCGGCCCTTCTTGTCCGGCCCCTCGACCAGCACCTCCTGTGTCGTGCCGAGCAGCGTGGCGTTGCGGCGGTCGGAGTTGGCGGCGAGCAGACCGAGCAGGATCTGGTTGCGCTCTTCCTTCACCTCGTCGGGCACCTGGTCGGCCAGCGTCGCGGCCGGCGTGCCGCTGCGGATGGAATACTTGAAAATGTAGGCCATGTCATAGTTGCAGGCCTCGAACAGCTCGCGGGTTTGCGCGAAATCCTCCGCCGTTTCTCCGGGGAAGCCGACGATGACGTCGGTGGAGAAATACATGTCGGGCCGCACGGCGCGGAGCGCGGCCACGATTTCCAGGTAGCGCTCGCGCGAATAGGGGCGGTTCATCGCCTGCAGGATGCGGCTGGACCCCGATTGGAGCGGCAGGTGCACGTATTCGCAGAGCTTCTCGAGCCGGCCGTAGGCGGCGATCAGATCGACCTTGAAACCACGCGGATGCGGCGAGGTGAAGCGGATGCGCTGGATCCCGGGAATGGCGTCCACCTTTTCGAGCAGTTGCACGAAGGGGGTCACGCCGCCGGTGTGGGCATAGTCACGGCGGCCGTAGCTGGTGACGATCTGGCCGAGCAGGGTGACTTCCTTCACGCCGCGCTCGGCCAGTTCTGCGCACTCGCGCACAATCTCCTCCATCGGCCGCGAGCGCTCGTCGCCGCGGGTCTTGGGCACGATGCAAAAAGAACAGTCCATGTTGCAGCCCTGCTGGATGGAGACGAAAGCGGAAACCTGTCTCTCCTCCAGCACATGGTCGCGGATGGTGTTTTGTGAGCCGGCCTCCTCCGCGATGTCCACGATGGTTTCGCCAATGGGCACGCCGGCGGCCTGCGCGGCGCGGAGGTTGTCGAGGTAATCCGGCACCTGGTGGAACTTCTGCGTGCCAACGATAAGGTCCAGGTCCGGCAGGCGGTCGAGCAACCCGGCGCCGCGGTTTTGCGCCATGCAGCCGAGGATCCCGAGGATGAAGTCGGGTTGCTTTTTCTTGCGCGCGGCCAGGTGGCCCGCCTTGCCGATGGCCTTTTGCTCGGCGGCGTCGCGCACACTGCACGTGTTGAGCAGGAGGATGTCGCATTCGGCCTCGTCGGCCACGATCCGGTAACCCCGGCCGCGCAGCAGCGCCGCGACCGCCTCGCTGTCGCGCTCGTTCATCTGGCAACCATAAGTCTTGATATGGACGCGGTTCATCGGGAGGGGCGAACACGGCACCGCCAGTCTCGCCGAAGCCTCGGCGAAGGCGGACAGACATGCGTTTTGATGTGATCCCGGTTCATGGCCTTGTCGCGCCGAAGCCCGGAAGGGCGAAGGCGGATGGAGGGGTCTAACTACCCTCCCTTTCCGCCGGGTCAACGCGGGAAAGGGAGCCCCGGTGCTTGCCTGAACTGCGGCGCCGAACCAGCATTCTGCCATGCGAAAACTGGGGTGGATGCTTCCACTGGTTGGTGCCCTGGCCGGCGGCCCAGTCCGGGCGGCTGAACCTGAGGCACTCCTGATCATCGCCGGCGACCAGCACTCGGCCTACGAGCGCACCGCGCAAGTGGTCGCGACGGTTGACCGGCTCAAAGCGGAGCACCCCGGCCTGCCGCTGGCCATTTTGCTCAATGGCGACACACTCGAATACGGCAATGTCGTCGCCCGCCGCAGCGCCGGCGCCGTGGATTTTGCGATGTTCGCCGCCCTCGCCCGCCGCGCGCCCACCATCGTCAACACCGGCAACCACGAGCCGGATTATTTTGATCTCACCGAAACCGTGGCACGGCTCCAAGCAACGGGTGTCACCGTGGTCAGCAACATCACCAACCGTGCCACCGGGGAGCCGTTTGCGCCCGCCTCGGCGAAAATCAAACTCGGTCGGGCGGAAGCCGTCGTGGTCGGCGTGGCGACGGACAACCTCGCCACCTACCGGGTGGCGGTCCGGCCCGCGCTTGATCTGGCGGACCCCGTGGTCTGGGCACAACGGAACTTTCCAAAGCTATGGGAGGTGGAGCGACTTGACCCCAAGGCGCGGAACGATTCTCGCAGCGTGGAAAAGCGCGTTGAGGGCAACGCGCTTCACCCCGGACACCCCGCCCCGCTGCGGATCGTGCTCAGCCACGCCGGCCTCAAGGCTGACCGCGAAATGCTGCCGCTGGTGCCGGCCGGCACGCTCTTCGCCGGGGCGCACGACCATCAACGCTTCGTGCACCAGTTCGACCGCGGAGTGTATGTGCACTCCGGCTCGTGGAACGAACACCTCACGCTGGCTTGGCTGCATCGCGATGCCGCCGGGGCTCCGCGCTGGGTGGTGGAGCAAGTGCGCGTTGCGAACGATGATCCGGCCGACCCAGAGCTTGCCGCGCTGATACGCGAGACCCGCCAGAGACATCTGACACCGGAAGATACGGCGGTGGTCGGTCACCTGCCGGCTGCGCTCGGACCGGCTGACGCCGCCCGGTTTGTCGTCAAAGCATTGCGCACGGCGGCCGGGGTGGATGCCGCCTTCATTGGCAACACGACCTTTGGGGCCGGACTGCCGGCGGGCGACGTGACCCGCGAGGAGTTCGATGCCTGCGTGCGTTTCGACGGGACGATCTGGACCGCGGAGGTGGACGGGGCGCGGCTGCGGCAACTGCTGGCCGCCGCCAACCTCGGGCCCGACACGCCGTTCGGACTGCGGCAAGGCGAATTCTCCTTTGCCGCCGGGCCAGACATCATCGATCCGAAAAAAACCTACCGCATCGCCACCACCGATTGGGGCGCGAAGAACACCGCGCGTTATTTCGGCGAGCCGGCGATCACCTGGCGGGAGCAACCCGCGCTGAAATTGAAGGCCGCCGTGCTGCCCGCCCTCGCGCCGCGTTGATCCCCACCTGCGGGGCGCCGTCCCGGCCCCCGGCTGATGTCAACTATTGGTTGACATCAGCCCAAGACGCACCGGGTTGGCGGTCAAGCAGTCGTTCCAGCGGCGGCCGCGTTTTTCAGGCGGCGGTCCTCCCCGCGTTGATGCCCGGCGGCGGTTCTTTCTGCAAAACCGCCTCGCTTCGGGAGCCGGGATGCGTTTGCTGGCAGCCCATGGGATTCTTCGACCGCAAGCCTGCCGACCAACCTGAAGCCTCGCCGGTCGCATCCGCCGGGGGGCAGCAAGCCAGCACCGCCGGCGGCGTCCTGCCACAGCTGGCGGCGGCGCGGGAAAAACTGAAGACCAAGGATGTGCCGGGCGCCATGGCCATCTACGAAACCGTGCTGGCCGGGGCCGGCGACCGGGCGGATGTGCTCGTCACCATCTCGGGCGACCTCGGCACCACCGGTCACGTTAAGGAGCTGATCGACCTGATTGCGCCGCGTTACGATGCGCAGCGGCATGGCGCCGCCGCCGGCATCAACCTGCTCCAGGCCTATCTCGTCACGCGCAACGCCGAGGCCGCGCAACATCTGCTCGATCTGCTTTTTGAGCTGCAACGGCCTGAACTGGAGGCGCGACTCAACGGCTTTTCCAATGCCGTGGCCGAGCTGTTTGTCACCGAGCAAGAAATGGCGGACGTGCCGATGCCGGCGGAAGCCACCAAGGTCAGCCTGGCGAGCATCAGCAAACCGGTCTGGTTCTACGGGCTCGAGAATTTCGCGTCGCACCTGTTGCCGCGCAAGGAGGGCAAGCGCCGCCGCGTGGCGTTCGCACAGTGCGCGCTGCCGGGACTCGAGGACGCCGCGGCGCGCTCGGCGCAGCCCGAGGAGGCGCTCGGCCGGCTGAGCCGCGGGCTGGCGCTGTGGTTTGCGGAGACTTTTGCCTATGGGGCGGGCTACGAGGCGGTCGCGGCCGTGGGCACGGCCGATCGCAAACACTATGCGCTTTTCTCCTCCGAATGGGTCGCGGAAAACGTCCGCCAGTTGAACGACAGCGTGGAGGGCGGGCTCGATTACGTCATCACCGGCGCCTTGCGGAACCGCAGCGAAGACTACGAACTCACCTTGCGCATCTGGGAGGTGAAAAAATACCGCGAACTGAAGGGGTTCACGACCCGCTGGACGCCGTCCAATGCGGACGAGGAGCTGCGGAAATTTCACGAGCTGCTGCGCGGCTATATGGAATGGTCGGCCCTGCCGGCGGGCACCGGTCTCGCTTACGCGGCACCGGTTGCGCCGTTGTCCTACGCGCACGCCCTGGGCGCGGCGCTCACCCTCTTTCTCGGGGAAAAAGGCGTGCTGGCGCCCGAGCAGGTGCCGGCCGATCTGGACGTTTTGCTGCAATCTGCACGGGCCAATCCCGACGATGCGCGCGCTCAGCTGACCCTGGTGGCCGCATTGCTGCGGCTCAAGGCGCAGGGTCGCACGCCCGAGCCGGCCGCTCAGCAGCACGCCGGCGCCTGGCTGGCCTCCCCCGGTGCGCAGGCCGCCGATGTGGCCGCGCTGATCATGAAGCTGGCGTGAGCGCCCAATAAAAAAGCCCGGCGCGTGCCGGGCTTGAGAGAGGAGGCGCCTTGCCGCGCCGAAGTTCCGCCGCGGCGGAACGAAGGCGGGTTACGGGTGCCTGGCGTTGAAGTAAGCGATGAAGTCGGAGGTCAGATCGAGCTCGGGTTTGGCGTCGAGCAGGGCGTCACCGAGCTTGGCGATGTCAAAAACCATCGAGAGATCGCGCTCGTGGGCAAACAGGCGCAGTTCCTTGCCCAGCTCGGCGCTGACCGGACCCTGGACCTCCTGCTGGCGTTTGGCAAAGGCCTGTTGGGCGGCCTGCTGCTTGGTCTGCAATTCCTGCTGGAGGGCGACGCCAGCGGCCTGCTTTTCCTCGATGGCCTTGGCGTTGGCGGCCGGGTCGGAGCGCAGTTTATTCAACTCGCCCACGATCGTGCGCAGCTTTTCGCCCAGCAGCGAAAGCTCGCTCTGTTGGGAGCTGAACTCCAGTTCGAGTGACTGGAAGACCTTCACCAGCTGCTTGATGCCCGTGGCGGGCTCCAGAAAGGCGTTGCTGTTCACATAGGCCAAGCGGGCGGGCTCGGTGGCCTTGATGACGGGTGTTTTGACGGGCTGGGCCGGCAGCGAAACGGTCAGGGCGGTGGCCAGCAGGGGCAGAATCAATGGGCGCAAGAATTTCATGGGTGGCTGACACGTAGAGGTCTGGCGCGCTTTGGCAAAGGTTAAATCACCGGGTGGTGGCGAGCTGGCCGCACCCCGCGGCAATGTCGATACCCCGGCGTTGGCGGACCGTGCTGGGCAGACCGTATTCGGCCAGGATTTGCTGGAAACGCCGGGCCGCCTCCTGGCCGGTAGGGGTGCCACCGTAGCCGGTGGTCGGATTCAAAGGGATCAGGTTCACCTGCGCCGCCTGGCCCTTGAGCAACCGGCCGACGGCGTGGGCACTCTCCGGCAAATCGTTTTTTCCCGCGATCAGGGTCCATTCGTAGAATATCCGGCGCTGCAATTTGTCACTGTAGTAACGGCAGGCCGCCATCAGCTCGTCGAGCGGCCACTTTTTCGCCACCGGCACGAGCGCGGCACGCTCCTCCTGGGTGGCGCCGTGCAGCGACACGGCGAGATGAATGGGCCGGGCCTCGTCAGCGAGGCGGATGATGCCCGGCACCACCCCCACGGTGCTGAGCGTAATCTGCTTGGTCCCCAGGGAAAGGCCGGCCGTGTCGCACAGGATGTCCGTGGCGGTCATCACGGCGTCGTAGTTGTGCAACGGCTCGCCCATGCCCATGAGCACGATGTTGCGCAGGCGCTCGCCCGCGCCTTTGTAACCTATTAGGTTACAAGTTGCCGGGCGCAGCTCGCGGTCGACATGCAGGGCTTGCGCCACGATCTCCCCGGCGGTGAGGTGGCGCGCAAAGCCCATCTGCCCGGTGGCGCAGAACACGCAGCCCATGGCGCAACCGGCCTGGCTGCTGATGCAGGCGGTCACGCGGCCGGTGAAGCGCATGAGCACGGTCTCAATCCGGCGGTCGTCGTCGAGCGACAGGAGGTATTTGCGGGTGAAACCGTCGCGACTGCGGGTTTCGGCGGCCACCGGCAGCCGCGTGAAGGTGAGTTCCTTTTCCGCGCGGGCCCGGAAGCGCGCCGGCAATTCCGGCATGGCGGCCCAGGTCTCCGCGCGCTCGAGGTAGACGTAGGCCCACAACCGCGCCGCATGAACCGGGCTGAACCCCCAGCGCACGACCCGCAGGCGCAGCGCCTCGCGGGTGAGGTCGTGGAAACTGGCGGCAGCGTCTGACACGGTGAATTAATTAAGGCGGGAGCGACTTTAGGCCGCGGCAAGTCGGGGCCTAAAGCCCCTCCCACACAAGGCCAGACGGAGGTTTGCCAAACAGCAAGGGGCCCGCCAGTTTCCGGTCCATGGCAAAAGTCATTCTGGCCGGGGGCAGCGGATTTCTCGGGCAGGCGCTCGCCTGCGCCTTGGCCGCCCAGGAGTGGGAGGTCGTGGTGCTGGGCCGCAATCCCCGGGAGGGGGCGGCGTTTCGCGAGGTGCTGTGGAACGGCGAGACCGGCGGCGCGTGGGCGGCGGAGCTGACGGGCGCGGCGGCGCTGGTGAATCTGGCGGGCCGGAGCATCAACTGCATCCATTCGCTGGAAAACAGCCGCGAGATCCTCGAGTCGCGGCTCAACGCCCTGAAAGCGCTGGCCAAGGGTTACGCGCGGGCGAAAAATCCGCCGCCCGCGTGGGTGCAATGCAGCGCCACGGGGTTTTACGGCAACGCCGGCGACCGGTTCTGCGAGGAGACGCTGGCGCCCGGCCCGGGCTTTCTGGCCGAGGTGTGCCGGCGGTGGGAGGAGGCCTTCGCCGCGCTTGATCTGCCCGAAGTGCGCCGGGTGGTGCTGCGGCTCGGCCCGGTGCTGGACCGGAAAACCGGGCCGTTTCCGGCGATGCTCGGGTTGACCCGGAAATTTCTCGGCGGGGCCGCCGGCAGCGGCCGGCAATTCATGAGCTGGATCCACCGCGACGATGCCGTGGCGGCGTTCGTCGCCGCCGTCACGCGGCCGGAGCTGGCCGGCGTCTACAATGTCTGCGCCCCCGGGGCGGTGACGAACGCGGAGTTCATGCGCGAGCTGCGCGCCGCCGTGGGCCGGCCGTGGTGCCCGCCGGCACCGGAATTTGCCGTGCGTTTCCTGGCGAAGCATCATTTCCAGACCGACGGCAACCTGGTGTTGCACGGCCAGCGCTGCACCCCGCAGAAGCTGCTCGCGACCGGTTTCAAATTCCAACAACCTGCGGTCGGCAGGGCGATCCGCGACCTGCTGACACCCCCGCTTTTGAAATGACTGAATGGCTGACCAGATTTTTGCAGGCGTTCATCCCGCTGTTCGTGGCCATCGACCCGATCGGACTGGCCGCCATCGCGGTCAGCATGATCCGGCAGGGGTGGAGAAGTTGAAGTGAACCATACCACCGCCACCCTGCTTTTTGCCTTTTGCCTTGCGCCCGCCGCGGCGGGCCAGCCGCTGCAGACCGCCCTTGATCAAGCGGTCGCGAACACGCGGGCGGACTTCACCGCCCCCGCGTTGCTACCGGAACAACTCGCCGTCACCGTCATCGATCTGCGCGGGACCGCGCCGGTGCAGGCGCATTACCGCGGCGAAGCGCGCTTCTACCCCGCCAGCGTCATCAAGCTGTTCTTTCTGGCCGCCGCGCACCGCTGGCTGGAAGACGGCCGACTCACGGACTCTCCCGAACTGCGGCGCGGCCTGCACGACATGATCGTGGACTCATCCAATGACGCCACGAATTTCATCGTCGATCTGCTGACCGGCACGACCAGCGGCCCCGAACTTCCGCCCGACGAACTGAAAACCTGGAGCGAGAAACGCGGCGCCGTGACCCGGTATTTTGAATCGCTGGGCTACCGGAACGTGAACGCCAAGCGCAAGACCTGGGGCGACGGTCCGTTCGGCCGGGAGAGGCAGGACATGACGGCGCATCCCCCCGCCCGGAATTTCCTTTCGACCAACGACACCGCCCGGCTCCTCGGGGAGATTGCCGCCGGGCGTTGCGTCACCCCGGCCCGCTCGGCCGAGATGCTGGCGCTGATGGTGCGCGATCCGTTCACCCCGAAGGCCGATCCCGACGATCAAAGCATCGGCTTCAGCGGCCCGGCGCTGCCGCCGGGCGCGAAGCTGTGGTCCAAGGCCGGCTGGGTCAGCTGGGCCCGGCACGATGCCGCGCTCATTGAGCTGCCCGAGGGCGGGCGCCTCATCATTGTCACCTTTACCGACGGACGGGAGCACGCCAACAACCGCGCGATCATCCCGGCCGTGGGGCGGCGTATTTTGGAGAATTTGACGGTTGCGGCGCCATAAGAGATGCCCCTGTAGCGGCGGTCTATGACCGCCGGGGTATGTTCGACGGCGGTCTATGACCGCCGCTACAACCGGGCTCAGCCCCGGAACGTCGTCAGCAGGTCGGCGTAGATTTTGGCCGAGTCGGTGAGATCCTTGAGCCGGGCGCGTTCATCCACGGCATGGTAGTCGCGGCCGCCGGGGCCGTAGCCGATCGTGGGGATTTTCAGCACCTGCGCGAAATAATGCATGTCGTTGAAGCCGGTCGAAACCATGAACCGCGCGGGCCGTCGGCGGACGCGGGCCACGCTGGCGCGCATGGCGCCGAACAGCGGGTGGGCCGGCGCGGTGTAGCACGAGTGGTTGTCGGAAATTTTTTCGATGGTGATCCGGCACTGCGGGATTTTTCCGACCGCGGCCCGGAGAAAGGCGCGGAGCTCCCGCTCGGCGTCGCGGATGCTTTCGACGGGCAGCACCCGCCGGTCGATGGTGAAGCTGGCGGCGGCGGGCACGGTGTTGACCTTGCCGCCCTCGCCGGCCGCGAAAACCCCGCCGAGGTTGAGGGTCGGGTGCAGACGGCGGCCGTCGGGCGAACGGAAGGTGCGCCGGGCGAGCTGCTGCTTGTAGCCGTTGAGCGCGAGCACCAGCGCGGACATTTTTTCCAGGGCGTTGATGCCGGCTTCGGGGGTGGAGCCGTGCGCGGCGCGGCCATGCACGCGGACGTTGAGCCACACGACGCCGTTGTGGCCGCAGCACACCGCGTCGCCTTCGCCCCCCTCGCCCACCACGGCGTAATCGGCCCGCAGCCGGCCGTGGGCCGTCACCCAGCCGGTGCCGAGGGTGCTGTCCGTCTCCTCGTCGGCGACAAAGGAGACCTCGACGTTGAAGTCGGGCTTCACGCCGGTGGCGCGCAGGGCTTTCAGCGCAAAGACGAGGCTGGCGATGGCGCCTTTCATGTCGGCGGTGCCCCGGCCGTAAATCCAGCCCTTTTTCACCACCGGATTGAACGGGCTGCCGTGCCGCCAGGCGCCGGAGACAGGCACCACATCGTAATGGGCGTTGAAGTGCAGGGTCTTTTTCGCGCCCGTGTCCCAGAAGCCGATGACGTTGTAGCGCGGATAAGCGAGCAGTTGCGGCTGGTTTTTTTTCTGCAAGGCGCGGGGGACCGGCACCCGGCGCACCTGCAGCCCGAGCCCGCGCAGGGTGGCCGCGAGCAGCGTGGTGATCTCGCGGTAATTTTCCCCCGGCGGGTTGACCGTGCGCAGGCGGATGAGCTTTTGCAGGAAAGCGACGAGGGCGGCTTGGTGACGGTCGAGATAACGGGCGGGCGACATGAAGCAGGAGGGTTATCCACGCGGAAGAAGGGCGTAAACCTGTTTCGGCGGGAGAACCGCCGTGCGGTTGATTTTGACAGGACCGGGACGGGGGGCACGATGTCGCTCTATGGCGCTGGCTGACATGCGGAAGGATTACAGTCTGGCGGGATTGCTCGAAAAGGATCTCGCAAAAAACCCTTTCCGCCAGTTCGAACGGTGGTTTCAGGAGGCCGAAGCCGCCAAGATCCCGGAACCCAACGCCATGACGCTGGCCACGACCGGGCGCG